>Ga0308410_1000075_pt1 | contig 38152 bp, 28 predicted proteins | sample HotsprOSTMatCore_FD_203467 | JGI IMG/M metagenome (GOLD analysis project Ga0308410, IMG submission 203467) | Hot spring phototrophic mat microbial communities from Octopus Spring, Yellowstone National Park, Wyoming, United States -... | ecosystem: Environmental > Aquatic > Thermal springs > Hot...
GCCCCCGCCGCTGATGTAGACACCCTCCAGATAGTCCCAAAAGCCAGCCTCTCCATTGCCCCCGTTGCCCCCATCACCCCCATCGCCCGGCCTTTTCCACGTCCAGAGTAGCATTGCCGGAACCTGCCCGGCATAGCCACCATTTCCACCATTTCCACCATTGAAACCATGCCGGCTGCTGCCGGAAAGGCCTTCCCAGGAATAGCCATGACCACCTCGGCCGCCCTGCCCACCCGACGCGAAAACGGGATGCCTGGCCGCGCTCTCTAGACGGCCTGTGATCTGAATGATCCCGCCATGTCCGCCGCGCCCTCCCCGTGTCCCGTCTGTTCTATCCACGGCATCGAAACCATCACCGCCCCGGCCTCCGATGGCCGTGATCCAGGGGAGAAACGGCGAGACCGCCCACATCGCGTTTCGGATCTTCGACGCGGTCAAACGAATCGTTCCGCCATTCCCCCCCCACCCACCTGCTTGGCCCGCACGCGCGCTATTCCCTCCGTCCCCGCCATCCGCGATCATGGGATGGGCCAGAATTTGGCCTGTGCCCGCGTCGAGAACCACGCGGCCACCATCGCCCCCCGCGCCGCCACAAAGGCCATCGCCGCCTGACACATTCGCAGCACGGCAGAAGATATCGCCGGAGGCAGAGGTTCGGAATACCACGGTCCCGCCACTCAGACCATTGCCGTTTTCATCATAAAGGACAGGGCCTTTCTCATCGTCATCCGGCATCGGGTAAGGCGTCATCCAAAAGATGCCCCAATGGTGAAAACGGGTAAATCCATCGGGCAACAAGACCACCGGCTCACCAGCATGAATAACGACCCGCGGGGGCACTGGGTTGTCGGGATCGTACATTCCGCGCACCACCCCAACAAAGACACGCTGCACTTTGATGGTCACGGAGCCCACGACAGACAGAATCGGCCAATCCGCCGCGCCATCGGCAGGGCGAAAGGAACGGAACTCAAAGACGCCACCTTCAAGATAAATGTTATTGGTTATCACACCATCTCGCCCACTGCCCGTATCGAGGCCCGTCACTCCCGTTTGAACGATCACCTGCCCGCCCTTGCCTCCCAAGGTGGGCTGCTGATCTTCCCTTAGAAGCGCATGGTGACCTAAAGCAAACGCATCCACTCGAACCGCCAGGGTCTCTTGATTCGGCTGAATCGCGTTCCCTTCCATGGGAATGATTTCAAGCCCGTTGATCTGAGCCAGGGCGCCGTTGAGACCGACCAGTTTGATCTGCAGGGGATGACCGTGCAAAACGGGTACCGGGATCGCGAACATAAACGCCCGATAGCGACCGCCGGCTAAGGCGACAATGTCGAAGGCGCGATAGACGGTCTTGCCGGAGATGACGATGTTAAACTGACGTTGGCCAGGCTCCGTAAAACGAAACTCGGCGAAATAGAGAATAACCCGATAGACCCCGGGAGCGAGATCGGGATACTCGTACACCACTGTTTTGTCCCGACGGGCCGTTTGATAAACCTCCATCGGAACGGAACCTATGTTCGCGATCGCCACCCTCGTGCTGACGGCGACACCCTGCCCGTAACCCCAGTCTCCATACCACTCGCCCACATCGCCACCGCCGCAGTTTTGCCGGACCGTCATGGCCCGAACCGACCCCGCACCGGCCAGGAGTCCTCCCAGCACGAAAGGAATGAAGCACCAGAACCCCGTTTTCCGATTCATGCGAGACCTCCTCTCATAGAAACCATTTTCCCCTACTTCTCATTAAACTTTTTTCCCGCGTCGTTTCAACAAAAAAATTGCGACCGCCGGAAGGTTTATTTCGCCTGGCGATTGAGATATAATCCCGTCGTATCGAACCCGGAGGACCCCATGCCCGTGATCGAACTTGGACAGAGGCGGGAACTCTTTGTGGATGATTTTCTGATTGAGCGGCTCGAGGGCAACCTCCGTCCCGTTTTACATCAGGCGCGTCCCTGCGAGGCGATTTTGGAGACCGACCGCCCATGGGAAGGATGTTTTTCGAACTTCAACACGGTCATTGCCGCCCGTCCCCGGCACAGGCTCTATTACCGGGGTTGGCAGGCGCATGTGGGGCCTGGAAAAAAGCTTGAAGAAACCCGACCGCCGACGATCAACCTGGCGGAAAGCGAGGACGGCCTTCGATGGGAACGTGTCCCCCTCCGCCTCTTTGAATACATGGGATCGAGGGAGAACAATATCGTTTGGATGGGCGAGGGCGATGACCGATGGGGAATGCATGGCTTTTCCCCCTTTTATGACCAGAACCCCGCATGTCGCCCTGACCAGCGGTGGAAAGCCGTCGGCGCCGGCTGGCGCGAGCCCCACAAGGGGCTTTACCTGATGACCTCGCCGGACGGCATTCGTTGGCGCCTGGCCTCCGAGCGCCCTTTCCTGGCCGGCTATGCGCATGACTCTCACAACACCGTTCAATGGAGTCCCTGGGAGGGCCTATACCGGGCTTATTTCCGGCACTGGGTCGAACAGGAAGGACGAAAACTCCGAATCATCATGACCGCCGTTTCGCAGGATCTGGCCGACTGGAGCGATCCAATACCGCTTTCATACAACCCCGACGCGCGTCCGGAGCATCTCTATACCAACAACATCTTTCCCTATCCGCGGGCGCCCCATCTCTGGATCGGCTTTCCGGCCCGTTACGTCGAACGCCCGTGGACTCCTTCGATCGAGGCGCTGCCGGAACTCGATCATCGCCGTCTTCGATCCCGCATCAGCCTTCGGTACGGAACGGCCGTCACCGATACCGTCTTCATGACCAGCCGGGATGGACTTCACTTCTGGCGATGGAATGAAGCCATTGTGCGTCCGGGGCTCCGGGTCGAAGGCTCCTGGGCCTATGGCGACGCCTACCTCGCCTGGGGACTCCTCGAAACGCCTTCCCCTCTGCCGGGCGGCGGCACCGAACTCTCCTTCTACGGCACCGAACACTACTGGCGCGGCGAGAAGACCGTTCTCCGCCGCTATGCGCTCCGTGTGGATGGCTTCGTGTCCCTCCAGGCCCCCCTTTCCGGCGGATGCCTCATGACCCGTCCCATCGTCTTTGCCGGCAATCGGCTTTCGCTCAACTTTTCAGCCAGCGCCGCCGGCGGAATTCGGGTCGGACTCGAAACGGCAGAGGGCGGACCGATCTCAGGGTTCGGACTCGAGGACAACTGGGAGTGCCTCGGCGATTCGCTCGAGTACCTCGTGCAATGGAAGGGCGGCGCCGACCTCTCGACGCTCGCCGGAAAGCCGGTGCGACTCCGTATCGAGGTCCGCGACGCCGATCTCTACAGCCTGCAGTTCATCCAACGCTAAAACAGCGCGTCACTCGATCCCCAGCGTCAGCATCCCCGTTACGGACGAGGAGGGAATCGAGGAATCGGTCACAGTGATGGCGACGGTCCATTCCCCTGTTGCGGGGACCTGGCCAGAGAGCGTACCGTCCTCGCTCAGGGTGACGCCTTCCGGAAGGGTGGGACGGGGGGCGAACTTGACCCCCAAACCGCGCGGAATCGAAGACCAGCCATCGAGGGGAGCTAGGACGTAATGTTCGCCATCGCCTGCCGAGATGCCGATGGTCGGGGAGACCGAAGCGCCAGAGGCCTGCCGATAGGCGAAAAGAATTCGGCCGTTCGATTGGAGGGTCGCCTGGAAATCCACGGGTACCCGCCCCTGAAATGTTCGTCCCGTCCAACGGACAATCACCTTGGAGGGCAACACAGAGACGTAAAGATTGGTCAGCACCAGATCGTCCCAGAGGGGTGCGATCCGCGCATTCGACACCAGTCCTTCCAGCGTATTGTCCCAATCGCTTCCGCGTGTCCGGAAATCGAGGTAACCGTTGCTGCTGATGAAAAGGCGCCGATAGGCGCGGCCATAAAAGGGAAACGGCCAGGGAAGCGTCAGCGCCCAGACTTCGTCGTCCCCCCGCCGCCCCGTGGCCGAAGCCTTGGGCGTCCGGGTCCAGAACCCCGAATTGGTCCAGCAGGCATAGCGGCCGGGATGGCGGAGCGCCCACCGATAGGGACCGATGCCGCCGGCCGCCTCGAGCGAATGGCGGAAGAACTGACCCGCCGGAAACGGCCCTGCCTCAAGGCGTGAGGCCAGGCGAAGTGGTTCGCCGGCGATGTGAAGTCGAAAGAGGCGGCTGGTCGAAACGCCCAGAGCGTCCCGGACTTCGACCACGAAGGTGCGGTCGGTCACAGCTTCTGAAGGCAAGCCGATGATGCGGCCGCTTTCCGAATCGAGCGTCAGACCGGCGGGTAGGGATCCCTCGATCACCGCCCATCGGTAGGGTTTCTGACCCCCGGCAGCCCGGAGGACCCATTCGAACGGTTCCCCGACCCGGGCCGTGGGAAGATCGGATGCGGTGGCGATCGTGAGGCGGGGTTCACGGATCGGCGTCACGGGATCACCCAGCAGATTGTACTGTTCGAAGTAGCGCCGAACGGTGGCGGTCAGGCCGTAGTGCTCGATCAGTCGGACCTTGGCGCGAACAAGGGCCTCGCCGACGGTTCGCCGGTTCTCGCCGAAAATCGCCTCGAAAAATGCCCGTTCCAGAACATCGTCTTCGTCCCAATAGCTGGTGACACTGGAGGCTACGATGGCCGATGCGCCCCGCTGAGGGGCGCGCTGCCACGTTTCGGCAAAACATTCCGACACGCCGCCAAAACGCCCCGTCAGACAGGCGAAACTGAGGACGATCGGGTAGCGATTCTCATTGGTCAGAGCAAGGACATGGATCTTCTGAAACCGTGGGCCATCCGACCACTCATGCTCGCTGCCGTGGCCGGAATAGACACCGAGGAGACGGCCGGCGTTGAAGGAGGCACCGACGTCGGCCGTGGTGGCTCCGAAGCGGGAAACGTAGAGACGGTCGGCGCGATAACCGTTGGGATCGAGCCAATCGGCAATGACGGCCTCGTGCGTGCCTTCGGTGATCGAGGCTTGATCGGTCCCGGCCATGAAGGCGGTTTCCAGAAACCACGCATCCGGGGGCGCCGTTTCCACCGTGATGCTCTTCTCGATCATCGCAGAGACGTCGTCAGGCGTCGGCGCGCTCAGACGTCCGACGGGAAACTCGGGTTGCCAGTCGTTCGGACCGTCCATGCAGGCGTAGTAGAGATCGGTGTCCGGACGATGGAGCTGGGTTCCGGCAAAGCAGGGAATCTGTTCCGTGTCGCCGACCAGGAGGAGCGCATCGGGACGGGTTTCCGCTCGGGCGTAACGGTTGGTGATCCACGCCCGGATAGAGGGTGGGGAGGTCGAAGGGGGCGTTGCGAGATCCACGGCCCAGCCCTGTTGTTCGCGATGGGCGATCAGCGGGCTGAGCGCATGATGGAACGAAACCGGGGCAAGAACGAGAAGACGGGGGGTGGTTTTTGCCGCAGGATCGGCGAGGGTGGATGCCGCGGGGACGGGGAGAGGCGTGGAGGGACGGCGAAAACGGAGTTCGACCTCGAATTCGGAGAAGCCCGCAAGGCTGAGGGATCGGGGGTGGTAGCGCAGAGGAAAAAGTTCCAGCAAGATCGTCCTCTGTCCGCCCATTCGACCGGCTTCGAGAAGTCGGGCCGGTGGGTCGGGAAACCACGCATCGGCAGTGTAGGTCACGAGATCGAAATCGAAGGGTTCGCGTTTGTCCGTGGATGATTTTGGGCGAGGGCGTTGCCGTGGGTAGAGAACTTGATATGGAGCCTCGAGGAAAATCGGGCGGCTGGGGCGAGCTTTTACGGAGAAGCGAATTTCGGCGTCCGCAGGGACGGGCAGCAGGCGGCGCCAGGCAGGCAGCAGCGGCGCGCCCAGGGGTTCGGTGATTCCGGCGTTCGGAAGGACAGGTTGAAGAAAGGCGCCGGCCAGAGGATGGGCCTGGCGGCGAAGGAAAAAGCCGGGGAACTCGACCTTCAGGCGGAGAAGGTCCGCCTCTTGCTTCAGTATGCTCACCCGCGGGGCGAAGAGCGGATGCGCTCTTTCTTCGGCGCTTAGGCCAGCGAGCCCGATCGTCAGGAACAGCAAGATCCAACGCATGCCATTAAGGTACCTCAGGAGGTTGGCCCATGGCCAGCCGCAAAAGCCCCTTCGTCGCGTGGCAAGGAAGAGCCCCGGGGGCTCAGCGGATCTTGTTGGCCGCGCGGCGCTTTTGAATGATCGTTTCGGCCAGGGCGAAAGGCACGGCTTCGTAATGTTCAAAGGTCATCGTGAAAGAGGCGCGCCCCTGCGTGAGGGTGCGGACCGTGTTCGCGTAGCCGAACATCTCGGAAAGAGGGACCAGCCCCTCGATGATGCGATTGGCCCCCTGTCGGTCCATGGCCTCGATACGGCCGCGGCGCTGGCAAATCGAACCGGAAATGGCGCCCACATACTCCTCGGGCGTGACGACCTCGACCGACATGATCGGCTCGAGCAGGACGGGACGGGCCTGGAGAAAGAGCTGGCGGAAACATTGGCGCGCGGCCTCCTGAAAGGCAAAATCGCTCGAATCCACCTCGTGATAGGAGCCGTCGAAAACGGTCACGCGCAGATCTACGACCGGATAGCCGGCAAAGGGGCCCTTTTCCATCGCCTTGATGACGCCCTTTTCCACGGCCGGAATGTACTGGGTGGGAATGCGGCCGCCGACCACTTCATTCACGAACTCGAAGCCTGAGCCGGGCGGAAGGGGTTCGAGCCGGAAGACGACGTGCGCATACTGGCCACGGCCGCCGGTCTGCTTAACGTGCCGGTACTGACCCTCGACGACTGGCGCAGTCGCTGTTTCACGGTACGCGACTTCCGGCGGGGCGACCCGGGATTCCACCTGCCATTCACGGCGAAGACGGTCCACGATGATTTCGAGATGAAGTTCCCCCATTCCGGAGATGATCGTCTCGCCCGTCTCCTCGTCATGCGTAACCACAAAGGTGGGATCCTCTTCTGCCAGGGCATGGAGCGCGGCGTTGAGCTTTTCCTCATCCTGGCGGTTGTCCGGCGCAATGCTGATGGAGATGACGGGTGCCGGGAACTCGATGGATTCCAGAACCACGGGCTGGTGTTCGTCGCAGAGCGTGTCGCCCGTCCGGGCCTTCTGGACCCCTATGACGGCGACGATATCGCCAGCCCGGGCCATTTCGATCGCCTCTTGCCGGTTGGCATGCATGCGGAGAATCCGTCCGACCCGTTGCGTCACCTCCTGGGTACTGTTTAGAACCGTGGTGCCGGGCCGCAGGGTCCCCGAGTAGAGACGAAGGTAGGTCAACCGGCCCACATGACGGTCCGCGACGATCTTGAAGACAAGAGCCGAAAAGGGGGCCTCCGGATCGGCTGGCCGCTCCACTTCCTCGCCGTTCCAAGTCCCTCGGACCGGCGGCACATCCACAGGGGAGGGGAGATAGCGGACAATGCCGTCCAGAAGCGGCTGAATGCCCTTGTTCTTGAAGGCCGCCCCACAGAAGACGGGCACGACCCGCCGGGCGATGGTGGCGGCGCGGAGGGTCGTTCGAAGCTCGTCCGGCGAGGGCGTTTTTCCGCCCAGGTAGTTTTCGAGAAGGGCGTCATCCAGTTCGGCGCATTTTTCCACCAGGTGATGGCGCCATTGGCGCACCTGGGCGACCATTTCCGGGGGAATGGGTCGGATCTCAGGGGCTTTCGCCTTGGGATCTTCAGAAAAGACCATCGCCTTTTCCTCGATCAGATCCACGACGCCCTCGAAACGGTCCTCAGCGCCCATCGGGATGACCACGGGCAGGACGTTGGCCCCCAGTTCCTTTTCGATCTCGGTGACGACGCCGAAGAAATCGGCGCCGGGGCGGTCCATCTTGTTGATGAAGGCCAGCTTGGGGACGTTGTACTTCTCGCTTTGGCGCCAGACCTGTTCGGATTGAGGCTGAACGCCGCCGACGGCGCAAAACAGGGCAATCGCGCCATCCAGGACCCGCAGGCTCCGCTCGACCTCGGCCGTGAAGTCGACGTGTCCGGGGGTATCAATCAGGCTGATCTGGCAATCGGCCCACGAGAACGTTGTGGCGGCCGAGGTGATCGTAATCCCCCGTTCCTGTTCCTGGGGCATCCAATCGAGAGTTGCCGTTCCCTCGTGGACTTCGCCGAGCTTGTATGTCTTTCCGGAAAAAAAGAGAAGGCGCTCGCTGACCGTAGTCTTGCCGGCATCAATGTGGGCCATGATGCCGATATTGCGCACCTTCGTCAGGGGATAGAGGGGATCCATCGTGACTCCTGCGGAATGAAAAAAGCGGGGAATTGTGCTCAAACGGGGAGATGAACGCAAGCCTTTTTCGTGCCCGTGGCCAGAACGGGGCGAAAAATCATTTTTCATCACGCGGAAGTTTGCTATTGTGACACCGAGAGTATGGGCACACGACTAACCAGACAGACCCAAAGGAGGACTCGGTGAAGCGTGGGCGCCTCTCGCGCAAAACGGTCATCGTTGGGGCAGGAGATGTGGGCGGCGCCTTCGCCTACGCCCTGCTTCAAAGCGGAATTGCGGAACGCATTGTTCTGGTGGATGTTCGCCGGGAACAAGCGGAAGGACAGGCCAGCGATCTGGCGCATGGGCTGCCCTTTGTACCTCCGGTGGAGGTGCGCGCCGGCTCTTGCGACGATTACGCGGACGCCGCCGTCATTGTGATTACCGCCGGTGCTCGGCAAAAGCCAGGGGAGACCCGGCTCGATCTTTTAAATCGCAACATTCTCATCATAAACCAGATCATGGATGAGATTGTGGCCTCCCGTTCTCAGGCGGTGATCGTGGTCGTGACCAACCCCGTGGACATCCTGACATACGCCGCGCTCAAACGAACAGGATGGCCACGGCATCGCATTCTCGGTTCCGGCACGGTGCTCGACAGTGCCCGTTTTCGGCACATGCTCAGCCAGCATTGTGGCGTGGATGTTCGGAACGTCCACGCGTACATCATGGGAGAACACGGCGACAGCGAGGTTCCCGTCTGGTCCATGACGCACCTGGCCGGATTGCCGATGGACACCTATTGCCCCACCTGCCGCCGATGCGGCGACTGGGCCCGGGAACGGGAAGCAATCGCCGCGGCCGTTCGAAATTCGGCCTACCATATCATCCAAGCCAAAGGGTCCACCTGCTACGCGATCGGATTGGCCCTTGTGCGTATTGTGGGCGCTGTCCTGCGCGACGAATGCAGTGTCCTGACGGTTTCCACGCGACTGGAAGGAGAGTACGGGTTGAAGGATGTGTGCCTGAGCGTGCCCTGCGTCGTCGGCCAGTCGGGCGTTCTGCGCCTTCTTGAGGGACGCCTGCGGGAGGAGGAGCGCCGAGCCCTCCGCGCCTCCGCGGCTGTGCTCCAGAAGACGATGGCGGAGGTATCCCTCACGGGCGAGCCGGGCTAAGGGAACCAGGATGGCGTGTCCATGCAGAAGTACAAGTCCGATTGGCCCGATGCCCAACGGCGGCTGACTGCTCTGTGGCATCATGAATTCCTCGATCGCCCCTGCCTGGCGGTGACGGCCCCGCGGGTCGTCGAACATCCGAAGCCGCTTCCCGAACCCGTGGACGATGAGGCTCGATGGCTCGATCCCGCCTACCGTGTCGCCTTGACCCGCCGTATTTTGGAAACCACGTGGTGGGGGGGCGAGGCGGTCCCTTCCTGTCTGCAGCAGGGCGGCTGGGTGAACAGTCTTGGGGCGGTTCCGCATTTCGATGCCCGTACGATCTGGTTCGAAACCAGGGAGGTGGATTTTGGACGTCCCTCGCCGTTCCGGCATGATCCCTCCAGCCCGTGGAGTGCCAAGGTCTGCCGGCTCATGGCGGCGATCGCCGAGGAGGCCGGGCGAGACGGCTTTCTCGTCGGCTCTCCCTGCATGCTTCCCGCCAATGACCTCATCGCCATGGCCATGGGAACGCAGGCCTTCCTGCTGGCTCTGGTGGATCATCCCGACTGGATGGCGGCGGCGATTCTAGAGGGGGCGAAGGACCAGCTTCGCGTCAAGAGAGAACTCCAGGGTTTGGTCCGCGAGCGATGCGACTTCTGGTACGGCAACGCCGGGTGGATGTCATTCTGGGCCCCTGTGCCATTCCTGAGCGCCCAGTCGGATGTGTCCTGCATGCTCTCGCCGGAGATGTTCGACCGCTTCATTGTGCCCGAGTTGGAAATCATAGGCGCCGAATACGGGGCGCTCTGGTATCACCTGGACGGCGGCGATGCCCGCCAACACCTGCCGCGGCTGCTCGACTTGCCTTTTCTCCGCGTCGTGCAATATACGCCCGCTCCTTTCGAACCGCCAAACGGGCCCGCGCACGTGGAGATGTACCGGCGCATCCAGGCGGCCGGAAAGATTGTCCATATTCAGGTGCCCCCGCCCTATGTTGAACCGCTTGTCCGGGCGCTCGACCCGGCGTTTCTGATGCTCGAGACACGCGTCGCCACGCCCGACGAGGGCGAACGATTGCTGGCGCAATGTGTCCGATGGTGTTCACAGGCGCCGCGCCGACGGTGCGGCGCAGGGAATTGACGGAAGCCGTTCGAGATTGACAGCGAACGGCTTCGGGCGGATAGTTAACTATCTATGGACAGGACGCCCATGAACATCTTCGAAAAAGTGCTGGCGAATCCATCCGCCTACCGGCTCGATGTAGATACCCTTGGCCCCTGCAAGATTGATTCGCCCATCCGGATCCAGGAGTTTCTTCCCGACGATGCCCGCGTGCTTCTAGCGATTGATGCGCAGAAGATGAGCGAAGCGTGCCGACGGGATGGCCGACTGCCCTCGTTCGAAAAGGCGGGCCCCCGCCGGAAGATTTTCCACGATCCGGCTTGGAGCCGGGCGGCCATTGTCACATGCGGCGGCCTCTGCCCCGGCTTGAACCACGTCATCAAGGGCATCGTCGAGATTCTCAGCTTCGATTACGGCATTCGAACGATCTACGGCATTCGATATGGCTATCAGGGGTTTATTCCGCGCTATGGTCATGAGCCCCTGCTGCTGAACCCCGACATCGTGGATACGATCCACGAGAAGGGCGGCACGATTCTCGGCTCGTCCCGCGGGCAGCAGCCGACCCCCGAGATCGTGGACACGCTAACCCGGATGAACATCAACCTCCTCTTCTGCATCGGCGGTGACGGGACGCTCCGGGCCGCCCGCGAAATTGCGGAAGAGTGTATGGCCCGCCGCTTGGGCATCAGCGTGGTCGGGATTCCCAAAACCATTGATAACGACCTCAACTTCGTGGGGCGGAGTTTCGGCTTCGAAACGGCCGTCGCCGCCGCTACGCCCGTCATTCAGGCGGCCCACATGGAGGCCAAGGGGGCCGTGCGGGGCATCGGGCTGGTCAAACTGATGGGGCGGGACTCCGGCTTTATTGCCGCCTACGCCACCCTGGCCCATCCGGTCGTCAACTTCTGTCTCATTCCCGAGCTGGATTTCGAACTCGAAGGCGAGACCGGCCTCCTCACCGCGCTGGAACGACGGTTTGCCAGCGGAAAAGATCATGCCGTCATTGTGGTAGCCGAAGGCGCCGGCCAGCACCTCATTACCGATGAGCCGGAACGGCGGGACGCCAGCGGGAACGTCATCAAGAAGGATATCGGCGAATTTCTTCGGCGACGCATCCAGGCCCACTTCGACGCGAAGGGGATCGAGGTGTCCGTCAAATATCTCGATCCCAGTTACGCGATCCGCAGCGTCCCAGCCCAGGGAACCGATGCCATCCGCTGTTATCTGCTGGCCCGGAATGCCGTTCATGCCGCCATGGCCGGCCGGACCAACTGCGTCGTCGGCTGCCCCCACAACAACAACTACTCCTACTGCCTGATTCCCCTGCCTTTGGCCACGGTGGAACGGCAGAAGGTGGACTTGAAGAGCGACCTTTGGAAGGCCGTGGTGGACGCCACGTGCCAGTTGAACTACTTTCAGCCGAACGCCGAAAACCATCGGCTCGGCTGATCCGCGGAGCGCCACGATGGTCATGAGCGAGACGCCCTCCCTCTCTTCTCCCGAAAGCGGCGGCCATTTCATTCGCCAAATCGTCGCGGACGACGTCCGAAACGGCCGGTACGGCGGCCACGTCCGCACTCGCTTTCCGCCCGAACCGAACGGCTACCTCCACATCGGCCACGCGAAGGCCATCTGCCTCGATTTTGGCATCGCCGCCGAATTCGGCGGGCGCTGTCATCTCCGCATGGACGACACAAACCCCGTGACGGAGGACGAAGAGTACATCCAGGCGATCCAGGAAGACGTGCGATGGCTGGGCTTCGATTGGGGTCCCCATTTCTATTACGCGTCCGACTATTTTGAACGGATGTACGAATGCGCCTGTGAATTGATCCGACGCGGCCTCGCCTACGTCTGCGATCTTTCGGCGGAGGTCTGGAAGGAATACCGGGGCGTTCCGACTCGGCCAGGTAAGGAAAGCCCCTATCGGAATCGCTCCGTCGAGGAGAATCTCGACCTTTTCGCCCGGATGCGCGCCGGCGAATTTCCTGACGGGGCCCGGGTCCTCCGGGCCAAGTTGGACATGGCGTCGCCCAACCTGCACATGCGGGACCCCGTCCTCTATCGTATTCTGCATGCCCGGCATCCCCATCGAGGAGCGGCCTGGTGCATTTATCCCACCTACGATTTTGCCCACCCCCTCGAGGATTCGTTCGAAGGGATCACCCACTCTCTCTGTACTCTCGAGTTCGAGGTTCATCGTCCGCTGTACGACTGGATTCTGGATGCTCTGGGACTCCACCACCCCCGCCAGATTGAGTTCGCGCGGTTGAACATGACCCATACGGTCATGAGCAAACGCCGCCTGCTCGAACTCGTCCGAGAAAAGAGGGTCCGGGGCTGGGACGACCCTCGCCTGCCCACCCTCCGCGGCCTGCGGCGGCGCGGCTACACGCCCGAAGCCATCCGGGCCTTTTGCGAAACCGTGGGGGTGACGAAGGTGGACAGTCTGACCGACACGGCTCTGCTCGAGCACGCCATTCGGGAGGACCTGAATAAACGGGCTCCGCGGGCGATGGGCGTGCTGGATCCTCTCAAGCTGGTGATTGAGAACTATCCGGAAGGGCAGGAGGAAGAGGTCGAAGCCCTCAACAATCCCGAAGACTCCTCGGCCGGAACCCGGCGGATTCCCTTCGGCCGGGAGCTTTATATCGAGCGCGAGGATTTCCTCGAAAATCCTCTGCCTAAATATTACCGCCTGTCCCTCGGTCGTGAAGTCCGCCTCCGGTACGCCTGTCTCGTCACCTGCACGGGAGTTGTGAAGGACGCCAGAGGCCGCATCCAAGAGGTCCGCGTTCGGTGGGACCCCCACTCGCGCGGCGGGGTTTCGCCCGATGGCCGAAAGGTCAAAGGCACGATTCATTGGGTCTCGGCCCGGCATGCGGCACCCGCCGAATTCCGCCTCTACGATCGCCTTTTCCTGAGGGAAGATATGAGCGTGTTGCCCGAAGGGACCGATTTCCGCGACTTTCTCAATCCCGATTCCGAACGAATCGTCCACGGATGGGTGGAGCGCTCCCTGGCCTCTGCGCCACCGGGTTCCCGCTTCCAGCTCGAACGACTCGGTTACTTTGTCGTTGATCCCGACTCCCGGCCCGGACTCCTGGTCCTCAACCGGACGGTCACGCTCAAAGACTCGTGGAAGAAGATCGCTGCCGGTCAGTCGGAATGATCCCGCACGACCTGCCCGCCGTTTTGCGCCGGCTCCGACGCTATTACGTGACGCATGACCCTCCCGTTCGCCGCTTCGAGGCGACGCGCGGTCGGGACCCCTGGCGGATTCTGGTGGCGACCATTTTGAGCGCGAGAGCCCGCGATCAGGTGACGGCGCCGCTCTGTCAACGCCTCTTCGAACGGGCGCCCACGCCCGAGGCGTTGAAGACCATGCCCCTGCCGGAATTGGAGTCGTTTCTCCGACCGCTCGGTTTTTTTCGCTCCAAGGCCCGGCATCTCAAGGCGCTGCCCGGGATCCTCGAACGGGAATTTCGGGGCGAAATCCCCCGTACCCGGGAAGGATTGCTGCGATTGCCTGGGGTGGGGCCCAAGACCGCCAATCTGGTGCTGGCGGAAGCCTTTTCTGTCCCCGCGATCTGCGTGGACGTCCACGTCCATCGGATCAGCAACCGGTTTGGGCTGGTGCATACCCGAACTCCGCGGCAGACTGAGGCGGCTTTGAAAACGATTTTGCCCAGGACTTGGTGGAACGAATGGAACCGCTATTTGGTGGCGCTGGGCCAGACGCTCTGCCTGCCCCGCCGGCCGCGCTGCGAGCGTTGTCCGGTTCGCCCATGGTGCGCCACCGGTTCTCAGCGCCAAAGCTGACACAAATCGTCGAGAATCCGTCCGGCCGCCTGTTCGGCGGCATTCGGCCCCTCCATGCGGCGAATGACCTCCTCAAGGCCGGCGACCATCGCCGCCCGTTCGGGCGACTCCTCGAGCAGAGGGCGGAGGGCGTTGGCCAGGGTTTCTGCCTGGCATTGATGTTGGACCAGTTCTGGACAGAGTCGCCGCCCGGCGATCAGATTCACAAGCCCGATGTGAGGGGTGTCCACGACCCGCTTGGCCGCCCAGTAGGACAGAGGCGAGAGGCGATAGCCGATGACCATGGGGCAGCGGGCCAGCGCCGCTTCCAGCGTGACCGTTCCGGAGGCCACGACCGCCGCTGTGGCCTGGAGGAGTGCGGAACGGGTCTGTCCCCCGACGACCTTCAGGCGACTTGGCCGAGCCCCGTGATGGGTCGCGACTCGATTCGCCATGGTCGAGGCTTCGGCGGCGGTCGGGCAGGCCACCAGGCAGACCAGATGCGGAAAAGCCTCTTCCAGTCGGGCCGCCGTCTCCAGCATGAGGGGAAGGTGACGCGCGATTTCAGCGGGGCGGCTTCCCGGAAGGATCAGCAGGCGTGGTTCTCCCTCCGGCCAGGGAAGGGGGTTGGGGGGATGGGCCCGCAAGGCACGCAGGGTGTCGGCCAACGGGTGGCCCACATATTCCGCGTGGACGCCCAGCTCGGCGAGAAGGGGAGGTTCGAAGGGAAACAACGAAAGAATTCGGCGACCGGTTCGGTTCAGAATGCGGGCTCGACTCCGATGCCAGGCCCAGACCTGAGGCACGACATAGAAGTAGATCGGGATGCCCCGGCGGGACAGCGCGGGAGCGAGGCGGAGGTTGAATCCCGGATAATCCACCAGAATGGCCGCCTGAGGCCGGCGCTCGTCGGCGGTATGAAGTACGCGCCGCATCAGCCGGAGGAAAAAGGGAAAACGACGGAGCACATCCGTCAGCCCCATGACGGCCATCCCTTCGATGTCCTGAAGACACTCGCATCCCTCGCTCCGGAGTTCGCCGCCTCCGATCCCGAAGAAGGTCAGCGAGTGGACTCTCTCTCGGAGTGCCCGAACGAGTCGAGCCGCCAGCCAATCTCCCGAGGGCTCGCCAGCGACAATCAGAATGGGACGGGTGGACATAAGGGTCGGCCTTGAGCCGCGGAGTTCAGAACGGCTTCCGCGGCGCGGAGGGCGAGGACGCCGCTCTCCCCCGGAACCGTGGGGTTCCGGCCTTCTCGGATGGCCGCGATGAAATCGTAGAGTTCTGCTTCCAGAGCATCCCGCCGAGCCAGCGGGATATCTTCGGCCACAAAGGTCGTTCCCTGACAACGGGCGATCCGGGCGGACGGTGTTTGGAGGTCGAGCACCACCACCGCCTCCGGATAGTACAGACGCCAGAGTCGTACGCGATCCGGTCCGGTGCGCGAGGCCCAGAAGGTCGCCAGCGTTCCATTCGCAAATCGGAGGCGCGCCTGAGCGACGTCGGCCGTCGGGCTGAGATAGCACGCGGTCCATCCTTCGGCCGATTCGAGTGGGGACTGCGTCAGGGAGAGCGCCAGTTCCAGATCGTGAATCATGAGATCATGTACGACGCTCACCTCCGTTCCGCGGGGAGGAAGTCCCGGACGGGGTGGGGGGTAGGGGGCAAGCCGGACGGCTTCAATGGCCAGCGGGGGCTCCGGGAAGGAGGCGAGAGCATCCAGCGCGGCGTTGTAGCGTTCGATGTGGCCCACCTGCAACAGCCGCTGGTGGGCGCGGGCATGCTGGCAGAGGCGATCCGCCTCTTCCGCCGTTGCGGCCAGGGGTTTTTCCACCAGAAGATGGAGCCCGCAGCCGAGGAGAAAAGAGGCCACCTCGAAATGGATGGGCGTTGGGACTGCGACCGAGGCGGCTTCGGCTTCGCGGGCGACCTCTTCGAGCGAGGCCAGCACACGGGTGTGGTAACGATCCGCGATTTCCCGCGCGCGGGCGGCATCGGCGTCGAAGACGCCAACGAGGCGGGCCGCGGGGCAGGTCTGCGCCAGGACCCGGGCATGCCATTGACCGAGCGAGCCAACCCCGACGACAGCGGTTTTAACGGGCAAAGAATCCATGGCCGGCATCCACGGCGACGAGCGTTAGGTTCTGGCGGCGGGCCGCGTCCACGACCTTCGGCTTTTCGAGGATGATCGTCCGTCCGGCCTCTACCGCCAGCAGGGCGGCCCGCACCTTTCGCAGCACCTCCAGTGTGCGGGTGCCAATCACCGGAATGTCGAAGCGTTCATCGTGACCCAAGCGGGCCACTTTGACGACGACGATCCCCGCTCCCCCCAGCGATCCGGCCCGCCGGATGGTGGCATCGGTGCCTTCGAAGGCTTCGACGGCGAGAATCACCCCTTCCTTGACGGCGACCGTCTGGCCGATGTTGAGTCCGCTGAGGGCTTTGGCGGTCTGAAGGCCGAGCTCGATATCGTGTTCCTGTTCGGGGGAGGGCGGAGGGCCGGCCAGAAGGCCCGGCGGGGGCATGGTTTGATGCATGAACTGCCAGGCTGGGAGGATGGAAAGGCCAATCTTCCGAAGCTCTTCGCAGAAGCGGCCGAACAGCGTATCGGCATTCTTGACGCGAATCTCCCGGAGCAAGCGGAGGGTCTCGAAATCGGGGCGAACATGGAAGAGACTGGTGGGAGTGATCTGTCCGGCCAGGACGACCTGGCGGATGCCGGTTGCGGCGGCGGCGTCCAGGACATCCTGGAGGCGTCCCAACCGCAGCCAGACGATGCGGTCCACGACCCGGGCCAGGGCCGAGTCTGTCTCGCCCTTGAAGGCGATCGCCTCGATGCGCGTGACGCCCACAGCGCGGGCACCCTGGGCCAATTCCACGGGGTATGCCCCTTTGCCGGCCACAATCAGAATGGCGTCTGGGACGAAAAAGCGCTCCCGCGACGAGTAAGCCGAATCAGTCATAAACGTGCATTATAACGGCGGGTGGTGGCAGAATAAAAGGATTTTCCCGCGAGAGGCGCTAGAGCCGTTGTCCGTTTCGGCTGGCGGAACGGGGTCCTCGTCTTTATAGTGGTTTAGGAAAGACGCAGACGGTGGCTTTCCGCCGATGCATCTCGGGGCGAAGGAAGGATTATGCGAACCGTGTCACCGACCCGACCAAACATTGTCCTGATTTTTGCGGATGATTGGGGGTATGGGGATCTTTCCTGTCTCAATCCGCAATCTCGGATTCCGACTCCGCATACCGATGCGCTGGCCCGGCAGGGCACGGTGTTTACCGACGCGCATAGCTGTTCCGCGGTCTGCACGCCGTCGCGATACGGACTATTGACGGGCCGTTACGCGTGGCGAAGCCGATTGAAAGAGGGCGTGCTGCTGGGGTTTTCCCGTGAGCTCATCGAACCGGGGCGCTTAACGATGGCGACGCTTCTCCAGCGGGCGGGCTATCACACGGCGTGCATCGGCAAGTGGCATCTCGGGCTAGGCTGGACGTTGCGGAGCGGAGAGCCCGTGCCGTTGGCCTATAACGCTCCGGCGGATCCTGGGGTGGCGTACGATCGGCCGTTGTTCGCCGGCCCGCATACCGTCGGTTTTGATTATTCCTTCATTCTGCCGGCGTCGCTGGATATGGCGCCGTACGTTTATATTGAGAACGGAGTGGTGATGGAGGCGCCCGGCCACGTCTGCGAATCATCGCCCCGGCCGGCCTACTGGCGCGGCGGCCCCATAGCGCCAGGCTTTCAGCACAAGGCCTGCCTGCTCGAATGCACGCGGCGGGCGGAGGCCTTTCTGGCCCATGCGGCGCAGAGGGAACCGGAACGTCCCTTTTTTCTCTATTTGCCGCTTCCGTCGCCGCACACACCTCATGTGCCCCGAGCGCCGTTTCGGGGCCGCAGTCGTTGCGGGGCCTATGGCGATTATGTGGTTGAACACGACTGGGCGATTGGGCGTGTGGTTGCGGCGCTGGATCGCCATGGTCTGCGGGAACATACTATGGTGGTGGTGACCTCCGACAATGGGGCTCATATGCGCGGGCTCGATTTTGATTTCGAGCGGGAGTACGGTCATCGGTCGAATGGGCGTTTCCGCGGACAAAAATCGGATGCGTTGGAGGGGGGGCATCGGGTGCCCTTTATCGTCTCCTGGCCGGGACATACGCCTCCGGGGAGCTGTTGCGATTGCCTCATCAGTCAAACCGATTGTCTGGCTACGATGGCCGAGTTGCTGGAACTCCCCCTGTCGGAGGGGGGTGGGCGAGGACAGTGTGAGTTTTCGGCCCCTGCTGGACGGCGTTTTCAACCATACGCCGCGTCGGCATCTGGTTCACAGTTCGATCACAAATCGGCAGGCGTTACGGGTCGGGCGATGGAAGCTCATTGATGGGCCTGGATCGGGGGGGTGGTCGGCACCGGATCATCTCATGCCGGCGGAGGCGCCGCCGCGGCAGTTGTATGATTTGGAGGCCGATCCGGAAGAGTCGCGGAATCTCCATGACCGGGAGCGTGCCCGTGTGGAAGAACTCGAGGCCCTGCTTGAGGCGATCCGTCAGGGGCGCCCCCCGCCCGTCTGATGGCAAAGACGTTCTCTGGGGCGTGCGTCTGGCCCCACATGGGAGGTAGGAGGCGATGGACTATCGGGCAGAAGGACTTGACAGCGAAACACGCTCCTGACATTTTAATCCCAGATCGCCCTGAGCGGGTGTTGCTTAGTGGTAAAGCTCCAGCCTTCCAAGCTGGCCACACGGGTTCGATTCCCGTCACCCGCTCCATTTGATGATGCTGGGGTGTTCCCCGTCGTTCCACGACGGGGCAGTGGCGTTCGATCCTCAGGCCACCGAACGGACGCCTTCGTGGCACTCCTTTTTGAAGACGGCGGCTTGACTTTTTCCAGCGGGCCGGTATAGTCTTCCATAACGGGCACACGAGGCGGAGAAAAGTGGGTTCATGCCCACTTTTTTTAATGGCTTGGTGGGCGCGGGGCGCCGGTCTTCGATGTCCGGCGATTGGAAGGAGCGAGACGATGGAAGAGATCAAAGCCTTTCTTTCCTATTGGGAAAAGGAGCGCGGGATAGACCGTGAGATCCTGATCCAGGCGCTCGAGCAGGCTCTGCTCCAGGCGTCCCGCAAGAGCGTCAGTCCAGCGAAGAATCTCCGGATCGAAATTGATCGCAAAACCTATGCGATTCGGGCCATCGCCACCGTCCGTGTGGTCGAACATCCGGTCAACCCGCACGACGAGATCTCCCTGACGCGTGCCCGCCGGATCAAGCCCGAGGCCCAGCTCGGCGATGAGATCGAGGTGGATGTCACTCCCCGGGATTTCGGCCGCATTGCTGCCCAGAATGCCCGCCAGGTCTTCACCCAAAAGCTGCGGCAGGCGGAACGGGAGGTGGTCAAGGCTGAATTCAAGCACCTGGTCGGAAAGATCGTCAGTGGGACCGTTCAGCGCTTCGACCGGACTGACGTGATCGTCAACCTCGGCCGGGCGGAAGGGGTGTTGCCCCGGACCGAACGCATTCCCGGTGAAGAGTACAGCCAGGGCGATCGGGTTCGCGCGCTGCTGATGGAGATTCAGGAGACGGGGGGCGGGCCGATGCTGATTCTTTCCCGCGCTCACCCGAACTTCGTCCGCGCTCTGTTTGAGCTGGAAGTCGCCGAAATCGCGGACGGCACCATCGAGATCAAAGGGATCGCCCGGGAGCCCGGACAGCGGACGAAAATCGCCGTCTGGTCCAAGGATGAAAAGGTGGATCCCGTCGGGGCGTGTGTCGGGCTTAGGGGATTGCGGGTACAAAATATTGTCAAGGAACTCTCGGGCGAGAAGATTGATATTGTCCGGTGGCATGAGGACATTCGGACCTTCGTGGCAAACGCGCTCTCGCCGGCCAAGCTGAGCCGGGTGACCGTGGATCCCGTTCTGCCGCAGGTGGTTCACGTCGTGGCCGATCCTGACCAGTTTTCTCTGGCGATCGGCAAGCGGGGGCAGAATGTCCGCTTGACCGGCAAGCTGACGGGGTGGAAAATAGACATTCAACGCGACGAAGGAGAGGTCAGCTTCGAGGAGAAGATGAAGCGGGCCATCCAGAAGCTGGCGGAACTGCCGGGTATAGGCCCCGCGACGGCGGAAAAGCTCGTGAAGGCGGGTTTTCTCAATATCGAGGGAATTCTGGCAGCCGATGAGAACGCCATCGCTCATGATGCGGGCTTGACGGTCGAGGAGGCCAAAGCGGTGCTTGAGGCGGCGGCCATGGCTCAGTTGACGTCCGAACGGGGAGAGCAGGCTGGACCATGAGAGCACACGAACTGGCCAAAAAATTAGACGTTTCGTTCAAGGAGCTGCAGGAGAAGCTGGCCGCTCAGGGCATTACCATCAAGACGGCCTCCAACAACGTGGACGCTTACATTGAGGTGGCGGAAAAGGTTTTTGCGAAACCGGCGCCGACTCCTGTGCCGGCCGTGCCGGAATCGGCGCCGCCCCCCCCGCCGGTGACGGCTTCTTCCCCGCCTTCGTCCCCCCAACCGGAAGCTCCGAAGCCGGCTCCGGCGGCGGTGCCTGGGCCGACACCCCCTGCGCCCGCTCCTGTGCCTTCTGCGCCCTCGCCGGCGGTTTCCAAGGCGCCGTCTCCGCTTCGGCCGCCGCCTCCTCCGACGCGTCCCAGACCCTCTTCGCCGGCACCAGGGGCAACGATGCCTCCCTCCAAACCTCGTCCTTCTCCGGCGGCGGCCGGGTCGGCACCGCCCGCCCGTCCCCGTCATCCTCAGGCGATTCCGGGCGCCGTGCCTCCCTCGAAACCTCGTCATCCTCAGGCGATTCCCGGAGCGGTCCCGCCGCCTCGCGTGCGTCATCCTCAGGCCGTACCGGGGGCGGTGCCGCCGGCGCGGCCGGCCCCTCGCCCTCCGGAAACGGCCGTGCCACCGCCTTCCCCCGTCGTGCCGGCGAAACCCCGCGAGGCGGAACCGGTCGCCCCTCCTGCGGCGCCGAAGGGGCGGACCATCGTCCTCAGCAAGCCGACCATCGTCGTGAAAGAGATGGCCGAGCTGCTGGAGGTCAAGCCCAATGTGTTGATTGCCGCCCTGATGAAGATGAATCTCCTTGTCTCCATCAACGAGCGATTGGATGCCAAGGTGGCTCAACAGGTCGCGGAGAGTCTGGGCTTTCAGGTCGAACGGGAAAAGAAGCCGGAGCATGTGGCGGTCATGGCCAAGACGGCTCGGCCGGAAGAGGAGGAGAAGGAAGATCGTCCGGAAGATCTGGTGATTCGCCCACCCGTGGTGGCGGTCATGGGTCACGTGGACCATGGCAAAACCTCCCTTCTTGATCGCATCCGTTCCACCTCCGTCGCGGCGGGGGAGGACGGTGGGATCACGCAACACATCGGCGCCTATACGGTGGCGGTGGGCGACAAGACGATTACCTTTCTCGACACGCCGGGCCATGAAGCCTTTACGGCGATGCGGGCCCGCGGGGCGCATGTGACGGATATCGCCTTAATTGTGGTGGCCGCGGACGACGGTGTCATGCCTCAAACGGAGGAGGCCATTCGGCATGCTCAGGCGGCCCGAGCCCAGGATCCTGAGCACACGGCCATTGTCGTGGCCATCAACAAGGTGGATCTGCCGTCGGCCAATCCCGCACAGGTCAAACAGCAACTGGCGGCGATCGGTCTCGCCCCCGAAGAGTGGGGCGGCGAGACGCTGTGCTGCGAGGTCAGCGCTCTGACCGGGCAGGGTATTCAGAACCTGCTCGAAACCTTGTTGCTTCAGGCCGAGATCCTCGAGCTGAAAGCCAATCCCCGCCGGAAAGCGCGCGGCGTGGTGCTCGAAGCGCAACTGGAGCCGGGCATGGGACCGACCGCCCATCTTCTCGTCATGAACGGGACGCTTCACGTGGGCGATATTCTCCTGGTCGGCCCCCACTGGGGACGGGTGCGGGCGATGGCCAACGACAAGGGGCAGCGGGTGCGCGAGGTGGGCCCCTCTTTTCCGGTTAAGGTCATGGGCCTTTCTGGGGTTCCGGATGCGGGCGCGGAATTTCGCGTCTGCGAGAGCGAAAAGATCGCCCGGGAAAAAGCGGAAGAGGAAGCCCGCCGGCTCCGGCAGGAGCAGTTGGCCGCGCCCAAAAAGGTCTCGATGGAGTCCTTGTACGAGACCCTCAAGGAGGCGTCCCGCCTTGTTCTGCGCGTCCTCATCAAGGCCGATGTGCAGGGATCGGTCGAGGCGATCCGCTATGCGCTGGAGAATCTCAAGAGCGACAAGGTTGCCCTGGACATCGTCATGAGCGGCGTGGGCAATGTCACGGTCAACGACGTGTTGCTGGCCAAGGCGAGCCAGGCCGTGATTCTCCAGTTCCGGGTGGGAAAGGATGGCGATGTCTCCCGGATGGCCAAGCACGAGGGTGTGGAGATCCGTCCCTATTCCATCATTTACGAACTGGTGGACGACGTCCGCACGCTCATGGCCGGGCTGCTGCCGCCTGAACTCGTCGAGCGGGTGATCGGCCACGCCGAGGTGAAGAAGGTCTTTGCGCTTTCTCGCGGGACGGTGGCGGGCTGCCAGGTGACCGATGGCCGCGTGACGAGCCAGTCGCGCGTCCGGGTGAAGCGCGGCGGCGAGACCGTCCACGAGGGGCCGATCCTTTCGCTTCGGCGGTTTCAGGCCGATGTTTCGGAAGTGCGCGAAGGACAAGAGTGCGGCCTTCGACTGGAGCAGTTCTCCGATTTTCGCGAGGGGGACGTGCTGGAGTTCTTTGAGGTCGAGAAGAAAACGCCCCAGTTGTAGGAAAGCGGGCGATGAAAAAGGATCGACTGGCGCGCATCAATGCCCTTCTGTTGCGAACGATCGGCGCCTATTTCGAGCGGGTTATTACCCTGGAGAAGGATGGATTCGATCGGTCGGCCCTGACCGTTACGGGCGTTGAGGTGGCCGCGAACCTCAGGACCGCCCGGGTACGCGTCTCATTTGTGGGGGCCACCGAGGCGCGGCCGAGGTATCTCCAGGGACTCGCGCGCCATCGGGTGGACCTTCAGCGTCATATCGCCGACACCCTCTTCCTCAAGTTTACGCCGCGGTTGCACTTTGTTTTGGACCCCTCTCTGGAAAAGGGAGATCGGGTCCTGCGGCTGATCGAATCCCTGGAACAGCAGACGGAGGGACCGCACGACCCCAGGTCGTCATAACCATTCAGAGGGAAAGTACAGGGCATGAAGCGGATGTTCAACGGACCGCCGGCGGAGATGCCGGACGGGGTAGTGCTGATTGATAAGCCTGCAGGATTGACCTCCCACGATGTCGTGGACCGGATCCGCCGGCGGTTTCGCATTCGGAAGGTGGGGCATGGCGGAAGCCTTGATCCTCAGGCGACGGGACTGCTGGTCGTGCTGCTCGGCAAGGGAACGCGGCTCTCCGATCGGTTCCTGAATTCGGACAAGGAGTACGAGGGCGTCATGCGCCTAGGGGTGACGACCGATTCGTACGATCTGGATGGCACGGTCCAGTCGGAAGCGCCGTGGCAGGGGGTTTCACGGGAGCAGGTGGAAGCGGTCATGCGACGGTTTCAGGGGGATCTGATGCAGACGCCGCCGATGATTTCGGCGGTGAAAAAAGGCGGGGTTCCTCTTTACAAATTGGCCCGAAAGGGGCAGGAGGTCGAGCGCGAGGCCCGGTTGGTCCACCTCTACGAATTCACGCTTCTCTCCTTTTCGCCGCCGGATGTGGGCTTTCGACTTCGGTGCACGAAAGGCACCTATGTCCGCTCCCTTTGCCACGACGTGGGGCAGGCGTTGGGGTGCGGGGCGGTGCTGGCGTCGTTGCGCCGGACGGCCTCAGGCGCGTTTCGGGTGGAGGACGCCATCCGGCTCGATGAGGCTTTGGATCTGGTTCCCGAGGATTTTTCGGCCCGGATCATACCGCCGGCGCGCATTCTCATGCTGACCTAACGTGAAGGGGACGCTCGCCATTTCCCCGGGACTCGAGGAGGTCCGCCCCCTCTGTCTGGCGGCCGGGGTTTTCGATGGGGTGCATCGGGGGCACCGTGCGGTCATTCAGGCGGCTCGCCGGGAGGCCGAGCGGATCGGAGGCATTTGCTGGGTCCTGACCTTTGATCAACACCCCCGACGGGTGGTCGGCGGCGGCGCGTCTCCTCCGCTATTGACGAATTGGGAGCGGAAGATGGCCCTTTTTCGCGCCCTTGGCGTGGAAGGGTGTTTTCTTCTCCGGTTCACCCCCTCCTTGGCCGCCCTCACCCCGATCGCTTTTCTCCAACGACTTCGGAAAACCTTTCCCCACTGGCGAATGATATCGGTGGGCGCGGATTGGCGCTTTGGACGGCAGAGGAAAGGGGATGTGGCCCTGTTGCGCCGTTTCGGTGCCCGATTTGGCCTCCGGGTGGAGGTCATTCCGCCCGTCCGATATCGGGGGGAACCTATTTCCAGTACGCGCATTCGCGAGGCCCTGCGGCGTGGCGCGGTTCGATCCGCTGCCGCCATGCTGGGGCGTCCCTTCGTTCTGACCGGCCGGGTGATTCGCGGGGCGGGAGTCGGCCGCCGGCTGGGCTTCCCGACGGCCAACCTTCGGGTGGAGGAAGGGGGCCTTTTGGGCGAGGGGGTCTATGCCGTGCGCGTTCAGTGGGGACGGGCCACGGCAAGACCGGCCGTGATGAACGTCGGACGACGGCCGACGGTCGCACCGCCGGGATCGCCCCCCGTCGTCGAGATTCATGTGCCGGGCTTTCGGGGGCGGCTATATGGCCGAAGGCTCGAGGTCGAAGTGATTCGTCGGCTTCGATCCGAGCGGCGCTTTCCCAATTCGGAGTCCCTCCGACGGCAGATTGAACGCGATTGTCAGACGGCGTGGCGGCTTTTGACGATACGCCGCAGAGATTTCCAAACCGGCAAGAAGATCGCTTTACAGGGCAGGTCCGATGGGTTATAGTATCCGCCACCAACAGTCAGGACGATCAGGACGAAGGTGATCCATTCATGGATAAAGCAGCCAAAGAAGCGATTCGAAAAGAGTATCAGCGACACGAGAAGGATACGGGTTCCTGCGAGGTACAGATCGCCCTTCTGACGCGGCGGGTGGAAGACCTCACGGAGCATCTGAAAGTCCACCGCAAGGATCACAGCTCCCGCTATGGGCTGATCAAGATGGTGAGTACGCGCCGGCGCCTTCTGAACTATCTGAAGAGCCGGGATGAAGAGCGGTACCAGGCGCTCATAAAGCGACTCAAACTCCGTCGGTAACATTCGGTTTCTTCCGATTGTTCTCTGCTTTGTCCCGGTGGGGCCCCCCGGAACGCTCTCCCTTGTGTTGCGGACGGCTGGGAACTATTCTATAATCGTACAGAAAAAGAGAGATTCGAAAAGAGCAGGAATAGGAGTCCATGAAGGATACAAAGCAGGTTACTGTCCAAATCGGAAACAAAACGATCACTCTTGAAACGGGTTTGCTGGCCCGGCAGGCGGGTGGCGCTGTCACCATCCGAGAGGGAGATACGGTTCTGTTCGCGGCCGCCACGATGTCGTCATCGGTCCGGGAAGGCATTGATTACTTTCCACTTCAGGTAGAGTATCGCGAAAAATTCTATGCCTCCGGAAAATTTCCGGGAGGCTATTTCAAGCGGGAATCGCGTCCGAGTGAGAAGGAGACGTTGACGGCTCGGTTTACGGACCGCCCGCTGCGGCCGCTCTTTCCTTCGTGGCTCCGCAACGATGTGCAGATCATTTCGATGTTGCTCTCGGCGGATGGCCAGAATGAACCGGACGTTCTCAATATTACGGCGGCCAGCGCTGCCCTGATGCTATCCGAGATTCCCTTTGATGGACCGGTGGCGGGAGTTCGAATTGGCCGTATCGGCGGCCGTTTCGTCGTCAACCCGACCATCGCCGAGATGGCCCAAAGCGATCTGGATCTCATCTACGCGGGTAACCGCGAAATGCCCATCATGATCGAGGGGGCGGCGAACGAGATCTCCGAGGACGACATGCTGGCCGCGATGCGGGAAGCGCATGGATACGTTCTCCGACTCATTGACGCCCAGCTCGAACTCCGGCGGCAGATGGGGTTGCCGGAGAAGAAGCGGTCCGATCCGGCCCCAGAAAGCCCGATCCTGACCGCGGCTCGTGCCGCCATAGGAGAGACGCTGGCGGAGGCCCTTCTGATCCCTGGGAAACTGGAGCGGCAGGCTCGGGTCGAGGCGTTGAAGGCCGAGTTGAAACAGCGTCTGACCGCGGAAAATCCCTCGCTTAGCGAGGAGGCGTTTCGTGCCGCCTTTGATGCCCTTGAGATCGAGACGGTCCGGCGAAACTTCCTGGAGCGGGGACGCCGCCCCGACGGGCGAGGGGCGGACGAAATCCGCCCGCTCTATGCCCAGGTGGGACTCCTCCCCAGGGCCCACGGGTCGGCCCTTTTCAGCCGGGGCGAAACGCAGGCCCTCGGCACCGTCACCCTGGGGACTGGCTCAGACGTTCAGGAGTTGGATGCCATCACGGGCGGCGAAACCAAGAAGAGTTTCATGCTTCACTACAATTTCCCTCCCTTTTCCGTGGGGGAGTGTGGCCGGATGGGACCGGTGGGCCGGCGGGAGATCGGCCATGGCGCCTTGGCCGAACGCAGCCTGGAACCGGTGATTCCAAAGGACTACCCCTACACGATTCGGGTGGTCTCGGAGATCCTGGGATCCAACGGCTCCAGTTCGATGGCCAGCGTCTGCGTGGGTACCTTGGCTCTCATGGATGCCGGCGTTCCGATACGGAAACCGGTGGCGGGCATTTCGATCGGGCTTTTCAGCTCGCCGGCCAAGTCCCAGACGGTCGTGGACATCATTGGCGCCGAAGACCATTGCGGCGACATGGATTTCAAGGTGGCGGGAACCCGCGATGGCATTACGGGCTTCCAGGTGGATCTGAAAATCCCCGGCCTTCCTTGGACAATGGTGGAAGAGGCCTTTCGAAAGGCCCGGCAGGCTCGACTTCAGATCCTGGACTTCATGCAGAGTGTCCTGCCCGCCCCGCGCGCGGAACTGTCGCCCTATGCGCCCCGGATTCGCACCATGAACATTCCGGTGGACAAGATCGGCGCGCTGATCGGTCCCGGCGGTAAGAACATCCGGAGGATCACGGAGATCAGCGGAACGCAGATTGATATCATGGACGACGGAACCGTGCAGATCTTCAGTACGAACGAGGCCGGAATGGAGCTTGCCGTTCGCGAGATCAGCCTGTTGACAGCCGAGGCCCAGGAGGGGCAGATCTACAACGGAACCGTGACCGGTATCAAGCCTTTTGGCGCCTTCGTCGAAATCTTCCCCGGCACCGATGGGCTTGTGCACATCAGCGAGATGGCCGATTTCCGGATCAACAACATCGAGGACATTTGCAAAGTTGGTGACCGGATGTGGGTCAAGTGCATCGGCGTGGACGAACGGGGCCGCATCAAGTTGAGCCGCCGGGAAGCGCTCCGCGACCGCGCTCGGGAGGCGGAAGAAGCGGCCAAGAAGGCATCCGGCGAAACGCCGAAGTCCAGTTGAGAGCCTTGCGGTGCCCCGGACGGACCAGGACGACGCCCACGGGAAAGGGATGTTACGGCGTTATGTCGTCATTTTGGCCGACGGGGCTTTCCCAATCCGTCGTGAACCCCTGACACTTCTTCAGAACGCCTTCCGAATCGTCTGTTGCGATGGCGCCGTGTCGGCGTTGTTTCGGTCTGGCCGCTTGCCGGATGCCGTTGTGGGCGATCTCGACAGCGTGCCCGCCTTTCTGAGGATCCGGTTTCGCGACCGGCTGTTCCACGATCCGGGGCAGGAGGATAACGATCTAGCGAAGGCCTTCCGCTTTTGCCTCGAACGAGGCTGGCGGGACATCGTGATTCTCGGGGCCTCCGGCGGGCGGGAGGATCATACGCTGGGAAATCTGGGTTGGCTGGCGGATTTCGCCCAAAAGGCCAAGGTTCGCCTGGTGACGGACAGTGGCGAGTTTCGGGTCCTCCTCCAACCCGGCCGAATCGCCTGCCGGCCGGGTCAGCCGGTCTCCCTCTTTTCGTTCGATCCTGAGGATCCCCTTTCGGCCGACGGCCTTCGCTATCCGGTTCGGCATCTCCGTCTGCGCCGATGGTGGATGGCCACGCTCAATGAGGCAACGGGGCACACCCTTGGGGTCTCTTTTCGGAAGGGGCCGGTGCTTGTCTTCCTGGCCCACCGGAGAGGGGACGAAACTCGCCTGTACCAGGAGGGCCGCCCGCTGGCGCAGCCGACCGCCCTGACGATTGCGGGAAGCGACAGCGGAGGCAATGCGGGGATTCAGGCCGATTTGCGCGTGTTTCAGATTTTTGGCGTCCACGGGTGCTCCGCCCTGGCGGCGCTGACGGCGCAAAATCCTTCCGGCGTTCGCGCCGTTCGGAAGGTGTCCCCGGCTTTTCTGACGGCCCAGATCGAGGCGGTCCTGGAAACCTATGGCATCCGGGCGATCAAGACAGGGATGTTGGCGTCTGCGGCGTTGATCGAAGCAGCGGCCGCGGTTCTGAAGCGGGAGGCTTCCGGCATTCCGCTGGTAGTGGATCCGGTGATGGTGGCGACCAGCGGTTCGCGCCTGATCGAGTCTTCGGCGGTGGCGGCACTGGAGCGACGGTTGATTCCTCTGGCCACTTTGGTGACGCCGAACCGGCCTGAAGCGGAGGCGTTCTGGGGTCGCCCTATCCGCTCCCGAAGCGATGCGGTCACGGCCGGCCGGGCGTTGGCGGGCCGTTGGGGGTGTGCCGTGCTTCTCAAAGGGGGGCATGCGCGTCGCCATCGCGGAGAGGACCTTCTGATCGAGGCCGAGGGGCGGGCGACGTGGTTTTCTGCTCCCGAGGTGGTTCGTCCGCTGACCACTCACGGAACGGGATGCTCACTCAGCGCGGCGGTGGCTGCCCTGATGGCTGTGGGATGGCCGCTATCCGAAGCCATTCCAGCTGCGAAGGCCTGGCTTTTGGAAGCCCTGGCCACCGGCCGGCAGGCTGGGCCTGCCGCCGCAGTCATGGGGGCCCCGCCGCCGGCCGACGGCCGGTGGGTACGCCGGGAGGAAGAGCGATGAGCCGCCTCCCCTGGAACCGGGTTCGGGCCGTCTTTTGCGATATGGACGGGACGCTGATTGATACGGACCGCCTTTGGCATGAAGCGACCGAGGCGGCGTTTGCACGATTCGGCCTTTCACTTTCCCGTGAGGCCTTTGCCGAAACGTACGGGATGGATAACGTCACTGGCGTTCGATACCTTCTGGACCGCATCCCTCCACCACGGCCGACGGTGGAGGCTGTCGTCCGGGCCATCGAGGAGGAGACGGAGGAAGCCTATGGGAAGGGTGTTTGCCCACTGCCTGGGGCTGAGGCCATGCTCGAGACCTTCCGATCTAGGGGATATCGGTTGGCCCTCGTATCCACATCGCCGCCGATTCTTATCCGGCTGGCTGTGGAGGGTTTGCGGTGGGATCGGTTCTTCGATCTTCGGCTCAGTTCCGAAGAGGTCGGCCCGGGAAAGCCGGACCCCGCCGTCTACCGAGAGGCCGCTCGCCGGTTGAACGTGACAGCGGCCGAGGGTGTAGCCCTGGAGGATACCGTTTTCGGCGCGCAGAGCGCGGCGGGCGCCGGTCTTGCCGTCATCGGCGTGGCGTGGGATTCCGAACGGGCGCAGGCGCTCCGTCCCTGGACCGTCTGGCAGGCCCCCTCCCTTGACGCGATCCGGTGGGACGTGACGCATGCGGGAGTGGGTGAACCCGCCTGAAGGAGGGGCGATGGAGAAGATCAAGATCGGCATCAGCACCTGCCTGCTGGGAGAGCCGGTGCGATATGACGGGGGGCACAAGCGGGACCGGTATCTGACCGACACCCTGGGCCGCTACTTCACCTATGTGCCCGTTTGCCCGGAGGTCGAATGCGGGCTGGGTGTTCCCCGGGAATCCATGCGTCTGGTTGGAAACCCTGACAACCCCCGGCTGATGACGCGGGTGACCAAACAGGACCATACGGAGCGGATGCTCCGCTGGGCGGAACGCCGGCTTCGTGAGTTGGCGGACGAAGGGTTGTGCGGGTTCATATTCAAATCGGACTCACCCAGCAGCGGCCTTTTTCGGGTTCGCCTGTACAATGAAAAAGGGATGCCGGCCGGTCACAGCGTGGGCCTTTGGGCCAGGGCCTTTACAACGGCCTTTCCGCGTTTACCGGTCGAAGAGGAGGGGCGGCTCCATAATCCCGATCTCCGGGAGAACTTTATCGAACGCGTTTTTGCGCTCAAGCGGTTTCGCGATGAGGTGGGATTGAACCCCACGGCCTCATCGCTCATGGCGTTTCACGCCCGCAACAAGCTGCTCCTCATGGCCCACGAGCCACAGGCCGTGGCCGAATTGGGTCGGATCGCGTCGGGCGCGGGCGGGAGAAAGGCCCGCGACGCGGTGGCCCGTTACGAGGCTCGTTTTCTGGAGGCGTTGGCGGTTCTGGCGACGGTTCGGCGGCATGTCAACACCCTTCAGCACATGCTGGGCTATTTTCGCGACGTTCTGAACGACGGGGATCGGCGCGAGCTTCTGGAAACCATCGAGGCCTACGGCCGGGAGTTGCTTCCCCTCATCGTTCCCATCACGCTCTTTCGGCATCACCTTCGTCGTCATCCGATTCCCTGGCTTTCGAACCAGACGTATCTGGATCCACACCCGATCGAACTAAAACTGCGCAACCATGCCTAAGCGGCTTCCCAAAGGTGGCCCCTTCCTGCTTCAGGGGGGACGGGTTCTCGATCCCGCGCGGGGGTGGGACGGGGTGGAGCCGATTCGCGTTGCGGAGGGGCGGATCGTCGAGGCGTTTTCGGAAAATGGCCCCGAACCTGTGGTGTTGGATGCCTCTGGATGGTGGGTGCTTCCGGGCCCGATCGATCTTCATGTGCATCTCCGCGAGCCGGGCGGCGAGGAGTCGGAAACCGTTGCATCGGGATTGCAGGCCGCCGTGCACGGAGGGATTACGGCCGTCGGAGCGATGCCCAACACCTCGCCCCCGATGGACACTCCGGGGGAGGTTCGAGCGCTGTTGGCGCGGGCTCGGGCTTCCGGCGCGGCGCGGGTCATTCCCTGCGCCTGTCTGACGGTTGGGCGCGCCGGTACTCGGCCGGCCGATCTGGAGGCGCTGGCGAACGCGGGCGCCTGGGCTTTTACGGATGACGGAGCGACGCCAGCCGATCCGGCGGTGTTCGAGGCCGCGTTGACGATGGCCGCGGCTCTGGGACGGCCGGTGTTGGATCATGCCCTGGATCCCTCGGCGCGGGGGCACCTTCATGCCGGCCGCCGGGCGGCGGCGCTTGGTCTGGAGGGAATTCCTTCCGAGGCCGAGTTTCGAATCGTCGAACGGGATGTGGCGTTGGCTCGAAAGACGGGTGGCCATGTCCATATCCAGCATCTTTCGACCCGCGAAAGCGTAGCCTTGATCCGGGAAGCCCGACGGGCCGGGTGGCCGGTGTCGGGGGAGGTGACGCCGCATCATTTGGCGCTTTGCGAGGAGGACATTCCCGGTCTCGATAGCCGGTACAAAATGAATCCACCCCTTCGATCGCCGGCCGACCGTGACGCGTTGCGGGAGGGGGTGGCCGATGGGACGATCACCGTGCTGGCCACCGATCATGCCCCCCATTCCGAGCGGGCCAAACGGCGGCCCTTCCCCGAGGCGCCCCCTGGCGTGATCGGTTTGGAAACGGCTCTTGGAGTGACCCATCGTATTCTGGTTGAGACAGGTCTCATGACGCCCTTGGCCTGGACGGCCTGCTGGACAACGGGCCCAGCCGAGGTTTTGCGCCTTTGCCCTCCCACGCTGCGTCCGGGGGCCGTCGGTGATCTTGTGCTCTTCGATCCCCAGCGGGAATGGACGGTTCAGCCGGAACGATTCGTTTCCCGATCCCGGAATACCCCCTTCGAGGGGTGGTTGCTTAGGGGAAAACCGGTGTTGACGATGGTGGAGGGATGCATTCGTTTTGCCGATCCCGTGGTATTTGACAGGATGCGGGGAAGGCGATAGAGTTTCCATTAACTTCCAGGAGGCCAACATGGCGTGTCTACTTGCCCGGACGGGCGCCCGCGAAGGAGTTCGGATCGAACTGGACCGGGATGTAATGACCTTCGGTCGGGCGGCCGATAACGACGTGGTCATTGAAGCGGATTCGGTTTCAAGCCACCATGCGAAAATCTGGAAGACGGGGCAGGGCTGGCGGCTGGCCGATCTTCAGTCCACGAACGGGACCTTTGTCAATGGTGAACCCATCACCGAATGCGACCTGACGCCTGGGGCTGTGATCGTCTTTGGCCAGGAGGAGTTTGTGTTCGAACCCCCACCCTCGCCTTTCAGTATGACGGTTCGCATTCGGACGGCCGCGGAGGGGGCTGCTCCGCCGACCGGCTTTGCCAGTGTCTCGCCGTATGGGGCACGCCGGGATTTTCGTCTGTTCTGGACGATCCTCATCATTCTGGCTGGGGTCGCGGCTCTGGCGCTGCTGGTGTGGTTGGTGGTCCGTCTCTGGAATCTTCAGGGGTGAATCGTCTTTTGAAACGTGGCTCGCTCGAGGAGGGTGTGACCCTCGTTGAAGTGCTGGTCACGCTTTCTTTGTTTGCGGTGCTGGGAGGACTTGTTTTTTCGCTGATATGGTCGGGACGGGCGCTTCTGGAACGGCAGAGCGAATGGCACCAACGAGCGAGGGTTCTTGGGCCGGTTCTGGAGCGGCTGGAGGGAGATCTCATTTCCGCCGTGACGCCGGAGACCGTTTCCTTGCCGGGGTTCGAGATTAGCCGGAAGGGGGCGAATTCCCTCTGGCGGGGCTATACGGCGGTGGCCAGGAGCGAGAGCGGAAATGGCGGGTCGGAAGGCTATGGGATCGAAGCGGTGGAGTGGCGCATGGAATCGGGAACGTTGCTTCGGGAAAGCCATGCCGAAGCGGGGGAGAGAAGGGGGACGGAACCCGTGGTTGACCAGTGGCGGGAGCTGCAGGGATTTCGGGTGGAGGCATGGGACCCCAACCAAGGCGCCTGGAAAGCGGAATGGCGGAGCGAACGGGGCATGCCCCCACCGCCGGCCGTGCGGGTAACCCTTCACGATGGAACGCGGGAATGGAGCCGTGTGGTGGTGATTCCGACAGGTTTTTCCGCGGCGCCATAAGCGATTTGGACGATCAACTCACCACCTCCCGGAGAGCCGCTTCGAGTGTATCTACGCAACGGGGCCAACTGAAGCGGGTGATGACCATCTCCCGGGCGCGGTCGGCGATTTTCGCTCGAAGGACGCGATCGGTGAGGAGGAGGGAGATATTGGCAATCATGAGCGAGGGGGTGTCGGCCAGCATGATGTTGTGGCCCGGCTCCACGGGAAACCCCTGAGCGGCCAGGCTGGTGGCGACAACCGGCAGGCCGGCCGACATGGCTTGAAGGATCTTTCCACTGAATCCCACCACGATACGGAGCGGGCAGACATAGAGGAGACAACGGGCCAGATAGGGAGCCATATCGTTCACTTCGCCCGTCACGACGATTCCCATGCGGCGCCGCCCCAGCTCCGTAATGGCCGGCGGAGGCGAGCTTCCGATCACGTAAAAAATGAGTTTGGGAAAGCGTTTGCGAAGGGCAGGCCAGACTTCCTGCACGAACCAGAGGACGGCATCGCAATTGGGTTCGTCCCGGAAAAAGCCGGTGAAACAGATGGCCTCCTCGCGTGCCTCGTCGCCCCTTGGCAATGGACGAAACCGCTCGACATCCACCCCATAGGGCGAGACGGCCGTGCGGATGTTCGGTTCGAGGGCGAGCAACTCCTGGCGTTCCGTTTCTGTCAGGGTCAAAACCAGGTCCGCACTCCGGTAGAGCGCCATTTCCCACTGTTCCAGCCGGGGCAGGGCCAACTGTTTTCCCAGTCGCGCAAGAGAAACGGGAGCCACGTGAAGCGATTTCCGAAGGGCGTTGGCGGCGCATCCGTGGACGGAGACAATGCGGCGGACGGCCGGGAGAAAGGGATTTCGGTAAAGAAACTGACCCATGGCCGTGAATTCGGCGATCGCGGCATCGTAGCGTCCGCGCGCGACCATTGCGCCGACACAGGCCGCCATGGCTGCATCGTTGTATCGGGCAAAGGGCCAGGGGACCGAGCCAACGGTGTGACTGACGAGGAGGCGGGCGAACGAGGGGGGAGGCGGCAGGGGGCGTGTCTCGAGATCGGGAGCGAAGGCCCGGACTTCATCCAGAAAAGGCGTGTCCTCCGGTTTAAGGAAGGTGGCCAGACCGAGCTTATACCCTCGCTCGGCGAGGAGGCGCATGCGGTGATGAATGACGATGGAACCGCTATACACGCGGGAATGGGGAAGGGTTGGGGTGATAAAGAGCAGTTTCATGCAATGCGCCATGGGTTGAGCTGGGAGGGATCCACCGGCGCGGCCAGCAGGATGGAACGTGCGCCGGAGGGATCGCGAAGAGCGACAGGAATGAGCACACCCGGCGGCGCCTTGGCATAGGCGGCGCAGAGACCGGCCGCCAGCCGGCGTAACTCGTCGTCCGCCCCGGCCGAGAGCAGACAAAAAGGACCGGGACGATCCATCGCTTCGAGGGCCAGCCAGCCGAAGGTGAAAAACTGTTGCTCAAGAAGGCGGTTTTCGGATTCGTTCCGGCCAACGATACACTTGACGCGTGGAGCTAGGCGAAAGTGACGGCCGTAAAAGAGAAGACGGACGAGTGAGAGGTTTTCGACGCCTTCATGCCGGCGAAGGTCGCGGAGACGGGCCGCAAAGTGGGGTTCTGCCAAACAACATCCTCCGGCCACGGGCGGGAGGGTGGTGATGCCGTAACGGGCGGCCAACTCCCGATGCCGCTTTCGGGAACGGCCCTCCAGATCGCCTAGACGCTGGCGGTCCAACCAGCTCCGGCGTTCCACCTCGGTTTCGGGAAGAAGGCGGGCGGACAGCGGACGGACGAGTCGGTCGGCGTACCCCGACGCCCGGGCCACGATTTCGAGGGAGCGAGGGTTTTGGGACATCGGTCGCTGATCAAGGATTTCGCCAGTAAACAGAAAGTCGTATCCCTCCTGATCCAGGATCCGACCGGCGCGGTGAATCATCCGGGCATGGCAGTCAATGCAGGGATTCATGCCGCCTCCAAAGCCATGACGGGGATGAGCAATCAGGGCCAAAATGTCGGATGTAAAATCCTCGACCCGGATGGGAAAGCCGAATTGGGCGGCGGTTTCTCGCGCCTTGCGGGCCGAAAAGAAAGGGCTTTCGAAGGCCAGGGCCAGCACGTCCACCCCCTGTTCCCGCACCATACAGGCGGCGAGCAGGCTGTCGAGCCCTCCCGAAAAAAGGCCGATCGCCCGTACGACCGATTGGGCCGGTGATTTCAAATTGCTCCTATGGCATTGACAACGAAACGCGAATGGCGATAACTTTAGCATAGTCGCCCGGGTATTCACAACCATGCGGAAAGGGAGGGGTTCGGGATGAGAAGAAGTGGGTGGCACGCGCAAGGACTGGGGCTGGCGGTGACCGGAAGGGCGGTGACGACCAATTTTTATTATGTTTCTCCGGAGGGTTCCGCCACTCCGCCGTATGGGAGCTGGGCCACGGCGGCTACCGACCTTCCTTCCGCCGTCGCTCTGGCCTCTGCGGCTTTTCAAGAGGGATCGGTGGCTTGTGCCGTCTGGGTGACGAACGGGATCTATGTCCTCACCTCATCGGTCGTTATTGCGAAAGGAATTACAGTCCGCAGTGTGAACGGACCGGACGTGACCATCGTGGACGGGGACTATCCCGCTCGTACGAATCGCTGCTTTTTTATTACCGGCGATGCGGTGGTCGAAGGGTTTACGATCACCAATGGGTATGCCTACCCGCTTGACGATACGCCGGCGAGGACCAATGTTGGCGGAGGTCTCTATCTCCATGAATGCAAGGCGGAAATCCGAAATTGCGTGATCGTCGGCAACCGGGCCGGCACCTCCGCCCAGGGGGGCAGGGGGGGAGGAATGGCCATTGTTCGCGGCGCGCTGATCGTGCGTGAGTGCCGGATTGTTTCCAATGACACGTTGGGTGTAGGCAATGCGCTGCAGTGTGGAACCGGCCTCTATATTGATGGCGGCCGGGCGTGGGTGGAGCGTTGCGTTCTCTCAAACAACCTTCAAGTCGGAAACAACGGCTATGGGGCGGGAATGTATGTGGTCAACGGAATTGACGTTCTGGTGAGCAATTGTGTCTTTGTGTTCAATTCGGCCTCTCACTCCGGAGGAGGGGCCTATTTTTACGGCGGTACCTTCACCCACTGCCTATTCTCGAACAACGTTGCCCGGAACAGCGCCGGGGGCGCCTATCCTTATGGGTATGCGACGGGTAGCCGTCTTTTCTTCTCGACGGTCGTGAACAACCGCGCGGGCGATGGAGGGGGCATTGCGATCAATCGGGGCATCGTTTCCCACTGTGTCGTCATGAGAAATTCCGCGACCAGCAATGGCGGCGGCGTGAACAACAACGAGGGACAGTTGACCAACTGTCTGATTGCGGCCAATACGGCGGGGCAGCGCGGCGGGGGTCTGAATCGGCAAAACAAAAACTATTCGGTCAGCAGTTGCACGATCGTGCGGAACTATGCCGGTCTGGAAGGAGGCGGCGTTCACAATGATGTGAAAACCAGCCAGTTCACCAACAATATCGTCTATTGGAACTATGCCACCAACGGTATTCGGAACGATGTCAGCGGAACAACCGGCGCCTTCCGTTTCTCCTGCGCGCTGGAGTTGACCAATGGGGTGGACGGCAATCTGACGGCCGACCCCCTGTTCCTGGATTCCGGATCGGGTTATGGAACGAACGCAATCCTCGGCGATTATCGCCTTCAGACGAATTCTCCCTGTGTCAATGCGGGGACCAATCAGGCCTGGATGGCCTGGCCGGCCAGGGATCTCGAGGGGCAATTCCGCATCCGCCCCTTCGGCGGGCTTGTGGATATGGGGGTCTACGAGGCCTATCCGGCCGCCGGTCCGTTGAGCGTCGCCCTTCAGGGATGGCCGACGAATGGGGTGGGCCCTTTGACCGTGGCCTTGTATGGGGAAACGAGCGGCAATACGAATGGGATTCTTTGGAAATGGGACTTCGGGGATGGAACGCAAAGCGACTGGGGGTCGTATGCGGCAATGTCGCACGTCTATCAGGTCCGGACGAATACCTACACGGTGACCCTATGGGTCACGAATGCGGCAGGGGAGAGCGCGGTGGCCATCTGGACCAACCGGATCATGGTCTGGCCGGCCATCGTTTACGTCGCTCTGGACGGCCTGCATCTTCCTCCGTTCACCAACTGGATCGGTGCCGCAACGAACGTCCAATTGGCGATAGACGTGGCGGGGCCGGGTTTCACAACCGTGCTGGTTGCGCCCGGCGAGTACACGGTTCGGACCCCAATCGCGCTCAACCGCGCCGTGGTCCTGAAGAGCGCTTCGGGTGATCCTTCCGATACGCGCTTGCGGGGGGCCGTCCCGGCCGCGACCAGCCGGGTGGTGACCATAACGGCCCCGGGCGCCTGGCTGGAAGGGTTTACCATAACCGATGGGAACAGTACAACGACCAACGGCGGAGGGATCTCCATGGCGGCCGCCGGCGTCATCACCAACTGCGCCATCGTCGGGAACCGCGCGACGACGGGGCGTGGTGGAGGTCTGGAAATCACGGCAGGAATCGTGGTCGATTGCCGCATCGTCGGCAATCAGGTCGCCGGTACGCTGGGGGGAGGAGGGGTCTATCTCTTTGGGGGCAGCGCGATTGTCCGCCGCTGCCTGATCGCAAGCAATACGGCGGTCTCGGCTCATGGCGGCGGTGTCCGTGTGGATTCCGGCACGATGGAGCATTGCCTGATTGTGCAC
>Ga0308410_1000080_pt1 | contig 37561 bp, 33 predicted proteins | sample HotsprOSTMatCore_FD_203467 | JGI IMG/M metagenome (GOLD analysis project Ga0308410, IMG submission 203467) | Hot spring phototrophic mat microbial communities from Octopus Spring, Yellowstone National Park, Wyoming, United States -... | ecosystem: Environmental > Aquatic > Thermal springs > Hot...
ACTCCTAAGAAATAAGTACATTCCTGAAAAAGAAACTATCATATAAATGACAACATCAAAAACAGGTGTTTTACTACCAAAAATTTTAGACAAAAACATTGGTAAATTGAAGTTAACACCTATCTGATTACCTAATAAGTAAGTACTTTGCCAAAACTTATTAAACATTGACCATATCGCTGATGAATACTGCTTTATTATTCCAAGGTTAGCATCAATACCAAAGTAAGTATATCCTGTAAAGAGCCCCCACGAGTTAACAATCAAAACAAAAACAATTAGAATAGCACTAGGCAAAACCCACTTTTTCATACACCCTCCACAAAACAAGAAATTTTTAATCAATTATGGTTCAAATTGTGTATCTCTTTCAATTAAGAGAGATTGTGTTGAGAAACAGGCTATTGCCTGTTTTTTACAGATTAAGCCTGCTTCTTCTTTAATTATTTAAGAAAGTTTTTTAAGTACATTACTTTAAGTAGCCCCACCCTCCCACCCTATTTAATGTAGAGAGGTGAAACCTCTCTACACTCTCCGATTAATAAGAAAGTGTTATTAAGCACCTATTAAGTACCCCACCCATTTTGCTGCTAGGGAAATAGAAAGGCTCGTTTTCCAATACCTTATTACCTATTAAAGAGGTTAGCAAGCACTTAAGAAAGTGCTTTAAGCGCGTTATGTTTTATATGTGTGCTTTAAGCACAAAGTGCTACTAAGCACCATTTAACACTTCACACAAGGAAATGCATAACATTTGGAGCTTCATTATATCACTTAAGAATGGATTCATCATTAAAGCAACTTTCTGAAGTATTATCACATTCTAAATGCAAAAATTTGTTTAATTACAAAAATTCAAGAGAGGCATAGCCTCTCTTAAACATTTATAGTAACACATTCTTTAAATCGTTATCCATTTGTACCATCAAAATTGACATATCATCGCTTTGAGGATATTTGCCTCTGAAATTCTTTATATCAGTCCACAAAGCACTTTTTATAAGTTCCGGGCTATTTGTACCTTTGAGTATGGAATAAAACCTTTTCTCTGGATAAAATTCACCATCACTGTTTCTCTGCTCAACAACTCCATCAGAAAAAGCTATCAATATACCTTTATCTTTCAAATAAATCTTTTCACTCTCCAAAGATATATCTTCAAATATTCCCAGTGGCTTATTTGATTTAGAAACTGGTTTATTCAAATCCTTACCATTTTTTACTAAAATATACCCATGTCCCATATCCCATAAGTTAACTTCTCCCGATTCTTTGTAAACCTCACCAAAAACACCAGTAACATATTTCTCACCTTGGAAAGAACTCAGAAGGTAACTATTAAGTTTCTCCAAGAAACTATCATATCTTCCTCCTACGAAATCGAAGGCATTGAAAAAACCACCCAAGGTAGTTGTTATTAACGAAGCACTTGGACCTTTACCTGAAACATCACACAATGCAAAAATAATCTTATTACCCACATCCTTAACAAAATAAAAATCTCCTCCAACTTCTTTGGTTGGCTTACTAGCAGCAAAAACAAAAAAACTGCCAGTAACAAATTTGTATTCTTCGGGAACAACATTTCTTTGCACTTCTGTAGCCGAAGTCATATCCTTCTTCATCATTACATATATGTAGCCTAACAAATCTTGAGAGGAAAAAATCCCTGCGAAACTTCCATCTTCATCAACTAAAACAAAAAATTCAGTTTTCTTGTTCAAAATAACACTTCCAATTTCATCGTATAGAGAGTATATATGCAAATAATAGGGATACGTTTTCACCTCTCTCACAAGACTTTTTATGTTCCTATACCTATACATATCCAAAACAAAAGGTCTAGACATTGTAGCCATAAATTCATCTCTAATCAATATACCTAAAGGCTTCATTTTTTCATCCACAACAGCTATTGCTTGAATTTCCGGATTACCTTGTAACTCTATCAAAACATCATACCCTTTTTCGTAATAATAAACATAATATGGTGATGAAACAATTTTATATGCTATCTCACCAAAAGCATTAGGTAGCTTTGGTACTTTCTTCAAAACTAGAGAAACTCTACTTTCATGTTCAAGAACTCCATTCATACAAACCTCCAATTATTAAATCTTGAAATGGAACAAAAAATTTTAAGCAAAAATTTTTTTAAGAATTTGTAAAAAAGCAAATTAGAAAATATCTATTAGATGCCCCATCTTCAAAGCCTTTGTTTTTAAATATTCTTTGTTATGCTTATTAACCCCTACCACAATAGGGACTCTCTCTACAATTTGAAGCCCATAAGAACTTAGTTCTTGTATTTTATTGGGATTATTCGTAATAATCCTAACACTCTTTACGCCCAAATCTTTTATTATCTGAGCGGCAACACCATATTCTCTATCATCAGCCGGCAACCCTAGCTTAAGGTTAGCTTCCAATGTATCAGCGCCCTCATCCTGAAGCTTATACGCCTTTATTTTATTTCCTATCCCTATACCTCTACCCTCTTGTCTAAGGTAAATTAGTACCCCCAAACCTTCCTTTTCTATCATCTCAAGAGCACTAGACAACTGAGCCCCACAATCACACCTCAAAGACCCGAGTATATCACCAGTAAAACACTCTGAATGTATTCTAACGAGGACATTCTCCTTATCTTTAACATCCCCCTTGACCAAAACAACATTCTCTTTGTTAGAAAATAACTCTTTGTAGACAATGATATTAAATGTACCATACTTAGTAGGCAAAAATGCCTCTCCCACTTTCTCTATAACTTTTTCATTCTCATACCTGTACTTTACTATATCTTTTATAGTTCCAATTTTGAGCGAAAATTTTTTGGCAAACTCTACTAAGTCCGGTAACCTAGCCATTGTCCCATCATCCTTTGCAATCTCACATATAACACCAACGGGATAAAGACCTGCTATTTTCATCAAATCAACAGCTGCCTCCGTATGTCCCCTTCTAACCAAGACACCCCCCTTCCTTGCCTTAAGAGGGAAAACATGTCCAGGTCTAACAAAATCCTCTGGCTTAGCACTCACAGAAGCTAACTTTCTTATTGTAACACTCCTATCGTAAGCAGAAATACCAGTTGTTATTCCTTCCTTAGCATCAACTGAAACAGTAAACCAAGTACTAAATTTTTCATCACTGTCATCTGTCATTAAGTAAAGGTTCAGTTTCTCAGTTAATTTGGGGTCCATCGGAACACATATAAGCCCTCTACCATGCTTCATCATGAAGTTTATAATCTCAGGTGTAACAAATTGAGCAGCAGCAACTAAATCACCCTCATTCTCCCTATCTTCATCATCAACTATTATGACCATCTTACCAAGCCTCAAGTCCTGAATTATTTCCTCAACAGTATTGAAAGTAAAATTCTCCATTTCCTCACCTTCCTAGATAAGAAAATATAATCAAACTCAAAAACCTAAGTCAACAACTCAAATCTTAACTATATTAACAAGCACAAGTGCTTTAAGCACAGGTATTTTAAGCACCACCTAAAATTCTAAGGAATGCTATCACATCCCTAACCTTAATGGAAAAGTGTTATTAAGCAGTGCTTTGATAACTTAATTAAAAGTACTATTAAGCACGAAGTGCTATAAGCACAAAGAAAGTCAAAAAACAGTAATAAAGACTTTAATCTCATTGAAGTTTTAGTTGCTATATTCTTAGTAATTTCCTTGGGGCTTTGAATACAACCAATTCATCATTCTCTACAAACATTGAAAATCATTTTTATTAAGTTTACAAATACAATCTCAATGAATCCCTCGGAGACCGATGTTTTGATATATGCTACAAACTTAAGGTACCCATCTAGCGTTATGACAAGTATATTTTAAAAGCGAAGTCAAAAATTTATTACATTTTCAATTTGAAAATGGTATTATTCTTTTCAGTAATACCACTCCTAAATATGCGCTACCGAGAATTAAAACAGTTACTGGACCCGTAGGAAGATTCGCTAAAAAGCTTACCATAAGTCCAATGAAAGAGAAGAGAATCGTTATCAATGTTGATGTTATCATTATTGATGATAGACGGCGATGAAATATTGAGGCAATAGCAGGCGGAAGTGTAAGAAGAGCAATAACCATGAGAGCACCAACTACTTGTAACATCAGAAATACCGTTATAGAAACTAAAAGAAGTAAAACAACAGAAAACAGTGATACTGGAATTCCCCGTATTTTTGAGAATTCTTCGTCAAAACTCACTGCTTTCAATTGAGGGAAAAAAACTGTTACTACAAAGATCACAACAAAGCTCAATATTCCAACCAATATTAGATCTTGCTGAGAAATAAGAAGAATATTTCCAAAGAGATAACTCATAGGGTCAGTGTATGTAGGAGTTAAAGACAAAAAAACGAGACCTAAAGACATTCCTATTACCCAAATACTATTAATCACCGTATCAAATCGTTGTTTACCTTTAATTGAAAACCAACTGAGAAGTAACCCCGACAACACAGAAAACACCAATGTACCAATTTGAGGAGTTACCCATCTCCACTTGAGTACTATTTGGAGGTATAGAGCCAATCCTATCCCACCAATTACCGAGTGACTAATAGCACCAGCAATTGATCCTATGTGCTTAACTACGACGAAGCTCCCAATCATGCCTAGAGGAAAACTAGAAAGTAGCGAAGCAATTAAAGCATACCTAACAAAAGGTACATCCCCACTTAGTAAGATAGAAAAAAACTCTTGCATATTCATCACCTCTTTATTAATGTATCATGTTTAACATGAGCATAATGTTTAGGATACCCATAATTACATGATAATCCATCATCAACGAAACTATGTTCAAACACCGTTCGTTGAACACAAAGTACTCTGTCTGTAATCATATCAACAAAACCCGTATCGTGAGTTACTACAACAATTGTGTGATCTTTTTTGAGATCACTGAGGATCATGGAGAGTTGTTTTTCGTTTTTACTATCAATGTTTGTAGAGGGCTCATCTAAAAACAATATTGGTGCTTCTGATGCCAAAGCTCGGGCAATTAGCACCCTTTGCATTTGACCACCTGAAAGGCTAGAAAATTGCTTCTTTCGTGCTTCCCAAAGTCCCACCCTCTCAAGCACCTCTCTTACAATTTTGCGATCCCTGTTGGTATACCACACAAATGGTTTTACCCTCCCAATAAGTACTACTTCCTCAACTGTAATAGGAAAACGACGATCTAAAAGATTTTGTTGAGGAACATAACCTATCAAATGACTATTCTCTTTAGGAGATTTTCCATAAATACTAATTTTCCCACTCCAAGGTGTAAGAAGTCCACACATTAGTTTGATTAAAGTTGTCTTTCCTCCTCCGTTAGGTCCAACAATAGTAACAAAGTCCCCTTCTTCTATGAAAAAGTTTACATCAATAAGAACAGGCTCTTCTTCATACCCAAAGGTGAGATTACTAACTTCTATAACTTTCATTTCCACCCCTCTACTAACATATCTCCAATTTTCCTCATCATGTTTAAATAATCTGATGTCAAAGGGTTAATTTCAACAACCTTTCCACCAATCGCTTTCGCCACCGTTTCAGCAGATTTCTTTGAAAAACCTTCTTGGACAAAGATTATCTTTACTTTGTGTTTACGAGCAAGATTTATAACTTTAGCGAGTTGAGAAGGAGAAGGCTCTTTTCCTTTAATTTCAATTGATATTTGCCTTAAGCCGTAGTCATCCGCAAAGTATCCTAAAACTGGGTGGTAAATGAAAAATTCCTTTCCTTTGTAAGGTGCCAGTTTTCTTGAAAGTTCTTTATCCAATATATCCAATTCCTTCAATAGGTTTTCATAATTTTTTTTATAAAGTGCCTTTTGAGATGGATTTATCTCTACAAGGGTTTTATACACTACATCAGCTTGATTTTTCATTAAGCGAACTGACATCCAGATATGAGTATCCTCGGCTCCTACTTCATCGTGATCGTGATCGTGATCATGCTTATCAAGCTCTTCTTCTTTCATTATTCTTCGCTTTATTCCAATTGAAGTATCAACAATGCGAATATGTGGATAAAGCGACTTAATTTTCGGCATTATAGCCTGCTCAAACTCAATTCTAATACTAAACCATACCACCGAACGACTTAATTCTTTCATTTGAGATGGAGTTGGCTCATAACTGTGGGGATTTTTCCCAGCAGGGACAATAGTCACCACTTTTATGGTATCACCTCCTATCCTCTCAACAAGAAACCTTTGAGGATCAATACTTACTGCAACCTGAAGAGGTTGACTAAAGCCCATAGCACTCAACACCATCAAAAGGAAAAAGACAATTATTTTGCGCATACACTCCTCCCACGATTTATTTAGAAATATAATCAAAACAGAGATAAAAATCAAGAGATAAAAATCAATGGACTCAAGAGAATGCTCTAGGATTATTTTCTGGTAAAATTAAATATTGCGAAATCAAGAAAGAATAGGATGCTTGCATGAGAAGAACGACAATGTCCTTTCCAAAAAGAGTTCTTTTGGTTTTTGGAACACCTTCCCTTGATAGTTTGAAAAAAATTAGGTATTAAATTTAGATTTTTATTCTTTATGTTTTCAATAAGAGGAATATTTGTAAATGCGTCTGGAACGTTTTTGTCAAGAATCCTAGGGCTATTCAAAAACATCACTGTAAACTTCTTTTTTGGAATCGTTGATGCGTATTGGGGAGCATTCCAAATAGTAAACACCTTTAGGGTGTTTGTAGGAGAAGGAGCAATAAACAACGCCTTCATCCCACTCTACAAAAAAGTAAAAGAGGAAAACAAAAACCTACTAAAGTACTTCGTAATAAAATCATTCCTTTTCGTAAGCTTATTGTCAATAGTGTTCTCTCTACTACTATTCATCTTCTCAAAAGAAATAACATCTCTAGTCATGCCAGGTCTAAGCAAAGAGGACTTCATACTAGCCTCAGAATCAACAAAAATAATGTCAATAGTTGTTTTACTAATAAGCACTCAATCCTTCCTAGCAGCCATAATAATATCAAGAGAGAATAACTTTTTCACATTCGCATACGCTCCAGTAATAGCCAATATCATAACTATAATCTACATACTTCTATTTCATAAAAACGGTTTCTACACTCTACCATGGTCAGTAGTAGCAGGCTCTCTAGGAATGCTATTACTACAAATTCCGTTCACAATAAGAGGAACAAAAATAAAGAATGATTTTGAAATAAAAAAACTCATTCAATTTGATGAAAACACAAAAAAATTCATTCTTTCCTTCCTGTCAGTAATACTCATATCAGTCATAACACAAATAAACTCACTCGTTAGTAGGTTCTTTGGTTCGTTCTTCTACGGGGTCATAACAGCAACAACAAACGCTTTCATACTGATACAGGCACCAATAGGTATGTTCTCAGTTGCTACATCGGTAGTAGGGCTAAACGCCCTATCGGAAGCTTACTCAAAAGACAACAAAGAAGAATTTAAAAGCATAGCTGAGAAAGCAATAAGAATACTGAATTTCTTAATCGTTCCTATCTCAATAATAATGATTGTCTTCAGTGAAGACATAATAAAGCTAATATTCAGAGACATACCAGGTATAATATTAGGTAGCGAAGGTAAGTACGGTCCCAAAGCACTAAAGCTAACATTAGAAATGTTCTCAATATATGTCCTATCAACTTACTTTCTGAGCATCAACTCACTCCTAACGAGGCTAAGCTACGCAAGAAATCAAATATCAGTACCAGTAATAAACTCAATAATAAACCTAATAACCAATCTTGGGGTAAACATACTGATATTCTTAACATTGAAAAATTACCTAGGCATTCCCTTAGCATTCTTAATAGCAAGCATAGTATCAACCTCTTACTTAGCAATAGTAGAATGGCAAAACATTAGCAACAAATCAAAAATATTCCTAAACCTAATAACTTTAGCCCTTATATCTCTTTTCTCAAGCGTGCCAATAAACATTCTTGCCTCTCTTATTAAATACCCTGACACCTACCTCATCTCAGCTCTTGTATCAACAGCCAAAATAACATTAGCACTTACAACTTTTTTAGTAATATCAGCAATAACCAAAATACCCGAAATGAACTCGTTACTAAATAGAATAAAAAAACGATAAATTTCACAAAACCACCATAACGAATGTATCATACTCATTAACTAAATTCAATATCTCCTTAGCCTTATCATCTTTACTTATATCTTCTGAAAGAATTAGCAAAAACCTATCAAAAAACTCTGAAATGTCCCTAGTAGCCAAAAATACCGCCACGAAGTCCTTAATTGTAGCCTTTCCCGAAATATATCTGACAGCAAAATCACCTCCCTCAAAATCAACAACATAACCATAAACATTTTCCGAAAGTCTCAAATTAACGACATTATCAACTAACTCAACTGAGGACATGAAAAAGTTCAACGGTAAATCATTGTTAGCAATGAAATTTCTTGCACTAAGTTCTAACCTATAATGTGTTATATCTGACATAGGAAATGTTTTTATCAACCCTTTTAGAGCCAAGAGAGCAAAACTAGAAAGAAGCAACCTATCAGGTATATGCATCAAAAAAGCAAAAAGCCTATTAAGGTCAAAAAACATATCAAAATAGTACCCCTTAAACGCTGTTAAATCCTCAATAAACTTGTAAGCTATAACCCTATTCTTGAAGAAAGACAAGTAAGCACCCCTTATTAAAAATTCCTTAACTCTATCAAAAGCCTCTATCTCCCTAACAAAACTCTCTCTTTCATCATCAAAAGCCTGGCTAAAAGCGCTTAAAGATGAACTAGAAACCAAATTAACAAGTTCCTCCAAAAGCTCCCTCTCTTCCTCTAGAACCCAGATAGGTCCTCTTATTTTCTTGATTATTAAATAAAATGTCTCAAAAGCAACATCTGACACCCTAAAAACACCAACTATCCTATTGGAACTCAAAAACCTAGAAATATATTCCTTATCAGATACATCATTGAAAAGAACTCTATCAGATGCCACGAGTTTAGTAAGCAAACTCAAAGGTAACTGTTTCTCTTCAATCAAGAAAAGCTTTATAGCACTAGAACTGTCATTAAAAACTTTGATAATATCATTCAAACTCCCAAAGCTACCAAGAGAAAGTTTTAACTTAAAATTTTGTATATCTCGCATCACCTTTAAAGGTGATGCTACAAAATCATAAAAAATCAACAAAAGTACCCATCCAATAAATGAAACAATCGCAAAGACGGAACTTCCCAAGAACAAATCACTTCTGCCAAAAAACCAATATATTAGCCCACCAATTATCCCCACAAAAACAAGTAAAAAAGGCAATCCCACTAAAAGCATATCATAAGCCAAAATCCCAAAAGGAACTAACAAAGAAAAAGCTGAAATAACAAACAGCGTTAAATAACTTTCTCTAACAAGAAAAAATATAATCCCAACAGAAACAAGGAAAGAAAACAAAAGAGAAAAAAGATTAAGAAAAGCAGAGTACCTAAACCATACTCTTTTTAACACTGAAGCTTCAAATAAAATCTCAAGAAAAATCCAAGAAGCGGAAAGACCAAAAGCAGAAATAAGGAAAACCTTGGAAATTTCAAAAAGCTTAAAATTAAAAATCACCATCAAAAACAAAGCAACCAAAAATGAAAGAATAAATCTCCAAAAATCCAAGTACTTCCTTATGTAGAATGAAGTTAGCCAAACAATTAAAGCCAAAAAGAAAATATTGAATAACCCCAGATTCAAATTAAAAACGAAAGCCGAACCGATTAAAGAAACAAGAGTGAATATAGAGGCTACAGCTTTGGTACAACAATCTCTAAAACGAACAGTAACGAAAAAGCAAAAGAAAAGTAAGCTTATTACCGAAATTGCCAAAGTTACATAAAAAGATGGTAAATAAGCAATAGAAAGCAAAGAAATAAAAGACAAAAGAAAATATAAAACAAGGTCCCAATACATCCCCAAAAGCATTCAAAAAAATTATTAAAGTTCAACAACCTAAAATTAAAGAAATTCATTTCTATGATGAAAATTTTAATATAATACTACCTAAAACATGTCAAAAAGATTAACAGTAATCACATACATTTTTTTAGCAATAATGGTGCTGATAACAATAAGAATAACTTACCTCATATTCACTCAAACGCAAAACTACAAAAAGCCTGAAAAAATCAGTGGTAACAGAGGCTTAATAGTAGATAGAAACGAAAAACCTCTGGCGATAAGCTATAAAACATTTTCTATCTTCTGTGACCCATCCACTTTATCAGAAAGCGAAAAGAAATTCGTAGCAAACACCTTAAGCAGAATAGTAAACCAAAAACCAGATGAAATACTATCAAAACTAAGAAAAAACTCTAAATTCGTCTGGATAGCTAGAAAAATACCAGAGGAATACTTATCAAACCTAAGTAATACAATAACAAACATAAACGCAAATCTAAGTAAAGGTAAGATAGAATTAGAATATGAATTTGTGAGACGCTATCCGCTAAGTAAAAAAGCCAGTGGTATAGTAGGAACCGTAGGAATAGATAACCAAGGGCTATCAGGAATTGAATTTAGTTTCAACGATATCCTCACAGAGAAAAATTACACTGTAGGTAAAGTAATATTATCTATAGACAAGTACATTCAGGAAATAGCCTACATAGAGCTAGCCAAGAGTGTTGAAGAATTTGGTGCAGAAATGGGGATAGTTATAATAGCCAACAAAAGAGGCGAGATACTTGCGATGAGTGATTACCCATCCTACAACCCATATGACCTATCGACTACTCCAAGTTCTTCAAAGGCAGTAAACTACATAATAGAGCCAGGCTCTGTCATGAAGATACCAAGCATGGCATTAGCAATATCCAAAAAACGCAGCATAACCAACGCTAAGTATGAATGTACAGGAACGATAAAACTATTTGACCACACAATAGTAGAGCCAAAGCACGGCATAGTAACTCCTGAAAAGATAATAGCTTATTCCTGTAATGTTGGGATGATAAAGGTATCAGAAGTTTATGAACCAAATGAGCTATACTTTTTCCTTAAATCTCTGGGCTTCGGTGAGAAAACATTTATAGGCTTACCTGGGGAAGAAAAAGGAATACTGAAGGACTACAGGCAATGGAGCGGCATAACAAAACAGATGATTTCAATAGGACAAGAAATAGGAGTAACAGGAATACAACTACTAAAAATGGGACTAATAATAGCAAACGATGGCATCCTGGTAAATCCTAAACTTATAAAGTTCATGGTTCTACCTGACGGAGAAATAAAGAAGATAAACTACAACGATGGCATAAGAATAATACCTGAATATGCAGTGGAAGCCGTAAAATCGTATATGAGAAAATCCGTAGAATATGGGACATCCAAACTGGCAGAGATAGAAAGTCTAGAAATAGGTGGCAAAACTGGAACAGGACAGATATTCAACATATCATCAAAAAAATATTTCAAAGACAAGTACAACTCAGTTTTCCTAGGAATCCTACCATATAAAAACACAAAACTAGTAGGAATAGTTATATTGGTAAATCCTCAAAAGCAAAAGCAAGGGGGGCTATCAGCAGCCCCAACCTTAAAAAGAATACTAGAGAAAGTAGTAGCCTATGACCCATCTCTTATTCAAACTCAATAACTTTGAGCATGTTAGTTGTACCAGAGACACCAACAGGAACACCTGAAGTAACAACGACTGTATCACCCTTGGTAACGAAATTCTTGACCATTTCCTTAGCAATATCCAACATCTCATCAGTAGATGAAGCATCTTTAACGACTGCAGGAATAACCCCCCAAACATGCTTTAGCCTTCTAACCGTTGATATATCCGGAGAAAGAGAAACAATTATACTAGAAGGTCTAAATTTTGCTATCTGTCTAGAAGAAGCTCCCGTTTCAGTAAAGTTAACAATGTATTTAGTGCCGAGCTTTCTAGATATCTCAGCAGCAGCTAGTGCTATAGACTCCGTAATATCAGATGTCTGAGGATACTCATAATACTTATACTGAGACTTATAAAGCTCACTGTTCTCAACAGTTGAGACGATACTTCTAAGAACCTTCACGACCTCAACAGGATAGTCACCAGCAGCAGTCTCACCTGTTACCATAAGCCCATCAACACCATCAAGTATTGCGTTAGTAATATCCGAAACCTCAGCTCTAGTAGGCTTAAGATTTTTTGTCATAGACTCTAACATCTGCGTAGCAACTATAACAGGTTTACCTGCTAACCTTGATTTCTCAACAACCATTTTCTGAACTAATGTAACTTCATTAAGCCCAAACTCAACCCCTAAATCTCCTCTAGCAACAATTATAGCATCCGAAACATCAATTATATCATCTATATTCTTAACTGCCTCAACCATTTCTATTTTAGCAATAAGAGGGACAAACTTTTTGTTCTTTATGACTATATCCCTCGCCTGCTTAACATCATTAGCTGTTCTTACAAAAGATAAAGCTATAAGGTCAACATCATTATTTAGACAGAAAACTATGTCATTAACGTCCTTCTCGGTTATAGAAGAAATACTCAAACTAGTGTTAGGTAAATTGACACCCTTCCTCTCTTTAATCAAGCCACCGTTAACCACCTTACACACAAAGTAACTTTCAAAAACATCTGAAACAATCAGCTCTATCATTCCATCGTCTATGAGTACCTTATCCCCTTTCTTTATTTCTTTAACTATAGGGTCATAGTCAACCCATAAAGCTTTCCCTTCTCCGTTAATAAGTTCAAAATTTGCCTTGTTCGTTATAATTACCTCATCACCAGGGTTAACCTCTAACTGAAGGTCAGCTCCAACCCTTATTTTTGGTCCCTGAATATCACCTATTAAAGCGGCAACTGTATTAAATCTTTTTTCTGCATCTCTCACAAGCTTTATACTCAACTTGTGGTCATCAATTGTACCATGTGAAAAGTTCATTCTAAAAACATCTACACCATGTAACATCATCTGGTCAACTACTTCCTTTTTTCTAGAAGCTGGTCCCAAACTTGCTATTATCTTTGTTCTGTTTACATATCTATCCTTCAACTTGGATAACATACTGCCCCCTACAAAAATATTTGATAAAAACAATTACTACTTCACATTCTCTTCTAATTTATCAATAACCATCTTATCCCTAACTTTTAGCAGGTACTCAGAAATTTTTTGATTGAGTTTCTGATTTCTAAGTTGTGCTCTGATGTATTCCTCAGCCTTATCAGGTGGTATATTATTTTGCCTGAAAAATTCCTTTTGTTTTTGATAAATTTCTTCAACTTCTTTATCTGAAACTTGGACAGATAAGATATCTATCTTCTTAGACAAGAAACCATCAACTATTGATTTCCTTAAAGTTATATGTGCCAAAGTCTGCCAATCCTGTGATGAGAGATACCCTTCGTTATGAGCCTGAATAGCAATAGCTAATTCATTAACTATGTTATCCAAAAACTGCTTTTTTAGAGAAATATCGTTCATATAAAGGTCAATCTTAGCTTTATCGCCACCAGCCGAAGCCTCAATAATAGCTCTGTACTGCTTGTTAAATTCATCAGTAGAAAGGTAATAATCATTGATTTTAACAACATAAGATGAAGGTTTTACCTTAGTAAGTCCCAAAATTCCGAGGTCATCCATACTGATGCTAGTTTTGGAAGCTCCACCAAGAAGCAAAAGCATAACCACTGCAGTGATAATAGCAGAACCCAAGAAAATACCAACATACTGTAAAAAAGATTTTATCTTATCCCAATCCATAAAATCCTCCGTTTTTTAAAATCATAAACAAAGATTACTAATAAATTCAAAATAAGCTTTTCTCACCACCTTTATCTACTTTAAGGTGCTTATATGCTAGTTCCGTAGCAACTCTACCCTTTGGTGTCCTCTTGATAAACCCCTTCATTATCAAAAAAGGTTCATAAACATCCTCTATTGTTTCCTCATCTTCGCCTATGCTTGCTGCAATAGTCTTTAAGCCAACCGGTCCACCTTGGTACTTCTCTATCATGGTAAGAAGTATTTTTCTATCAACTTCATCTAATCCTTCACCATCTATTGAAAGCTTATTCAGTATGTCATCTACAAACTCCTTAGTTATCTCTTTAACACCACTAACAACGGCAAAGTCCCTAATTCTTCTAATTATTCTGTTTAAAATTCTTGGGGTGCCTCTTGATCTTTTTGCTATTTCTTCGGCACTTTCAGGGCTAAGTGAAAGCCCTAAAATCCTTGCAGTTCTGTAGCAAATTTTTTTAAGTTCCTCAACAGAGTAAAAGTCAAATCTAAAGACAATACCAAATCTAGAGAGTAACGGAGAGGTAAGAAGTCCTACTCTCGTTGTTGCACCAATCAATGTGAATTCTGGTATCCTGATTTTTATACTTTTTGCTCCCGGTCCTTCACCTATCATGATTGAAACAGAGAAATCCTCCATTGCTGAATACAAAACTTCTTCAAAAACAGGTTTAAGACGATGTATTTCATCTATAAAAAGTATATCTCCTTTTTGTAAATTTGTAAGAATAGCAACCAAATCACCTACCTTTTGAAATGTGTTAGAAACAGTGTAAATAAAGTTAGCTCCCATCTCATTAGCTATTATCTTAGCCATTGTCGTTTTACCTAATCCCGGAGGTCCAGAAATAAGGATATGGTCAAGCACACTACCTCTCTTTTTTGCTGATTCTATGAAAACCTTCAAATTCTCTTTTATCCGCTCCTGTCCTATGAAATCATCTAAAGTTCTAGGTCTAATACTTTCCTCGTATGCAATTTCTCCCTCTTCTCTCTCCGGTGAAAGTATATCCTCTCTATCCATAAAATACATTCTAAACTTTCCTAAGCTATTCTTTCATTATCAATTAATAAAATTGCCAAAGTTAGAGGAAGATGTTTAAAATACTATTAGGCTTTGCGAGGTCGTCTAACTGGCAGGACATGGGACTTTGGATCCCACAGTGGAGGTTCGAGTCCTCCCCTCGCAGCATTGTGGGGGCCTATAGCTCAGGTGGATAGAGCACCGGTTTCCTAAACCGGGTGGGCTGGTTCGAGTCCAGCTAGGCCCAAAAGGTGGGTAGTTATGGTAACATTTCTTATAGTTCTTTTTGCAATAAATTGTGTGCTTTTGACAATTGCTATTTTGCTACAAAGTAGAGGTGGTGCTGAAATAGGTATATTTGGCGGTAGTAACCTAGTAAATCCCTTTGGCTCAAGAACAAGTGATGTATTATCAAACATAACTAGGATTCTTGGAATATCTTTTATGGTTCTAGCATTGCTAATTTCGTTCTTAGTCTCTAAGACTGAGAAAATTCAGCCAAAAGCTCCAGCAATAAACCAGCCAGTACAACAAGAACAATTACCTCAGCAAGCTCCTTCTCTACCTCAGCAGGAAGGAACCAATTATTAATTTTTACTCACAAGAGGCTATGCCTCTTGTATTTTTCAATTTCTAAAACCTAATTAGTTGTGAATTCATCTTCTTTCAAATCCTTGGAAGTGCTCGTAGCACATTGTGCCAAGTAGGTAATACTACTAAAAGGTGCTTATTAGCACTCTTCAATAAAAACATACAGGGTGTTGGGATACAAAGTATCCCAACATTAAAAAGGTGTGTGCTTAATAGCACTTTTTTAATAAGGTGTTTATTAGCACTCTTCAATAAAAAAGATACAGGGCGTTGGGATATGAAGTATCCCAATATTAAAAGGGTTAATAGCACTTTCCTAAGTGGTTAAAAACTTTTTTAATAAAAAGGTGTTGGAAAGCGAAGCTTTCCAACAATAATAAAGGGTGGGTGGGCGGGACTACTTAAAGTTTTTAACTTTTAAAGTTTCTAACTTTTAAAAAAAGTTCTTAACTTTTAAAAAAAGTTAAGAGAGGCATAGCCTCTTTTAAAATTTTGCAGCGAACCTACTTTTAAGAAAAATCCTCTCTCTTCCCTTTTGTGAAGAGGTCTAGATGATGAAATTTTTGACATCCTCAAAAACACTATCGGAGGTTCGCTGCAACTTAGCTTCTATTGCGAAGGGTGAATTTGGAAAATCAAATCGCTTTCAAAAACTCTTGACAACTAGGAAAGTGAATGATTATAATATAATTGTAATTGTTAGGGTTGTATCTGAACCATGTGGGATTTAAACATTGGACTGGCACTGTCGGTTATATTCCTAAAATACGTTGTATCTGAACCATGTGGGATTTAAACTTGAAACTTTCATTAAATCCCTGATAATCTTGTCTGGTTGTATCTGAACCATGTGGGATTTAAACATGTTAATCTAATGTTATCCCATAAGTGTGGAAATTGTTGTATCTGAACCATGTGGGATTTAAACTTAGCTCTCTGACATAAAGATCAGAGAGCTCCTCCTGTTGTATCTGAACCATGTGGGATTTAAACATTTAAATTCCTACTCGTTATTAATGATATCCCCGTGTTGTATCTGAACCATGTGGGATTTAAACAGTTTTAGATAAAAACGACAAGGTGGTTTCAGAGGGGTTGTATCTGAACCATGTGGGATTTAAACAATCAAACAGCACTTCTAAACACTCTAACCAAATACGTTGTATCTGAACCATGTGGGATTTAAACAAAATCTTACCAAAAACCCCCGATTTTATGTAAAAAGTTGTATCTGAACCATGTGGGATTTAAACAAATAAAACTTGAATTTTTCATAAACTACCGTAAATACTTAATTTCTCAACAAAGGAGTAGCTTATGAAGAGATATCTAATAGCTGGAAACTGGAAAATGAACAAAACAACAGGTGAATCCATTGAATTAGCCCAAAAACTCGTAGAATCACTCAAAGATGTGAATGATAGGGACATATTAATATGCCCTCCCTTCACAGCACTATACAGCGTCTATCAAGTAATAAAAGGTACTAACATCAAACTAGGTGCACAGGATGTATTCTACGAAAATAGCGGTGCTTTCACCGGCGAAATCTCACCAATAATGCTAAAAGACGTCGGCTGCGAGTATGTAATAATAGGACACAGTGAAAGGAGACACATAATCGGCGAAACAGACGAATTAATAAATAAAAAAATAAAAGCAGCAATAAACAACGGATTAAAAACCATCCTCTGCGTAGGTGAATTACTAGAAGAAAGGGAAGCCGGCAAAACTCTAGAAGTTGTCAAAACACAACTAGAAAAAGGCTTAAACGGTGTATCAAAAGAAGAAATGAAAAATATAGTAATAGCATACGAACCTGTATGGGCTATCGGAACAGGAAAAACAGCAAAACCCGAAGACGCCCAAGAAGTCCACGCTTACATAAGAGAACTACTATCTAAACTATATTCAAAAGAAATAGCTGACGAAACAATCATTCAATACGGTGGTTCTGTCAAAGCTTCAAACATTGATAGCCTCATGGCTATGCCAGACATAGACGGAGCACTAGTAGGCGGTGCCTCACTAATAGCCGAAGAATTCACCAGAATCGTTAAGTTCATAAAACAGTAAAAAACAATGAAACTACATAAATATATAGCCATAATTCTAACCATAATACTCATCGGAGGATGTACATTAAATATCCTCATATATCTACCAAAGAAAGAAGATTATTACTACCTACAAGATGGATTATTCACTGTCCGAACAGAAGACAACGAAACAATCTACGGCTACTTCTCACCTGCCCCACCAAATAGCCCATTCTCAAACATAACAATTCTCTTTTTTCACGGTAACGCTATTTCTATGAATACCATGGCCGACACGGCCATGCTATTCCATGATATCGGCGTCAACTTCATAATGTTTGACTACAGAGGTTACGGAAAAAGCACAGGCACCCCCTCAGAAGAAGGAACATACAAAGACGCCGAAGCAATTATAAAATACGTCCTCTCACTAACAAATATAGACACAAACAATATATTCTTCCTTGGTCACTCCTTAGGAACAGCAATAGCTACAGAAATGACCCTAAAGTACAAACCAAAAGCACTAATACTTGCCGCAGGCTTCACTTCCATAGACGATATGACAGATTACTACACAACCTATAGCTTCCCCTCCTCATGGTTTGTTGAATATAAATACGATACGATTTCAAAAATACCAAATGTCTCTGTGCCAATTCTCTTCATACACGGAACAGCCGATGAAGTAGTACCATACTGGATGTCTATATCAAACTATTCAAGAGCAAAAGAACCCAAAAAATTAGTACTAATCCCCAACATTAGACACGAAAGAGCATACCTATTCACAACTCAAGAATTCAGAAACGAAATCACAAACTTTATCAACACTTACAGAAACTAAAGCTCTGAAAGCTTCTTAGCTTCATCCTTTTTGTAAAGGTCTTGATAATAATACCCCTTCTTACTTAGTTCCTCCTTTAGCTTATCAGGAAAAGGTATCTTAAACCAAAATATCCTCCTAACTTCCTTCTCAAGCTTTTGTATTCCTTCACTTTCCTTAGTTATCCAAAGGTAGTAATCATACATGAACTTAGACCTCAAATCACCTTTCCACTTGATTGACTCGTGATACTGGAAGTAATCACCCGTTATTCCCTCTTCCATCCAATGGTACCCCGCCAATTCCTTAGCCATGTTCCACCTAAAGTCACCAAAAGCCATAACTATAACATCTATAGGATTCTTGGCAAATACCGAAACGGCTAACCTACCTTTACTTGAAACCTTATTATACTTATTGAAAGGCTCCCAACATATACCATAATTACCATAGCCCGGTGTAAGTAAAATATATGGTACTATCTGTAAAACTGAAGCTCTCGTCTTTCTTTCAAAAATTGTTGGATCCACCTTCAAAATATCCTTTATGTACTGAGCCGCATTTTCCCTAAAGTTAGGCTTAAGATGAGACCTCGGAATCATCGAAGAAACAAGAGCCGGAAAATGATTACCCTGTCGCCCTACACACATCTTTATCATCTGCCTAATCGTCTGTATCTCTGTCTTTATCCCACTCTCATCAACATTATACGCTTCATCACTACCATTATCATCAGTAGGGATCTCTAACGCTTTTATCTCCTCAAGAAGCTTGTCAATCTTCTGTTTAGACAAATTTATCTCCTTGTTCATCCTGAGAATCTCCCTAATCTGGTCAATGGATGAAGCCAAAGAAGATTCCTCATTCTCTGTATAGTTCACCGAATAGTTATCCTCCGTAATCTCATCAAACATCCTCGAGAAATCATAAACTTTCTTTATAGAGTTATACACTGTCTCCTCAAGCAGTTGCCTCTTCCTAAAAGCCTCCCTCAGTGAAGATAATTCAGCCTCCAAAAGCCCCTTCTTCCTCTCATACTTCTCCTTTTCAACAACATTAACACCTTCCTTCTTTTTCTTTCTAGGAACCTCATCAGTAGCACTAACCTCAATATTCCCCTTCCCTATCTCCGATATCCATTCATCAACATAGTATATGGAATTATACACATCATCATCAGTATTTATTTTCTTTATAGGCACAGATTTTATCATTTCCTGGTCCTCAACTGCGAGGTACTTAAGGTCAAGTATACCAAATCTTATAAACAACCTCTTCTGAAGAGGCACATTATCAAGCCAAACAGTACCTATCTTAAGAAGTATCTCACTGTACAACTCCCAAAAGGCAGTCGTGAATCTTTCCTTATACATTACTTTTTTATCTTTATCCGTTTCATTCTCATACAATTGCTTAAACTCCAAAAGCTTTTCAATCACCTCTTCATTCTCACCTTCCAAAACACTCCTAAGAAAACTATTAGGTAAACTAAAAAACAACTTCCCCATATACCTATATGGTAAATGTGAAACAATTAACTTTCAATCTTTTAAGATTACATTTCAATTTTTTGTATCTTGAACAGGATGTATTTCAGGACTATTAAATCAAATTGAAAAGCCTCAATTCATCTTACATAATTTTGTTTATGGCTGATGCAGTAACGTTCTTCACAAAAAACCTGATAGAGTGCCCTGTATGCGGATATCAATTCAAAAGAGAAGAATTGATGACAGGCGGAGGTAGGCTAAACGCTGGTAAGTTAACATACGAACTAAGAAGACTATACATACCTACACAAAAATGGGGAAAAGTCAATCCTTTGTTATATCCCGTTACAGTATGCCCGAATTGCCTTTACTCAACACTAAAAGATGACTTCGGAAAATATCTAGATGACAACATAATTTCACAAATTGATAGGTATAGAGAAATAAGAGGTAACTACGCCATCCAAATAGTCGATAAAGTAGACTTTGAAAAACCTAGAGACCTCAAACATGGGCTTTTAAGCTATATTCTAGCAATAAGCACATACTCCTTCCTGTCAAAGAAATTATCACCATCATTCAAGAAAGCAGTATGTGCTCTCAGAGCCGCATGGCTAACAGAAGATTTAAAATCTGAGGAAGGCAATAAACCAGAATACAACCAAATGCAATTAGTTTTTCACAAAAAATCTCTAGAGTTCTACTCTCTATTCCTAGAAAAACAAGCAAAAGGTGAAGAATCAATTGATGGTATAAAATTCTTCGGTCCAGACTTAGACAAAGATTTTGGATTTGACGGTGTCCTATATATATACGCCGTACTCAGATACAAGCTTTCATACCTGGAAGAAGACCCTAGAAAAAGATTAGAGATAATAGATGAATCTAAAAGGTACATAGCTAAATTCGTAGGTATAGGCAAAAAAAGCATTGACAAACCTGTCGACGTGCTAGAAATGGGCAGAGAATTATACGAAAAAATGTCAGAAGAAGAAGAAAAACTAAAAAAGGAATTAGAAGAATTTTCAGTTAGTTTTGATTCACAACAATAACCCTATTGAAAGAAACTTTATACTTAGTCAAATCTTTACCTACCAAATTCTCAAGAGAAGTTAACTTCTCAAGCTCATAGGTAAGTTTCTTGTTCTCATCTAAAAGAGCATCAACTTTTTTGTTAAGATAATCAATTTTCTTAGATAACTCTTTAGAATACATAACCTCCAAGACCAACGAAAGCATTATTGAAACAACAAGAAAACTTATAACCACTAAATCCCAAAATTTCCTCATGTCACACCTTCTCGTACACCCTGAGCTTAGCAGACCTAGAGGAAGGATTATTCTTCACTTCCTCTCTTGAAGGTATTATCGGTTTTGGTGTAACTATTCTAAAATGCCCCTCTTTAGCCAGCTGAAGCATGTGCTTTTTGACTATTCTATCTTCTCCTGAGTGAAATGTCAATATACACAACCTGCCCCCAGACACCATAAAATTCCCAACCTTCGAAAGAAATTTCTCAATAACCTCATACTCTTCATTAACAAATATCCTGAGAGCCAAAAATGTCTTCGTGGCAGGATGAACCTTTGTTCTATAGTACCTACCTATCCCTTCCCTTATTAAATCCGCTAACTCTTTTGGTGTCTCTATCCTCTTCTTCTTTCTATACTCACAGATGATGTTAGCTATCTTCCTAGCCATTGGCTCCTCACCATACTTGAAGATTATCTCTATAAGCTCTTTCTTAGGAAAAGTATTCACAACTTCATACGCAGTATACTTTACTTCGTCAGCCTTCGCATAAGTCATCGTCAATGGATATTCCGAATCAAAGCTAAAACCTTTTCTCTTGTTAGCAATATGATACATCGACATTCCTAGATCAACAAGAATAGCATCAAACTCATCAATACCAGATTCAACTGATATCCTATCGATATTCTCAAAACCTTCATTTATAAAATAAACATTCTTAAACTCTTTTAGCCTCTCAGAAGCAATTTTAATAAGGTCTCTGTCCTTATCATTACATATCAATATTCCTTTACCATTAAGTACCTTGGCTATCTCATAAGAATGCCCACCTTCACCACAAGTACAATCCAAAACCCTACTCCCTTCCCTCAAATTCAAATACTCTATTACTTCCTTAACCATTATAGGCTTGTGATAATAAACCTTCTCCATAGCAAGTAATAATTTTACAAAACACCTCCCTTCTCTTAAAACTTACACAAATTAAATACAAAATCTCACCAACTCAATACCTTCTTAATAGCAATTCATCAACCACCCCAAACAAAACCTCTTACAGAGATTGCGCTGAAAAACTCACAGGCTAATGCCTGCTTCCTAACAAGCTAATGCTTGTCTCTTAACAGGCTAATGCCTGCTTCCTAACAGGCTATTGCCTATTTCTTCATTTTAGCACAAGGTGCTACTTAGCACAAAGTGCTATTAAGCACATTACTATTAGTAACCCCACCCGCCCACCCTTTTTATAGTTGGAAGGCTCCGCCTTCCAACACCTTCGTAATTTTATAAAAGTTCCATTTAGCACAAACTCTATTTGTGCTTAAAGCACGTTATTATAGAGAGACTTCATCTCTTTAACTCTTCAGAATATGTAAATAAGAAGGTGCTACAAGCACACAGTGCTTAAAGCACAAGGTGCTAATAAGCACAAAGTGCTATTAAGCACAATGTGCTGTTAAGCACAGGGTGCTGCTAAGCACAGCGTGCTATTAAGCACAACGTGCTATTAAGCACAATGTGCTATTAAGCACACTGCACGTTTTTATCGCAGAGAGGCTACGCCTCTCTGCTAAAAACTTACTTTAATTTAACAATAACTTGATTACCTGAAAGGTCAACAGATGGTTTGCCCAAACTTAAGCTAGTGCTCAAACTATCTGTAAGGTCATCAATAAACTCATCAATAGTTCCTTTGAAAATAACAGAATACTCAACATAATCACCCGACATCGCTTTTCTTGTCTTTAACTTCAACCCTGGTATCCCATCAAGAATCTGCGAAAACTCTTTTTCACTTGAAACATTCTTAATACCTATAACCTTAAGTGATATGACATTGCCGCCCTTGACATAGTTTTCAATCTTTTTTAGCACTTCTTCAAGCCCCTTAACCGCCAAATCTGAGATTAGAGATTCAACATACTTTGATGTATCACCACCGAAAGCCTTATTCGTTGTCATTATAACCTTTCCTAATCCCCTACCAGTAGAAGCATCAAAGGCACTCAAATTAAGTCTGACATACCCCTGATAAACCCCAACCGCAGGAACACCAGAAAAAGAATTTTGACTACTCTTCATTTCTTTAATATCAACTTTCGTTGATACTTCAATATAAACACTACCGCCAACACTAGAAGAAAGAATCTGTGATAAGCTCATCGCTTCACCCTTCTTCTCTTCATATACCTTCTCTAACTTCTTCTTAATCTTTTCCAAAACATCAGGTTCAACATATTCAATGTTCATCTCAGAAATCTTTTCGTTTATCACATTAATGGCGTACTTTGTGTAATCATCCCCTTGATATCCACTTTCAGGCAAAACAACAAACCTCAGCCCTTTTATAACATCACTAATATCACCAAAAGAAAGTGAAGAAAAAACAAGTAAAGTAAAAAATATGATAAAAAACTTACATCTCATACTCTACTCCCAGAGATATTTACCATACAAAAACGATAAAGGATGCCACCAAAATATAGGTATTCTAAAATTAAAACCAAGTTCCCACTCAAACTTTGAATATCCGTTGTATCCTTCTGGTGGGAACCAAACACCAAAAAGAATAGAAGGATAAAAGCCCTCAGCATCAAAACCAATTTCCACCTCAATAGGCCAATTCTGTATAGGGAAAGGACTCGTCAAAGACTCATTAAACAAAAAATTAGTTTTGTAGTAAGTACCATAATATTGACTTATTAAAATTCTATCAACCACTTCAACTCTTGAGGATATATTACCTATTCCTATTAACGGTAAAACTCCCACCCTCACAGAAGTTCTTGGCTCTTTCTCTGTTATATACCTAACTGATATAGTTGGAGTAAACCCCGAAAAACTTGCTGATGTTAAGAAAGGATAATCAGCATCACCTTCATCAGGTGCAGTATAATTACCTCTCCAAAGTTTTACCCCAGCTTCAAGGTATAAATGTTTCCACAACCTAAGCCTAAAGAATTCAATACTTATGTTACCAGAAAAAAGTTGTAATTGGTCCTTGAACAAATCATTACCTGAATACCTATCTTTACTTGTCATACCGGGTGTAGTGAAACCACCTAACCAACCAAAAGAAAGGTTTATACCAATACCCGGTGAAGATAAAATAAAACCCAATACCTCACTTGCAGCACCAACAACAGCACCGGTAGTCTTAGAAACTTTCTCAGAAAATTCCTTTTGTTGAACCTTACCTATAGATTCTCTTTCAGCACTTGTTTGTGTAGCCTCAAACTTATTACCCCAGTCAACAGTAGCACTCTCAACCATCGCTAATTTAAGGTTCAGTTCTGTTTTACCCGTATCGGAATCTTTTGTTAAGTACCCATATAAAAACGCATCAACTCCGTAAAACTTACCAAACTCCTTTTTCGTTTTGTAAAATCCTGCTTCATCATACCCTTCAGTTTTTATTTGTTGAACAATCTTAGCTAAGTTATTCCTATCAACAACCTTGATATTTTGTATCTTCGCTTGAACCAAAGCACTAGTTAACTTGTCAACGACAGAATTTTCATCTACATCACCACTAGTCTTTATGGCGAAAACAGATATTGTATTTATAGGCTTACCATAAGATGCTACGGAATCTTGGTTTATGGAATCCAACTCTTTAAGAAGAGACTTAGTGCTCTTAAATACAGCTTGGTCAATAACAGCATCAACACTCGTTTTGAAATCTTTTCTATTGAGACCTAACTCATAACTCCATACTATCTCAGCAGTCTCAATTTTTATAAGTTTTAAGTTGAGTGACATGTTATACTCACCACCCACAAGAGGATTGTTATTAATCGCACCATATAGAATATATTCGGCACCCGTCCTGTTACCAAATTCTTTTATGTATGACTGATCGAGAAGCCCAGTAGAAGAAAGGTTTAATTCCTTCAAAGCCAACCGAACAACAGCATCATCAACAAGCTTGAATTTCTTACTTTCAAGAAGCAATGTTGAGATATCATCCTTTATCTTCTTATTATTGATATCATAAGGAGTTCTATTATAAAAATCCCAGATGTATATTACACTTCTTCTTGTCTGATCCTTGAAAAAGGATAATAAATTTTCTTTCACTTCTTTTGAAATTTGACTATACTCCCTCATCTTCACCTTGGTGTATGAATCATCTTTAACCAATCTACCAAAAGAAGTAGAAACAAAAATCAAGCAAAACAACACAATCCACAAAAAAAGAGTAGCCTTAAAAGACAAAAAATTCATATATCCTCCATATATTTAGTATAGTAACAAATTTCTTGTTAAATTTCAAAACTTTAAGTTCTGAAAACACTTTTTAATGATTGCTAATCGTGAGTTATTAAATTTATCCTTTATATGTTAACATTAGGAGGGGTGTATGGAAGATGAAAAGGACATGAAGAAAAAGGCACTAATGGAGGCAATAGTTAGAATCAAGAAAAGTTACGGTGAAGGCTCAATAATGATTCTGGGAGAGGATCAACCAGTAGAGAAAGTAAAAGCAATATACACAGGCTCACTAGCCATTGACTACATAACAGGAATAGGCGGAATACCCAGAGGTAGAATAACAGAAATCTACGGGCACGAATCATCCGGTAAAACAACCCTATGTCTTCATATCATATCAGAAGCTCAGAAAGAAGGTGGTATAGCAGCATTCATTGATGCAGAACATGCCTTAGACCCAATATACGCCAAAGCCATAGGTATAAAACTTGACGAACTCATAATATCACAGCCAGAATCGGGAGAACAAGCATTAAACATAATGGAAACACTAATAAGGAGTAACGCAGTTGACATAATAGTTGTTGACTCTGTAGCAGCACTAGTACCGAAAGTAGAAATAGACGCAGAGGTAGGGGAAGCAACAATAGGAATACAAGCAAGATTAATGAGCCAAGCAATGAGGAAACTAACATCCATAACCTCTAAATCAAATGTAGCAATAGTATTCACAAACCAATTGAGAATGAAGATATCTACGGGATTTTCTTATGGTGGACCACAAGAAACAACAACCGGTGGCACTGCTCTAAAATATTACGCATCAATGAGGATAGAAACCAAGAAAACCGAAAACATAAAGAAAGGTGAAGACATCATCGGCATGATGTGTAAAGTAAAAATCGCCAAAAACAAGGTAGCTCCACCTTTTAAAGTGGCAGATGTTGCAATATTCTACGGGAAAGGAATATCAAAAGCATACGATATAATAAACATTGGAGTTCAGATAGATGTCATAAAGAAAAGTGGGAATTGGTACTACTACGGAGAAGAAAAATTAGGTAATGGAATTGATAACGCTATTGCATTCCTTGAATCAAAACCAGAACCAATGAACAAACTAGAAAAAATCATAAGAGAAAAACTAGGGCTACCTATACCTCAGTATTTAGCATAAAGCACTAAGTACTCCTAGCATCAAGTGCTAAGAAGTATTTAGTAGCCCTGCTCACCTGCCCTTACTTTATGAAGAGAGGCGAAGCCTCTCTTCTCTCTTTATTAAGGTGCTATTTAGCACCTCATCCAAATGTATTATCTTGAAACTGAACTAACTTCTTTCTTACCAACAACTTCATCAGGATGTGCTATTCTACCCATTATTGCGGTAGCAGCGGCAACTGCTGGGCTAGCAAGATAAACTTCACTTGTTGGGTCTCCCATCCTACCAACAAAATTCCTGTTAGTTGTTGAAACAGCTTTTTCACCTTTTCCGAGTATTCCCATGTGCCCACCAAGACACGGACCACATGTAGCCATAGTAACAACAGCACCAGCCTCAATGAATATGTCTATTAGTCCTTCCTTAAGAGCTTTGTAATAAACAACCTGCGTAGCAGGTGTTATTATACACCTTATCTCTGGATGAACCTTCCTACCCTTCAAAATCTCTGCTACTATCCTCAAGTCCTCTATCTTACCGTTTGTACATGAACCTATGAAAACCTGGTCAACTTTTACATGTGTAGATTCCGAAACATTCTTACAATTTGAAGGAAGATGAGGGAAAGCAACTTGTGGATCTATCTTACTGACATCATATTCCCTTATTTCTCCATACTTAGCATCCTTATCAGAGGTATAAACTTTATAAGGTCTCTTAGCTACTTCCTTAATATAATCCAATGTTTTTTCGTCAGGCTCAACTATACCTGTCTTAGCACCTGCCTCTATAGCCATGTTTGTCATAGTCAACCTAGACTCTAACGAAAGATCACTTATCAACTCACCTGAAAACTCAATAGCCTTATAAATTGCTCCATCAACTCCTATGTCAGCAATTGTATAAAGTATCAAATCCTTCGAAGTAACCCATCTATTCATTTTACCATAGTAGACAAATTTTATCGTTTCAGGCACCTTGAGCCAAACCTCACCAGTTATCATTGCATAAGCCAAATCAGTAGAACCAACACCAGTAGCAAAAGCTCCCAAAGCTCCAAGAGTACATGTATGAGAATCAGCACCTATTATTAGGTCACCAGGCAAAGCTAAACCTTCCTCAATAAGCAGTGTATGCTCAATCCCTACTCTTCCAATTTCATAGAAGTAGGGCAGTTTGTGCTTTCTGGCAAATTGTCTCAAGATGTTTATCTGATCAGCACTCTTTATATCCTTTGCAGGTGAGAAATGGTCAGGAATCAAAGCTATCCTTTCCTTATCAAAGACATCCTCAGCTCCAACTTCTTCAAACTCTTGTATAGAAATAGGAGCTGTGATATCATTACTAAAACAAAAGTCAATCTTAGCATTTATTATCTCTCCAGGCTCAACGAAATCCCTACCTACAGAACCATCATCATTCACTACATGCGCAGCAAGTATCTTATCAGATATCGTCATTCCCATAAACTACCTCCTTACAAAAAAATAAAAAAATTATACCTAAATAGTCAATATTTCTAAATTATATATAACCTAAGCCCTCTTTTACCAATTAAATAGGTGCTTTTAGCACAAAGTGCTTTTAGCACCTAGTGCTTTTATCACTTAATTAAGAAGGTGCTAATAAGCACCAAGTGCTATTAAGCACAACGTGCTGTGAAGCACAACGTGCTATTTAGCACTTAAGATTCACAAAATTGAAAGAAAAACTTTGTTTTTCTAAACTTATTTACATGAAACCTCTAGAATGGTTAAAAAAAGCCATATATTTCCTACTTGAGTACCTCGGAATTATAGAGATTGTCTTTTATATAAAATCCCCTCAGATAACAACAGTTATCTTTCTTAACTACCTTTTTGGTAAAAAGGTAATTCAAATCTCAGAAGGGCAAATAATAGACCCCTTGCGATTAGAATTCTCACTAGAGAGATTCATTGAAAAGCACGCAAAAATCCCAATCCTGATTGCTAGCCTAATCCTACCCCAAGAAACCATAGTAAACAAAGTAATAACAGTACCAGAAATAGACAAAAGAAAACTGAAAAACGTTATCATCTCATACCTAGAAAGTATAGGAATATTTGACATAAATTCCCTATCATTCAACTATCAAGTGGTAGGCAAAATAAAACAAAAAGGCAGAAACATGCTGAAGATTTTCATATCAGCAACAAAGCAAAATGTAATCAATGATTACATTTCTGTTTTCAAAGCTACAGGAATGGCTCTCAAAAAAGTAGTATCCTCAACAATTCCACTAATAAACCTATTTAGAACGATAGAATCCCCAAATGCTACCCTTTTCGTTTTCGGTAAAGAAGAAGAAATATTCATCGTAGCACTACAAGGAAAAGACATCCTGAGACTTGAGGTAATTGAAAACATTGATAAAGCCGTAATTCAAAGATATGTAATAGGAGTGGTAACCGATATAGTCAAAGAAAGAACTGTCTTCTTAGAAAAAATCCTCTTTTTCAATATTGACTACGAAATAATAGAGAATGTTTTTGAAGCAACAAACATAATATGTTTACCTGGAGAACAATTTCTTAAAAAGGAACTATTTAAACATCCCCTAAATGTAACAGAAATCTTAGGTTTCATTGAAAACACTAAATTCCCCTTAAACCTCCTACCTCAAGGCTACACAAATTCTATTAACTTTGACATTACAGCCTTAAGGATTTCCTTCTGTCTGCTAACATTAGCATTAATAGGCGGGATCTTCATGCTAACATCAATTGGTGATATAGAAAAGCAAAAAAGAATAAACGAATTCCTATCATCCCCTACAGAAGAAAATGTACCAGAAGAAATAAAAAGATATATCACAGTAATAGAAACAAAAAAACAAATAGAATTCTACACAAAAGAGATTGAAAGCTTTTACTCGAAATTCAAAAACATAAGGAAAACCAGCGAAATCTTATATGACATATTCAGCAGCATAGACACAAAAACGTGGCTAAAAGAGTTAAAACTCTTCCCTGAAGCAATCAATATAACTGGTTACTCTTTAACTACCGAATCGTTTAACAACACAATAAAAAATATTTCATCAATAAGTTACATAAAGAAAGTTATTATAAACTCAATGAATGACCAAAAAACCAGCGGAAAAGAATTAATCAAATTTGACTTGGAGATAGAACTATGAGGAAAGTGATTATATTACTCTTTTTTGTTATATCTCTATTACTCTTTGGATACGTAGCGTATATACTCGGAGAGTACATATACCTAAAAACTAAGCTAGGACAAATCGAAAAGAAAATAAGCGAATACGCTAATATACCTTACCTAAACAGACAACTTGAAATGTACAAATCTGAATACAAAAGAGTGCAAAACATAAAAGAAAACATCAAAACACCTGCTCTAGTAATTTCCGAGATAACAAAGATACTCAAGAGGAGAAATATAAAAATCCTCTCAATATCCCAGTCATCTGAAGAAGAACAAAAAGGTACTTTCATAATAATTGTCGAAAGTAAATTTACGGACTTCATGCTAGCACTAAGTGAAATTGAAAACTCATTTCTACCAATGAATATAAGTTACATTTATATAAAAGGAAATTCCGAAAATCTAAGAGTGAAAATGTCAGTATTTATTTTGAATACATGAGGTGTATATGCTAGAAGTTATAAAACTATCTCGAGGGGGATATGTAATAACATCAGAAGGTAAACCCATTGTACAGGTAGGAATACCCCCAGAGACAATCAAAGACTCAATAAAAATCTTCGGAGAGGCACCACAGTATTATATAGTTCCCAAAAGGCTAATAGACACAACAACCTTCTTAAACACAGCAGAAATAGAATTCCCCATATACTTTAATTACTTCATAAAGAGAAGGAAAACTTACATACTATGCACAAAAGAACAAGAATCAGCTCTAAAAACACTCTTCAAGGAATCACTAATAGGTTCCTCAGAAATTCTAGAAGAAGACTTTGGCAAAGGCATAAAATGCAATATAGAAGGCGAGATGCTTTTCTTTAGAAGAAAAGACCAGAGAAACAAAAACGAACTATTCGAAATAGAAAATTCCGTTGAATTCATAGACATAGAAAAAGATGTATTCATAGGAGACATAAAAGTTAAGAAATTCCAAGACGAGATATTTTTCTTTAGAGGTGATAAACAAGAAGAATTACACTTAGAAAACCGAAAGCTAAACAGTCTACCCTATGACTTCAATTTAGGTACGAAGAAAACATTTGAAAGAAAAAAACTGGAAAATTTCACATTTCCAAGATTCGGCTTCACTTGCCTAGGTAGCAGTAATGGCTTTGACCCAGAAGGCACAACCTCAGGATTCATACTGTGGATAAATGGCAAAGGCATATTCATAGACCCACCAGCAGGAGCATTCAATGAACTAGAAAAAAACAACATTCCAATAAGTAGCATTGTAGGAATAATTCTAACACACTGCCACGCAGACCATGACGCAGGAACTCTACAAAGCATGTTGAGAGGAAACAAAGTAAGAATATACACAACAAAAACAATATGGGAGTCATTCAAAACAAAATACAAAGAGCTACTGAATGTTGATGACAACTTCTTTGAATCACTGTGTGATACATTCTTTATTAAAGTAGGCAGAACAATAAACATAGAAAACGCAAATTTCAGGTTCCACTATGCACTTCATTCAATACCAACTATAGGCTTTACCGTTGAATTTGAGGATAAAACTTTATTTTATTCGTCGGACACTTTCGTGTCCGATAGAACAAAACTATTACTTGATGAAGGTATAATATCCCCCGAAAGGTATGACTTTGTAATGAACTATTTCAAAAAATTTGATTATATTCTACACGAAGCAGGCGGCGGACTAATTCACGCTGATATATCATACCTTGATTTTGAAACAAGAGAAAACCAATATGTTTATGCATTTCACTGCCCTGAAAAGGACTATATAAACTACATCAATACCAACAAACCAAAAGGCAATTTACTATACCCCAAACAAGGCGTAGAAAATACAGTGTCAATAATAAGCCAAAAGAGACTAAGCAAATTTGACGCGATAACATCAGTAAAACTATTCCTAGACCTACCATTAAGAAACATCAAGAACCTAGAGCTAAACAGTGAATTTGAGGAATACGGACCAAACGAGGTAATAATAAGAGAAGGTGAAACAGAAAACAAGGATTTCTACATAATAACCGAAGGGTACGTAAAATTGTTTGTTGGCGATAAACTCTACAAAGAGTATTTAGTGTTTGACTTTTTCGGAGAAAGTGCAATACTAACGAACAAGGGAAGAAGTGCAACGGTAGTAGCTGGAGAAAATGGCTGTAAAGTACTAAGGATAAACGGTCAAAGCTTCCTTGAAAACATAAAAGACACAAAACTTTACAGCAAACTAAAACATCTTGCCGAAATAAGGAGCAAAGACACCTGGAACATATTTTTAACAGAATACTTTGAAAACTTCACCCCGTCAATGAAACTTTACTTTGAAATGATATTAAACTACGAGGAACACGAAAAGGAAGCAGTAATCTGGAATGAAGAAAAAACTCAAAAAGGATACTTTTTGATTGATGGCAAGGTACTCATAGAAACAGGAAAGAAAAGGATAATAGTCTCCTCGGATAAGAACAAATACACCTTCCTAGGAGACATAAGATGCCTTCTTCTAAATACTGATAACACAATAAGCCAAATAAAGGTAATATCCGAGAAAGCAAAACTCTTTTCTGTAAACAAAGAAGACCTAAAAAGTTACTTCTACGATTATCCTATAATCTTACCTAGGTTTTCATACTATACAGAGATGCTAATTGAGAAGAACGGAAGTGAAAAGTAAAGGGGAACGCAGTCCCCTTATTATTAGTCCTCTACAATTGCCAAAACATCATCATTCTTCAGTATAAGGTAATCAACATCGTCAATCTTTATTTGAGTGCCAGCATACTTGTCATAAATTATCTTCTGCCCAACCTTAACTTTGATATCCTGAGAATCGCCAACTTCCTCAACTACACCCTGCTGAGTTTTCTCTTGAGCAGTCTGAGGAATGTAAATTCCCCCCTTTGTCCTTTCTTCAACTTGTAAAACTCTAACAAGTATCCTATCACCCAAAGGTTTTATCTTCATAAAACACCCCCAACTAAAAAGACAAAAATCAGAAAATAGCAGAATTGAAGTATTAAAATTTACTAAACAAACTCTCTAATGTCAAGTCAAAAAGACTATGTTGAAAAATTCACAGGTTAAGCCTGCATCAGACTATTGCCTGTTTCTTCATTTTAGCACAATGTGCTAATAAGCACAAAGTGCTTTAAGCACTAGTGTTATTAAGCACATCTTAAAATTTTAAGAGAGGCTACCACATCCCTTAACACTGATAAAGGAAGTGATTCAAATACAAGTACTATTTATACTAAGTGTTAATTAGCACATCAATTTAAGTAGTCCCACCCACCCACCCTAGTTATCTGAAGAGATGCTATCGCATCTCTTCACTCTAGTTAAGAATGTCTAATAAAAAGGTGCTACAAGCACAGAGTGCTACTTAGCACAGTGCTACTTAGCACAAGGTGCTATTAAGCACTCCATCCACCCTATTTGATATAAAGAAGTTTCACCTCTCCACACTCTCCAATTAATAAATAGAGTGCTATCAAGCACAGGTGCTACTTAGCACAGGGTGCTATATAGCACAAAATTTTTCAGCAGAATTAGTCAAAAAGTTTTATTTTAACATCTCTAGATAGTTAAAATTCATAAATGACACCAATACTAGAAGGGATAGACATATCTCATACATTTTTCGTTAAGGACGGTCTAGGTAAAAGCTTTCATGTCAAGGCGCTTCAAGAGGTAAATTTTTTAGTTCACGAAGGTACAACATTCTCAATAGTGGGTGAATCAGGCTCAGGCAAAACTACACTAGCAAACATAATACTAAAACTCATAAAGCCAACCAAAGGTAACATACTCTTTAGAGGTAAATCAATATACGAAAAAGAGACATTAAAAACCTATAGTTCAGCAATACACGCAGTATTTCAAAACCCATCAAGTTCACTTAATCCTAGACTAAATATATTCTCTTCCATTTCAGAGCCACTAATATTTAGAAGCAAAATGTCAAAAGAAGAGATAAGAAAGACAGTTTACCAAATCTTGGAAGAAGTCCAACTGAGTAAAGACATCTTGTCAAAGTATCCTCATGAGCTTAGCGGTGGTGAAAAACAAAGAGTGAGCATAGCAAGAGCGATAATATCAAAGCCCCAGATTGTAGTTCTTGATGAACCTGTATCATCACTTGATGTATCCATAAGAGCCCAGGTTCTAAACCTTCTCAAAGACATAAAAAAACACCACAACCTAACCTATATATTCATATCCCATGACATAGCAACAACAAGATTCATATCTGACTACATCATGATTCTCTACAAAGGAAGAGTCATGGAGATAGGAGAATCAGAAAAAATTCTCACTAACCCAACGAACCCATACACAAAACTACTTATCTACTCCGTGCCAGGCCAAAATATAATAAAAGAAGAGATGAAACTATCAGAAAGAGAAGATAAATCCGAAGGATGCCCATTTTACGACAGATGCCCAATAGCACTAGAAATATGTAAAAAAGAATTCCCAAAACCAAAAAAAATTTCAGAAAACCACTTCGTAATGTGCCATGGAGTATAGGAAATAAAAAGTTAAAAGGGGCCTCACGGCCCCTTTGAGTTTAATAGTAAATTATAATCCCATTACTCACAGCAATATTCGTATAAGTAGTACTCACAACGTAATCGTTACCACCATTGTTATCCCATGTACCCGAACCATTGTTGAAGCAGAAGCGATAATAATTTGAAACTACGCTTATTGTCCTCTGCCACCAGCCACCACCTATATTACTCATTGCAACACTAGGAACAGAAGTCCAACCATTACCAGCATTGTAATGTATATTTACCGTGCTCCAATCAGGCCTGTAATACTTTATCAATAACTACTGACACTTTGTTAGTACTGCTTACATTACCTGAAGTATCTTGACAGAAAGCGAAAACTTCGTTAGTCCCACCTACGTTGTGATAAATATTAGTAAGAACAAATGAATAAATTATCCCATCGTTTGTGTTTTGTTGTAGATTCGTTAGAACTAATTTTTCTTGACCACCAGCACCTATAACGATTTTGCTTATACCTCTGTTATCCACACCAAAGACCAAAACATCAAAGTTTTCAGCTACGACTTGTCCATTGGTAGGCATAACAATGGTTATTTGAGGTTTGGAAGTGTCAGAAACACTCGTAGTTTCACTACCACCACTAGAAGAGACATTCGTCTCTTCAATGACAGGGCTTTGACTACAGCTTCCAAACATCATAGTTATACCTATCATGATGATAGGTATAATGAAAAGAAACTTTTTCATAACTCCCTCCTGAAATTCAGATTTCAATTATTAAACGAAAAAGCACCAAAGAAAGTGACACCCAACTCTTTGATTTCAAAATCAACATTCCTATAAAATTTTTTTATGAAGGTATGTGTAATCGGTAGTGGTGGAAGGGAACACGCAATAGCTTGGAAATTCTCAAAGTCATCAAATGTTGATAAGGTCTTTTGCGTTCCTGGTAATGGCGGTACTGCAAGTATAGGAGAAAATATCAATATTCCCCTGAAACCCCCTTTTGTAGATTTGATAAAATTCATAAAAGAAAACAAGATTGACCTTGTTTTCGTTGGACCTGAGAAACCAATAATTGACGGAATAACTGATTATTTAGAGCCTGAAGGAATAAAAATCGTAGCACCAACCTCAAACGGTGGAATGATAGAAGGTAGCAAGGTTTTCGCTAAACTCTTTATGAAAAAATACGGAATACCAACAGCAGAATTTGAAGTTTTTGAAGATTTTGACAGTGCAAAAGCATTTTTTGAAAAACACACAGATTGGGTAATAAAAGTTAATGGATTAGCAGCCGGTAAAGGTGTAATCGTACCAAGTTCATACGAAGAAGGTATAAAGTTTCTTGAGGATGTGTTCATAAACAATAAATTCGGCGATTCAGGTGATAAAGTTGTAATTGAAAAGAGAATATCAGGATTTGAAATAAGTGTATTTGTAATAACAGATGGAGAGGATGTAAAACTCTTATCAATAGCACAGGACCACAAAAGAGCATTTGACGATGACAAAGGACCAAACACAGGCGGTATGGGCTCCTATGCACCTGTACCATTCGTAAAGGAAGACTTAATAAAAGACATAATGAAAAAAATAATATACCCAACAGTTGACGGGCTAGCAAAAGAAGGGATAGGCTACAAAGGTATAATTTACGCTGGGCTAATGGTTGATGACAAACTAAATCCGTATGTACTTGAATTCAATTGTAGGCTAGGTGATCCTGAAGCACAAGTAGTATTGCCATTAGTAAAAACAGATTTCTTTGAATTATCACAAGCAACAGCAGAAAAACTATTAAAGAAAATAAATATAGAAATATTTGAGAAATTCGCAACAGTCGTTGTTCTAGCATCTCAAGGATACCCCGAAAAGTACGAAGTAGGAAAAGAGATAAAAGGTGATTTGTCAGAAAAAGAAGATTCTATCGTTTTTCATGCAGGAACAACAATCAAAGATGGCAAACTTTTAACAAATGGGGGAAGGGTTTTAGGTGTTGTGGGGATAGGTAACTCTCTACAAGAATCTATAAGCAAAGCTTATAAGAGAATAGAAGGCATAGAATTTGAAGGAATGTTCTATAGAAGGGACATAGGAAAGAAAGCATTAGAAAGACTATTATAATACAAGGAGGCAGAGCCTCCTTTAGAATAAAATGTTTGTCACAATCTCACCATAATATACAACCATCAATGATACCTTTGCACTATCATTGTTAACATCAAGACTACAGCGTAAAAGCTCTTTATAGTAGGTATTTGTATTGCTAATTACCGGTACGATTCTAGTAACATTCGTTATAGTGTTCCATCCATCAAAAGTCCCATCAAAGTACCCTAATCCATATACATTAGCATTTAGATTGGTTATATTCGTTATACTACTATCAAATCCTGTGAAGACAATCTTACTACTGCCTTTCGTGACTTCCAATAAAAACGATATCATCAAATTCGTTATGTTATTGTCAATAAGCGTTTTCCTTATGTTGGTAAGAGGACGATCAGTATAAGGTATAAATTCATCCTTTAGCAATATTCCTGGATAAGAACCATGATAAGAAGCATCTAATCCTATCGTGTTATAGACTAACCATTTATCACTGTTTGCTCTAACTACCCAGCTTGAACTAGATACTGTGTATATGTTACTCTTGTCTTTATCCACAACAAAGAGATAATACTTCACTCCTACATCTTGACTAGAAGAGTTAGTAACAAAAAGGTCTACCCAACCAGCGTAAGATACGCCAAAGTCAGGAGGCTCACCAATAGGTGGAAAGAGTATGTCATGTATCGATTGACAAACTACGCAGCCTGGTAATAAAATTAGCAAGGATAATAAAGAAAACAAAATGAATGTTTTTTTCATATACTACCCCTCCTTTACTTATATAATTCCTTTACTCCTTCAGCGTCTAACCTTGAAATGCTAGTGTTGCGGGGTATTGGTTGACCATTTGTTATAGTATTTGTAATCACAACACCATCCCAGTTTGTCCATATATTCGTAATACTCTTTTTGAATTTAATCATATTCACCCCTTTAACAAAAAGGAGGCAGAGCCTCCTTTAGAATGAAATGTTTGTCACAATCTCACCATAATATACAACCATCAATGATACCTTTGCACTATCATTGTTAACATCAAGACTACAGTGTGAAAGCTCTATATAGTAGGTATTTGTATTACTAACCACCGGTACGATTCTAGTAACATTCGTTATAGTGTTCCATCCATCAAAAGTCCCATCAAAATACCCTAATCCATATACATTAGCATTTAGATTAGTTATATTCGTTATACTACTATCAAATCCTGTGAAGACAATTTTACTACTGCCTTTCGTAACTTCCAATAAAAACGATATCATCAAATTCGTTATGTTATTGCTAAGGAGTATTTTCCTTATATTTGTGCTTGTGTTATATCCGTCACTTAAAAATATACCAGAGTTAGAGAAAT
>Ga0308410_1000081_pt1 | contig 37537 bp, 30 predicted proteins | sample HotsprOSTMatCore_FD_203467 | JGI IMG/M metagenome (GOLD analysis project Ga0308410, IMG submission 203467) | Hot spring phototrophic mat microbial communities from Octopus Spring, Yellowstone National Park, Wyoming, United States -... | ecosystem: Environmental > Aquatic > Thermal springs > Hot...
GCTGGTTCGAGTCCAGTCACCCCGACCAGCGGTGCGGGGGTAGCTCAATGGCAGAGCTCCAGCCTTCCAAGCTGGTGGTGCGGGTTCGATTCCCGTCCCCCGCTCCAAGATCTGTCAGCAACTGACCACCATAACCCCGTGAGAAATATCCTGCAACACTGACTGTAAAGAGACAGTTCACCGCTAATTAGGTGAGACCAAGAGGTCACTCAGCGACCCCTTGGGTCGAGACTAACGGGTCAGCCCGCGTCGAACCGTGTCACGCTCCTATAAATAAGTTTCTACGCTTCACTGACAATTTCCTCTTCGGAGGCATCCCACCGTGATCGTTAAAGCCATCATCAAAGGAGACGAAGACACTCTCCTCGAGTGCATAGTCCTGTATCCCATCAAGGTGATAGAATACGAGATAAGAACGCGCGAAGACTCCGATTTACCCGATATATTCGCCACCATCGAAGTAGAGAACGTGGAAACCCTCCACGAGTGGTTCCGTAGAGGCGGAACAAACCCACCGTTCCCGAAAGGAACTCTCCTGTACTGGAACGAGGTACAGGGTCACAGGGCACAGTCCCCAGGCACAAATGGTCTGTGACCCTACCGCCCTTCCCGAAGGGAAGGGCGGGGAGTAAACCCCCATCTCGCCTTCGGCGCGATGGGACACACAGTGTCCTTGTACAGGCAGACTGTGTCTGGGGTCTGTGACCCTTGGGTCTGTGACCCTGTGTCTGCGGTACACTTCGCCCGTTTCCCCTTATCTATTCCACCGAGGAGGTGGAACTTTGGAAGAACCAACGCAGGATGGTAAGAAGCAATCTCAAGACGTCTGGGAGCGTATCGTAAGCGATGTCGTCCGTGAGCAAATTATGGGCGCAGTCCATCTTTCAGAAACCTATGGATACTCTCTGGAATACGAGATATCCAAAGTTGTCGAGGACATGCACAAGTCTGGAACAGGTCTTCGCATACTGACCAAGATGTCATAGCCGCCCCACATCTCTAAGGTCATCAACGATCTGCTGAATGAACAAAAGCGCGAGCTGGATGAAGAGCAACGACAGATGGAGATACTGCAAACGTGGCGGCAATACAACCTTATCCATGAAGAAGAGAAAGATGAGGAAGGCGTTATCACACAGGTTGGACTCGATCTGAGTGACCCGCAACAAGATACAGAAACGACAACCGGAGATGGTCGGCGTTACTTCGTGCGACCGACTGCAGAGACTGAAGAAATGGTCGGAATGGACCTGGAATAGGCATATGGAGGTACAAAGCTGACATGGAAACCACGACAACCAAATCGGAGAAACTCAAGCATCTCGCTGAAGATTTCCAATACTATCTCAGTATGACTCAACGTCATCTGGAACTCATTGCCGTGGAAATCGTGGAGATGCTCGAATCCATCTTCGGAACCGGCTTCGTGGAACATTGGCAAATCGGCGACTACGAGGAGGAGAACTGTATCTCCATACGAATCAAGCCGCTTCATGAGAGGGGGAAATACATTGAGCTTGTAGAAGCCGGATACGAACCGCTATCGCAGATGCTGTACAGCTTGATAAAGGACTTGCATCCAGATTTCCCAACTATCTACATCTACGGCGAGGACCTGATGCCACCGGAACGGGCTGAGACCGTCAAGCAGAAGATGAATGAGTGGCTGTGGGCATGAGACACACAGGGTCACGGACCCCAGTCACAGACTACAGACACAAACTACAGACACAAACTACAGACACAGTCTCATCGTACTAAAACACTGTGTGTCCCATCGCGTTTTCAGCGCGATGGGGGATTATCCCCCGCTCTCCCCTCTGGGGAGAGCGGTACAGTGGGTCTGTGACCACGCCCTCCGCGAAGCGGAGGGCGGTACGAGCAGTCTGTGACTGTGGTACATCATCTTCTAACAATCGTTTGCGCCTTATTGACCGTCTCCTGGAAGTTATCTCGCCATGCTTCGATCACTTGCGAGGCGTCTAGAGTCGACCGATTCGCCATGTTAGCCGATTGAGGATTAGCGGATGTTTGAGTGGGTACAGGAGTACGAAGCCTCACGGAAGGGTTTCTAGGGATAGCGAATGGCATAGTGCTTGCCTCCAGATAAGACTGGGAGATAAACTCAGCAAGCCCCCTTCTGCCCTCTTGCGGGATAGCCGCTGGCAGCTTACCCGCTTCGTTGAGTAACCACTTCACCGAATCAACTGTATGTGCGTAAGCGCCTACAGTATCCCGAATCGCCTGTCTTGTGTCTTGAACGAACGGTGAAATCGCCCCCATAAACCATCTGGCGCCTTGTCTGAACTCGTCTGCCATGCCTCGGTACCCGCGGAGTGCTTCATTAAGCATGGCTCTCCCTTCGTTTGTGAACTCCGAGAAAGCAGACCTCGCATCGCTCACGAAGCGTCCGGCGCCAAACCTCAGTTCGCGGTACATCTCACCGGCAGCGGAGGTTAGCTCCCTGTACAAGGGAGATACCCGTGCCGGCGCAACTGCAGAACGCCACGCTGCAGGAATCTCCGAACGCATGTACCGGAGGATTGGGGGGATGCCACCGGAGAACAACAGCCTTCACCGGACAATTCAGTACCTAAGAAATTGAGGTTGGAGATGTACTGAACGTCGGCTTGTACCAACCTGCCGGCATCTGTCTATTGAGTTGTCTTTCCCTATGCAGTTCCTGTTGGAGTTGTCGAATGCTCTGATCGTCTTTCCAAGAGACATAAATTAGGACAATCAGCTTCATAATGAGCATCAACAAGATGATTGCAGTGAAATACTCATTCTTCACGGTCAACACTCCCAATGCGTAGCTGGGTGTATACTATTCTTTACCAACAACCCTGCGAAACTCCTGACGCCACATGTCAATGACCTCGGCGGCATCTACAGGTGGTGGCTCGAAACGATATCCACTACGGAGGGCATCGCGGGCGCGATTGTACATATCCTGAACGCGGAAAGCGCGTTCCAGTACCACAGGAGGCACTTCTTCAGGTTCGAGGATGCCCGTGACAGGAAGGTCTGGTAACATCTCTCCAAGATCCAGCTCTCGACCTCTGGGATCAAGCACATCACCCTGTGGTGTGATGCTGATTTCCTTCCCAATGAGGTCCGGTCTGGATTTGCCGACAACGTAAGGTATACCCCAAGTTCGCCGGTCGACATGAGACATTAGCGCTTCAACATCTGGGTTTTCTTCCATCAATCTCGTCCATCCCACACCCGTTACGGCATTCCTTATAATGCTTCCAAGTACAGTGCCAAAGTTGGAAACATACTTTGGTTTCTGGAAATCGACTACGTCCTGCATGGCATAATAGTACATACTGGATAGCTGATGGTCATCCTCCGACATGGGAGATTCAATGTACTTCATGCTAATCTTAATGTTTTTGGCAACCTGACGATAGAGAGGAGAGTCTGGATCGTCGAGAATGCGCGGTGAGAAGACGCGCAGTCTCACATCTTCGCCGGGAGTATAGGATTTCACATAGCTTGTAGTATATCGAGTCCTTGGCATCACCGCATGGGAGTAGCGTGCCATGGTCCATACACGTGGATTGAGCGAAACTGCTGTAGAGAATACGTCGGAGTGTAGCTCCCGCCATACCTCCTGCCAGAGACCGAAATGCGAACCGTACGATGCCAGATCGAGTTTATCCTCCAGAAGACGGCGTACGTCGCTCGGGCCAACCTGCATTCCTAACTGCATGGTCGCATGAGCAAACTCGTGCCCAGAGGCGTGAAGGATGTTCTGTGCCCTACCTAACTCTCCGTACTTTAACTCCTGAAACGTCAAATCACCCTTCAATTGAGGATAAGCATCGGGATCTAAGTATTGAAAGGACATCACAGGGGTCATCTGGTGCAGAATGTTCCTGTACAGTGCTCTCCCAGACACGCCTTCAGGCATTACTACTTGAGATGGGAATTCGAAACCTGCAAACGCATCACCATCAGCACGAGTAAGGTTGTAGCCTTTACTGGCTAAACCAGCACCCGAAAACAGAGTCTCGTAAACACGGTTATACATCCTGCCGGTTGGAGATAGCTTCCCCAGAGGCTGACCTTCCCGAACAACCAGCTTACGGTTCGGGTCCAGAAGTTCCAAGGAAACTGCAGCGGTTACCGGATGGTAAGCTGATCGGTACCATAAGCTCTCATCAGATCCTTCGTTAATGATGTCAGCGCCGGTTAATCTCCCCTCCCGTATGAGACGTCGAGCAACCTCGTTCTGCACGAACGAGTAACCTGCTTTCCACGCACGCGGAATATCCTGCTTCGTATACTCGTAAATCAAGGGCGGTCACCACAAACATGAGTACACGGAAAGAACGGATACGCCTGGTCGCCAAGAAGGATAACGTGCCAATAGATTAAGTGATAGACAGACTTCGAGAGGCTGGAAGAGTTGTATCAACTGGATGAGAATCAGTTTGAGCGGAATTGGGAGCAGCTAAAGGGTATCGCTGCGGTGGTATTCCATCGTATGCATGTACCCGTTAACGATGAAGACGCATGGCAGATTGCGAGGATAGCGCTATGGTATGCCCTGCAGAGGTATAACCCAGAGAGCGGCACTAAATTAGGTACCTACTACTACAGGGTATTGCAGTCGCATCTGGCGGAATACTTCGCCTCCTGTCATTACGGTATCCAGTATCCTACCTCTCTCATGCGGGCATCCAAACGTGATAGAGATAAGCGACTCAAGCCTCTGGAGTTCATCAGTTTGGACTATCGCCCAGACGACTCGGAACCTGAGGATACGTTTGCGGACCGTATACCGTCTCCAACATCTCTGGAGGAGGTGGAGCGCAAGATCGCGCTGGAACAGATGATGGAGCGGTTAAAGAAATATCTGACGCCGAGACAGTATCAGGTGGTTTCGATGGTGATCGGTATCTTCGGTTACCCGCCGATGGAGATGGCGGATGTGGCAAACGAGTTAGGTATCTCAACCTATAAGGTGAATTACGTATACTGGAACGCAGTAAACATTATCCGCAGATTGGTAGCAAAGGATAGCAGGCTAAGTGTGGAGTTGCTGGCGATACTGAGTTAGTGCTCGTTGTTGCTATGGTTGCGGATTCTGTTGCTTTGCTGCCTGAATGACGTTGGAACCATGACCGGTAATGAATTGCTGACCGGATGTCTGCTGGACTACTTGAGCCTGTGCTGCCTGTTGTAATCCCGCCTGATATCTGGATGGTTGCGATGCCTGATTCACTATCTGAGGAGTTGGGTTGGGGTTTGTGTTCACCGTCCGGTTTGGAGATTGTATAACCTCCTTGTACACCAGTTGCCTCCATGTTTCAATTACCTTCGACGGAGAGGTACTACGAGTAGTGAATCGTACACCGCGCCTAAGAGCCGCACGTGCGTTCTCGTAGAACCTCACTGCATTGAACGCACGCTCCAACAACACGGGATGAACTTCGCTTTCGCCCACAGTGTATGGGTAAACATCGGGAAGCACATCGGCGAGATCGATGACCTCGCCTGAGTCGGTAGTGATACCACGAGGTGTGACGTTGACTTCCTGTCCGATGAGGTCAGGACGCCCCTTAGCTATCATGTAACCGAGGGTCCAGAAACGACTGCCTTGGTGTCTCAGCACGAACTCGGCATCATCATCTAGCCTGAAATCCAGTTTGGGGTCGACGTTGCGTTTAAGAACACGTAGGCTCATGGCGCCAACAATAGACTCGCTTGCCGATACGGCTAGAGAGTATATTGAAGCGAATTGAGATGGTAATGTAAAGTCTATTGCTTGCGCTCTCTGAAGGAGTGAACCATTGGCTCTCAGTATTTTAGAAACCGTGTCATTGGCTACGTTGTCCGGAGTGTTTATTACGTTTGTGAGAAGAGCCTGTTCCATCGCCTCGGCATGACGTCCAATCGCCTGGGCGAGTGATGAGTTCGGGTCTTCGATAACCTTTGGGTCAATGATGCGTAATCGGATAGGGTCACCAAACTTCCATGTGGAGAGCGAGGTGTCGTTCTCCGCAGCAGCCCTTCTAATTTCGTCTCTGACACCCGACAAGTATCGCGTCCACAGAACTAACCTGGGGTTCAGTGAAGCCGCTGCTGCAAAGATGTCAGCCTGGGCTTCGTTGAGGAATTCGTCCGCAATCGCAAGGCCTTTGATGATATCGGAGAACTTCGCATTACCTGCGAAGTAATCCTCCATCAACTTGGTCCCAATGACGGGGCGGAACTGCAAAGAGGCATGTGCGAATTCGTGGGCGGATACGGCAATAGTAGCGGCCGGGTTGGAAATGGGGTTGCCTATGCTCTTATATGCCCTTAAAAGCCTTCCTACCTCATTCGGGTCCATGCCAAGCAGTAGCGAACTGGCAAGCAGTGGATTCGGAGAAGACTGAGGGTTCTGTTGTATCTGCTCCTTGGATGGATCCTTGTACGCAAACTGAATAGCAGGAAGGGTCTGATGAACCAGGTGGCGAAGAAACGCTTGCGATGGAGCGTTACTAACCAGTTCATTGCCCCACCGCTTCATCTCGATACGAACCGGGGGTCGGTTTAATGGTGGTTCATAGCTCAAAAACGCACCGGTGTCATCGTACCCATATAAGTTCAACCAACCCGGTTTGACATTGGTGACCCTCATGAAAGTGGAATAGACCTTGCGCATGACATCCGCCGCTTGAGTGAGCTGCACAGGGGATTGAGTCTGAGGATCGACGGCAGGCTTACCATGATGTAACATCATGGTGGCGTTTGTACGTGCAGGGTCTTCTATAATCCGGCGAGCCATGCCGACATTCAGAGTATGAACATGCCAGACACGAGGGTCTTTATTCAATATACTGGTGATGAGCCTAGCAGTATTCTCCTGAAACACCGCTGCGGGAGGGGCACCGAGGTTGGCAACTTGACTCTGGTAAGACTGCTGGAGATGAGGTATAACATGCCTCAGGGTGAAATCTAACGCAGACTGCCACGCTTTGGGGATGTCTTGCCGAGTGTAGCGGTAAATCAAGGGGTATCACCAGAAGTTTCAGTACACACATGAACATCATCACGAAGGAGGGACAGAATGAAGTTTATCGCAAATGTCAACGGAGAGAACTTCCCGTTTGAAGTGGAGATTAGTCAACAGGGTAGCACTGCATGTCACGTCAGTCTAAAAGGACTGCCGATGGAGAATATCATCAAGCTGGCGCAAGATGCGGAATGCATTACTTTAGCCACCGAAGACGGTAAGGACTCCCATCAGATCCATCTCGCCGCTTAAAAGTATGCAAGCGCCAAACTGTTCCTCAAGGAGCTGGAAGGGCTTCTGAAACCGCTACGGCAGGTTCGTGTCGCGCCCATCCAGCTCGTACTGGACTCGGCGATGGAACACCGCATCCGCCGAGCGATAGAGGAATGGGCGTTACCTATCGCCGCCGGTGAATACATGAGTCGCAAACTCACCGCATATACACCAGAACAGATGAGAGAGGCGCTACTGGGCTTCATGCCAACATTGAAATCCAATGACAGGATCAATGATGACCGGTCCATATTGCACGGATGGCGCAACATCGGTTTGTACCTGGTGCTGGACGAAATCCATCCAGAAGCCAATGTGAGGAGTCTACTGAGTGATCTACACACAACGGTGTACCTCATGACCTTGTTCGGTCCTACATCCTTCCACCATCCTTTCCTGGCTAGAAAGGCTGCCAATAACCTCCTCTATGTGAAATGGATTCCTGTGCCTTTCGTACACGACGCTTTAGATTACGGGTTCTCACTGTCAAGACACGATAACTACGACCAGATTCAAATAGCCATCAAATACAACTGGGTGGAGTACGTGGGGAGCGGCGTGGTTCATGCCGAAATCGGACCGTTCAGTGTGACTACCCCGACCAGCGTCGCCTATCGTCTCTACGATGATGGCAGATTCACCGTGATAATCGATTTCAGTACAGATGAAGAAGTAGAACTCGATGTGGACCCGGTCAGCATGGACATACCGGATAAGGTGAAAGAGAAGATGCTTCTCATCCCTATCCTTGACGTAGAGACTCTGGACATGATGCTAGGTCAACCTACCACGTTCAAGAACTACGCCGATTACAACATCTTCACCGGAATCTCTCTACCTGTATGGGTCACATAGAACTCGCCAATGGAGGCGATGTTCGTGCTGGACAGGATGGCTACCATGTTGACGAGCGGTATGGTTATCACCGACTACAGAAAGCCTCAGGTCGATGAGGATGGGAATGTCGTCCCGTTCCGCTTCGTGCATCCACACGTCTTACGGTCTCTGCTCGGTCAGGTTCTGCTGGACCAGTACGTAAACAAAGAGGATTTAACTCTAAATCGAATCGCCTATGCATGGTTGATCTTGAACCGCCAATTCAGGGACCCCTTAAAGGAGTTTCCTTGGCAGAAGGTGACCGTCGGTGGGTGGCGAGACACTGTCGCTTTCGCGAACTCTTTATCCCATAAAGATAAATACACTCCCCTACTGCAGCGGAGCTTCCCAACCATAGACCAATACATCTGTGAGCGAAAAGCTGTAGCCGGATCCGTCAGGTTCCCCGTTACCTCCGACGACACAGTCCTGTTGGAACGCACATAAACATAGACACTGTGTGTACCATCCTCCCTTCGGCAGGATGGTACACAGGGACACAGCCCCTCTGTACAGTCGGTCTGTGAACGCCGGTCTGTGACCGCGCCATCCCCTGTGGGGATGGCGGTACAGTGGGACTATGTCCGTGTGTGGGGCAGTTTAGCGACATTCCTCTATCTATACCATCGGAATGGGGAAAGAGAGCCTAAGGTGCGTCTTCCTCCTGATAGTGCATGGCGTATCTCTTCTTACCAATGAATTACCTTAGCGGCGAGCCTTATGCGTAGTCATCAGCTATCCGTCCTACTCTCCACAAACAACACTCACATGTGGGATTTAGGTTGGACAGTTCGCAACGACACCCCTATCTGTTGGTGGATTAGGGACAGGAAGAGGTGAGAAATGAACGGGCTCCGAAGGGTGCGATTTTATTGAGGTGGTACATTTCGGCGCAAGACACCTATCTATATGGTCTGGAGAGGCAGCATGGGCTTCGCCCCTCGCGGCCGACTCACGTTGCAGACGAGGAGGTTTCGTAATGAAAACTCATACACCCGGCGAGGTTAAGAGGCAACCTTGCCGCGGAAACGGCGAAATGAGGCAAAAGAAGGATGTAATCACTGTGCCGACCAGTATTCAAATTAGCACATCCGAACAGATAGGCACCGATATATTACCTAACAACAGAAAGCCACATACTCCGACGCAACAACTTGGTAGCGTTATTCTGTGTATTCTTCGGCAATGGCAACAACATGTAGAAGACCCCGACAGCGAACCCGCACCTAAACCCCACATGGTCCGCTGCCCATGCATTACCCCGACACCCCACAAGCACGGCGACGCCAACCCTTCGCTGTCTATCTCCTTGTTCCTTCCCGATGGAGCCAACCCTGAGAAGAAGGACGCATGGGGGTTGTATATCCGTTGTTTAGCGGGACACGGGCACGACCACCATGTTCTCATGGAAGAAGCGGGCGACGCAATACTGGCTGCCTTCGGGGAGTGGAAGGGCATCTCACTAGAAACGCTGAAACGCGCCAGGGTGCAGGTGGATATCAATGAGAAGAACCGCGTGTCCGTCCGATTTCTCTACAGGGACGGGTCAGTGCATGTCCGCCGGTTACCCAAGGCATGGACATGGGAGAACGGTAAAAACTCTAATGAGAAGCTCTACGACTGGCTGGAAGACCCAAAACAAGACTACTGCATTCTCGTGGAAGGCGAGTCGGACACCCTTGTGCTGGCGGACGCGGGCTTCAACGTTATCGGGCGCACCAACGTCAACGCGCTCATGTCCGCAGACAAGAAGTTCGTGGAGCTCTCAAGGAAGTATAAGCGGATATACATCAGCGTTGAAGATGACCAGGAGTACAACCAAGAAGAACTCCAAAACAAACTCCAGACGCTGCAACAGAAGTCGGCGGGCGCGGAGATACGCGCCATCCACTGGGCGCACCACGGCGTGAAGGACCCTAGCGAGCTTCGTGTTGGGTTGGGAGACCGCGACCGGTTCATCCAGAAGGTAATGGAAGCTATGGAGAAAGCCGAGCGGGTAGTGGTGCAACCCAAACAAGCGAAGTCCACCCGTTCGCTGGTGCCGACCGGTTCTCTTTCCCAGCAGCTGCAACAACTCTTCTCCAAGTACGCATACTCCCCGAACTTGAACGAGATAGTACGACGCCTTATCCGATCACTGCTTACAGACGACTTCAAGTTCATTTGTATCAGCCGAAGGGAACTGGAAGGCTACTTAAGAGTCTGGGATACCGAACGGAAACTATGGGCGGAGACGAACGCAGCACTACACATGGACTGGGTGCGCGATTCGGTGCGCGAGAAGCTGTCTCTATGTCTGCCCAACTCAGATGAAGAGTCCAAGGTACTGAAGGAGCTTAGCTCGATACTCGGTGTGGAACACACGATAACACTGGCATTCAAGGAAGCGGTGCAGGATATATACACGGATGAACATGCCTTCATCCTGAGCCGCGAGTATATTCCATGTCAAAACGTGCTGCTGCGCGTAGAAGAGTCGGGCAATATCATCGAGCAGGAACTGGATAGAGCGTATCCGATAACATGGCAACTGAACACCATTTACGACCCCACTGCCGACACTCCGCTGTGGCGCGAACACTTGATGAAGGTGTGCAACGGCGACCCAGAACTGGTGCGCGAGCTACTGCGTGCCGGTGGACTGGCTATCAGCGGATACCGGTCGCGCTACATATACTGGCTGCATGGCGGTGGACGCAACGGTAAGACGACCACCATTGGAGTGATAAACTCACTACTCGGACCACGAATGGCAATGTCGCTGCCCGCGAACGCCTTCTCTGCCCGTAAGGAAGGTGATGCGGAACCGTATCTGTGGGGGGCAAGACATGCTCGGCTCATTGTGGTCAATGAAACACCTGACCGAGCCGACCTGGATATCGAGAAGCTGAAGGCTCTCACCGACGACAACGCCGATACCAACCGCGCGATACGTGGCGTGTTCATGAATCTGCCCGAAGAGTTCATCTGGAAACCCCAGTTCTCTCTCGTCTTCACGTCGAACCGTAAGCCCGTGCTACCCAACAAGACCGACCAGGCGTTCTACGACCGATTGCGCCTACTGCCGTTCGGATATCGCTTCAAGGAGAGCGAGATGCGACCGAACTACACCGCCGCGCTGCTGCAGGAAGCACCGGGCATCCTGAACACCCTGCTGTGGGGACTGGTGGACTATCTAAGGTATCCGCACTGGATCTCCAAGACTGCCTACATCGCCGTCCAGGAACGCCGTATGGAGCAGGATGTCGTGTATGCGTGGTTGCGCGATAAGTGTGTCGTCACACACAGCCGCCGCGATATGGTAGCTAAAGACGACCTATACCGCGACTTCATGCAATGGGGCGAAGACTACTCATTAGCAGACGAGTGGAACGGTAAGGAACGGCGATTCACCGAGCATTTGAAACAGATTCTACTCGGACTTGGAATCAACAACCCATACGACCGACACGGATACGTTGAAGGGAAGCGCGGAGTGTTCTATGGGATGAGATTCAAAACCCCACGAGACCCAGATGTGACACCGAAACACGTCGGACCCGACGCCGTCGTGGACATGGTAGCAGCATGGCTGCGCGGCGAAACGGAACTCCAAACTCTTGATTACGAACCCGATTGGACTAACACAGACGCACAGGGGGGTGGACACGGTTTGGGGGGTGGACACGGTTTGACAGCACGATCGCACGATCTCACTATCTTTTCGGATAAGTCGAAGAAAATTCGCAACTCAAATTTGAATTCGGGTGCAGAAGAATTTCCGAACTTATCCGAAAATGGGTCTAGATCGTGCGATCGTGCTATAAACCATGTCCACCTTGATAAACCATGTCCACCTATCGACGCCGTAGAACGCTTCATACAGGAGTGCTGCGACGTGGGACCTGAACACGCGGTTCCCTTCTCTGAGCTGTATGATGAGTATGTGGAGTGGTGTAAGATGGTCGGGATTCAGCCCGACACGGAGACGGCACTCGGTGCTGCACTCACGGACCGCGGGTTCGGCAAGGAACGGCGCGGCAGGCAGAAGATACTCTACCGCGTTGGACTGCGACTGAAACCTGACTATTCGCCCGTCCACGTGGACCAAGACGCGCTGCAACGGGCTGTAGATGCTCTCCCTTCCGTGGGGCTTGACGAACGCGGTCACCGACTTCTCTGTGGTGTTCTGACGCGATGGGAACAGGAGCGCGTCGTCTATGAAGACACGGCGCATGAGAAGCTGTCAGCGTTCGTTGAAGACTTCAAGACCCGTTCAGGTCTGTCTAAAATGCCCGACGCGGCGGCTCAATGGCTCCTATTGGCGTGGTTTGTGACCGTGCGCGGCTGCGAACACGTGGGTGAAAACGGCGACACGGTAGTTATGGGGGCGCGGCTGCGCGACCAGAGCGACCCGCAACCCGACACAGGTGGACATGGTTCAGATGGTGGACATGGTTGCGATGATAATCAACCCAAACCGTGTCCACCTTCCAGCGATACATATAATATATGTGCGCAATTTGAGCATTCCGACGCGCCAGAGCTTGAACTCAGCGCCGTAGAACCCACGAAGAAATCCAGAAGGAAGCAGAATCCTGTGGAAACCCTGGACGCGCTGGACTACTCCATCTCAATTACCGACAACCTTCAACACATAAAGGAGCGATTACCTATGTCTGACACAGACCTGACTCAACCCACATACGAACTACCCGACATTGAGATACCGGAGCCGCGACCGTTCTCGGAATTGCAGTGCGTGGCTATTGACGTCGAAACCACATCGCTGGAACCAGAATCGGGACGGATACTGGCTATCGGGTGGAAGGATACGGAACGGGAGCATATCTGGCGTCTCTCCGATGTATGTAGGGAGCCGATTCGCAAGATGCTAGCAGGAGAGAGACTAGCGGGCGATGACCATGAATTACTGGATGAGTGGGAGACCCAGTTGCTCCGTCGGTTCCTGAAAGCACTGGAACAGTCCAAGCCCGACATATTAACAGGTTATAACCTATATGAATTCGACCTGCCTTACATCATCGGGCGGTGTGAAGAGCTTGGGGTCTCCCATCCGTTCACCATCTGGGATTACTCCATGCGCGTAGCATCAACTATGGGGCACATGGAAGTCTGATAGTGATATGGAGTTTGTTCCTGTGTTCCTGCCGCGCGACTGGAACACTGCTATCGCCGACATGTTCCACTTGGTATGTCGGTATGACTTCTCGGCGCGGAAGCTGTCGGGCTATGACCTGAAGACCGCAGCAGCTGAGATAGCTGGACGGCAGGGAGTCGTGACCCTATCCCATGACAACATCCATGACGCCTTCCTGCACGACTCGGCAATGTTTGACCAGTATCTCATAGACGACTTACGGGACACGTGGGCGTTGCTGGAGACGTTAGCACCGGCGTACTACTATGTCTCCTGTATATTACAGTACCCACTCTGGAAGGTGTTCACTACGGGCAACGCAACCTTATGGAACCACTTGCTATGCAATCTCTACGGGCTGAATTACGAAACCGCTAAGAGTATGGCAGACCCGAAGCGGGAGTATGCGGGCGGACTGGTGGCGGCTCAGACAGGCGCGTTCACACAGTGCCATAAGATAGATGTGAGTTCACTTTACCCTTCCATCATGCTTCAATTCTGCGTTCATACAAGTAAGGACGAGAATAGGTACTCACTGGCTTACTTGAAGCGGTTCACCGAAGAGCGGTTGCGCTTGAAGGCGCTTGCTAAGCAGGGCAACAAGGAAGCCGAGTACCTGCAATCCGCATATAAGATACTGATTAACTCGGCGTATGGGTTCTTGGGTACGGCGGGTGTGGCATTCAATGACATGGATGCTGCGGAGCGCGTAACCGAGATAGGGCGCTATTTGCTGACGTTCATGATACACGCACTGGAAGACGCGGGTTACTATATCGTCGAAGCGGATACAGACGGGATTATCTTCTGCGGTCCTGACGCCGAGCGCGGGCTGGAGATAGCGCAGTCGGTTCTTCCAGAAGGCTTCAAGCTGGAGCTGGAGTGGAAGGATAAGTGCGTGTTCGTGTCGGCTAGGAAGAACTACATCATCTTCAACCAAGACGGCACGGTGTACGACCGCAAGGGTGGGACATATCGCTCCCGTGACAACAACAAGCTAAGTAAAGAGTGTCAGGTCGAATTCATTAGGCGTGTGGTGTTTGAAGGTCCGGACGCCGCTAAGGATTACGCTCGGGAGATTTATCATCTCATCATGTCAGGTCGGGCTTGGGATTTGGTCGTGAAGCGACGGCGTATATCAGCCAAGCAGTCCGACTCCGATTTCTACAATCAAGCCATAGCATATGGATACCGCGACAACGATAAGGTGGCGTGCGCTCATGATCCGCGCGGTGGATACTCATTCCGTCCTGAAGACGGTTATGACGCAGTGAAGTACGCGCAGGATTGGGTGAATGCTGTGAATGAGGTCATCAGCGCGACACGCAACCGCAAAGTGAAGATCACGAACGAGCGCGTGGCGGACGACGGTGACACTGGACGATCTTGACACGGACACATGAACGATTACGAGGTGTGAACGTGCTGATCCTCCGCAATAGAGACGACATACGGTTCACGGGGTGGGTTTGGCGGTGGCTAAGCTGCTGAAGCGCGTGCCTGTGGAGGTGGAGAGTGTCGTCTCGCGGGCGTGGATTAAGTGAGGGGCGATGTTAACGAGGCAACACCTCTCTGCATCGCTAAGCGATATTTACGCCCTGACAAGCGACAACCCCTCTGGCGGAAGCGCAATCTAGGGCTGGAGGGGGTCGCCGCCCATTCCAAACACATCGGGATATGCCTATGTTGCGCAAGGGGGCTGGATTGATAGGCTATCCCAGAATGCGCCGAGGTTCTGGCAGAAGTTGGTACATTTCGGCGAAATCGCGCTATCTATGCTCACGGTGATCTACCGAAATGCGCGGAGGTAGTGTGAGTGCTTTCCAGTCAGCATAGGATGCGACTCTTATGGGGACTCTGCCGTCCAGCAAGAGTGCTACAGGTACCTCAGTACTCGCTGAGGGTTTGGAGAGGTTCACAGCGGGCCCCATATCGCGCTGTACTGCAAGAGTTATCGGTCCATTATCGGTTCATGCGGCGCGCTGGAGCGTGCCAATGTTATTGAGGAGGTGACGTCGATGAAGTTCAACATCAGGGCTGATACGAAACGGTTTCCGGCTGAGGTAGTCATCGATAGGAGCGTTTACATCCGGATATCAGACTCCCACAAGTTGGTATGGCATGTCGCACGCGGGCATACGATGCTAATAGAGATGCCTTGGCTAATAGAGATGCCTTGCTCGATCATACCAGATGTCGCCCCATTCGCATGGGTTGGGCGTAATGCAGAGGCATGCCTGTTGGAACTGCACCAGCGTCTGGGGCCGATACCTCAGGTTAAGACGGTTCCCGGGGAAGTGTTATTATTTAAGTTCCTTGCGAGTGCTATCCATCGGTGCATCGCCCGCGAAGTGATTGATGTGGTGTGCGCATCTCGGATGTCAGCACGTCTTAATGTGCGAAGCCTATCCGATATGCAAGCGGTAATCCAGAGGTGGATGCCCAACTTGAACCGCACCACTGATTACAATCCACAACGGACATGGCAGCGGCTCTGTCGGTTGCTCATCTTGGACATACTCAATCCGTCTCTATCCATCGAAGCCTCTTTGCGGCAGGTAGCAGATAGGACTTCGCTGCTCGGTATCTCGGGAGCTCTCCTGCATAGTAAGTTGTCCCAAGAGGCGCAGCAAGTCCGCCTGTTCGTGAGGCGTAGACCGATGCCATACGAACGGCACTGCTCTGGCTTTAGTCGCTTCGTCCTTAATGAACAGCAGGGGGTGCTTACCCTCACAGTGCTGTTACATTACCGCTGGATCGAAACGCCAAAGCGCATCATCGCCGAGCTCGGCAGGCATGAGGCAACTAGTCCTGTTTGTGTGATGTATCGTCTCTACAAAGACAATAGATTCACCATCGTTATTGGCGTGGGTGATGAGGTGGAGCTGCCCATGGAACCCATTAGCACGGATATACCCGTTCCCGCAGAGATGACACTGTTCGTACCCATTCTGAACACGGACATGCTGGAGATGATGGTAGACAAGCCGGTCACCCTCGAGAAGTACGCTGTTTATGACATATTCAGCAACGTGTTCCTACCAGTGCGCGTCAGCTGGAAATCGTCAGAGGGGGCAAGGTTCGTGTTAGACACCCTGTCTACGGTGCTTCTCTCCGACGTGGTGATTGCGGATTGTAAGGTGCCTCACGTCAACGCCAAGAACGGTGGACATCCTGATTGTCGCTTTGGGCATCCCCAAGTCCTGAAGGCGGTATTGACGCAGGTGTTGCTCAACCAATACGTTGGTACATCACCTGTGGTCTCTCTGAACCGTCTTGCCTACGGTTATCTATGGCTACACAGGCTCTTCACAAATGTTCCGTGCGTGTCTTCATGGGGGAAGGTAACCGTGGGGCTAACAACACGCTGCGAGGTTTCCGAATAGCAACGCAGCGGAACGTGCTTGTCCCAACATACCCATAAGCTATCCTATCCTTGAGCATTACGTTCAGGGCAGCTGTCCTTGTTCTTAGGAAAGTACCAACCATGTTGAGGTTTGGAGTGGATCACTTTGAAACGAAATCCCTATCTATTTGGATTAGAAACTAAAGGAGGTGAGAAAGTGCATGTTTGACACCAGCGCGATTTCTCAGAAAGGCGGTACAAATTGGGCACAATTCCCTATCTATGTATTCTGAGTTTATTCAGCTCCGGCCGTCTGGCGGGACTCGGTTGAAAGTAGGTGGCAGGACTGACCCTGTCTCCGATTTCCCCCGCTGCCAGCGGAGATTTGACACGAATATAGGGAGGATGTAATGAATAAGAAGGATACTGCTAACAATAATGCAAGTGACCCCAAGTTCAACAACAAGTTAGACGCAGCTCTGCGTCTTGCACGTAAAGGGATACCAGTCTTTCCGCTCAAGCCGAATACCAAGGAGCCAATCTACAAGGGCGGCTTCCGCATTGCGACCACCGATGAAGCGCAAATCAAGAAGAGGTGGACTAAACATCCGCGTGCAAATATAGGCATCGCCGCTCCTGAACTGCTCGTTATCGACGTGGATGACACCGAGTACTTCGCAAAGCACCTGAAGCCGAAGCTGTTCGGAGACTACGTTCCTGCTGAAATCCCCGTCGTGCGTACTCCTAAAGGAGGGTTCCACTACTACTTGAAAGTCGAGCCAGAATGGGCAAGGAAGTGGGGTGTCGGTAACAATATTCGCCTCTGGCGTGGAACGGATCTGAAGGGCTGCGGCTCTGGATTCTCCGTAGGACCTGGGTCGGAAATCGACGGCAAACAATACACCATGGCAGGTGCTTGGAAGGAGTTTCCTAGAATGGACCAGATTCCATTCGCAAGTGAACAGACACTTCGCGCTATCGAGCAAGTCACTCAGGCGAAGCCGGCGAAACGCAGTAAACCCACTGGGAAATGCCGTGCACGCTGCGCTGGAATCGCGATTGGTAAAGCGGACATAAACCTAGTGGAGTTGGAACAACGAGTATTACGCGTCTGGCGGAAGGGACGACGACAATTACTCGCGCTCGCTATATCTGGGCTGCTGCGCAAATACGGGTGCGATCAGGAAACTGTCAGCGGACTGATAGAGCGCGTCGCCGAGGCTGCTGACGAGGAAATCGGAAAGCGACTGTTAGCAGTGAGAGATACCTTTTCTAAGGATGTTGGGGAGATAGCGGGTTTCAGTCTGCTCAATCAGGAGGAGATGCGCGAACTGTCTCCAGTCTTTCCCTCCCTGAAGGAATCACCTTGGAGCAGCACCAGTACAGTATCTCCCGAGCAGAAGCGAATCCTGGACGCTATCACTAAACGCCTCGGCTGGCGGGAGGCGCGATACAATATCGTGCGATACGAGATCGAGGTCTTGACTGCAACAGGGTGGCGGAAACTGAGCGACGGCGACATCTCTGAGTAGGCGTTTGTGGAAGTTCCAGTGCGTGTAGGCAACGGGACCGTCCTCAAGAATGTCGGCAAGGAACGGGCATACGACGCGGTCTGTGACTGTGCCCACAAGAATCTGTACGATCCGCTTGCAGACCGGCTGAGGAACAACCTACCAGACTGGGATGGACAGGACCACATAACAGAACTGATCAAGTGTATCAAACACTCCATGCCGAGTCTTCCCAATGGAGCCGACCCGATAGACACCTACCTTCGCAAGTGGCTGGTAGGCGCAGTAGCCACAGTGCTCAGAGGAGAGCAGAACTTCGTGCCTATCCTGATAGGTGCACAGAATCAGGGCAATTCGACCGTGGCTAGGTGGTTGTCTATGGATGAGGAGCTACTGTTCTCCGAGGCACCCATTGATCCGGATGCTAAAGAATCCGTGCTCGTAGACGCACAAGTATTGATACACGAGATCCCAGAACTAGGGGCTCTCACGAGAATCAAGGACGGAGATGCGCTAAAGCGATACCTGACTACCTCGTCAACGGATGTGAGACTCCCCTATGCAAAGACTATGACTAAGGTGAAACATAGGGCGAGCTACATAGGGACCTCTAACCCAGCCACTCACCTGCTCCGCGACCTGACAGGCAATAGGCGCTTCGTCGCACTTAGGATTGACGGGATCGACTGGAGCTATAAGGACAAACTGAACCCGAGACAGAACTGGGCGCAGGCGGTGGCGCTGTTCGAACAGGGCTGGGATTACAAACTCACCGATGAAGAGAAGGAGTATCAAGAGAAGACGAACGCTTCGTACGAAGCACAGCGGATGACTGTGGCGAGCGAGTATGTGCTCCAGATACTCGAACAGGCAATAGACCTACATGACAATGCACAAATGAACAGGCAACTCGCAATCAACCTCCCCGAATCCCTATTGAAGGAGTATCTGCGTACGACTCCCAAGGAGGACAATAGCTTCGCCTCTGCTCCACCTGCTGGCGTCGTAAATGGCGAAGAAATAGCGATTCACGTCGCACGCGTCGCGGCATTAATCGCACAACTTGAACGCGGGGAGACAAGTGCGAGGGTTCGGGCGGACATCAATTCGCTAATTCAGCGCGTCGGCGGTCAGGTCAGCCAGAAGCGCGAGGTCGAGGGCAACATTGTTCGCTGCGCCGTGCTGACCATAGAACAGGCGAGGTCATTGGTCGCATGCCTCTCTTATTCCCGCTCTCATCTACCGCACGAGGCGCCGGAGGGACTGGCGCCTCGTGCGTGTACACTGCTGCTTGGGATTGTAGCCTATGATATCAGACAGTTGCTGTCCATGCACTGTCCTTAGCTTCAAAGGGCTTTATGCGATGTTATTGTCTATATGTTCAAATTGATGACATCAAGCGTTGTTATTCTTGCAGTTATTTCGGTATTTGGACAGTAGACACTAAATCTATACTGGAAACACTTCCCCGTGCGTAGAGGCAGGGGAAGAAAGATTATATACCAATCACTGTCGCCACTGTCCATGAGTACGACTATCCGCAAGGGCGATGAAACAATCAATCTGCATTTGACCGGACGGAATGTTGGTGACGGGCAGCAGCTGTTGTCCATATGGCAGGCGGATAATCGCTGAAATGATTGGGCGGGAAGAGGAGACAACGTGAGATAGGTGCTCCTGGCTATACGATATTGAGGGCTAACACGGCTAATGGTAGGAGTGATACCCGCTGATCCCTGTTTCTGCTGCAAGAGGGGGCTGAGTTGATGCAGGGTATGACGGCCGTGTTGTATAGCCGGGCTATATCAAATCGTCGTCAGGTACGCACCTCGTGATTTAAGCACCTTCAAGTGCTTTAGGAGGACCACATCTAGTCATGGTGTCGTTTCCTTAGTCTGCTTATTAGCAGGATGTGGCAACCACAGTGACCTGTATGCACGGGGAAACATCTCGCGCATCCCCGCCTGTGTACCCCAGTCGCAGACAACGGCAAGGAAATAACCTTGTTTGTCCCGAAATAAATTATTTACACCGCCAAAGAAGTGAGGAATATGGTGACTGCAGCAGAGTTGCGCTATACTGTCGGAGGGCACGAGACTTTCCCGTTTCGAACAGGTTGGCTGAAGAAGGGCTTCGATGCGCTTCGGGAGGACGGATTGGCTTTTATCAGAGATGACGCCGTCGTTCGTCTTGGCGTGGGTAAGAACATGGTGCGCTCCATCCGATTCTGGTGCCTCGCGACACAAATGGCGGGAGAGGAACCACGCTCAGTCGGTAGCAAGCCGCTGCGTCCTACCAGGCTAGGCATCAAGCTGTTGGACGATGACGGGTGGGATCCGTATCTGGAAGATGTCGGTTCGCTTTGGTTGCTCCACTGGTTACTGGTTACGAACCCAGCTCGTGCCAGTGCGTGGTATCATGTCTTCGCCTCTTATCCCGACCCCGATTTCACTAAAGCACGCTTAATCGGATTCCTCCAATCTGTTGCGGAGAGGCACCAACAACCAGTTTCTCCAAACTCTATTGCGAGGGATGTCGATTGCTTATTACGGACTTATGTGCCAGGTGACGTGTCTACAGGCATGCTGAATGCCACTTTCGACTGCCCGCTTTCCGAGTTGGAACTCATCCGCCCGTACGATCAGGACGGCGTGTACCAATTCCATATCGGACCAAAGGAATCGCTGCCCCCGCACGTGTTCGGCTTTGCCCTGCTGCAGTTCGTGCGTCGTTATAGCGGGGGGCGACGGTCTCTCAACATTCAGGAGTGCGTGTATACGCCGGGAAGCCCCGGACAGGCGTTCCGCTTGGATGAGGACAGTACACTGAGCCTATTGGAGGCGGTGGGGCCGCTGTTCAATGGATGTCTGACTGTAACGGAGACCGCAGGAATCGTGCAGGTGTATCTGCACACAGATCAAGCGGGGTTAGGGGACGACCTCGCCATACAGCTGCTGGATGCATATTATCGTGAAGGAGAGCGATATGTTTGAACAGATTATGGTGGCTGACATGGATGCTCTATCCGATTGGGTCAGGATACGCCATTCGTTCGAGCGTTCGGCTAATATACGGCGGGACAGCAGCTCGTCCCAGGCGGTAGAGCACTATCTGTTAAGTGCGCAAGCCGTGCAAACATTACATCGGTTATTGACCAGCCATGATGCACCCAAGGGAGCCTGGACCCTCACCGGTCCTTACGGCTCGGGGAAGTCCTCCTTCGTGCTGTTTCTGAATGCTCTGCTTTCGCGGCAACACCCCGCCCATGTACTGGCGGTGAGGAAGCTGCAAGCTGTAGAGCCTGCACTGGCGGAACGGGTACTTGCTCTATCGGACTACGTAACAGTGCTCGCAGTGGGGCGGAGAGCATCACCCGCGCAGTGCATCGTCGAAGCGGTCGCTACGTTACCGGACCTGCCGGAAGAGCTGCGCCTGTACCTGCAAGCACAGTTGCCTCAGACTCATGATGGGCAGTCTGTAGAGGAATTAGCCCTCCGCAGCATCATCCAACTGGCGCAGCAGTGTCAACGCCCGGTGCTGCTGGTTCTAGACGAGATGGGTAAGACGCTGGAGTACGCGGTACTGCATCCCGAACAGGGCGACCTGTACTTCCTGCAGCAGCTGGCGGAAGAGGCACACCGCCATGGCGTGCTATTTATCGGGGTGTTGCATCAGGCGTTTGAGAACTATACGCACGGTCTAGACCGAGGCGTACGGAACGAATGGGCGAAGGTACAGGGCAGGTTTGAGGATATCGCCTTCACCGAGAGCGAGGAGCAGATGATGCGACTGCTTGCCTACGCCATCGAGCAGGATGAAGGGGCAGACGTTGTGGCACGCGGTCGGTCGGTGTGCCATACCATAGCACAGGAGATGGTTGCGTGTGGGTTCAGTCCGTCCAGGATGCGCGATGGTGAGTTTATCGATATCAGCATGAAGGTGTATCCCGTCCACCCTATCTCTCTGGTACTGTTGCCCTACCTGTTTCGCCACCATGCGCAGAACGAACGCTCTCTGTTCGCGTATCTGGCTTCGCACGAGCCGTTCGGGTTTCAGCAGTTCCTTGCCAACAGCGCACCGGATGGTAAGGTGCCTCCTCTGCTGTTGTTGAGCCATCTATACGATTACGTGGTCACGAACCTGCGCCACGCGGTTTACACCAGTGTGCCCATGCGCCCGATAGCAGAGGTAGAGCAGACGCTGCTGCGCGAAGTGTGGAGCGAGAAGGAAGTGCTGGTGCTGAAGACGGTGGCGATGTTGCAGTGGGCAGGACAAGTCTGCCGCCTGACATCTACCCGTGACGCACTCTCCTGTGCATTGGCTCCCGTGTTGTCGAAGGCGGAGCTGGAGGAGGTGCTGCACTCCCTGAGGCGACGGTCGGTGGTGGTATACCGCTCGTTCAACGATACCTACCGCATCTGGCAGGGAAGCGATGTGGATGTGGAGGAGCGGTTGCGAGAGGCGAGGCAACGTATCGGGGCACAGGTGCCTCTGGCTGAGACCCTGAACAGCCTGATGCCACCGCTGCCCGTTGCAGCCCGACGGCACAGTTACCAGACGGGCACGCCCCGTGCGTTCCGGGTCGTATATCTGGATGACACTCATCTCGGCACGCCCACTGCTCCTCTGGCGCAGGAATCTGACCATCCTTCCTGTGCGGGCATCGTCGCTATCTGCCTGCCGCGTAACCGACCGCAAATCGAGCATTCCGAAGCGTGGGCGAGGCAGTGGCAGCATCCGAATTGGGTCATAGGCATCCCAGAGCGCAGCCTGCGTCTGCAAGAGCTGCTGCGGGACCTCGCTTGCCTGGACTGGGTGCAGCGGAACACGCCCGCATTGCGCGATGACCCTGCGGCTCGCAAGGAGTTGCGTGAGCGGATGGACATGGTTTCACAGGCGATAAGGCAGCAGATGCAGCAAGCGTTGCGTGCTTGCCGGTGGTTGTATATGGGAGAGGACTGGACAGATAGGGCGTCACGTTCCCTCTCTTCGCTGCTTTCCGATATTTGCGACAGAGTGTATCACCTCAGCCCTGTGCTGCGTAATGAATTGATCAACCGGTGGGAGCTCTCCTCCGCAGCGGCAGCTGGGCGGCGCAACTTAATACAGGCGATGCTGACCTCCGCCCGAGAAGAGCAGCTGGGCATTCAGGGCTATCCGCCGGAGCGCAGCATGTACGAGACGCTTCTACACGCGACTCATCTGCATGTGCCGGGCGCGCTGGGATGGCAGTTCACGGAGCCTCTAGAGGATGACCCGAGCCGACTGCGCCCTGCCTGGCAGAAGATGTATACGCGCATATTCAGCGACCCACCGGAGCGCGTCAACGTATCGGAATTGATGCAGGAGCTGGCACAGCCTCCCTACGGTGTCACCTACGGCGTGTTCCCTATCCTGTTGTGTGCGTTCCTACAGGTATATGCAGACGAAACCTCCTTATATCGCGAGGGCAGCTTCTTGCCGGAACCGGGCATCGCCGATTGGGAGGTGCTGCTGCGTCGTCCGGAGCTGTTCGCAGTCGCAGGGTGCCGCACGGACGGGGCGAAGGGCAAGGTGCTGGAACAGATATCGCACAGATGGGGCGTAGAACCCAGAACCGTGCCCATCGTGCGTGAGCTGGTACGCCGCATACTTGCGCTGCCCGAACATGCCAAGCGAACCCGTCGGCTGCCCGACCGTGCCATCGCGCTGCGCCAGGCTATTCTACAGGCTCATTCGCCGGAGCAGCTGCTCTATCGTGATATTCCCAACGCTTTGGGGACACCCGTAGAAGATGAGCGGTTTGCGGTGGCGCTGGAGGAGGCTTTGCAGGCTCTGGAGCAAGTAACCCGTCGTGTCATCCTGCAGGCACGCGATGATCTGCTGCGATGCTGTGCCCTGCCAGAGGGAGAGGATGGGTGGCAAGCGTTCCGTCAGCAGGCTACCGTCTTGAGAGGGCGCGTGTTGAACCAGCAGCTGGTGCCTCTCTTGCTGCGGGCATCGCACACGGATACCATGACGGATGAGGCAGTGCTGGAAAGTGTGCTTGCGCTGATTGCGGGCAGACCGCCCCGTGTGTGGACGGATATGGAGGTGGAACGCTTTCCCGAAGCCGCCAGGGTGTACGGGGAGATGTTTCGCCAAGCGGTGCAGCTGGCGGCACAGGATGCGGTGTTGACCCCTGAAGAGTCAAGACAGCGTGACGAGTTGCTGGAGCGCGTCCGGCAGCTGCTGAATCAACATACCTCTGAGCGTGTGCGGATGAGCGCACTGTGGCGCCTCCTGGAGGAGCAGATGCAGCATAGCGCGCGTGGTGAGAAGGAGGAAACCCGCTTCGGGTAGAATAAATATTTATTACATATGACATGAGCGTGAGACCTTGTGGGTGAAAGGAAAGCCATGAGTGTCCAGAAGCCGGTGAGACATATCCTCTCGCTCTCCGGAGGCAAGGACAGCACCGCCTTGGCTATCTATATGCGCGACCGCGTGCCCGAGATGGAATACGTCTTCATGGACACCGGCAAGGAACTCCCTGAAACCTATGAGTACATCGATAAACTGGAAGCCTACCTTGGGAAGCCTATTGAGAGGCTAAATCCAGATCGCCCCTTCGATCACTGGCTACAAGTTTACAAAGGCGTTCTACCGGACCCAATGACCCGCTGGTGTACTCGTAAACTCAAGTTAGAACCTTTCGAGCGATACGTTGGCGACGACCCGTGTATCAACTACGTCGGTATCCGCGCCGATGAGGCGCAACGCAAGGGATACATCTCCACCAAACCCAACATCATCACACGCTATCCCTTTATAGAGGATGGTATTACCAAGGAGGATGTGTTCCGCATCTTGGAAGAGAGCGGGCTAGGTTTACCCGACTACTACCGGTGGCGGTCGCGGTCGGGGTGCTTCTTCTGTTTCTTTCAACAGAAGATCGAATGGATAGGTTTATGGGAGAACCATCCCGACCTGTTTGAGGAAGCTGCTAGCTACGAGAAGGTCGCCCCCTGTTCGGGCGAGCGTTACACATGGAGCGAGAAGGAGACGCTGTGGGAGCTGATAGCGCCGCAGCGTGTGGAGAGTATTAAGCGTGAGGCAGAGAGGCGTAAGCTGCGTGTCAGCAGGCGGTCCAACCGCCGGCTTATCGAGGTGTTCGCCGAGATAGATGAGGAGGATGACGGATGTCTGATCTGTCACCTGTAGATGGACATGCTCAGAACTTACAGCGCGCGTTACAGGCAGTCGCTGAGATCCGGAGATACCGACACAATGACCTGCCAAGACCGCACAAGCTCGTTCTCCTGCTAGCTGTATTAGACTTGTATGAAAGTGGTCTGCTCGTAGACAATCGCATCTACTTAAATGAGGAACTTGACCGGCGGTTTCGATTCTACTTCCGACTAGTTGCCAATCCAACAGATAGATGCCAAATTGGGCCACCCTTCTTTCACCTTCGCTCGTCGGGTTTCTGGTTTCACAAGGTTCGGCAGGGGAGGGAACAGACCTATAAGCAAATGTCGACTCCTGGTGGAGGCAAGGGTAACGTCATCCGATAACGTAGAGTATGCCTATCTTTCCGATTACATGCATAAAGTTCTCGCCTCAGCCGAAAGCCGCCGAGTGCTAAGATGTGCTATAGTAGAGCAACTAATTGAAAGTTCACATAACCCAGAAGCACATGAGTTATGGGGAGCAGTATAGCATGACCAGCACGAGCCAGTTTAGGGTTGGTACCGTGTTTCACGAGACGTTTCCTCTCTCTCGGCCCTCGATTGAGGCTGTGCTAAGGGCATTGAGTTCTTGGCACAGACAGGGCAGTTTGTTTGAATACCTGCATGAGACTACCACACTAGGAACTCGTTATTGCAAGGCGATGCCACATTACGGGCAGGCAAGTGGGCTTCTGGACAAGAAATATGCCCTTACAGCGTTTGGCAAGCAGGTATTAGCTAACGACCCATTTCAATCGCGTCCGGTAACACAGTGGCTCATGCACTATCATCTGAGCGCGCCACATGGGCCCGGTCCGCTCTTCTGGCACGCGTTGGTCACGCGCACCATGCGTCCCGGGCGGATATTGCGCAGCAGTGAAGTGGCGCAGCAGCTGGCGGACATCCTGCGCGAGACGGGACAGAAAGAGCCCAAGCCACGAGCCTTACAAAGCACCGCTACGGTGTTTCTGGGCAGCTATGCCCGTAGCGATGGGCTGTCGGCGCTGCGGGTGCTGCAAGAGCGCGAGGACGGCAGCTATGAGGTGCTGTATCCGGAGCCACCTCCCCTATGGGTGCTGGCGTACACGCTAGCGGATTTCTGGAAGCACCACTGGGGCGAGCAGCTAACGGTCAACCTTTCGGAGCTGAGCAAGCCCAGCGGCTGGGCATCCATCTTCTGGATGGACGCGGGCACGATGGGGCAGCAGCTGCAGCAGCTGAAGCAGGAAGGCGTTATCGACCTCTATCGCGTCGCGCCACCGTATCAGGTGGTTCGCCTGTGGGGCGAGCAGCACGATTTCTTGGAGCGCGCCTATGCGGGAGCAGGTTCTGAATTGGGTTGAAAGCCTCGAAGCGACGGGCAACCGCCTTCGCACAGGGCTGTTACTGATAGCACCTGCACACTGCAGTCGGGTAGAGGAGATTGCCTCCCACCTCTTAGCAACTCCAGAAGACATTGTGCAGATGGCTCTAGAGCAGCTGCCTCCAGGGGCATGCTATGCCGGCTTGACTGCCACGGGCATCAAGGGGTGGCTGGATGAGATTAGCAATAAACAGACCGGGCAGCGGCGCGCTTTGGTGGTCAACCTGGACCTGTTGCTGGCGGGCATCTCGCAAGAGGAACGCCGGCAGGTCTGGACGTTTGTGAAGGACAGTATGCCATACCGCCGGCGGGTGATGATTATCGCTATGCCGGAGGGGGCGACGCTTCTGCTGCCGCAGGTAGACGATTGGGAAGCCGCCGGACGCTGTACGCGATGGAGCGATAGGTGAAGGAGCGCACAGAACGAACGAGTGAGATCCTGAGAGCCAAGGGGGTGTGGCTATGTATACGATTGGTGACCTTGTGAAACTGGATGAACACATCACCGAGCAGAGCGTGGTGCAGATCGACTTCTACACCGAGCAGGTGCGCAACCTCACGTTGCTGCGAAACTTCGTGTTCACCCGCTCTGCGCCCGAGGGCGGTTCGGGTGCCCCACAGCTTTCCAATCTCCAAATACTGAACCGATTACGCGAAGCGTGCATCAGTGACGCCAAGGAGAACATATTCTGTGTCATTGCGAATTATGGGCACGGTAAGAGCCACTTCGGGTTGGTGCTTGCAAACTACTTCGGTAGGTCAATAGATTCCTTAGAGTTCCGCACGGTCATGGACAAGATTGCACACGCGGAAGGGGATGAGCAGCGGGTACGCAACCTGCTTGAGTTTCGGGAACAGCGCGAGCCGTTCCTAGTGGTTCGCTTACGTGGCGATAGCCCCTTGTCGCTGGACCAGCAGTTTCTGCAGGCAGTGGAACGCGCCCTCAAGGAGGCAGGCATCGATGGACACCTCCCCCTGTGGTATCATGCGGCAGCGAAATGGCTGCAAGAGGACCTTAGCGAGCTTGGTTTCGAACAGCGTGCAGCGCAATACCTGCGGAAATATAGCCTAGACCTGCCGACGCTCATTAAACGGGTGCTGGAGTATGATGAACAGACGCATCACATCGTGAACGACCTGTTTAAACACCTCACCGGCGCGCCCCCACAGTTTGCGGCGTTGTATCAGATTGGAGAGGTTCTCGAAAGGGTGTTGACGCATTACGGTGAACGCTTCGGGGGCGTGCTCATCCTCTTCGACGAGTTCTCCCTGTTCGTGCAGAACTACTCCCGTGTGCGTACCCACGCGGGCGCGTTGCAGCACCTGTTGGAAACCGTGGACAAGTTGCGCCAGCGCGTGCTCTTCGTGGCATTCGCGCAGCACGACCCCGAACAGGTAGCTCGAGACGTGGCGGCGAACTCCTCCCTGCAGGGCGAGGTGCTTAAAGAGCTGCAGCGATTACCGAAGAGCAATAAAGTGCTACTCTTCACCAATCTGGAGCGGGTTATCGACGCCTACCTGAAGCAAGATGACAACGTGTTCTCCCAGTTCCTGAACGAGAACTCCCAATTCGACGACCACCTTTGGGAAGCAGGTAGTCTGGCGCGTAAAGCGTTGAGTCATCGGTACGCCGATGAGCAGTGGACGAGTGAACAATTCCATGAGATCGTCTCTAAGGGGTGTTTTCCCTTGCACCCCCTGACAACCGCGATTCTCTGCGAGGGCAAGCTGGCTCAGGCTGTTCAAACCTCAACCCCGCGTAGTGTGCTTGGGTTCGTGGTGGAACAGGTGAGGAACTGCCAACAACAGCCAGTAGTAACGGAAGACCGGTCCAACTGGATATACCCCGTGGCTCTCGTCGACTACTTCTATCCGATGCTGTCAGAACTGCACAGGCAGCAGTACGAATTGGCGCTGCAACGCATTGCCGGACAGCCTGCACCTGAAGAGCGTGCGGTGTTGAAAGCCATCCTGTTGCTCACTGCCACCTCCATACCCACTCAGCCAAGTGACTTTGTCGAGATGGTTGCTCATCTTAGTGGTGTAAAGGAGCACCGAGTAAGGGAGATACTGCGGCGTTTGGTGGAGCAGCATGTGCTTTACGAAGAGATGGGGCGCTATCGCTTCTTCTCGCTGGGCGGCGACCCTGCCAGGCTTCGCGATCTGAGAGAACATGTGTTCGCCCTCCACAACACGCAGGAAGACCTCGAAGGGTGGGATGCGGAGGGCTCTCGGCAGGAAGTCAATGTCAGTTGGGGACACCGCGATGATTGGGGCGCGCGGGAAGTTATCTGGTTGAGCAGCGCTTTCACTGCGGAGCGATTACTGAAGGAGGCTCCTCTAGTCCGGCTGTCCAGCCACGGACTGCACGATCCGGGGGCGCGAGGACTGGTAATACGCCTGGTAGCTCTGAGTGAAGACGAGTGTCACGGACTTGCGGAGCGGGTGGCGCAGGTACTGGATGAAGCCTTTCCTGATGAGAATGCGCCCGCGGTGCTGGTGGTACTTCCTGAAACTCCTATGCCCGAATTGCCAAAGTGGACAAGGTGGCACCGATACCTGCACACAGAGATAAAGCCAGGCGACAGGCAGCAGATAGGCGAGGAACTGCTTCGGCAGGAACGAGCTCAGGTTCAGAAACTGCTTGATCAAGCCAAGAACAGGTTACTATCAGACCGTGCGGTACGCTCAGACGGCAGCAGTAACATCGTTGTGTCCAAAGCCTACCGTGCCGGGTTGCAGGCGAAGTCTCCACAGAAGGTAGAAGATGCATTAAAGAACCTCTACAGTCTCGCCTACCGGTATGCGCCGAGTTTCTTCACGCAGTACCACCACAACAGCTCCAAACTGCGCGCTGACGTCGTGCAGGTATGCAAGAAGCTGGCGGATAACGGCGTTGCACAGATTGTGAGCACATTCGGTAACCGTCCGGGTAGGGACTGTATCCACCAATACCTTCAAGATAGGTGGCGTATCCTGGCTTCGGATTATAGCATCCAGAAACCTGTCTCTTCGCCCAATTTGAAACAGGCGTGGGAGCTGCTAGACAATGCGTTTCTGAACAAGGATACAGCACATCCCGTCGGAGATGTGCTGTTGCGCCTGATGAACCCTCCGTTTGGCTACCATTATCATCCGCTCGCGCTGTTGTTTAGCGCATGGTACGGATATCATCGTGAACGGATTGAGTTTACCATCAATGGCAAACTGGACAATCTGCTTACCATTTGGGAGTACAAGGGCGTCGACCGTTCCGAGAAGTTCATTCAACAGCTCGTATACGTCCACCAAGTAGCTATAAAACAACGTGACTTAGACCAGGAGCAGAGCCGCTTCCAACAGATTGTAGACAAGGTGCTTGCGCGACAGGATTACTTTAGCCAGCAAGAGGCTGAGCAGGCGTTGGCGATACTGAACGCGCCTCCGCCCGAGCTAACAGACCGTTTGCTGGAGGACGCTCAGAATGCCATTCGCAGGCTGGAAGAGGACATTGAGACCGCCAATAGTTATGACAAACGAGCGCAGCAGCTACTGAATATGGCGCAGTCCGAGAACTCTCTGCGTCTGCTTGCTGAAACTTACGTCAAGCCCGGTTTACCTGATCTGGGCATCGTGTTGCCTGAACAGCCAAGCGAGCAGGAGCTCAGAGAACGCCTCTTGCAGCGCTTTAAGGAGCGTGTTGAGATGGTATGCCGCGAGGCAGAGCGATTACATCGTCTGGAAGATGTCAGCAAGTTTACAGAGGGACTGCAAGCGATAATGCCCTATGTGCGACAGACAGGCAGGCAAGAGCTGGAACAGCGGGTCAAGGAAGCGCAGAAGGCGGTGCAGCAACGTGCAGAGGAGCTCCGTAGGCAAGCAGCGGATAAAGAGTTACTCGGTGAGTTGAGAGCGATAGACCCCAACGCTTTGCTGGCAACCCTGCGCCAATATGGGGAGCGGCTACGGGAGATGGAGCCACAGGCGCAGTCTACACAGGAGCTGCTGCGCTCCAAGCAGCACGAGATACAGCAGGCAATTCAATCATCGGAGCAGAGGCTCAACAACTGGCGAGCGCGATTCGAGCAGGCGACAGAGCCGTCTCTCTTGCGACAGCTGCAGGAAGAAATGTTAGGGTTCAGGCAACATTACCAGGGCAGCTCTGAACAAGGCGTGCTGAATGACCTCTTGGATCGAACCAACACATTGTTGAACCTGCTTGAGCAGATAAAGAACGAGCTTCGCGCCTTGCCGGACAGCCGGCATGGGGTACAGGAGCTTATGCAACGGATACAGGAGGTGGCTCGCCGCAACGAGCATCCCGTCGTACAGCAGCAGGTGCAAGAGGCGGAGACGCAAATAAATCAACACGTGCGGGAAAGGGAAGAGAAAGCCCGTCAATGGCTGGCAGAGAGGGAGTCTCAGGTGCAGGCTAGGCAGAACCTGTCCGAACTGCTCCATCAGCTTCAGCAGCCGCCCGCATTCTTGCCCGAGAGTGAGACTGCACGGCTGGAGTCGTTGCGCGGCACCGTGCGCCAGCTCCTGGAGGAGGATGCTTACGAGAGCGTGCGTCAGCGATTGCGGGAAATCAGCGACCGCGAGAAGCTGCTGCAACTCAGGGACGAGATTGAGCGGCGGCTGAAGGAGCTTCCCTCCTAAGGTGGTGCAAGACGAACACGGTAACGCACGAGGAGAAGAGATGCGGAAGAAGCAGTCGGACCAACCGAATATCTTGCTGGACCCTGTTGGTGACGCCATCGTACCGGAGGGGTATACACTCGTCGACACCGAGGTGGAGTTCCTCCGACAGGCGTTGTCTTCCGATAGGCTGTTCATTCGGGGGGAGAGCCTGTGCCGCTGGGCAGAGCGGTTCTATCAAGGCAGGCACGTCTCGTTCCGGCGAGTGGATTCGCCGAGCCGAACTCTACGCAACCTCTGCCCCGACCTCAGTGAGCAGCACGCGATTGCGCTGGCGAACCGACTGCAACAGGACGGACACATCCCTGACCCCCGATGGAAGATAGTCGATGTATTAGCGCGTCTGTATCCTCAGAGGCTCTGGTTAGACCCGCCGTCGGCGAAACATGCCGCAGAGTGGCTTTGCTGGCTGGAGGAAGTTCAACCTGATGAGGACGTGCAGGTGCTGTTACGGCAACAGGCGCAAATGTGGCGCGAGCAGGCAGAAGAGCCTTTGAAGAGCCTTTACGAAGCGTATGACTGCGAGCGTGCTGAGCAGCTGCTGAAACAATGGTTCTCAATCGAGCCGCGAAGGGATGTGCCGCCTGACCTGCCGGAGTTCCCGCTACCGCTCCCGAAACGGTGGCGCGAGCGCATCAGTGAGGCAACGCGAGAATGGCTGGTGGAGGACGATGAGAAGGTAATTAGGTACCTGCAAACAAACGGAATCAGCGGGGATGTGAAGCAAGCTGTAGCCGAGCAGTGCGCAACCTATTATGATAAATACCCCAATCGGCTGGACGCCCGCAAGTATAATGCACTGCAGCCGTACCTATCCGAACAAAGTCGGAAACTGATAGAATCCAAATTACCGCCTCCAGAGCCTGCTCCTCCGGATGCACTACAGGAGCCATCAAAGGTGCTGCAGTGGGTAGTCGAGCAGTACCTGCCGTATCGACGGTGGTGTATGCGGTATGGCAGCAGAGAGCAGCGTCAACGCTCGGAGGAACTCGCTGGGCAGTTTATCGGCTGGCTGCTGGAGTTCTATCCACGCGCCCTGCAGGATCCGCGGAGTCAGATGCATTTGATCTTCCACAGGGTTCGAGAGGAGGTCGCTAAACATAGCGACACGGTAACACTGCTGGTAGTCTTGGACGGTCTGGGGTGGCTGGATGCGTTGCAGCTGCATGGGTATATCTCTGAGCGGTCCTCGAGATTGAAGGAGCTTCCGCCCTGCCCAGTGCTCAGCGCCCTTCCGACCATTACACCATTCGCAAAGCCTGCCATTATCAAGGGGGCGTGTCCGCGCTTTGCGCTGGATGAGACGAATCCTCTGGCGGATATCGGGGAAGTCCTTCCCGAAGGCAACATCCCCGACCAAAGGCTACAGCGTGCGCAGCAGGGTGAGTGCCTGGTCTGGCGCGTCAATGAACCCGATAAGACCTATCATGAGCGGTATGACAGCGACACCATCTCCCAAGATGTCGACAGCGAGCTGCGCAGCTTAGCGGAGAAGATAGTGAAGGCTGTCCACTCCGTGCCGGAGGATATACCGGTTCGTCTACTGATTACCTCCGACCATGGAAGGCTGTTCGGTGAAAGCCGCAGGGTACACCAGCCTCCGTCAGGGATGCAGGCAAAGGGGCGCGCCGCATGGGGAATGGTTGAGGTACCGTTTGGAGGAAGCGACTACTGGCGTGACCCGAACAGCGGACTTGTCTACCTTCATGCAGAACGCTACGGACTGCAGGCGCATCTGGCGGTACCGATGGACACCAATATGTTCCTTGCTGAGGGAGGCAAACGCGGCGAAGAGAAGTTCGCGCATGGGGGTATTCATCCCGAGGAGGTCGTTGTGCCGCTGCTGGTGTATTTGCGGGATATGCGACCTCCGCGCTTGTTGGTAAACGCGACCGTGCAAGGGCAAGTCGGGCGCGAAGGCAAGGTGTTAGTTTCGGTGAGCAACCTTGAGGCGTATCCAGTGACGGTAGAGGCACTGCGGCTGTGGATGGGACAGGAGCTGTGGCAGGAGCTGCTGGTACAGCAGCAGGTTGCGGCGCTATCTCCCGTCGAAACAACACTGGTGATACCCACACTACCTGCGAAAGCACAATGGAAGCAGGTTCGTGCGACGTTGGTAGTTCGCGTGCGCGAGATAACCTTGGAAACCGACGTTGCGCTCTCCGACCAGTCGCGGGAGATGTACTGGAAGACAGACCTTCTGGAAGAATTGGAGTAAACAATGTCCGAAACAGTGACTGCAGACAGGCTGGCTGATCTGACGGACAAAGCTCGCAGTGTCTTCGGTAACCTGGTTATCGACAAGCGTCGCTTGCCGATGAGCCAGTTACAGAAGCGCGGCGTGCCCGCCTATGTTGGCGAGTGGGTGTTGGATGCCATCGTGCCCGGAGAGGGACCACTCACCGCTGAGGAGTCGGAGAAGTTGCAGGAGTGGGCGAGCCGCTTCATCCCCGGTCCTCGCGATGCCAAACGCATCCAGCACCGGTTGAAGAGCGGCGAACATGTCAAGGTGCTGACGCCGGTGGAAGTAGAGATACAGCTGCACCCACACAAACCGAGGCAGTTTGCTCGTCTGAGTCTGTTGGGAATTCGCGAGGCTTACATCAGTGATGAGATTGTGCGCCAGCATCCGGCGTTGCTGGACGAGGGCATGTGGGGCGTGGTGGAGCTGCTCTATGTGGAAGGGGTTGGTGTAGCCATTACCTCCTTCCGCCCGATGCAAGCCAGTGTGGACCTCGAACTGTTCCAGGAAGCACGCCGTGAGTTCACACTGGAAGAGTGGCGATGGCTACTGCTTCTGTCGATGGGATATAATCCAACCGTCTTCAGCCCACAGGAACAGACACTCCTGTTGTGCCGGCTAATCCCGCTGGTTCAGAAGAGCGCGCACCTGATGGAACTGGCTCCGAAGGGAACAGGGAAGAGCTATATCTACGAGAACATCAGCCCGCACGTGAAGCTGGTCAGCGGCGGTAACGTCTCCCCGGCAGTGATGTTTGTGAACAACGCCACCGAGCGTTGGGGTATTCTGGCGCGATATGCCGTCGTGGTGCTGGACGAGGTGCAGACGCTACGCTTCGATAAGCCCGCTGAGATCGTGGGAGGTTTGAAGGGGTTCCTTGCTAACGGCAGATTGAGCCGAGGAGGCTTGCATGAGACCTCCAGCGACTGCAGCTTCGTGATGCTGGCAAACATTACGCTTAACGAACAGCAGCAGCCGATGAAACAGCCTCTTGTAGAAGAGCTTCCTGAGTTCCTGCGAGAAACCGCTTTCCTGGACCGTATTCGGGGATTACTGCCCGGCTGGAAGCTACGCAAGCTGACGGCGGACTGCTTCGCGAACACACTAGGGCTCAAAGCGGATTTCTTTGGAGATGCGCTACTGGAGCTGCGTCATGCGCTGGAAATCGATGAGTACTGCTATCGCCGAGTGCGTATCCGGGGAACGCGACGCTACCAGCGTAATGAGGAAGCGGTGCGCTCGCTCGCCAGCGGCTTAATGAAGATACAGTTCCCGCACATGGACGTCACTGACGAGCAGCTGCGGACGTATTGTGTTGACCCTGCAGCGGAGCTCCGCCAACAGATATGGAGCCAAATCTACATGCTCGATGCCGAGTATCGCCAATACAGCGAAGCCATCGAATGCGCATTAACATGAAGCAACGTTTCGTTTACATGGATCACCACTCCAGTACGCCTGTAGACCCTCGCGTCGTGCAGGCGATGATGCCATACTTCACGGATAACCCCGCGAACCCTTCCAATCCCTATCATCTGCTGGGCAGGCGGGCTGCGGATGCAGTGGAGGATGCCCGTGAACAGGTCGCCGCACTCATCGGGGCGCGCCGCAGTGAGGTCATCTTCACCAGTGGTGCTACAGAGAGCAACAACATCGCCATTCTTGGCGTAGCGATGGCATCTGCCCATAGCCGCAGGAAGGTCATTACGTGCGCTATCGAACACAAATCAGTGCTTCAACCATGCCGCCGGTTGCGGGAACAGGGGTTTGAGGTTGTCATCCTTCCTGTAGACAAACAGGGGCATGTGAACCTGGATGCGCTCAGACAGTCCCTCGATGACACAACGCTGTTGGTATCGATTCAATTGGCGAACAACGAAATCGGTACCATCCAACGGATACCGCAGATAAGCGAGATGGTACACCATTGGGGAGCCATCATGCACTGTGACGGCGCTCAAGCAGTAGGAAAGATACCTGTACGGGTAGATGAACTCGGCATCGACATGTTGTCGTTTAGCGCACACAAGCTGCATGGACCGAAAGGTATCGGTGCGTTGTTCGTCGGGGGCAGGCTGAAGGCGGTGTTGACTCCGTTGGCATGGGGAGGAGGGCAGGAGAGCGGTATCCGCCCTGGCACGCTGAATGTTCCCGCCATTGTAGGATTTGGTGCTGCCTGCCAGATATGCCAGCAGGAGATGGGTGAGGAGGCAGAGCGCCTTCGCTCCCTGCGCGATACCCTGGAGACGCTCTTGATAGAAATGTTACCGTCGTTACAACGCAACGGTGACCTATCGCAACGGCTGCCCAATAATAGTAGCCTGACCTTTGCGGATGTAGAGGCGGATGCGCTGCTGCTCAACCTGCCTGATGTTGCGATGAGCACAGGCTCCGCATGTACGTCCGGGGCGATAGAACCCTCACCTGTGTTGCAGGCTATTGGGTTGAGCCGGGAAGCCGCCTATCGCACGGTGCGTGTTGGCCTTGGTCGCTTCAACACTATGGACGACGTCACCTATGCCGCCAACCGCATTGTAGAAGCCGCCCGCTCTCTCGGCGCTATAAGGTAATCAGGCAAGGAGAGGGAAAAGCCTCGGCGGCGTGTACCTAGTCCACTCAGCGAGACTTCCCCCATGGTCAGCACCGTTTCATCCCTCCCGCCCTATCCAGTACCCAGCCCTGACCCATAGACACAGGAAGTGCGTCAACGTTTACTGCGTCGCTTGAGCGCCTTCAGTGGAGAGGTCTCGTCCATGAGTCGCATCACGTCTTCCTGTGCCAGTCGGACATAGTGCAGGATGGAGCGTTCTTCGGTGTGACCCAACGCTGTGCGCACCAGCTCTGTGGATGCACCGGCAGAGAGTCGCAAAGTGGCGGAGGTCTGTCTCAGCCGATGGCAATACACGTGGACGCCGCTCCGTGCCGATAGACGCCGGAACACCTGTTGTACCCCGTATTCGGTCATGGGTTTGCCGTTCGTCGACCTCCACAGTGGTTCGTTCGGACCCAACTCACATCCCATCTCCCTCATGTACAGTCTCAGGTAGCGACGTATCTCCAGCGCACACTCGGTGTTGAGGTAGATGGTGTGTGGGCGGTCCTTCTTCTGGATGACAATGGACATCATACGGTCCACATCGCCCACCTTCATCTGTAGCAGTTCGCCGCGTCTTATCCCGCTGTGGAGCAGGACGTAAATCATCGCACGGTCCCTTGCCACCATCCACGGATAGCGGGCAGTTTCTGCGGCTTCAAGCAGACGGTTCACCTCGTCCACAGTCAGCGGTTTCGGTTTGGGGTTGGGCTTGGACGGGAAGTCTCCCTTACGGTATATTGGGGTAGGGAGGATCTCCTCGTTCACGCACCAGTTGAGGAACGCACGCACTGCGCTGGAATAGGACCATACAGTGTCCTTAGCAAGACCGAGACTATTGAGGTGCTGAATATACTGTCGTAATCTCTTTCTGTCAAGTTGATATAGTCTTTCTATCTTATTCTGACAGCACCATTGCTTAAACATCGGAAGCGTCTTCTTGTAGTGTTTGTAAGTGTTGGGCGAGCGGTAAGTTTGTACCACGTCAAGGAATTCCTCGATCAGCGGTACCAAACGTTCTTTCCCGAATGCGGGTTCTTCCTTTCGCATCTCACACCTCCAGATATAGTGATTCTGGAGCGCTTGTAGATGCGGGCTGTACCTATATTTTGTTGCAGTTTCACGGGGTACTCTTCAAGGCGGTTTGGGACCAAGAGGTCGCTGGTTCGAGTCCAGTCACCCCGACCAGCCGTGCGGGGGTAGCTCAATGGCAGAGCTCCAGCCTTCCAAGCTGGTGGTGCGGGTTCGATTCCCGTCCCCCGCTCCAACACAAGATGTGCTACCTCTGAACACCTAAGCACCCTACATATTGTG
>Ga0308410_1000082_pt1 | contig 37532 bp, 26 predicted proteins | sample HotsprOSTMatCore_FD_203467 | JGI IMG/M metagenome (GOLD analysis project Ga0308410, IMG submission 203467) | Hot spring phototrophic mat microbial communities from Octopus Spring, Yellowstone National Park, Wyoming, United States -... | ecosystem: Environmental > Aquatic > Thermal springs > Hot...
AAAAATCGCCAAATTTTCTGCCAACCGCTCGGGGCGTGCCGTCTTCGGGATCACCGCTGTCCCGCGTTGGACCCCCCAGCGAAGCAGTACCTGGGCCGGAGTTCGACCATGCCGCCCTGCGATTTCCAGGATCAGCGGATGAATAAGTAGCGATTCCTCGGGACGTGCCATCCCCAGCGGGAGGTAAGATGGGGCGCCCAGTGGCGAGAAACCGGTCACGGCAATCTGTTGTTCTCGGCAAAAACGCAGGAGCTTGTCCTGAGTCAACAACGGGTGCAGTTCCACCTGCAAAACTGCCGGGGGTATCTCGGCCGTCGCCAGAAGTTCCCGTAATAAGGCGATCGGCACATTCGAAACACCGATCGATCGTGTCAGCCCGGCACGATACAACTCTTCCATTCCGGCCCAGGTTTCCCGGAGCGAAATCGCTACCGGTTCCATCCGCGGATTCAACTGGGAAGGATCGTACAGCCAGCCTGGCGGATACCGCTGTTCCAACGGGACAAACTTCAGTGCAATCGGAAAATGCACCAGGTACAGATCAAAATCATCCAGGCCAAGATCGCTTAAGCTTCGTTTTGCTGCCAAGCCGACATGCTCTCGAGCGTGGTAGGTATTCCACAACTTCGAGGTAATCCACAATTCCTCGCGGCGGCAGAGTCCCTCGCCCAAGGCTTGGCGGATTCCGGCCCCCACTTCCCGCTCATTACCATAATCACACGCCGAGTCGATGTGGCGGTAACCGAGTGCAATCGCGCTGCGAACTACTTCTGTCGCCCGATCGTTCGGCAATTTCCAGCAACCCAGCCCCAGAGCCGGCAGCCCCCGGCCATCGCGAAGAGGAATCATCGGGGTCATCATCGCTGCTCCGAAAGATTTTCGGCAACCCGGTGGGTCGTCAGAGTGTGCCTGCCGATGTCCTTTGAACTGGGTGTGTCTGACTCAAAAGGGCATCCACTTAGCAGGCATACACCGAGGATATGAACCTTCAAGCGGGCCATCGCTACCAAGAAACGATCTTGGCATCGATGGCGGAGACTGTGGTGATTCGATTCGCGGATGGCGATAACAGCACGTCACAAAGGATTCTCTGCGGCCGGCGCCGAGGCAGGACGCGGCCCAATCGGAACTTGTGGAATGGCGATTTGCGGACCAGCACTTGGCTCCGCGATCCAGTCATACTCATTGCATTCCAGTGCCAAAAGGGTCGTACCGATTGCGAGTGCGATGACCGTCAACAGCAGCATGCCAATGTAGACGTCGTTACGGGGAGGGGCTGTCATTAACCCGCGATTGCGCCGACGTGCCATCACCAGACTCCTCGTAGATCCTTGTTAACTGGTCGACGATCATGAACGATCTCGAACATTCGGGCAAAAATTATCGACCCGCGGGAACTTGAGCCGATGCGCCAAGTTCGGGGATCGATGCCGACGGCTGCGGAATCGTTGCTGAAAGCGACTCAAAATCGAGATACAACAAGACCCCGGCTATGGCCAAACAGAGAAAGGACAATGCCAGCAGACCCGTGTAGGCATTATTCCTCACCCGCGGTTTGGCGGGCTGCCAATCTTCGTCGTCGGCATAATCCTCTTCGTCGTAGTCCCTTGGACGGGAGCGTTTCCGAGCCATGCATGAACTCCTCAAGGATGGTCCAGAATTCGATCGATTTGCCGAAACGCCAGCAACAATTATTCATTCCGAGCCACCGGTTCAATACGAAGTCAGTTCGTCACCGGGCTGGGGATACCCGGACGGTGTGAGTGAGCTTCCCTGCGCTGGGATGAACCGGCCGACGGCTTCTTTCGGGTCGACTTGGATGACGACCACCCGTCCTAAATATTTCGGTTCCGGCTGCAGGCGATAAACCTTAAGCGTGGCATTCTTTTGCAGACCAGCATCAAGTCCCGGGGTGAATGCCACATATCCATCCTGATAGGTACGAACCGTTCCACGAAATCCTTCGGGTGCGGCCGCTCGCAATTCTCCCGGCAAAGTGGGTCGGCCACCAGTCTTATACTGCTGAATCAAGTCGGTTGCCCGCCGAAGGTCGACTTCCAGTTGATTGGCACGTTTCACTTGTGCGTTCGCTTCGATTTCTGCTTGCTCTTTCGCCGTGATGGCAATTTCTCGTTGCTTGACCAGATTGTTATTTTCTTCCAGCAGTCGCGTCACTTCGCGGCTCAAATCATCCACTTGTTTTTGGAGACTGTCCGCGAGGGCTTGTGCCGAAATTTGTGTCGTATTATCTTTCCGGGCTTCGACGAGACTTTTAGTTACGGTCGCACGGAAGCTTTCGGCGGCAGTTTTCTCCTTCTGATACAGTTGCTCATACTGATACCGTTCTTCACGGGCTCGCCGTAAGGCATCGGCGGTGGCCGCTCGTTCCTCTTCGAGAAGCTTTTGCATCGCCTTCACGGCTTCGGCCGCTTTCTGTGCGGTGGCTCGTTGCTCATCCGCCAACTTCTTCCAGTTGCTTCGTGTGACGTACGCGTTCACCACGAGCCCGTTGAAAACCAGACTGAGCACCAGCACCATAAACAGTAACATTTTCCCGATCGCGGTCATGGACTGCTCCTCCCCAGCGGCCGTGTCTTGCCATGGCCTTAAGAACCGGGCCTGAATGACTTACATTCACCGTCGTGGGCTCTGTCTCCGCCGTCTTCGCGAAGTCTGCAACCTTACACTCTCAGCACAAGAATAATGCCATGATCACTCAGTCGTTGACTTCAAGGGACGCTCCGCGATTGCCTACATTTTCCCTGGATTTGGGCATTTCCCGTGACCAAGTCCGTCGTTTGGAATGATCCTGTTTCAAACCCTGTTCCGATCGATCGCTGCACCCTCATGAACAACTATTCTGTGCTTTGTTCGTAGAGCTTGAGTTGCCGTTCCAGTTGCCCTTTTCGAATGAGAAGAACACGTAATTCTTGGTCCCAATTCACTTGAAGCGAGCTTAAATATTTTTCTTCATCTTGGAGATTTTTGAAAATCGTATGTTCAGCCTGAATTCTCAGATCGAGATCCCGAATCTCAGCGCTGGTTTTTTCGTGATCGGTGCGAAACTGCCGAATCTTTTGACGATGCGTTGCCGCATCCGCCAGCGAACGATCAAGTTCATCTTGAATATCTTTGAGACCTCGCAACGGTCGTTCGTTAGTGTCATTGACCACGGTGCCGGGTTCGCCAATATTGATCAGTGGGCCGATTCCTCCGACCAGTTGGAACTCGCGGAAGACCCCGCCGCCTACGGGATCACCACGTCGTGCTCGGTTCAAATGATCCTGATAAAACTCATTTCGCCGTCGTCGATACGCTTCCTGTGCCAGCAAGTCGTCCCAGCGTCGGCCATAAATCTGACTCGTTTCGGAAATTGTCTTGCTAATCCCGCTGATTTCTTCCTGCAGTTGTGTTAACTTCCCTTGGATGGTCTGGCCATCGGACGTTGTTCGATTCAGCCACGGCACTTGATTGGCAAACAACGACACGGCCCAACTTAGCAGCGTGACGCTGAGAAATAGGTTCGCCAGAACAAGGAATTTACCGATCGATGTCATAGCGTGATTCCGTGATCGCTTTGCTGTGCCGGGGACCGGTCCGCTTCCTGCAGCGTTTTATAAGCCACTCTTACCAGGAATCGGGGCTCGCCGTCCTTGCATGGCCTGTCGTTCCCGTTTCTCAAGTTCCGTTTCCAAGTCAAAGTTGGCATTCAGCGTCGCTCCAACTTGTTGCTGAACTTGGAACAAGGCATCTTCTATCATGGCTTGCTGTTTCAACTGCGTTTGGACCTGAGCCTGCAATTCGCTCAGCAACTGTTGCCGTTCGTCTCGTTGGCGTTGTCTCAGTTTTAACAGTTCTTCGTCTTTGGCGACTTGTACCGCCAAGCCGGCCGTGACGGCGATCTGTTGATCCAGAACCCCCTGTCGGTCGAGTGCTAGCTGTTTTAATTGCTCGTATTCCGATGTAAATAAAGCTTGATCCGCCCGAATCTGTTGCTCGATTGTCCAAAGCATGGACTTGGTCCGCTCGACTTGAGCCGCGAGCACTGTTTTGTAGGTATTCAAGCCGACAATTCGTGCCACGCGTTGTTGCCAAGGGGCAGATTCATCGAGAAATATCAGCAAATGCGCGGCTCGGCGGCGACGATCGCTCTCGTCATGTGCGGCCGTCGGTGTCGGGCGTGTCAAGGCCTGGTACAACGGCTGCCGTGCGGCTCGAAGCCGATCGGCCGCGGATTTCACCGCGGTGACTGCCTCTCGCAGTCGCGACTGAGCCGTGGCCAACTCTTGCTGCGTCGAAGGGTTGTCCGGGTTCATCAACGCTGCAGTCTGAGCTTGTAATGCTGTATCGGTAACGGTTTTCAGAGTTTCGAGAGCTTCACGCAGAGGTGCGAACGCCGCATCGACTTGCTGATTCAGGCTCGCCAATTCTTCCGCTTGCTGCTGGGCAACTTGCGGATTCGGTGGTGATAACACCGTCTCAAAGCGTTTTTTCAGCAGTGTCTCGGCAAGTACGGCTGCTTCGGAAACATCCGGCGCAGCATCGACCTCGGCGGTGCTTGGGTCGGCTAATCGCCGGGCTAAATCACGTTCTTCGGAAGAATCCGCCAGGCGAATCAGAAGCCCCGGTACAAAAGAGCCATCCGGTAACGGTTGCCCACAGAGCAGTTGCAATTTCTGATTCGGCGACGCCTGAGCAAGCATCGCTTCGAGAATTCCTTGAATACGGCGAATTTCATCAAGTTGCGTTGCTGGTGGCGTGCCCCCACTACTGGCAAACTTGCTACCACCGTCCGCTCCTTGAAAATACAACTGCAGTAACTCGGGTCGGATCGAATCAACAACAATCCCCCCTGGAAGTTCAATCCGAGTCGCGACGGAATCGGTGTCTGAAGCTGTATCGCTCGAGGCAACTTCAAAAGGCAAGCCGTTCTTCAGCAATTGAAACCGAAGAGCGGAGGATGTAACTTCTTGTCGGCGTGCCCAATCCTGGGTCGCAACATAAATTAATCCAGCCGCGGCCAGAAAATTCAGGACTAGCAAGATTTTCCCAAGCGTGCTCATACACGATCCCGCCGCTATTGCCAGCTACACTCATTCGACGCCGCACTCTATCCGAACATACAAGTATTTTACTTGATTTTGTCGGACCAGTGTCCTGTTGACAAGCAATTTCATTCGTTAAGCCGCGAAGGCCAGGTAGACCCGGCGGTCATGATCGTTACGCTCGGACTTTCGAGGGGAATTCGCAGTCCGGAACTTTTCCTTTTTTTCAATCCTCTATTTTGATAATTTGCATTACGATATAAAAGAATTGCCTGGACGGATCGGCCGTACCAGAAATGCCGTGCTCATCGCCTTCGCGGCTGGAGCTTGGAATGTCGCTGGAAACTTCCCGCGATCTGCAACATGTCGGGAATTACGATTTGCTGACAAAAATTGCAGAAGGCGGCATGGGAGCGGTGTATAAAGGTCGGGATCGAACGAGCGGCGAAATCGTAGCGATCAAAATCATTCCCCCTGAAACCGCGCGAAACCCGCTACTGTTGAAACGATTTGAGCAAGAATTCAAGGCTGCCAGCTTGATCGACCATCCAAATGTGGTTAAAGCGATTGACTATTCGGGAACATCACCGACGCCTTTTCTGGTGATGGAATTTGTTGATGGCGAGTCGGTTGGACAACGCATCGAACGGGAGGGACCGATTCCTGAGTCCGAAGCCATCGCCATCATTTCTCAGGTGTGTGAAGGTTTGCATCGTGCCCATAAGCAAGGATTGATCCATCGCGATGTCAAGCCGGACAATATTCTCATAACGATGAGTGGCGTGGCCAAGCTGACCGACCTGGGGTTGGTCAAAGATGTGGAGGGCGAGATGAACTTGACCCGCACGGGTCGAGGTCTTGGCACCCCCCACTATATGGCACCGGAACAATTCCGGAACGCCAAAAACGCCGATGTTCGCTGCGATATTTACTCTCTAGGGGCGACTTTGTATTGCATGGTCACTGGAGAGATCCCTTTTGATAAAACCAGCCCACTCGATTGCTGGATGAAAAAAACGAAAAATGACTTTCCTCCCCCAAAACAATTGAATCCGAAACTCAGTGATCGTCTCAGTTGGGCGATTTGCCGGGCCATGTCCGCTGACCCAAGCCAGCGTCCGGCAAATTGCCGCGAATTTATGGAAGATCTCACCGGCACGGGCTGGAAAGCCGGCAGCGGCTCAATGCCCAATCAGTCAGGGGATTCTCTGCGATATTCAGCTGATGATCTTTGGTACATGGTGTATCACGACGAGCACAATCAACCACGGACGGTCAAGGGTTCGACCGACAGTATCCGGAAAAATATCCAGGCCGGTGCCCTTGGCGATCCGTCGCTGATTGTGGTAAGTCGTACTAAAAACGGTCAATTTCAACCACTGCGAGCTGTTCCAGAGTTCCGCGATCTGGTGCTTTCCTCGCCCTCTTCTGCTCGCCTGCTGAACCCGTTGCTTTCCAGCACCGATAAGTCAGGCAGCGCAGTCACCGATCCGAAGCCGCTCCAGCCGGTCTCTGATTTCGTCGATTCGGGCCGGATCCCGACCCCGATGCCACGGCCGGCGTCCCCTGCAGGTAAATCATCAACCCGACTGCTCTCCGGATTGCCTCCAAGTGATCCGAACGCGGAAACGGAATTGTACCGGCCCGTGACCCCGGTTCCTACCACAATCAAGACAGCGGCTCGAACAGTAAAACCTCGGAATTCGATCGATTGGACACCTTGGCTTTTGTTAGCAGCAGCAGCCGCCGCCTCCGCAGCGGCAATGTTACTCTTCTTAAAATGATTGTGACCCAATGAATCACTAGGGGCAGGGAATTAACACAATTCGGTGATAAACCGAGATACCAGATGATGAAACGTTCATTGAATTATTCCACTCTCTCCATCGCTGCTTGCGACCTTGATCGGGCCGTTTCGGTAGGCCGTATTGCCACGTCAGGGGTTCATGGAATTCCCCGAATTGCCATCGATTTGCGAGACCAAGCTGATGTCAACGATTCCTCCCGCTGCGAATGATTTGGAACTGATCGAGAAGCTCCGGGAAGCTCATACCAAGCTTCGCCGTGAGATCAGCAAAGTGATCATCGGACAAGAACAGGTTCTCGATCAATTGTTGATGGCCATTTTTTGTCGAAGCCACGCCTTGCTGATGGGCGTGCCCGGGCTGGCCAAGACCTTGATGGTGAGTACCCTTGCTCAGGCCCTTGATTTATCCTTCAAACGGATCCAATTTACTCCTGACTTGATGCCTTCAGATATCACCGGCTCCGAGGTCATCCAGGATGACCCGGCAACCCGACAACGGATGTTCAAGTTTTTACCTGGCCCGATTTTCGCAAATATCGTTCTTGCCGACGAAATCAACCGGACTCCACCGAAGACTCAGGCAGCCCTGCTGGAGGCCATGCAAGAGCGCCGCTGCTCGGTCGGCGGTCAAGAACATCTGATGCGTAACCCTTTCTTCGTGCTCGCGACGCAAAATCCGATCGAGCAAGAAGGCACGTATCCGCTTCCCGAAGCACAACTCGACCGCTTCCTTTTTCTCATCAAAGTGGATTATCCCAGTGACGAAGAGGAAGAGCAAATTATGCGGGCGGGAACTTCAGATACGAAAGTGACAATTACGCCGGTTTTGAATGGGGAAGACATTCTGGCGTTGCAGAGCGTGGTTCGGCGAGTTCCCGCCTCGGATAAAGTCTTTGCGTTTGCCAAACGGATTACCCGGATGAGTCGGCCGCACACTCCCGAGGCAGCCGATTTTGCCAACCGCTGGTTAACTTGGGGAGCAGGTCCTCGCGCCAGCATGAACTTGATTCTGGCCGCGAAAGCCCACGCCCTGCTCCGCGGCAGCAATCATGTTGCGGGTGACGATGTCGTCGCCGTGGCGATGCCGATCCTCCGCCACCGCTTAATTTTGAATTTCTCAGCACAAAGTGAAGGGATCACGGTCGAGGAAGTGGTCCGACAACTGATTCGGAGCGCGGCGAAATCCGCAGCCGCGTGAGACAATGGCCTCGAGCTTGCTGCAGCCCGACGTTCTGACCCGTGCCGAAGCCTTAGGCCTTGCCGCCCGCCAGGTCGTTGAAGGGTTGCGCGTCGGCGAACACAAAAGCCCCTACCGGGGTTTTTCCGTGGAATTTGTCCAACACCGGGAGTACGTTCCTGGCGATGACACCCGCTACATCGACTGGAAAAGCTACGGCCGCACCGAACGCTATACCATCAAGCAATACGAACAAGAAACGAATTTTACCGGTCATTTGCTGGTGGATGCTAGCAACTCGATGCGGTATGGTGACGGCGCGGAGAATAAGCTTGCTTACGCTAAGCTGCTCACTGCCTCACTCGCATATCTCATCGTTCGCCAGCGCGACAGCTTTGCACTGCGGATATTCGATCATCACTTTCGGACGATATTACCAGCCAGCAGTCAGATGGGTCATTTGCAAACCCTTTGCCGGGAACTTGAGTCGCTCCAGCCCGCGGAAAAATCGGGGATGGGACGATTGCTCGAAGAATTCGCCGATCAGAATTCCCGACGTGGACTGGTGTTCTTGATCTCGGATTGCTTTGATGATCTTGAACCGTTGCTCAAAGGCCTGCGACATATTCGCTTCCGTGGCCACGAAGTGATTCTGTTCCACATTCTTCATCGCGATGAAGTTGAATTCCCGCTGGATGGTAACATCCGCTTTATCGACCTGGAAGGCAGCGAAGAGTTGTTGACCCGGCCGCGATTGCTGAAACCGGCGTACCAGCGGGCAGTAAATGCCTGGCTCAAAGAACTGGAACGTGGCTGTGAGGGAAGCCGCATCGAGTATTTTCGGATGCAGACGGATCGCCCGCTGAGCATCGCCCTCGGAGCATATCTGGTCCGCCGCTTACAATTAACTGGAAAAATCAACTAACGAGCCCGACATCAGAAAACCCGCTGCCTTGACCATCCCCAATAGACGCACACCGAGAATGATCCGGCTTCGAATGCGGATCGAAGATGACTCAAGATGGCAGTCTGATCGCTCGCACCAGAAAGTCAATGACGGAATTGCACCATGGCGTTTCTCGCACCCCTGATGCTGCTCGGTAGTGCTGCTGTGAGCATACCGATTGTATTGCATTTTTTTTACAAAGCCCGTTACCGCCCGCTTCCCTGGGCAGCGATGCGATTCCTGAAAATTAGTATCGAGCAAACCAGTCGGCGACTTAAGTTCCAAGAGTGGATTCTGCTCGCACTTCGCTGTCTCTGCCTGATCCTGCTGGCATTTGCCCTTGCCCGGCCCTCCTGCACCCTTTTGACATCGGGGGGACGCGGCGACAGTGTTGATGCCATCCTGATCTTCGACACCTCTTACAGCATGGGAGCCCGAGACGGGGAACAGTCCCGCTGGGATCGGGCGAAATCAGCGGCTCAAACAATCATCGAGCATCTGCCGGCGAATTCGACGGTGCAAATCATCACGAACTCCAACCTCGCCAGCGCTGTCGGCCCGCAAAATCCGAGTAATCTCGATCAAGCCCGGAAGCTCATTGATGCTCTTGAACTGACCAGCCGCTCAAGTGACGTGTTGCCGGGTTTGCAAGAAGCGATCCTGGCCTTAGATCGTGGGGCCGGTCTTCAGAAAGAAGTTTACTTCCTGACCGATCTTCAGCGATCAGCCTGGGAACAGCAACCCGAAGCAGTGAAAGCCGCCGTTGAGCAACTTCGCTCTCAAGCATCATTGCTGATCGTTCGCTGCGGTCATCCCGAGCGGCCGGTTCGGAATGTTGCCATTACGGAATTACAATCGCCCGGCGGGATACCGCATAGCGGCTCCCGCTTGCCTGTCACCATTGTGATTAAAAATACAAGCCCTGAGCCAGTCAAAAACCTCACGGTCACACTTCAAGTGGATGGCAGAACTGTCACGCAAGAATCGGGAAGTATCACTCAGATTCTGCCTGGACAAAGTTTCCCGTTGACCCTGACTGCGAATCTGGACTTGCCCGGCCCTCGCTTGGTAACGGCCACGGTCCAACCCGATGATCTGCCCGGTGACAACCGCTATCAACAACTGATTTTTGTCCGGGATCAACTCCGAGTACTGGTGGTCGACGGGGCACCGAATCGTCGGCAACCGGAAGAGTCAGCGAGCTATTTTCTTCGCAATGCCCTGCTGCCGATCCCGCCATCAGAAGTGGATCGCTATTTCGTCAAGGTGACGGTGGTTCCCCCGGAAGAAGCAGCACCAGGACTTCTTGAGCTCTGTGACATCTGTATCCTCTGCAATGTTCCGGCGTCCAGTGAGGATCGTCCGGGACTGCCAGGATTGAATCCGGATTTCCTCGACAAACTTCCTCGATTCGTTCGTGAAGGGGGCGGTTTAATCATTGGCAGCGGCGATCGGATCGTTCCAGAACGTTACAACCGCCTTCTTGGCCCTGAACAAGCCGGTTTGTTACCGTTTCCGCTAGGAACGGTGCGCACCACCACCTGGGAGGCACCGTTCAGGCCGGCACCAGAAACCACGGAATCTCCAGGTTTTCTGGCACGCTTTCGCGAAGAACCTTTCCGGACGGTGACGGCCGAGACCGAGTGGATCAAAGTGATTCCCCTCCGTGAACCTGCGGAAGAGCCCGGTCGAATATTGATGCGTTTGACCGATGGAACACCTTGGCTGGCCGCAAAACCGCTCGGTCAAGGTGAAGTGATTTTTGTCGGTGTTTCCCTCGATACCAGTTGGGGTAACTGGCCGGCGCGGGCAGGTTCTTACGTTCCTTTTGTCCAATTGTCTCTCGGTCACTTGACCAGCCAGGCGGCAACACCAAGCAATTTGATCGCCGGAGAGCCGATCTTCTGGAAACCGAAGCGGTGGAACCCCGGTGGCTACGATCTGATATTTCCGGATGATCACCGGGAAAAACTGCTCCCTGACGAGCCCACCGAAACCGGGCAACCTTCGTCCGGAACCTTCCGTAAAACTGACCTGGCAGGAGTTTACCGCATCGAGCCGCTCAACCTGCCGACGCCTGCAAAACCGACTCTCTTTGCGGTGGTCCCGGATCTGAAAGAGTCGGCGGCACTTGAAACATTCACCACCGAGCAACTTCGCGACTGGATCGGTGACGATCTGCCCGTGATCCTTGCTGGCGACGACTCAGATAATCGCTTAATCACCGAGCGAAGTCGTCGGGAATGGACAATCTGGCTGTTGCTGTTTCTGTTCGGGTTGACGCTCGTGGAAGGGAGCTGGGCGTGGCTTTGTGGGCGAGCCTGGTGAGCTGGCAACGAGGAATGCCAGTCGCGCCGGAGATCGAGGGAAACATCCCGTACAAGGTTCTAGCAAGCACCTGACAGAAGGACGATGAGGGGAGACATGACCGTGGTGCCAGTTGTCTTCGCGGCACTTGCTTTCCGAGGCTGGTTTCCAGTCTGGGCCGCGGTCATCCTCGGCTTGCTGGCAACCGGGGCGGCGATTGCCCTGTATTATCGAGAATCGGCCACAATTCCTGTGTGGCGGCGTGGGCTCCTGGCGACGATTCGCATTCTTATACTCATCAGCATTATTTTTCTCGCCTTAAGGCCGACGATCGTTCGTGAGATTCAACGGCAAAGACCGCGTCCGGTGATTGTGTTGCTGGATAATTCCCAGAGCATGACTCTGCGAGATCCCCGACCTGCCGCCGTGGACCGTATTCGCGCCGCCATCGCCCTGGACCGGATCGCACCTGAAAGCCGCCTGCCCTCCCCACCATCCAGCGGGGATATTCCGGAACTGCCCGAGCCGCTGCCGAGCCGGCTGGAGCTTTTACAGGGAATCCTGAAGAATTCTCGACTTCGGTTGCTTGGAAAATTGAACGAGATCGGACCGGTTCAGGTCGCCACGTTCGGCCGACGCCGCGTGGTAGTCAATTCGGAACAATCGGATTGGCAGAAAGTGCTGACCGGTTCGGAACCGCAAACGGCATTCGTTGACGTCATCTTTGAGCTATTCAATCGCGATGCCAATGAATTGCCGGCTGCCATCGTGCTTTGTAGTGACGGCCGTGACAATTCCAGTTCTCGAAGTCTTGATGACCTTGCTCGTGAAGCTGCGCGACTGAACGTTCCGCTGCATATTTATGGCGTCGGCAGTTCCTCGTTCGGACAATTGCAGATCCGTGATGTCGCCGTCAACGAAACACTGTTTGTCGATGATACAGCGATCGTTCCGGTACGTTTTCGGGTCCGTGGCTTTACCGAGGGCAAAGCCATTCTCGTGGCCAAGCTCAATGGTGTCGAAGTCGCCCGCAAAGTTCTGACTCTTTCCGATGGAGAAAATCTTCAGGAGAAGCTGACCTTTGTCCCGACTCCCCGGGACGCCGAAGCCGGTATTCAAGAATTAACCACGATTCTGGAAGCCGTTTCCGGAAAGGACAACGCCCGGGATCAATTGACAAAATCGGTACGCATCCTCGACCGAAAAATCAAAGTTTTATCCGTTGATTCATCGCCACGCTGGGATTTCAAATTTCTGCAACGGGCGTTGCTGCGCGATCGACGGGTGGAGGCTCGGTTTTTCCTGACCGAGGGCGATATCCGAGCCATGAATTCCGGGCCGCCGTTTATCCCGGAATTTCCAACGAGTCGGCAAGCATTGTTCCAGTACGATCTGCTGATTCTGGGCGACGTTCCCGCCTCGGCATTCAGTCGAGAACAACAAGAGTTCATCCGCGATTTTGTGGCGGAGGGCGGCGGACTCATCGCCATCGCGGGACCGCAACACGCCCCAGCCAGCTGGGTTGGCACGCCGCTGGCTGAGACGTTGCCGGTGGAAGTGCCCGTGGTTGCATTTCCGATCGACTCCGGCAATCGCCCGGAAGGCTACCGACCGGTGATGACCCCGATCGGGATGCGGAGCCCGTTGCTTAGCCTCGTCGATTCCCCCGAAGAAAATCACCACGTCTGGCAGACTTTGCCGGAACTTTACTGGGCGTATCCCGTCATGAAGCTGAAGCCAGCCGCCGAAGTTTACTTGACACATCCCCGTGAGCAAACCAGCGATCGCAAGCCGATGCCGCTGCTGGCGGGACATTATTTCGGCAAAGGCTACGTTCTTTATCTTGGCTTAAATGAAACCTGGCGTTGGCGTTACAATGAAGCTGATCGTTATTTTGGCCGATTCTGGACCCAGGCGGTCTACTTAACCGGTGTCCCCCGAACGCTCGGCAACAAACTGACGCAGCTTTCCCTGGATACGCCGGACCCGCTTCTCGGCCGCACCGGCCAGGTTTACGCCCGATTATTTACCCCCGAACTCAAACCGCTGACCACGGATCGGATCGAAGCCCGGATCGAGCGCCTCGATGGTCAACAAAGCGACTCCGAGCGATCCAGTTCGGTCGAGTTAAAAGCCGTCCCGGGCCAACCGGGAGAATATGTCGCCACAATCCCGTTCAACGCCGTCGGCCGTTACGCCTTGCGGGTTGATGCCGGTACCGGTCCAGCCAGCCTCGAATATCGGGTTGCCTTGCCGCCGGAACACGAATTGTCAGCCGGCGGCATGGCCGAAGATGCCTTGCAAGACCTCGCACTTAGATCAGGCGGCAGCTTTTACCACGAAGAAGATTTGCACACCTTGCCCCAGAAAATCGAGCCAAAATCGTCACCTTTTCGCCGTCGGGAAGAACTTCTGCTGTGGAATCACTGGCTGCTGCTGTGGATCATCGGCTTATTCTCGGCAGAATGGTTTCTCCGCAAGTTGAACTCGTTGAGTTAAACTTCAATGTCGACTGCTCGCATGAACTTCCTTTTGACACAATTACGAACCTGGCAGCTCCGGGAAGCTCTGTACCTCGGTGCCTGGAGCTTTGCTCGCTGGCTAGCCCTGATTTTGCTGACTCTTTCCTGGGCATGCCTGCTCGATTGGTGGATCGATCGCTATCAGGAAACTCCGTTTGCACTTCGATTGAGTCTGACACTCGGTCAGTTAATTCTTTACACCCTGGCCGGCTTTTATCTGCTCCGCAAGCTGGCGATTCCCTCCCTGGACAGTCTCGCCAGCCGGGCGGAAACGGCCTTCCCCGAACTCGGCCACCGGCTGGTCACCGCGATTCAACTTAACCGGCCTGGAGCGAGAACCGCGGGCATGTCGCCGACGCTGATTGCTGCCCTCACCCAGGAAGCCATCGCCATCTCGGCCGAGAAAAATTATCTCGCACTTGCGGATCGCAGCAAACTCGAACGGGCACTGCAACTGCTGATCCCGCTGCTGCTGGTGGCCGGAGCGTTCGCGGCGTTCCGCCCCAGCCTGGTCTCCGCGCTTCTGGCTCGGCAACTGCTTGCCAATGTCCCGATTCCACGCTCGGTAAACGTGGCTCATGCCTCCCGGGACATCTGGCCAAGCGGCGATGAGGTTGAACTCCGCTTCTTGGTGACGGGAAGGGTCCACGAACACAGCAGCGGCTCGGCAATCCTGACATTTGCGGATCAGCCTTCGATCACTTTGCCGCTAGCCTTTCGCGAATGGATGGATGAGAAGACAGCGCTCTTTACCGGGACTGTCCCGCCGCTGTCGGTGCCCTTCCGAGTGATCGGCCGAGTCGGCGATGGACGCACTCCGGAGCAGCTCAACATCCAATTTGTTCCTCGGCCCTCGGTCACCGACTTGCAAGCCTGGCTTCAATTACCGCTGTATGTCGACCCCGAGGGCCGCCGCCGCTACGAACGGTTCCAGCCGCAAGGCGAAGTGTTTGCCTTGCAAGATTCACAAATTCGCCTGGAAGTTCAGATTTCGAAGCCGATCGTCCGCGCGGAAATCGTGTTGCTTCGCCGCGATCCCAAGGGCCAAGAAAGTGATGGTGAACGCTTGCCGATGTCGCTCAGCGAAGATCGGCAGCTTGCTTCGGTGATCTTCCCGGTTCCCTCTGAACCCTCGGGTTACCGGGTGGAACTGTACGATGAATATGGATTCAGCAACTGGAATCCACCCCGCCGGGGCATCACCCTCCTTCCCGATGAACCTCCCCAGGTTGAACTGCTCGAAGAAGTGCTGAAAGATCCCCGAGAAGAAGGACCCCTCGAAGATTTTGAAGTCAACCGGATGCCCTTGGCCCTCGGTGGCCAGGTTCAGATTGGCTACCGCGCTCGTTCACCCCTGGGGCTGAGCCGAGCCTTCATCGTGTATCGGGTGAATGAAGGGCCCTGGACTCCCCTCCCCCTCAGGCGAACGGTTGCCGATCTGGCAGAAGTCGGGCCATTCATTCCCGAACTCGGGGTGTTCTTGAATTCCGGTATCTTCGGCCAGGTCGAATTTTACTGGCTGCCCCCTGAAGATCCGGAGACTGCTCCACCCGGGCTGGAAGCCGGCGGGCGATATAATTTTCAAACCGCCGCCCTTAAAAAAACCTTGGACGATGGCCGTTCCGTGCCCCTGGAAGTCGGGGATCGTGTCGAATTTCAGGTCGTGGTGTATGATCGCAATCCGGCCCCGGCTGAAGCCCCGGAGCCGCCACCCCCAGGAAGCGAGACGCGGCCGAATCGACTCCGCCGCCCCGGCCGATCCGAATCCCGCATCAAAATGGTTGTCACCCAGGCTCAGTTACAGGCCTGGCTGGAAGAACGAGATCAAAGCCGAGAACGGCTCCGAGAACTGGAAGCCAAGCAAAAAGGAATCTTTACGCGTGAAACTCGCTAAGTACTCCGCCTGCTTCACCGCCTCTTGCGATTTTTTGATGGTTCGCAATTGCGGAGAACGCCAAAATGGATGATACTCTCTCCAGGATTCTGTCTCACCCGCCAACGGGGTCACTTCGAGGATCGGCCATGTCGCTGAGTCGTTGCCGGCATTTCTGCTTGTTTTGCAGCATTATCGCCGTCGGTTCCGCAGCCAGGGCTGCTGACCTGGATCCAGTGGTTCAGCGTGAACATCAAGCACGAATTCAAGCGGAAACGTTGCAAACGGCTAGGCGAATCGCCACCACGCTCCGCGTCCTGAATTATCAAAAACTGGATCCCACCGCTCAGCACAAAGTCTTGTCGGAAATCGCAGCGGGATTGCGACACCTTGGCAAAGAAGAAATGCAGGCCGTTCTCGAACATCTTAACGCTGCCATCAAAGCCCCCGATGCGGTCACCGCCACGGCCGAACAACGCGAAGCCTATCAAAAACATCGAGTGATCGTCGAAACCCTGCGTGCCCTGCTCCTGAAGCTTGATCGCTTGAAATCTCTCGATGAAGCCGCTACCCGCCTAGATCGTGCTGCGGCCGCCGAACACCGACTCCATCTGAAATCCCTTACCGCTGAGGATCTCAGCAAACGACTGAAAGCCGAAGAAAAGCGAGAACAGCAACAAACCCTGCTAGATCAACAATCGGATCTCCGGGTCGAACTAAATACGCTTTTCGAGCAAATCGCCCAACTTCGACCGACCCTTGATGACGAGCAAAAGCAGCGAATCGATCGAGTGGATCCCGCCCAAAAAAGCAAACAAATTGTTTCGGAATTAGAACAAGCGGAAAACGATCTGCTTGCGGGTCGTTTCCGCAACGCCGCCGAACGACAACTGCGTACAGCCCAGCAGCTTCAAGAACTTGCCGCGAGCCTTCGCCGCCCCCGCGATTCCGCAGCGGCACTCCGCGAAGCACGCGATCAACTCAGTAAGCTCGTTGAAGCCCAATCCGAAGTCAACCGTGCCACTCAAAAACCCGCGGAACCCGAAAAGAAACACGACCCGGCTGGCGAAGAGTCGAAACAACAACCCCGAAAAGAACAACAACTCGCCAATAAGCAATCGGAGTTGAATTTCGAAACCCGTCAGGTCCGGCAACACCTCGAGCAGCTTGCGAAAGAGGCGGCAAACGAACTGGCTCCAGCCGAATCCCAGATGCGTCAAGCCGAAGAGGCACTCCGCCATGCTGACCGCCAACGCGCGAAACCTCCACAAGACAAAGCCCTCGATCAACTGAAAAAAGCCCTGGAAAAACTCGACGATCGCCTCGCTGCCGTGGAAAAAGATCAAGCCGACCCGCTGAAAGCCACGCAAAAAGCAATCGAACAAATCGAAAGCTTGATCCGCGAGCAAAAAGCCGCCGCCCAACAGACCGAGCAAAATCAACACCAACCCGAGCGTTTAGCTGACGCCGCCAAGGCACAACAAATGGTGGCCCAAAAAGCCAACGATCTGGAACAAATGCCGCTGCCTAAATCGACCGAAGCCGCAAAAGCTTTGAACGATGCCGCCGAATCAGCCGACCGCGCCGCCAAAGAGCTCCAAAAACAAAAGGCGATGGCCGCTAAACCCCAACAAGAGAAAACTGTCGCCGCCCTCGAACAAGCCAAAAAAGCCCTTCAAGAGCAAGCCCAAGCCATCCAACAACGCCGGGAACAGATCGCTCAACTCGAGAAAGCCCAAGAAAAACTCGAACAACTTCAACGGGCCGAAGAAAAGCTTGCCGAGGACGCTCAAGCCGCGGCACAGCCCAACCCCCCCGCAGAATCAGCAAACGCTGAACAACTTGCCCGCAAGCAAGCCGAGTTAAACCCGCCAACACGCGAAGTGGCGGAAGCATTGACCAAGCCCGCACCCGACGCCGCCGAAAAAGTCGCGGAAGCCAACAAAGCCCAAGCCGAAGCGCAAAAACAACTCGAAGCTGCCCAGCCCATGGCCGCCGCTGACCAGGCCAAAGCGGCCTCTCAGAAATTGGCCGAAGCTCAAGCGGAACTGGCGAAACAACTCGAAAAGCTCAAAACCGAAGAAATCACCGATCAAGCGGCGCTTCAGCCCAATAAAGTCAATCCCGCGGAAGCCGCGCAACAACTCGCCAAAGCGATCGAACAAACGCAAGAAGCCGCCCGCGAAGCAGCCAAAGCTGCGGAACAGCTCGGCCAACCGTCGCAGCAGCCGATGTCGCCGTCCTCATCGGACATGCCCACAGCCACACCGATGGACAACCCGCAAGGCAAACCAATGACCAACCCAGGGACGAAGCCCAGCGACAACCCGTCCTCAAAACCGATGGAAAATCCCGGAAATACCAACAATCAGCCCACGCCCGGACAACTTGCAGAACGCCAACAACAAATTGCAGAACGGGCCAAAGAACTGCAACAACCTGAGGCCGCTCAAGCCGCTGCCGACGCCGCAAAGGCTCTAGAACGAGGTGATCTTGCGGCAGCAATCACTAATCAACAAAAAGCCATCGAGGAATTGCAAAAAGCTGACTCAAGTCCGATGCCCGGCCAGCCTCAGCCCGGCGAACCAATGACCGGCACACCGATGCTCGGCCAACCTCAGCCCGGCGAACCAATGACCGGCAAGCCGATGCCCGGCCAGCCTCAGCCCGGCGAACCAATGACCGGCAAGCCGATGCCCGGCGAACCAATGACCGGCAAGCCGATGCCCGGCCAGCCTCAGCCCGGCGAGCCGATGACTGGCAAACCGATGCCCGGCGAGCCAGCCGAGGCACAAACACCCGGAGAACTGGCACAGATTCAACAACAGTTGATGGAAGCCACCGCCTCATTGGCCAAAGCCGCACAAGCGAACGCGGCCGCCCAAGCGGCACTTGCCCAAGCTCAAGCCCAAGCTCCAAGGGAGGTCCAAAAGCAACTCCAAGAAGCAAGCCAACAACTTGGTGAAGCCGCCAAAGAACTTGCTCAAGGCGAAGCCAACTCGGCAAACCAAGCACAACAGCAAGCCCTCCAGCAATTGTCCCAAGCACTCAACGCGTTGAATGCTGCGGCAGAAGCACTCGGCCAACCCAGTTCCCAACCTGGGCAAAATTCCCAAGCGATGGCTAGCCAACCGGAAGCACAACCCGGTCAGCTAGGCCAAAGTCAACAGCCTGGTCAACCGAATTCGTCTCCTTCCTCACCTTCGAATCAAAAAGCGGATAGCACCGAGAAAAATGAAGGAACAGGCGAAGGCAACCGAGAAGGCGTTGCGAAAAACGGCTCGCAGCGGGTGACAGGTCAGCTGGTCGATGCCGATGGTGCCTTCATCAACCTCCAACAACGGGATCGGGATAAGGTCCGCCAGAATGCCGATGCCGCGTTCCCCGCCCAGTTCCGCGAACAAATTAAACGCTATAATGTCAATATCAAAGACACCAAAAAGCCTTAACAACAGCCTACACCTTCCCTCAGTGTGATGACCTGGAGGATCGAATCTTCCAGGTTTCACAAGTATGAAATTTATCATTTTTCAGGTAGAGTTGTTTCGATATGCCTCGATTATCCCTAATCTCATCACTAATCTTTGCCGGTGCTATTTTTTTAGCACCGGCAAAGATCTCCGCTGATGATTCTGTGAAAATTGACGAACGAACCCGAGCCTCGATCAATAAAGCACTCGATTGGCTCAAAAGCCGACAACGCCAAGATGGATCGTGGGGGAACACGGCAATCACATCGTTCGCTTTACTAGCCTTCATGGCCAACGGCCATGTCCCGAACCAAGGGCTATATGGCCCGGAAGTTTCCAAAGGCGTTCGCTACCTCCTTGCCTCAGAACGGGAAAGTGGTTACCTGGTTCATCCCAGTTCTGGCGGAAACATGTATTGCCATGGCATGGCAACCTTGGCACTTACCCAAGTTTGGGGAATGACCGGCGATGATAACGTTCGGAAAGTTCTAAAACGTGCCATCGAATTGATTGTGAAAACTCAGAATCATGAAGGTGGCTGGCGCTATGAGCCATCCCCCACCGGTGCCGATATTTCCGTAACAATCATGATGATGATGGCTCTGCGCGGTGCCAAGGATAGCGGCATGCATGTCCCAGATATCACGATCCGCAAAGCGATTCAATATATTAAAGCATGTTATGATAGTCGATCCGGTGGATATAAATATCAACCCTATTCTCATGGCCCGGGATATGCTCGGACGGCGGCAGGGGTTTGTGTCTTACAACTCGCAGGCTTATACGATGCCAAAGAAATCCAGCGGGCCGCACAATATCTCGAACGCGAAAAAGATGACAACCAGCATTACTGGTACGGCCATTATTATGCCGCCCACGCCTTTCATCAACTCGGCGGAAAACAATGGGAAAACTACTACACCCGCATGAAAGCGAAATTGCTTGCCACTCAGCGTTCCTCGGGCGAATGGCACGAGCGGATGGAAGGGCATGTCGGACCTGAGTACCAAACCTCCATTGCCGTGTTGATATTGTCCGTACCATCGCATTTTCTACCCATCTACCAACGTTAGCAATCATCATCGATTTGATAATTGCTCCCGTGATAGATACCATTTACGTCAACCCAAATATTAAGATGGCAACGTTCGCATAAATGATAATTCCGGATACATCACTCAACGTCGCAATGGCCGGACTCGATATTAATGCCGGATCAAAGCCGAGCCAACGGAAAAAGATCGGAAGCATCGATCCCAGTAGCGTTCCCCAAAGACACGCAAGTGCCACCGACAACCCCAAGACAATAGTCAGCTTCGTTAACAAATTGGGACCATCCACCAAGGATGGCGGTGTCGCAAAATACGTCCGAATTAATCCGGTTACACCCAGTACCGACGCCAACGCCCCACCCATCAGAAGTTCCCGCCCGAGCACCTTATACCAATCACGAACGACAATTTCTTCCAAGGCCAGGGCTCGGACGACCAGCGTCGCCGCTTGTGACCCGGAATTTCCACCCACTGATAATACCAACGGCAAGCATGTGACCAGCGCGGCAATTGTTAACTTATCTTCGTACCGATTCATTACATAGACGGTACCTGTTTGGAGTACAAATAATAATAATAGCCACTTGGCACGGTTATACCAAACATTACTGAAACGTGCTTCCAAATACGATCCTTCGATCGGACCAATCCCAGCCTGACGTTGCAAATCACCTGTTGCCTCTTGTTGAATCACGTCGATGATATCATCATGGGTAATGATTCCCACCATACCGCCATCATCATCCACCACGGGCAGAGCAATAAAGTCGTAGCGGGCAAGAACTTCAGCAGCAACTCGGCGATCGTCCTCGACATGCAAAGTTACGATCTCCTCTTCCATCAAGTCCCTGACCAACGCCTGACGTGGCGCTAATATCAGGTCGCGTAACGAAATCACACCCAGAAGTTTTCGGGGTGCTAATCCGCCTTCGGGGCGTTTTCTTGGCTCGTCCAGGACATAAACATAGTAAATCGTTTCTTTATCCGGGGCCTGTTGGCGCAGTTGATCAATCGCTTCCGAGGCGGTTAAGCTCGGCGGAATCCAGGCATAATCGGTCGTCATTAGACTGCCGACCGAACCTTCTCGGTAAGTCACAAGGGTCGCGATATCCCGGCGTTCCGCTTCATCCACCAGTCGCAATAACGATTCTTTGACCCGGGGAGGCAAGCGTTGCAAAAGGTCAACACGGTCATCGTGAGACATTCTTTCGATCAATTTGCCGACTTGCGGCCGAGCCTTGCCCTCCACCAGTTCGACTTGCTGCGTGATTGGCAGATACTCAAAAATTAATGCCTGCGTCCGCAAATCCGTAGTACTCAGCACTTGCCATATTTCATCGGGTTCAAACCCTTCCTTCATCGCCTCGGCGACCGTGGCCGGGTGTAAGGTCTCACAAAGGCTTCTCAAGCCTTCGTAATCTTGATTGGCAAGCATTTCCCGGACTTCAGGCGCAAATAATTCGTGCGACATAACATACCCAAAGCTAATCGATTATATAATATCAATTATTATATTATCGATCAGACGTGTTTTGTCGATATAAACAGCCACGATCACGATAATTTTCCGATCGACCGTCGTTACTGGCTGCCAGGTCTCCGCGTCGAGAAAAGCAAGATAATCGAGACGGGCCGTGGGAATAGCCGTGAGCAAGCTCGTGGCTCGCTTTTGCAACTCAGAAACGGCCGATTCGCCCGCCTGGATCCAATCACGGATCTGCACGAGCGTTTGATAAATTCGCGGCGCTGACTGCCGTTCTTCTGCAGACAAATAGCGATTGCGAGAACTGCACGCCAAACCGTCCGCTTCTCGAACGGTCGGCAGAGCACGGATTGTTACCGGAAAATCTAAATCGTGAACCATCTGCTCGATGATCCGCAACTGTTGAGCGTCTTTTTGACCAAAGTAGGCGATATCCGGTTGTAAAATGTGAAATAATTTCGCCACGACCGTACATACACCGCGGAAATGACCCGGGCGGGAGGCTCCTTCAAACCGATCTTGCCAGTCGCTGACTTCGACCGATGTGCAGTTGCCCGGCGGATACATTTCTGCGGCATCCGGAGCAAAGATCATGTCGACCCCGGCTTCGCGGCACAATGCCTCATCCGCGGCAAAGGTTCGGGGATAACGATCATAATCTTCGGTCGGACCGAACTGAGTCGGATTGACAAATATCGATACAATCACTTTCGCACATTCTGTTCGGGCAGTATCGATCAAAGACCGATGCCCGGCATGCAATGCGCCCATCGTGGGGACGAACCCGACTCGATCGCTTGCAGCCACCCGGCCTCGCCATTCCCGAGCTTCCCCAATCGTTCTTACTGTCACACAATTTTCCGGCACAGGCGAATCCTCATCAAGCTAAACATGAATTCTTTCTTTCTTGCAATAATTGGAGATAGGACCGCCGTTCCGGTTTCTGCAGCCCCAGAATCGCTGCCAACTCAAGAAGCACCGTTCTCGCCCGGGGAAAGTTCGGTTCATCTGCTAAAATTTCGAGTTCCAGAAAGTGGCCAAGATGATCGACCGCATCCAGGCACAGTTCCACGGTGAATTCCTGGCATGACAAACGAAATCGGCGGCGGCGTTTTCGGACTTCAGCCACAGGGTGATACCGGATTGCCCTCAGCCAGCGGACAGCCAGCTCTGCCACAGCGGCACCCGGCGCCAGCGGTACCTCGATTTCCTGGCGTGTTTTTGTTTCTGCGTCAAGCTTCGGGCCCTTGTACGTCAAAGCGTTTTGCTCCCCCGATTGACGAACTCGGACTGCTTCGTCCGTCGTGGCAAAATTCCGATCTGGAGCTGAGAAATAATGATCGACATCGTCCCGCGTTTCCAAAACCTCGGCACCGAGGCGACACAGTGCTGCCTCGATCGCTGAGGCATCCGCAATCGGATATTTCAGTTCCACTTCGAGCATTGCGATTGCACTCCCAGACTCTACCATGATGTAAAATAGCTGAATCGCTTCCGGTCGGAAATTCGGAGGCGAGTGAATTACAGAATTTCGAGGCAGCTGTGGCTCAATTGATTCCCGTTGCGATGCTCGACGATGTTCAGGATGGATCAAGCCTGGTCGTCGAAGTCCAAGGCAAAGAGATAGCGATCTTTTGTAGCGATGGCCGCTATTACGCGATTGATGATGCTTGCCCCCATGCTGGGGCATCGTTGGCCGGGGGCCATGTCGAAAATGGCATAGTGACCTGTCCCTGGCATTATTGGCGATTTCGATTGGCCGATGGTGCCTGGGCGGACAATCCTCGGATCAAAACGGGCTGTTACCCCGTTCAGATTTTGGACAAAACGATTTATCTTGAGTATCCATCCCCGAGTTAAGCTTGCCCTGCCATCACCGTGACAGAGGGGGTCCGATGCGACGCTTCAGCTGGATAATTGGATTGGCGGGGTTGGCGTTGCTGTTCGAGGCCAGTTTGACCTCCGGGCAACTTCGGGAGCGAATCCGCGGCAATTCGGAGTCAAAACGCAGCAACACACCGACGGCTGTTGCCGAAACAAAATTGCTCATGATTGGTTTGAATCAGGCGAATTTTGATGGATTAAGTCGATTGTTGCGTAAAAAGCCGAACGACGCCGAGGCATGGACATTTATTCGGGGGCAAGCATTGCTGATCGCCGAGACGGGAAATTTGCTGTTACTGCGACCGCCTCGGGATCGCCAAGCGCAAACGGAGTGGAACTATCGTTCTGTGGATTTGCGTGTGGCAGCAACGACAGTAGCCCGTGCCGCTGCTGCTCAAGACTATGCCGGGGCTCGGTCCGCCTTGGCAGATCTTGCCAACTCATGTAATCGCTGCCATCAGGTGTTTCAAATTCCGCAGCGGATCGTCCCGTTTGAGGTCAGTGAGCCGTAATCCCAGGAAGATACGGTGTGCTGATCAAGCCGTCGGTGGCGGAGGATTTCAGTCCCCGAGTTGCTCGAGAAAGGCTCGCAACCAGCGAGGGTGAGCGGGCCATGCGGGTGCCGTCACCAGCTGGCCATCGACATGAACACCGTCCATGGGCACTTCCACATAATGTGCACCGGCGAGAGTGAGTTCAGGTGCCACGGCAGGATACGCATTGCAGGATCGACCGGCCAGAACGCCTGCTGCAGCCAGAAGTTGCGGGCCATGGCAAATCGCGGCCACCGGTTTATTCGCGCTAAAGAAATGACGCACGACCGCCAGAACATCAGCATTGAGACGCAAATATTCTGGTGAACGACCACCTGGAATCAGTAAACCATCATACTGTTCAGGAATCACATCTGCAAATGTTGCATTAAGTGGAAAACGATGGCCAGGCTTTTCTGAATAAGTCTGATCTCCTTCAAAATCATGGATGGCGGTGCGGACGAAGTCGCCCGCTATCTTTCCGGGACAGACCGCATGGACGATGTGCCCGTAGATCTGCAATGCCTGGAAAGGAACCATCGCTTCGTAGTCTTCGACATAGTCGCCGACGATCATCAAAATTGTTTTGCTTGGCATGCTCGAGTCCTTACGCTTGCAGAATAACTAACGGCCTTTCCGTTTCTTTTTGTCACGAGTCCCGCGTGGGACATGTGGCGATTGATAACCTGCTGGATTACGAATTTGCCGTTGCGATTGTTCCTCGGCTTGTTTTTGCAACTCTTCAATCTTAGCAATCCACTTACTCATCAAACTTGGCTTGGTTTGTATATTTCCTGCTGATCCCGACATTCTTGCCGGATCGGTATCGGGATCAAGCTTTGGTTTTGGAATCAGTTTCCGCTCCGCAAGAGCCCAGGCTGTACTGCAAATAAAATAGATGCAAAGACCCGCGGCAACCTTGTAGAAAAAGATACCCATGAAGACAACCATGAATTTCATCATGCGTTGTTGACGTTCTTGAAATTCATCCGTCGCCGGCGGCATCGAAATTTTCTGATGCATAAAAATCACCGCCACGGCCAGAATCGGCAAGATATTCAAATACGGGCCAAGGTAAAGCAAGCGAAACATCGCAGCGATCAGGTTATCCGAAGTTCGTAAATTGTCCGGATCACTGATCAATGGGATCTTTTCACTCCACCACAAAAGCATGTCCGGCGCGGCCAAGTTGGGAATCCATAAAAACGGCTCGAGACGGAAGAAAATGCTCTCTTGCAAGCAGAAGTACAGGCCCATCAAGATTGGCATCTGGGCAAATAACAGCAAGCAACCGCCTGACGTGGCCAGTGGATTGACGCCATTCTCAAGCATCAGTTTCGTTTTTGCCTGATTAAATCCATGAAAGTCGTCTTGATACTGAGCCTGAAGCTTATCAATTTCGGGCTTTAATCGCGCCATCTTTTCTTGCAAACGCATCACCGATTGCTGTTGTTTGCGGCTCGGCACAAACAACAGCATCCGAACAATGACGGTCAGCATGACAATGTTCAGCCCCCAAATCGGGATGAGCCCGTTCAACCAGTAAAGCACTCGATGCATGATGTTGGTCATGAATATGACGAGATCCGACCAATACAGCCAATTGGCGAGCCGTCCGAAGATCAGCGGCGAATGATAATCGGTCAAGGTCCGGAGATTCAGCCGATCCAGGTATCGGGTCACAAGTTCCTCGGAAACTTCACGTTCACCGCGAAGCATTCCTAATTGTACGACTTTCACTGGACCATCATAGACCAGATATTTGTGCGTGATAGTCTCATTTTCAGGATCAGAACCCGGGTTCAACTCGGTCGAAACCGCCCGGAAGGTTACATCGGAAAGAAAGGCTCGGCTTGGATCGTCCCATGGATGAATTTCCCGAGTCGGTCGGACATAATCCCAGATTTTCTTACGCTCGGACTCGGGCATGGTGTCATCAAGACACAATGCACTGGCAAAATACTGATTGGCCACGGCCGCATAGGCAAAGCGATTATCCAGCCGATTGATCCGCTCGCCACCTTTCTGCAAAGCAATCGTCGCTGCATCTTCAATTGACCGTTTCATGCCGCCTTGCGGGTTTGTCCAGCCGATCATCACGTTCCTATAAACACTTGTATACCACTCCCCTTCGATCGGCAAGCCACGACCACCGACAATCTGATAACGAAACTTGCCAGTTCCTTTGATCCGATTCGGTAAGGGGATCACCTGCACCACCAGGCCAAAGTGATAATCCTTCGCCCCGAGCGTGTACGTTTTTCGCAACTTAAGGAAATACGGAGCCGCTAGTTCTGTCTCGAAGACCACACGCCACTGCCCCCTACCATCCGCGGGTTGTTCACGCTCAACCACTTGCCAATGTCGCCGGCCCAGTTCGGGGGAAGGATGATGGATGTTCATGTACCCGGCGTCGTCCGGCTGCCGTTGCGGATCATCCGAAGACGGATAGTGCAAAAGCTGATACGAAGGCTCGGCCAAAAGCTTCCGAATCTCTGGGTCTGTGACCGGACCGGGCTGCAGATTCGGAAACGGAGCTTCCGTGACAATCGAATGAGGGTCCGGTGCACGAACGATGCCGGGAATCAGACGCAGCGGTTGTGGCTGGGGGCGACCGTCGCCACCGAGAATCGCTTGCCCTTTGTCATCCACTCGAACGACTTCACGGCCCAAGCGATTGGCTTCAGCAAATTGTGTCAAGATTAATTGTTGAACTGCACCGCCTTGAGTCGTCAACAACACCTTGGTAAAGCAGGAATCGTCCCCTAAGGGGATCAATTCTGGCGGCTGCTGCGGCTCTGGCTCTGCCGGCATCGCACCACGGACCGGCGGCGGCTCGGACACAGCGTTTGCAGCCACGGGCAGCCGACTGGTTACCGGCCAAGCGGTTGCTGGCAAACTCGGGCCGATCATCGCCCCTGCCAGGGCTTGAATGGTTTCTCGCGGCGGCTTCCATTCCGGTTTCGGAAGAAAATGCTTATCGATGTACCACCAAGCCAGCGTCGTGACGGCCGCCAACACCAGGAATAACGCGAAATTGGCCAGATTGTTCCGCATAATCGCCATTCGTGCCCGGGGACTCAGAGCCTGACCCATTCAGCCTCTGAACATAAGCTAGCAATTGTTGGAAAAAGCAACAGCCCACCGGGGTCGGCGGGCTGTCTGGATCGATAATTCCGTCGCCTGATCTTAACGTCCCTCTCGGAGCCGATCCCCTAAAAAGTTCTCGAGCTCCGGTATCTCGTAAATCTTCTTGATCGTTTTCTCAACGTCATATTCCACCCGGTGAAAGGTGATAATGTCGTTGTTCAGGGTAATGTAGCAAGCTTTCCAGTTACCGTCGCGTGGCTGGCCGACTGAGCCGACATTGCACAGGGTTTTACGACCATCCAATTTGTATGTGTAATTCAGGTCTTCGGGGCTGAAAAATTGCAGATTCTCGGTAAAGATTCCGGGAACATGAGTGTGCCCCTGGAAGCAATACTTTTCCACAAGGGCATAGATGCGTTCCATCTTCCGTTGGTTGTAAATATCCTCGGGGAAGACATACTCATTCAGCGGGTTGCGTGCCGAGCCGTGCACATACAAGTAGCCATTTTCACGGTGAGTCCGGGGGCGTTCGGCGAGGAATTCCCAACGCCGTTCCCGAACCGCCCGAGGTTCCGGACCGCCTTCCAACTGAGCCCGCGTCCAGAAAATCGCACGTTCCGCCGAGGCGTTGAAACCATCGGGGTCGAACATCGCACCTTGATCGTGATTGCCCATGAGCACCAATTGACAATCCATCACTAAATCGACACATTCACGGGGATTCGGGCCATACCCGACCACGTCGCCAAGACAATAAATCTCGGTAATCCCCTGAGATTTGATGTCGGCAAGAACAGCCTGAAGTGCTTCCAAATTGCTATGAATATCGCTAATGATCGCCTTCACGCCATCACTCTCTGTCCGGTGCGGACGCTGATGCCGTACCGCAACTCTTGTAAGGAACTATAGCCGGTTTTCCGGGGATCGTAAACGGGTTAGCGGAGCGATTCCGCTAATTCCACCAACTTAACCACGTCACTGGTATATCAGCTTTCTAGCTTTCCGTAAATAAGAGTAAGCTCTGGTGGTTTCCAGAGCTTACCGTCTCATCAAGTTTAATCACAAGAGAAATTCCGATAATGGGAAATCGTTGATTTGCCAAGGGTTTCCGGTCAATGCCAGCGTGGGAGATTTTGATGCTCTTAGAGGATTTCCTTGGTAAATGGATTCGGTTTTTCGACAATCTGAACTGGCCGACCGTTGGGCGTTTCATTTTTGCGCGTGTGATCGATCCCCATGATTTCGCATACCGTGGCTAAAAAGTCCGCCGCGGAAACTTTTCGTTCTTCGACGGTGGCTCCTTCTTTGTCGGTTCTGCCGACCACGCGTCCACCGGCGATACCACCGCCAAACATCGCCAGACTCCAGGCTTTCGGGTAGTGATCGCGGCCGGGCTTGGCCCCACGGGTGTTGATATGCGGGGTACGGCCGAATTCGCCCATCCAGATGATCAATGTGGTCTCAAGCAGACCCCGATCTTTGAGATCCGTAATCAGGGCAGACATTGCCGCATCAACTTGTTGGGAATTCGATTTGACGCGTGTCCAGTTATCTTGGTGCGTATCCCAGCCGCCCAGCGAAACCTCAATAAAGGGAACGCCGACTTCGACCAGACGCCGGGCCATCAGTACGCCTTCCGCAAAATTGCCTGTGCCGTAACGCGATTTTGATGCGGCGGGCTCGAGACTCAGATCGAAGGCTTTTGCTTCTTTTGATTGCATCAAGCGAACGGCTCGCTCGTAAGTCGTGGTATGATCCGCGATGACATCGGCCTGATATTCCCCGCGAAAGGCACTCTCCATTTCTTGGAGAAGGGTTAACCGGGTGGAAAATTGCCGCTCGGAGACAGTCGCCTTGAGATCTTCGACTCCTCGGCTCGGGCTGGTGATTATCAACGGCTGATATTTTGGCCCGAGGAACCCAGAGCCGAAGGTCCGATTGCCGATGGACACAAAATTCGGCACCGAGGCTTCGGGATTACCGACTTCAGAGGCGACAATGGAGCCGATACTGGGGTAATTCAGTCCGCCTTGCCCTTCCCGGTAGCCGGTGTGCAGGTTGTATTTTGCTCGGGGATGAGCACCTTCGGCCGTGGACATCCCGCGGACAATCACACCGTGATGCATCAACCCGGCCAGCTTGGGCAAATGCTCGGAGATTTGAATTCCCGGCACCGAGGTGGCGATCGGGCGAAATTCCCCCGCACCCTTGCTCTGCGGTTTCAAATCGAAGGTGTCTTTGTGGCTCGGGCCGCCATCCATCCACAAAAGAATGATCGATTTGGCTTTTCGTGAGCCGGCGCGGGCTGGGGCGGCCACTGCCTGATTGGCGAGGACCTTCAACCAGCCGGACAATGACGCGGTGCCGACACCGGCCGCTGTCAGTTGCATAAACCGCCGGCGAGTGGATTCTAACAAGCGTGCGGAAATCATAACCAATCTCCTGGTTTTGAACAAATTGCCTTGGATCGGCTATTGAAAAATCTCGATGCAATTTCAATCGATTGTGGTGCTGGCGTGTTAAGGCATCCACTCACGAGTTTGGCCGGGGTCAGCGGATCATGGAGAATTCGCTGCTGTTCAGGATGGCCCAAAGCAAATCAGCATAAGCGACAGCCCCGTTCTCGGCGATCAATCCTTGCCAGCGTTGTCGCTCGGTTGGCGTGGGTCGCCGGGACAAGGTCGCGAGCAACAAGTTGTCTAAGGCCGCATCGACCGAACTGGTTTGGCCGATGATTCCTTGGGCGACTGCCCCGTTGCCTCCGAATCGGCTATTCATCAAGCGGAGGGCTTGTGGAATGCCGGCGTCGTAGGCTGTCGGATTGGCTTGCTCTGCCCCGGCCAGGTAAAACTGGATGAATTGCTCGCGGGCAGAGTTGGCATTACGGCCAGCGCCCGCACCTTTGGCTTTGCCACGGGCCGAGTTGCTCGACGGACTGGCGTCCAAAATCAGGGACAAGCTGTCATAGAGCTGTTCCGGTGAGAATACCTTCAATGTCCGGTGGCTGAAATAAACGTCATCATTTTCGTTCCCGCCGGTCGTCTTGGAACTTCTCTGGTAGGTTTCGCTCAAGCAAATGGCCTTTGTCAGATATTTTAAGTCAAAGCCACTACCAGCGAAGGCATTGGCGAGTTCTTCCAGCAATTGCGGATGCGATGCCGGGTTATCCGGGTGCATATCGTCAATCGGATTCACGAAACCGCGACCGAACAGTTGGCCCCAAGTACGATTCACCATCGCCTTGGCAAAATAGGGGTTGTCCGGAGAGACCATCCAACGGGCAAGCACAGGCCGATACGGGTCGAACGAATTCAGAGTGGGTTCCGCTCCCCCGAGGAATTTTGCTTTCACATCCATGGCAGCTTCGGGGAAGAAGTCTCGCGCTTTCGTTTTGCCTGTCCCCTCCCGAACCCCGATCTCCGAGTTATCTCCGCCCTTGTTCGTGTTTCGCGGCCGGTCAACGTTCACTTTGGAAAAGAATGCGGCCATGCCCCAGTATTCTTTCTGTTTCCAACCGGTAAACGGATGATTATGGCACTGCGCACATTGCAGTTGAATGCCGAGAAAATGCTGAGTGGCCGTATCGGTTAATTTATCGATCGATCGATTCGCCAGGAAATACGTCACGGCCGGGTTATCTTTGACCGTGCCCGTGGCCGTCACCAGCGAAAACACGAGTTGATCCCAGCGGACATTGGCGTTGAACTGATCCTTTAACCAGTTGTAAAACGGGCCCTTTTGAACAAAGCGATTGTTGGACTCACTGGGGAAAAGTTTGGGAAGCCAGAGATCTGCGAGGTGCCGTCCGTAGTTCGGGCTGGCTAAGAGCTGATCAATCAATTCTGCCCGCTTATTCGGATGCGTCGAATCCAGAAACTGGCGAGCTTGCTCGGCGGTCGGAATGACACCGGTCAGGTCGAGATAGACGCGGCGGAGAAACTCTTCGTCGCTGCATCGGGGAGAAGGGATGATCGACTCCTCAGCCAATTTCGCGAGAATCTGCTGATCAATCCGTGCGGCCAGTGCCTGGGGATTATGAGCTTCGGGAAGTTTTGCCAATTTTGGCAGGGTCACAGGCTGAAACACTGCGGGTGCCGCAGCCCGCTGCTCGGCACGGCGTTGTTCTTGGGCGGCTTTTTCTGCCTCGGCGGCTTTTTTCGCTTTCGCTTCTGCTTGAAGCTTTTTCTTTATCGCCTGCTTGGCTGCTTGCTTTGGCGTGACCGCGACCTTTCCAGCCACTTTATTCGGAGCGTCGGCAGCAGATCCGACAGATTCAAGGCTCACGCCGACACAAGCGAAGAAAACAGCGGCGATCACTAGACCGCTCGACCGGATCCTCATAAGCATTCTCCAAGCTACAAATTGCGATCAGCCATGACAGCCTGGCTCAGCGGCATCTTCACTACCTGATTGATCCTTTAACACCGCATCACTCCAAAAGTTTCGCGTCGGCAATGATTTTTCCGAAATCGGCTTGAGAACTGGTTGCATCTGGACTCAGTGAAGCAGGCTGGACTGGGGATTACCCGGCCAGGGAAACCTGCCGAGGGAAATCAGGGGTGTTCCACAGTTTCCAGGTCTTACCCCTGAAGAGAAGCGGATTTGCGGGAGGAATGTGGTTGGCTGTTCCGCTGTTACAGGGAGTACGCCCAGCGGAGCAGATTTCTCGAGGGAAACAGGCAGTTACCCAGCGACAAGTGGGGGCAGTCGGAAGAGGTGGGTGGCGTTCTCGCTGGTTTGCCGGGCCAGTGCTTCCAGCGATTGCTTCCTTGCTGCAGCAAGAACAGCCGCGGTCGCAGGGACAAAGCTCGGCTCATTTCGCTTGCCGCGATGAGGAACCGGAGCCAGATACGGGCAATCCGTCTCAATCAGCAAGCGGTTGTCAGGAATTTCGGCCGCGACAACACGCAGTGCTTCTGCCGATTTGTATGTGAGCGTTCCTGCGAAAGAAATCATCAACCCGAGCCGCAAACATTCCTGAGCGAATCCACTGTTGCCGGAGAAGGAGTGCATGACGCCACGAATCGGGCCGTATTGGGCAAACTCGGAACGCAAAACCTCAAGCACGTCGTCTTCGGCCTCACGGCAGTGAATGATCACGGGTCGATTGAGTTGCCGGGCCAGTGCCAGATGCTGGCGGAAAAAGCTGGTTTGCATCGGCAACGGCGTTCGATTCCAGTGCCGATCCATCCCGGTTTCGCCGACCGCAACCACGCGTGACGCTGATCGGGCCAGGTGGGCGACCTGATCCCAGTCGCTGGGGGCAGCATCCGCGACGTGATTCGGATGAATGCCGACGGCGGCAAAGACTCCAGGCCAATGACTCGCCAAGGCGACCGCAGTTTCGCTGCTCACGCGGTCGATCCCGATTGTGATGATGGTCTGAACACCAGCTTGAGCCGCGCGTTCCAGGACGGCGGGTAAATCGGGATTAAAGCGTTCATCATCGAGGTGAGCATGCGTATCAATCCAGGTCAACTCCATCCGCCCGGGATCCTCCGCATTAAGACGCATAAGAAACGAGATTCGGGGAGCAAAACGCCCCCCGAATCCAGGTGCACCAGACTCAGGATCGATCGCAGATCGATGACGGCAACAAGGCAGAAATTACGGTTTGATCCGAGGACCGAAACCGCTGCTGTCATTCATTGGATTCGTGGAGGCATCGCGTCGTTCCGAGACACGCTTGATCCAGTCATTCCATTCTTGATCGCGTTCTTTCCGGCCTTCATCGGCCATGTCGATGGCAGAATTTCGCAGGGTGAGCTTGCCGTCCGGCAAGAGAATGAGCAGTTCTGTTGCCGTCTGATCTTCAATCGTTCGATTGCCGACATCTGTTTTGATATTGCCACCTTCGAAGTCGATCAGGACAGATTTTGTTTGGAAATTGACAGGCCAGCCTTTGGGTTGATTTTGGGGGGGCACGCCTTCAATCGCCACGGCATTGCTGAGTTCGCGGAGGACATAGCCCGCCGCGGAAGACGACCAGAGAGGCAATTTGACCAGTTGTCTGCGACCGACATATTCACCCGGGACGACCGGCATTTCCGCGACGACCCAGGTTCCGACGGGTTCAACCGTACTACCGCTTGAGCGAACTTGTGGTAGCCAGGTTTGCATTTGAATGGCCGCGTGATGGCCACGTTTGACATCAATCACGTCAAACAGTCGACTGAGGATTGCATAAATCTTACTGTTTGAACCGGCATATTCGCGGGACAAGTCATCAAAAGTTTTGACGTAGCGACTCGTGTCGTAAGCATAAAGATGAGATTCCGGCGGTAGCGACACGACTTCGGGAATCACCACCCAGGGGCCTTCGAGAATTTCTTTCTTGGCGTCGCTGGGTTCTCGGACCTCTTTGGTTTTGCCGTAATTGGGATTCTTCATCCGGACGCGGACACGATATTGGTAGGAATATCCCGGCAAAACATCGACATCCAGAAAGCGAAGCAGCAACACATCCACTTCGGGCCCTTGTGGGACAGGCTGATTCGCCATCGGATCGAAGCGCCCGGGGCCGCGTGGGGTCGGATCGATTGGCATCGGAGTCATCTCAGGATTGGTGGCTCCGACACCGAAGACTCCGGCTCCAATCGTGTCCACGGCATAGGGATTTTGATCCCCGGCTTTGGAACGGAAGCGTTTTTGCCATTCCGTTTCTGTCACTGGTGGTTGAGCTTGATCATGCAGTTTTGCGATGGCATCGTAAATTTGCGGAATTCGGACGGGCGGATAGGATGCCAGTTTATCTGCGAGTTCGGGGAGGGGAGCCGCAAGTCGTTGATCGTAGCGGAGGAAGTACGGCAGATATTCGCTATCGGGGACGTAGGCAATCTTCCGCGAACGAATCTTGGTAAAGAATTCCTCTTCGTGATTGTACGGCGTCCAGTCGAGCACTTCACCTGATGGCAAAATGATGCGACGTTCCACGTCGAAGCCATCGAAGATGGGGCCGGGACCGGCAGCCAGATTTGGATTCATCGCGCCAGGACCGAAGGCACCGGGTCCGGCGGGGGCACCGGGGATCGCCCCGGGGATGGCACCGGGAACACCGCCGTTGAAGCCGGGTGCCATGCCTGGAAGCCCTGTGGTCACCGGCGGTGTCGGCACGGATTGAATCGCTGCTTCTTGCCGGGACTGAAGCCGGAGGGCTCGCCGAATCTCTTCAAGTTGTTCTTTCAGGGGAAAAGCCATCTGCACCATTAACGCTCGCAGAGGGAAGATGGTTTCGGCGAGGGGAAGGTTTTGCTTTTCGACGTCGTCGATATTCACATACTGGACGGTTTTATCTTCCCGTTGGCTCACAGCAATCGAAGCCGGGATGGAGGAGCCGTAGGGATCGTAGCCGGCGCCGGGGATTGCCCCTTCCGCTCCTGGCATTGGATTCGGTGGCATGGGACCGGCTCCTGGTGGTCCACCGGGGCGGCGTGGGCGTTCTGGCCGGTTGGCTGGTCGTTGCGCCGTCACATTTTTGATGTTCGACAAAAATCCTTTGAGATCGCGTTGGAAGGCTCCGCGATCCTTGGCAGCGATCGGCTTATTGACAAGAACACCGATTTTGATGCGGCCGTTCGGGTCGGTGGGGAGTAACACATCCAGCGAACGCATCGGTCCACGGATCGGATCAATCTGCCAGGAAACGATCCCGAGAACGCGTGGATTTTCCCGGAGCAGATCCGGTTGATGAATGGGTTCAAAAATCGGACCGGCGAGGGCGAAAGGTTCGGGAGGAACGGGCGGAAAAGCTGCACCTTTCTTGACCCACTCGGGCAGGGGCGGGGCACCTTCTCCGTCGCCGTTGATGGCTGCACGGATGGCGCTGACTTTTGTTGTCATCTCTTTAACGATGGCGTCGGGGCTGGTGGTATCTGCATAAGTCATCGCTCCCCAGAGGCTTAAAGCGATCAAGCCGAGTAATCCCAGGCCGATGGCGAGTTTCTCGCCCTGCTGGAGTAAAAAGCCCGGGCTGTTTTTTTTACTGCCACTCTCTGCGGCTTTCGCTGTTGTTCCTGATTTACCCATCACAAAGCTCCTTCAGAGCGGTTGCCGAGATTTCCAGAAGTTATACGAGTGAAAATCGCATCATCCCGTGAACGTGGTTTAGTTCCGTGGAAGAGACCCTGATGTTGATTGTGAGCCGGCGGGCTGAGTTTGCGACGAGCCGGCCGGGCTAGTCGTTGATGGTGGATTCCCTGTCGGCGTGGGGTTGGTCACAGGCGGTGGGTTGGGCGGAGTCGTGGCCGGGGTGCCGGTTGAGTCAGCAGGTGTTCCGGCTGGGTTGGCTCCAGCTTCGGGCGTATTGGAATTGACCGGTAAATTGGCCGGTGCTGCTGCTGGCCCGGAGCCTGGTTCTGAAGGATTTTCGCCACCGGGATCGGTTGTTGGCTTCGGTTCTTCATATTTTTCATACAGTGTCAGGATGCCATGAATTGTGAGTTGCACGAGCCCCGAGGTGACTTGCCCTTCGGAAACGGTGCTGACTCGAGACGCGAAGCCAGGGCTGCGGGGGTCATCCAGCGGACCGGGGCCGAGCGGCAAGACATAAGTCTCTGGGTTGTCGATATACCCGGGTTCTTCGGCACCGGGGCCGGGAGTCCGTCCTGGGGTGGGGCTGCTTTTGAGTGAACCGCGGAAGCGTTGCCAGTAGAACTGGGTAATTTGGCAGCGAAGTGGTGAGTTGGCGTAGGCGACTAGCACATCCTGCATGAACATCTGATCAACGACCATCGAGACGGCGAAGGGCATGCGTCGCACTTGGGGCGAAACCTCGAGATAGCGGTTTTTGTTGCCGAGCAACACTGTTTCCGGTGGGCCCGCAAGGAGGCTGCCGGCGATGCCTGGTGGTTGTCCTGCTCCGGGAATCATCCGCGGGTCGGTGGCTCCAGGTCCAGGGCCGGGGGGCATGAGGGCGGCATCATCGCTGCCGTCGCTGCCGGGCGGCGATGTTGATGAGGCAGTTGCTGCCGGGTCGGGTGCCAAGAATGCGGGTGGTTTCAACGCGGTGATGAGGGAATGATGTCGGGCATCGAGTGCACGCAGCGTGCCGATTTCGACGATGTCGAGCCGACGAATCGGGACCGTCTGGGTATCGAGCACCTGTTCCACCCGGGTGATTTTTTGTTTTTCGGTTCCAGCGGGGATACCGTGCAATCGCGGGTTCGGTTTGGTGGTAATCGAGGCTTGTGCCGGGACAAATTCGCCTTCGATGCGGAAATCGACCGGCTGTGCGGTTTGTTGATCACTCAGCCAGACTTTCAGCCGCATGGTGTTACCGATCCCCAGCAATTGCAGGCGATCCGTCCGGTTCGTCAATTTGGCTTGGATCAGATTGTCGCCACCATTTTTATCGATCCAGAGTTCAAGTTCCCAGATTTTATTTCGGAAGGTGCGATGGAACGGATCATCGGCTCCGGCCGGTGCGGGCACAAGTTGAAATTGGGCGGCGGATTGATTGACAAGCTGGATCGGCTTGAGCAAACCCCGTTGTACCCAGAGATCTTCCAGGGCCAACCAGATTTGGGCGCTAGTCGGTCTTTTTTGGCCCCAGTCACTGACGTGGCGCAGGACATTTTGCCAGCGGCCGCCGAGAAAGCTAGTCGGTCGAATGCTGTCTGCGACTTTGGCGTAAGCGGCTTCGTAGACATCTTTGCGTTTGAAGACTTCAAAGGCATCGTCGGTGTCGTTGATAGGTTCTCCGAACTTGGTGTAGCGCAGTTCCAGCTTGCGTAATCGTTGGCGGGGATCGTTATCCACGGGCCAATCGAATAATTTGTGTTGAACTGATTGGCGTTGCCAGTTATCAAGCCAGAGTTGGTTTTTCTTCTTGGCAAGTTCTGCTGTTTGTGCGTCAAAGTCCTTGAGCACTTTTTGACCAGGGGCGCGGGTCCCGGCGAGTTCTTTTTTCTGTTTTTCGATCTCGGCGGAGCGTTTTTCGATGGCACCGCCGACATCCGTCCAGATGATCACAACGGCGATCAAGGTTAAGAGAGGGGCTAAGCCGGTTAGAAACCAGAAGTGTTGCTTTTTGAGAGCATTTTTATCCATAGTTGTTGATTCCGCGAGGGTATCACCTTTTTCGCAAACCGTGAGTTGAACAGAAGTCCAGAGATTCCAGGAGATAAGTCACAAGCATATTTTCCAATCGCTTTGATTTATTGAGGGGTAGCGGATGTTCTAGTCTCTGAGGTCGTGGTGGCATCCGATATCGGTTCTCGCCAGATGAGGCAGACGACGAATTCATAGCGGGGCTTGAGTTTAACACCGGGTGGCAGGCGGGGCTGACCCGTTGGGTTCATCGGGTCGATGGCACTTGGGCCGCCGGGGGCCGAGCCCGGTTGTGG
>Ga0308410_1000086_pt1 | contig 37276 bp, 19 predicted proteins | sample HotsprOSTMatCore_FD_203467 | JGI IMG/M metagenome (GOLD analysis project Ga0308410, IMG submission 203467) | Hot spring phototrophic mat microbial communities from Octopus Spring, Yellowstone National Park, Wyoming, United States -... | ecosystem: Environmental > Aquatic > Thermal springs > Hot...
GCCGCAAAGAAAAGAGAGGTTTTGTATGGAAGGGAGAGAAAAAGTGCCGGAAGTCGCACGTACTGAGGCTGCTTAGTGGTTCATGTTGTTGTTCCTTTTTTGAACTCCGTTGACGGCTGGATCCAGACTCTTATCCAAAATTCGCTCCCTGCGGCCCTAAACGGCAAGGGGCGAATGTGAGTGTGCTGCCCTCGGATATGGGGATATGCTTCGGATCTCGGCCTCTCCCCGAAATGGGAATACGTTTTTTGAATTCAGGCCTCGTGGGGTAATTCCGAAGCTTCACGGGCCTAGCCAGCCCTATGGAGTGTACTTCGGAGGTTCGCTGTAAGGTTTTTTGGCAACAGAGTTGTGTTGAGGAAAACCTATTCCTGGTTGTCTGTAGGTGTCGGCTGTGGAGGCTAGTGGAGTGTCCAGCATGGCACAGATTTCTCGTCGCCCCTTCCTCACTTGTTTGGGCATAGTCTCCCTAGTGCTGGGATCGCTTTTAAGTGTGGTTTCCTTGTCTGTGGCCCTTGCCGCCACCCCCAGCGATTCCAGGGCAATAGCGATTTCCTTGCGGGAGTTACCTCGTGATGCCAACACCCCGGAGGCCCGAAGGCTCTTCGGTGCCACGATCCTCCGGGGTTTTTCGGTTTTCACAGATGCGGAAGGGCCCAATGTGGTACTCCTTGCGGTTCGGGCACCGGATAGCCCACCTTTGCAGTTGGACGACTTTCTCGTGGCCTGGCTCAATGTTTCCACTGAGCGTCAGTGGCCAGGATGTAGCATCGACCCGCGTCCGGAGACAATTCGCCGACTGAACGAAATTGAGAGGTGGTGGGCGATAGAAGAACGTCCCGATCGGGTTGATGCCCTGATGCGGCAGTGGGCCGAGGTGGCCCGGGCTCCTCAGCGGGTGGTAATCTTTGGTGTTAGCCGCGACACTCACTTCGCCCAAGTGATGGTGGAGGCGGACTATCATCTGAAAGATCTTGTCCATGGCCGGGTGAAACTTCCAGGAATGAGGAGCCTTTTCGAGATCCGTTGGCAGGAGTCGCTGGCAAGGCTTAGGGATCCGTCCGCGCCGCCGGAATCCCGTGGTTCAATAAGTCGATTTTGGTTCAATGCTGGTCAACCCCGCATATATCGCGACGAAAACACAGTAATTCTGGACGAATGCCCAGTCGTGCTGAAAACGGAGGAGGAAGCTGCTTTTCCGGACGGAACCACGCGAGGGCTGGGAAGACCCGAGCCACGGGCTCAAGACTTCGCCGAGGAATTCACGCGGAGTTTCGAGAAGATAGCTGAGAAACAGCCCATCTATCGGGAGCTCCAAGGTCTCTACCGGATGGTGGCAATAGCTCACGCTTTGTACCAGCAAGAAGAGCCCCCCAATTTGCAGGAGATGATAGACAACTTAGTTCGCGCGGCACCGATCAGACGGGTTCAAGTGCCGAGCACTCTTCCAGGAAAGGTCAGAACGGAGAAGGCCGAAATTGAGGAGGAAGTTCCGGGAGGTATTCTCCGTGCATGCACTTGGGTTCTTGCGTGCGGCGGCGTAACCGTTAATCCAAGGGTGACACCGGAATGTGAAATTCGCACGTCTAACCCGAGGATGCGTGCGATAAGCGAATTGTCATTTCGTTTGCAACCTAACCCGCGGTCGGTCTGGTGGGATGTTGGCCCAAGCAGCGTCTTATACCTTGGGCGTTCAGATTGAGCTCACGTTGATCGCAGATAAAGGTCGTTAAAAGCCGTAGGAGAGCTGGGGTTGGAAGGAGCGGCTCGGAGGATATTTGTAAGTACCGATCCTGCCGACTCGGATGGGCCGAAGATACCAATCTGAAAAGCGTTGCGGCGTTAACTTGGGTTCAACCTGGAAACCTGTGGAATCCATCGGGAGGTTACGAATTCTTGTTCCTTCCTCGGGGGGAAGCTTTATTCCTCGACGTTCCCCATGCGCGGGCGCGAACCTCTGCGATCAAAATATTGCCATTCCCGCGCAAATTCGTCCGTGGGGGTTTGAGCTGCTCCGATAACCAACTCAGGTGGTATCATAGCTCCGCATTACTGGGAGAGAAGAGAAATCGTTTTATTAAACGTTCCGCAATTTATTTTTGACCGAGTGGGTAGTTTTCTCACGAGTATCAAAAGATCCGGAAGGTAATTGTTATACCGCGGCACGGATAGAGTTGTCCTCTGCCAGTCAGTGGGAGGAAGTGGGTGCAACCAAGGGGTTTAATTTGGAAGAGGCAACGCTGAGAAAAAGTAATAATCCGCTTCGCGTCTCGGAGTCCTCCGCTTATTTTCGGAATCGGGGCGTGCGATTTGGACTAACAGAGAGCGAAACGTGAGAGAAGAACGACGGTCTTCCCGGTGGCTGAAGTAAATGGGATTGTAGTCCTCATGCAGCCCAACATGCGTGACTGGATATTAGAGATTATCCTTGGGATTGTGGCCGGAAGTATTTGCGGTTTGGTTTTCTTGCACTTTGTTATTCTTATTGCGAGCTCTGGGGGCTTGCTTTGCGAGGTTTTTCTCCATGTTTTTCCGAGACGCCTTATTTCGGCCTGCGCCAATTGCTCACTTTCAGTATTTATTGAGCGGGTTACAGCGCCGGGCTGACGATCTGGGGAAGTGGTTATTCGCGGGGGAAGTGTCGACCAGGGGTCGAGGGCTTCGGGTATTTCGCTTAAAACTTCAACTGAAGCGGCTGTTTGACAGACTCGCGCGTTATGTGAGAGTAAACCCTGATCAAAGCTTGAAGCTGCGGCAGGACGCTGAGGGACTATTGTTGGGTGCGTTGGCTCTTCATCCTTGTTGGGTCACTCTTTGGCATCGCGCGATCGTGCATCGGCTTTTATATTGGGGCTCCGATCCCCGGTCATCATCCAAATTCGCTTTTGACGTGCTGGTGGAATCGCAACAGGATCTTCGCACTGAGGTTTCCCCTTTTTCAGGATATTTAGCTTTCGCGTTGCAAGACGTGATGGATCTGGTGAAACGGGTAGAAAAAGGAAAACCACACCGACTGGTACACGTCCTTCGTCACCGAGCAGCTCCGGATTTTCTATCCCTAGCTGAGAGGAGGGTTCTGGCTGACGCGGGGAGTGCTGGAGTATTCCAGTGGCATCGAGTCGCAGTAAGCGACTTTTGGGTGGCAGCCATCTGCCATGAGGAAGCGGATATCCTCCGACGAAGATTGGAACGGAGACTCATGATATGGCGGAAACGCCGCTGGTGGGAATGGCTCTTTCCGGACGGGTGGAGACTTCGGGTCCGCCTGGCATCGAGGATAGCAAGTTGGTTTGACTCGGCAATTATCGGGAGGCTCGCAAGGTTGAACGTGGTCAAGCCGCTTTTGTGCCCGGAATTACCCTGGGATGAGGAACGTCTAACTCCTGTCCTTAGCTTGTTAGGAGAACACAGTTCGCGCGGATGGAGGCACTGGTTGGAGTGGTGTATTTGCCGAAGATTGCAAAAAACAGGAGGAGAGGAAACCGGACTAATTTACAGTTTGTCGAGAGTTTTGTGGGGAAATTCGCGGCCTTGCCAGGAGCTAGTGTTACGTGTTGCATCTCGTGGTCTGGGGGATTTGATAATCGCTCGATCAAGACTGGGATTCACAACGTGGGGGAACATCAAATCGTTCCTGGGACTTTGCTCGGAGCTTGTTTTGTGGGTTGTAGGACAAAAAAAGGGAACTGCTCGGCAAGGCACTGGCATAGACCTAGAATCAGAGGCGAGTTTGTTTCTGAAAGCTCTAGAGCGGGCTTTGGTGACCTTGCTCCAAAGTGGTCCGGAAGGACTGCTGCGGGTCGGTGAGTTTCTCCAAAAGTTGTTGGAGGGTGCTATCCAAAGTGGGTTGGATTTCTTGTCGCTTGAGAGCGCGCTGACAACTTTCCGATTACGGCATTATCTCGAGAGATGGACATTTGGGGCGGTGTGCTACGATCTGCCAAAGATTCAGGGCAGGGTGGGAGTCTTTGGGGGCGTTGAGCCGGATTCCGACGGGCAGCTCCGGCGAGCGGTGCAGAGATGCATTGAGCGATGGCTGGAGGACTACTGTCACGTGGATTCCTCGGCCGCATCGATGCTTTCGCAAGAGGACGCGATCTCCGAGCAACTCCGGGAGATCGGCAACAAATTAGCCAGATTAGACTCTGAGGTCGCAACCCTCATGCGACTTGTGATTGTCCGGGCCTTGTGTCGTGCGAAACATACGCTACTGAAGGGAGGAGTTGGGTGATGGTTCTACAAACCCAATTGGATCCGCGCGATTTGCATGCCTTCGCGTCTCCAGAGGTAACCGAGGCAATTAAGGCGATGCGCGAAGCCGACGTGCTAGAGGTCGACCGGACAGAGCTTTTCTGGCCGTGTTTGGAACGGGTACTTCGCCTGGAGGAGCGACTCAATAGCATGATAGAAGGTAAGGAGGAAATAATTCGCTTAATTATCGCTTGTACGATCGCTCAAGTTCCCATGATATTGCTTGGGCCACCTGGGACGGGTAAATCCCTATTGATCCGAAAATTTTGTTCGCTGGTCGGACTTAGGCCGCACCATGAAAGTATCGAGGAGTTCGACAGGCAACTTAAGCAGCTGATTGAATCGCAGCGAACAACCGAATCACTGAGGCCGGGAAGTCGGCCGCTGTTTGAATATTTGGTAACGCGTTTTACCACGCCCGAAGAGATTATAGGACCAGTAAATATCAACGCGCTTCTTAAACTTTCATTATTTTATCGAGAGCCGGAGGGTATGCTGCCCGCTGCGGAAATCGCTTTTCTGGACGAAATTTTTAAAGCAAATAGCGCTATTCTCAATGCGTTGTTAGCTATTATTAACGAGCGAATTTACTACAACGGAGGAAGAGTTTTCGATGTCAACTTGGTCAACATTTTTGGTGCGAGTAATGAACCGCCTGATGCTGAGGAGTTAGCAGCTCTTTATGACCGGTTTCCGATTCGTGCCATAAGTCGGCCTGTTTCTGACAGTCGTGTGGACTCCCTGCTAGATCGGGCCCTCCGATTGGGCTATCAGGACGCTCTTCTCTCAGGTCGGGCGGACCACGCAAGCGAATCCGCTCCCGACCAATACCAAACGCACTCCCATGGCCAGGATGGTAGGACGCCCATCGCTTGTGTCAACGATTTCCGCTTATTAGCCAAATTGATTTGGGTCAGGTTCGAAGGGGCCGATCAATTTCACCCCACCCGGCTAAATAGCCGTGGTTTTTCGTTCTCTAGAGGGTTCGTAAATCTATTTCGCCAATTGCGTTACGAGTTCAACATAAGCGACCGAACTCCGGAGCGACTAATTCGGGTGGCCCGGGCTATCGCGTTGCTCGAACTTAAAACCGAGCTTGGTCCAGAACATCTCCGGGTATTCAAGTATTGCAGCCCGGATGTGGACTCGGCTGATGCCCTTGCCGATGTGGTGGAGGAGTATATCGCCGGCTTGGAGTCGAACCATCGGTTCAGGTAAACCGGATTCGGTGGATTTCCTACGATGAGCGCGCAGAATAAAGAGTTGCTCGAGGCGGTTACGAGAGCAGATCCGATTGCAGAGTCGTTATGGGATCGGGCTATTCGGAGCTGGTGGGAACCTCTCCGGGCAAAGAATTGGCATTTACCGCCTTTTCTTGTTTTCGATTTAGGCATTCTTCTCCTGCGGCCGGAGGCGTTGGTACGTTCTTCCAGCGGGGAGACAGGTCTTTATGCGGAGGCTTTAGCGCGCGTTGCGGGGCACGAGCGATTCCGGATGTGTTCCCGCTTGATTGCCCGATGCAGTCGAGAAAGGCAAGACGGCGCAATTCGTGTAGCGATTGAGGCAATTACGCGCCAAGTACGAGCTGTTCTTGCCAAAGAGAAAATGTGGGAGGAAAGCAAATGGAATGCCCCGGCCTGCGTACGTTTGGTAGGACAAGTGTTAGCCTCAGTTCTCGAGCGCGCGGAGGATCTCGCCTGGCTCACGGAGGTAGATCTGCTCGCTGTGTGGGCGGCTTCAGAGCGCACGCACGGGGAACGGTCGCTGGACTATGGGCTTTTAGACCGGTGCCTCTGTCAGAGCGAAGAACTACCGCGACACCGGCTGTGTTGGCGGCGGATCCCGACACGACGGTTGGGGCCCAAGGATATCTCGAGACTGCCCGGCGAAACGGTGGGCTATACCAGCTTGCGGAGTCGCCTCCCAGGTGACGAATGGCATGAAGTACTTCCCACCGAGTGGGCATTCTTTCAAGAGAGTGAATTACTCGGATTGGATAAGCTCTTGAATCGTCAGCCGTTGGTATACCGGCGAGAAACACCTCACGATTTGGTACCTCATCTTCGGGTTTTGCTAGTGAGCATCGTCGATGCATGGGGCGGAAGTGCTGGTACGTCGTGGCGAGAGACTGCAAATGCAGTTGCATACCCAAGGCAAGCTATCGACCTTCGCCATGAAGGCAAGGCGTTGCTCTTTCGAATGGTGCAGGACTTAGCTCAACAGATTCCTCGGGAACACATGGTTTTAGAGATGGCAGTTTTCCTGAGGGCTTTTGAGAGCAATTATTCACTAGTGGTTTCCGGATTTCATCTGGACGAGCTTGCGACTTCTTCGGGTAGATTCGAGCAAGCTCTTCGCTTTAACGAGATTGTTCCTAACTTTTTCTACAGCTGTAATTTAGCGAACGGGCGAAGATATGGTTCGACACATGTGTATTTGCCGGAGGACCCTTACGTGCTTTTGAACATTGCGGCCTCCTCGGCGAATTATTCGGGTGTTTTCGCGTTAGTCATTAGTTACCCAGGACGTTGGGCGCGAATTCTGCCCCGAATACCAGTGCAGGTACGGGCTCCCGATGCAGTTCGGCCGGCGCTTCTGCTTGTGGAAACGCATGGGCGGGATAGTTATGGGATTGCTATATTCCACGATTTTGCGCAGGCGCAGGTAGCTTCTGCCGGCAAATTCTCCGGGGCTTCAGCCTTTGATGCGCGAATGACATTGCTGGGGATGCTTTTGGGCCCGCAGCCAAAGGGCAGGAGCCTCTGGTGGGATGGGAAAGCAGATTTCGGAGTCCCATCCTCGCAAGGGATATCCGAGACAGGGTTTTAGGAGAGGAGGGGAACAATGGGTGATAACGGCGAAATTTCGCGCCTTCGGGCATTTGTGAAGGCCTTGGTATCCATCACGGACGATGAGTATAGGGAACTCACCCAATGGGTAAACCCCTTCGCACAAGTTGCGCGCGAAATTGGAGACAGCGAACTTGCGGGCAATCTCAGTAAGAGTGGTAGCCGGGGAGAGGCAGTACTAGCGATCGAGCGACGGTTGTATCAGCTTAATCTCTTGGGATTCGATCCGGATCAAGGGCCTGCACCAGAGATTAGCGGCCATCGCCATACGATTCAGGAATTGGTCGAAGAGGCGATTCGCAGGAATCCTGGGCTCTTGTCTGGTCGTGCTCGGTGGTCGCGATTGGACTTGATAAGGGAGATTCAAAAGTTTGAGGGTTATTCCGCTTGTATAGGGAACTTTTCTAATTGTGGCCACGTCCGGCGAACGTGTCTGTGGGCGAAAGACTGCGCGGAATTGGCTGAGTTGCCGGAGCTTGGGGAAGAAGTAGTGGACATAAAGAGCTTTGAGAAAAAACGTGGCCAGGACTTTGGGCGTCCCGGGCTTATGGTGACGTTGGCGGAGAGGAAATCCGAAGGTCGCAGCGACTGGGGCGGGGATCTCGCGGGAGGTGCCAAGAAAGCAAAGCAAGTGTTCATTGAATTTCCTCGGCTTGAGAGCCTTTTGAACTTCGTAGATGTGGCTTTGAGCAGGCGACTATCGCCGGGAGTTCGGAAGGAAATTCGCGTACGTCGTATTACGGGAGAGAAAGAAGGCTGGGGCCTCATTTGGCCGGATCTTCTTATGTCCGCTGTCGAGCAGGTTCTTCCTGTTTTTGAGGGGCGGGTGGTGGGCGCTCTACCCTCGGGCGAGACTGTGGACCTCAATACTTGCCTAGAACGCATACCTTTGAAGCCGCGCTCTCACATGCCCACGGATCTTTTGTGTTTATTTGTTCTTGTTAAAAGCGATAGCGCGGAGGATTTGGGAGAAAGAACAAGGCAGATTTATCAGAGTTTTCCGCGAGCACTTCAGGTGCAGTGCAGATTCCTTCCAGGGTCTTTTGTTGAGGGGCACAGAAGCCAGCGATTAAGAGAGTCCAATTGCATGCTCATTCTGTTCAGCGATTTGAGCGGTAGTCGCGCGGTTTATGATTGGGTAATGCGACTGCCAGAGTATGCCACGGCTTTCTATCCGCTGTCTCGTGGTCGGGATAACAAGTTCTTTTGCCAGTGGGGATTTATTCATCCGGTCGTAGCGGTCGCTCGTCTTTATGATGCTGGGGAAGCAAGTTATGTTCTTTTGCGGGCCTCGCGGGGGGGAGAAAGAGGCTGGCTGATCATCACGAGGGAGGAAGTCGACGCGGCTTTGCGCACCTCGCCGCAGGTATTTTCTTTGGAATATGACCCCGAACTGGCACGGCCGGTTGTGATAGCAGCTGACAAGACATTTGAGCCTTACGGGGTGGTTTTTCGAGCGAAGGAGGCTAGGCAGCTGGGTGTGGCGGAGCTTAAGTCGATTGCTCGCAAAGTAGATCGTTGTCGGCGGACGTTAACATCATTAGAGCGGAAATATGAGGGCATCCAACAAAGGGTAGGTGGACAATGCCGGGCTGCGTTGGTCTTCTTCGAGCCCGTCTCAGAAAATCCTAGTTTATCTCAAGATGGTCACGTCCTGCCCAAGAAATTTCCTCTGCGTTTGCGACAATTCCTTAGTCGGCCGACAACCTCCTTAACGAATTTCCGTTATTTTTTCAACCCGTCTCCGCGGCCGGACGTTCCCGCGCGGCATGTTTTGATCAGCGAAACGCCGGTTGACTTAGCCGATATTTTGCTGTCCTGCGCGGATGAAATTTATCTTCAAGATCCACGTTGGCAAGGTTGGGGAGTAAATCTTTTTTGCGAGCAGAGCTTGGAATTGGAGCCTCGCCTAGATGATCCCCAGATTGCCCAGAAAGTCTTGGAATGTCTTACAGGGCCGGGAGACGGCGAGCCCATCGAATGCTGGCTCATTACGAGCTTCAAAGGTGTGGACAGAGGTGCCGGCCGGGGCGATGGCAGGCTTTTGGCATTGGGAGTACCGCGTAGTAGGCTCTGCCCGTTACCCGAAGCTTTTCGGATGATGAATGTCCAGGGCGTGAAGCTCTTGCCGGATTTCGCCGAAAGCAACAGTCGAGAAATTGCGCAATCTGTCGACTCGCAGTGTGCTAACCTGGTGCGCGAGCTTGGAGGATTCTATGAGGCAATTGTTGGCCAAATAGAGCCTGAACTTCGCTCCGCACTCGAGAAGTGGGGGAGGGTTTATAAAAAGATTACTCTTCTTCGCAGGGAGATGCAAAAAAGTAAAGATGCCGTGGATTCGGCGGAGGCGTTAATTGCAAAGCTTGCTCCCACTTGGGAAAAGTTCATCTCCTCTCTGATGGAATTCCACTTGGACCTATGCCGGAAGCGCGAAGGGCTCTTTGAAAGACTCGAGGGTGAATATGACGAGTTTGTGGGTCGGAAAAAGGAGGTGGAAAGAACTTTGGAGCGTGTTGAGCGGAGAATCGTGGAAATACAACAGGAGATTGGCCATGCCACGGACGAGCTCGAGCGTAAGAAAAAGGAGTTAGATCGTACGAGAAAAGAGTTACAAGGAATTCATGGGAAGGTCTCGGGCGAATGTGTAACAGTGGAGCGGGAACTTCAAAAATTAGATAGAACTCTTGAAGAGGATACCAAGAAAATCGCAAAGCTTCTTGAGGCGTTGGATTTGTACCTTCGCCAAGAGCAAGAGACCGTAGCTGCTTTGGATGATATGCGCGAAAGCCTCGTGAAGCTCGCGATGGAAAAGCAAAGTTTGACGGTTGAGCGTTCCCAACTGGAGGCCCGGGTGAGGGAAATGACCGAGGAAAAAAATCGATGGGAGGCTCAGGTGACTGCTCTTAGGGAGGAAGTACGGAGACTTAAAGAGAGTATTGTTAGTGAGGATGCGTTGGCCCGGAATACTCAGTTGTCGGTTCGAGGGTTGCAGGAGCAAGTGCACCATCTTAATCAATATCTTAAACAGCTTCGAAAAGAGGCAAAACAGGTTGTCCCACAAGCCGAAAAATTCGTAGGAACGGTAGAGAGTTTGGTAGAAATCCTTCAGACGCGACCAAACTGGTTGCGAGCGGCTAAAGCGGGTTGGTTGTTCGCGCAAGCTTTGGTGCTTGTCCCATATGGGTTCTATCCCAGCGAGTTTCCGAAAGGTTCTCCCCCGAGGCAGAGGCTTGCAGTGGGAAACTTGTTACGCGATGGGCGAGTCAAGCCGGCAAGTGGTAATACTTCTCCGGGTGCTCCACATTATTCAATATCGGAATCCGTGCGTGGGTCGGAAGTTTCGGAGTCCGGGGGAGGAAGTTCGCCCAGCGCCGAGAATGCTTCGTCAGATCACGATGGTGGCAGGGCTTCGTAGGGCGGGGTACACGAATCGAAGGTATAGGTGAGAAGCAGGCAAGCGGAGAGGCCGAAAGAGCCGAGGCGAATGCAGTGTGAAATCTTCACGCAGTCAGGCGAGGGTCACTCTATGAGCAATGGAGAAGATCTGAACATAGAATCAAAACATTTTGTGGCTATACAGCCTCGAGAAGGCCAAGGGGCAGATAACCCAACCGACATGAGCGAGAGTTCGCCCGCGAGCGGATTGGGGGAAAAGGAATCCGCCGGGAGAAAAAGATCTGAGGGCGTTGGGGCACCATCGGGCGAGAAGCTTCCGGTTTCTAAGAACGCCTTGGCAAGCGTAAAGGCGAGTTGGGAATCGCAGGTCCGGAAAATATCCGAGGAGCTGGACCGGTGGGAGAAAGAACTGGCTCAGTGCTGGGAAATTTTGCGGGGAGAAATTGCGCCGGATGCGCGCCGAGTTCGGAGGCTCATTCGTTTGCTTAGGATTAGGCGAAAGTAACGAAACTTCGAGTATTCGGCCATCGTGAGATTTACGGAGGTTGGTGGATGGTCCGTTTTATGCGTAGGCTATTGGAGAAAATAGTGGATATCCCTTGGCAGGTACGCCTGTTTATCGTAGGTCGCGTTTTTTGGGCGGGACGGAAGCGGGGTTTGCGAAGACTCTCTCTCATTGGGCTTGCAAGTAAATCGGAGATTTCTCGAGCGAAAGAGGTAAGCCAATTACGAGGAGCGATTGCTGAGGTTCAGGCTAGCACTCATTATGTGGTTAAATTGAGACGGAGTGCAGAGACAATGCTTGCCCCCTTGGAACGGCTGGGAAAAACGGATGTTCTGTCTGCGATTAACCGGCGGTTGGGTACGTTGCAAGAGAAGATAAATAAGTTAGCCACGGCAACGGACGAGATCGAGAAACGTATGGCTCATATTCGGAGTAAGGTCGAAGAACTAGATCGCACTTTCGAGAGCCTTCGCGCGGAGTTCGAAGCGGGAAATGGAGCTGCGACGGAAGAAAAAGGCACTGTTTCCGATCGACATGGCGCAAAAGCAGGGTGAAGCCTGCTAGCTTCGATATTTCGGGAATTTTTTAAAAATCCGTGGGTCCGAAGATGTCGACGTTTGTTTCTCTTGTTGCGCAGTTTTGATCTTGGGTGGGGGAATTTTGACTCAATGCGCGCAATGGCACGAGGAATCGCGGTTGGGGCTGATAATGGTCGCTTAGCCCCGTTTGCCCGCCTGCGGTAATGCCATCACTTACTGTTTGTGAGGGTTCCGAATGAGGTCTTCTACCCAAAAACAATCCCCCTGGCGTCCACTTGCATACCTGTTTGCGTTCGTTTTGCTTGTTAACTTGCTGGCCGTCAGCCTTTTGACGTCTTTCGGAGCCCACTGGCTTTTTGCCGGGACATGGGTAGGGGAGTTCCACGATCGGGTGATTCTGCCACAACTAGTAGAGGGCGTCCTTAAGGAATCGGTATGGCTGACGCTCTTGGTTCTGTTGGCAAGTTTGAGCGTTGTTTCTTGGCCTCATCTGATAATTTATCAGGGAGTGTTATGGATTGCGGTGTGTACAACCGTTTTTTGGATTGGATATTATCAGATGTGGTATTATCGGCCGGTGGCCTCAGGGATCCTTGTGATAGCGTTGGGGTATGCGTTAGCGCGTTACTTCTGGGAATGCGTAGTTGGAGTATTTTCAATTGTCGGGCGTCGTAGTTTTCTTTCAGTGCAGAGGTTTGCGAAGGAAAAGTGGAATTGTTGCCAACGTGATACCGGCACAAAAGAAATTGGAGGAAGCGTTTGCGCTGATGATCAAGGTCAGTGCCCTGGCAATCATCTTGCTATCGATCTGTACTTTGACGCGATTCGGGCTCTTTCCTTTCCCGTTAGAAGCAAGGGCGACCAAAAAGCGTTAACAGGATTCTGGGATCGTTCGGGATGCGGAGCGAGGAGTGTTTCGCGCGGATTTTGGGGCGGGATGTTTGGTTGGCCGGCCGATTGGTACCGGAATTGCGGTCGGGGACGGGGCAGAGTCCAAGATCTTATAGAAGGTGTGTGGTGGGGGTTTTGGCGCATTTGGGCGGCGCGCCGTACACCGGCATCTTTGTCGGTGCCATGGCTGAGGGAGGTTTTGGCGGCCGAAGAGGAAAGGCGATTTGCTCAGCTGATGGAGGGTTCCTGTGCTGGTGAGGAATGGCTTCAGCGTTTTTACGAGTGGGCCCAAGTTGTAGAGCTCAATATCGAGTATTTCCTATTTGATCCAGTCCAACACCCTCCATCATCTCCTTATCTTGTTTGGGCGACGGAAAAATATGACGAGCTTTCGCGCGTGGGATTGCTAGCTCAGTTGGCCGTCGGTAATGTCTCCAAAGGTACGGGAATCGCTGATAGGTGGCTGGAGTTAGGAAAAGTGAGGCTCCGGTTTATCCGTAAGGCCATGCTTCTCCGTGCCTATGCACTTGGCTGGGGCAATTGCGTTGCGGAGGGGGGGCGGCAAGGTTCGGTTCAGCCGGGCTCGGGGTGGGATCGTGAGTTGGCACTGGTGCATGCGATATGCAAATTCCAGGCGGATTGGTACGAAGGTCGTGCTTCGGAGCCGTCCGACTTGATTCATGAGGTTATGGAGTTGATTACGAGGGCAGATCGGGAAGGGGTACGGATGAGCCCGGTCGTGCTGTGGAAGGCAGTGGAAATTGCCTGCGACATTGGCGATTTTCAGCTGGCGCAAGAACTGCTCCTCCGGCCAGAAATTCGAAAGCCATCGCCGCTATACGAAATTGGGGAAGCACGGTCTGCTTTAGAACCGGGTCTTGCCCTCGCGGAAAAAACTATGATGCGAAGTGCAAAACTTGCCAGCCGAACTGAAGGTCATCTTGCATGGTGGGCGGCGAGAGGTACGGAGGACCCTTCTGTGCGTATGCGCGCTTACCGACATGCTTTTGGAAGTTTCTCGGAGGTTGGCAGTTGGGACCTCGAAGGCTTGAGATCGCACTTGAGCGAATGCGCGCCTGCCTCCTAGCAAACCAACATGAGTTTACCGAGCGATTCCATCTTCTTGGACCATCGAACGAACGTTGGGGGGGTATGGCTTTTCGAAGTTGATTCGCGGGATTTCGAAAGGAAGTGTGGCGAGAAACCTAGTGAGAAAGGTCTTAAGTAAAAAAAAGAAAGTTTTTTCCTTTTATCAAACGCGATGGTCTCGCGCGGACAGGCGCGCTTACGAATGGTGTGCCAGGCGGCTAACGATAGTTCGTGCGGAAATGCCGCGTTCAAAAGATCGTTCCGGTGACGTGAGAGTTTTGGGGACTACGGGAGGACTCCCATGTCGGATTTGGGGACGCTTGTGCAGGAATTTGAAATAGCGGAAGTCCATTCGAAGCAAGGCGGATCAGTCGAAGTACCGTACCAGCCGCCGAAAGGCCACGGGAAGCCACCGAGTATTTTCATCAAGTTTTGGATCCTTGTGACTCTGGTTCTCATCGTGGTGGCGACTGGCCTTTTGTCGTATGCTTTTCTATATTCTCCGGTGCGGTTATTACCGGATTTTCGGTGGAGTAAATCGTACCAGATGGCGGGACCGACGGTGGTTGCCCCAGGGCCGGCGGAGGATAACCGCCATCTTTGGGTGGGCACGGAGCGTGAGGGGATTCTGCGTTTTGAGCCTGCCGCGCTCATGTGGCGCGCGCCTGTGGCGCGTGCAGAGGATGATGGTGCCTTGTTGGCCGATCATATCGTAGGCCTTCCCATGGTTCGCGGGATTGTGGGAATCTGCTGCGAGTCTGAAGGCCGCCGCGGTATGGTATTCGCCCATCCGCAGGGGCTTCCCAAAAGATTGAGATTTTGGGGCCGACCATTCCTAGATTTTTCCCACTTGGGCACAGACACCGGGGATACGCTAACCAGTGTGACGGCTGGTCTGCGGCCTGATGAAATTGTGGTGGGGAGTGCTCATTCGGGGATAGGGATCTACCATTTACCCAGCCGGAGGTGGCTTGAGCATATCACCCAGGCCAGTGGCGGCATTGGAGATGACCACGTCCGCGATTTGTACCGGTGGTCAGAGGGTATTCTTGTCGCTCACGATCTGGGGGTTGATTTGTGCCGCGGCGAAGGTGGAAAGTGGATTCGAATCACGACTATCAGCGACTTGGGAAGTAAGGGTGTGTCGCGGATATATGCGCGGCGGGAATCGGAGGACGAGATCGACGTATGGTGCGTTACCGGGGGCCGGGGATTGGTGGCGTTCACACTGCGTCGCGACGGAACCGTGGGACGGAAAACGGTCCTCATTTCCGAGCGAAGTGTGCCTGGTCTTACAGCCGAATCATGTGTGATGGCTGACGTTCATCCGCTAGCGGATGTGTTATGGGTGGGATTCCGTCAAGGGGAAGGTATTGGTTTTGCGCGCTACTGGTTTCCATATCACGACTGGGCGGGAACGGAAGATACCTTCCCTGTGGAGGGAGTTCGCTGCTTACGTGCGCTGGCAGATCGGAGCGTATTGGTTGGAACTTCTGAAGGAGTTTGGCAGGTATGGGATCTAGGTCTGCCGGCCTTGCGCCGGGATTGGCGGGGGCCCCAGAAAGAAGATGTGACGGAAATTGCCGCCTCCGATTCCCTTGTGTGGGCCCACACCCGGTGGTCACCACCTCAAGGGATGGTGTCCCGGCGGCTCCGGATGACTTCTTTGGTTGCTCCCAAAGAGGGTGATATCTGGAGGTGGACAGACTTATTAGGACCTTCACGGTTTGAAGGGTTGAGCGACGAGGAGTTAACCTGCGCCGCTCCCATTCCGGGAGGGAAAGATTACTATTTCGGGACGAGGAGCAAAGGGATCGGTCGTTGGCGAAGTGCTTCCCATGAGCCCGAACGCTTGGTTGCCCTGGATTCGGATCTGGCTCCTCAGGGAGTTCTCGATCTAACCTGTCCGCAGGCGGATCAATTGGTCGCAGTTGGGAATGACCATCGGATTCACTTTTTTGATGGCCGCAGCTGGCAGTGTTTGTTTACGCCTACGGGACTTCCGGGGCGGCCTCAGGAGGTCGTCACGGCGATTGCGGAAGGTTCGGAGGTTTTTATTGCGACCGAGGAAAATGTCGGTGGGTACGACATGAGTTCCAATCAATGGAGAGTTTTGCCGCCCTTAAAGGGTGTTGTACAACTTAAGCGGCTAGGAAATATTCTGTGGGCAAGAACTGAGGAGAAAGAACTGTATGCATTATCCCTAAGTGGGCCGGGGAGCTCCGGGTGGCAAAAGGTTGCGAAGGACATTATTCATCTCGACGCGCACGGACGACTGCTGGTGGCTGTGGCTGAATCGCGTCCCGGGATACGTCACATCTTGCTCTTCCAAGGTGGCAGCTCCGAGCTTGTGACTGCAGTTGCCCCCGAGCCGCTTACTTCTCCCCTGGGGGATTGGACGATGGCCTGTGCCGCAGGTGACCAGTTATACGTCAGCGGAATGGCTGGACCTATCGCCCATTACGATTTGCAGACCCATCGGTGGGAGGTGGTTCCTTTGCCGGGCGATGGAACTGGGGGCAAGCAGTTGGAGGCGACCCCAGCAGGGCTTTGGCTGGTGGATTCCAAAGGGGAACTTTGGCTCTGTGATGCCAAGCGACGGATCTGGTTAGAACCGCCAATTTATTCGGACGTACAGTCCGTTTTTGGTGGGGAAACGGGCCTTGCCGTGTTGATGCAGCCACCGGCCGATGGGACGGAAAGTGCGCGCTTGGCTTGGGTAGTCGATCGAGATTTTCAGAGGATTCTCATCGGGCGGCCTTTAGAAAGTCCTCTTCAAGTCGCGACAGCGGCTGCAGAGTTTCGGGACATGCTCTTTTTAGGGTCCCCTGGGGGATGGCACCGGTATGACACAAGATCCCATGATTGGAAGACTTTCCCCCTGGAGGAAGCGTTTACGGTTGGGATGTTCGCATCTACGGGCGACTTTCTGTATGGCCTTGTGGCTCGGGAAGGCGAGCGGGTTGGAGTTTTACGCCGGTTTGATCCGGGAGAAGATTCCATTCATCCAGTTTTCGATCCCGAAGAAGCGTCCAAGCCAATCGAGGCAGAGTTTATTGCTGCTGACGGCTCGGGGGCTCTTGCTTTTATGAGAAAAGATAAGGGGATCGGTGTTATCATGGACGACGATCCGGAGCACCCGCGAGTTTTGTATCCTTGTTCCTCAAGTGAGCTCGGCCAGCATAGGGTGACGTGCGCAGCGGAAAATGGGGAAGATCTGTGTTTAGGTACCGATGCCGGTACGGTTCATATTTATGGGAAAACGAGAGATGGGCAAAGGAGGTGGCAAGTAGTACAGGTTGGGCAAACGTCGCCAAAATCGGCCGCGTCGGGGAGCGGAGTGCGGCGGGTTTTCTTCCCAGATTTAGACACCATGATAACCGTTACGCGGGAAAACATCTTCGTTCATAAGCGGACAGGCGGGAATTGGCAGCTCGCACGACAGATTTTTCCCCAGCCCACGGTATGCGATGCCTGGGATGCCGGTGGTGGCAGAATTTTAGTGGTGGCATTCGAGGAAAGCCCATCGGCGGGGAGTCAGCTGGTCTCTCGGGCTTCACTAGAAACCCTTGCGGGTCGTTCGGCACGGCAGGACCTTCTAGGTCCGCCGATGACTTCCGGGGCGATGCCTCTGGCTCCCACTGCGAAAGTAGTGGAGTGGGCACGGCCTAATGATCTATGGCTTTTCCGGGTGGGTGCCGATGGGATGTTCTGGTGCTATTCCTTAGCACGGCGGGGTTGGGAACTGCAACCTTTTGGGCAGGTGGAGTTGCTTGCAGTGTGCGGAAATACTCTCTGGGCATATGCTCCCCTTGCCCGGATATTGTATTCCCTAGTAGACGCTGAGGTACCTCGGTGGGAAGCGTTTTCTGCCGGGCGTGAGATAGCCGATTTTATTACCGACGGATCTATGCTTTTGGTACGATATGCATCTGGAAAGGTGGAGGGTGTTTGGCCGGGAGACCGTGACCGGGGAAAGCGCCTCACTTTGCTGCCTGAGTCTCCTTCGGGGTTGCAGGAGGTTCAAGGTTTTCCCTCAGCTTTGGCGGAAATAGGGCACTATCTCGTCTGTGCTTTCGCCTCCAAGGGGACTTACGCCTACGACGTCCGCCGCCACCAGTGGATGCAAGCATTCCCAAATGAAATCAAGTGTTTCTTTCGGACCGATGGGAATGCTTCCGGACTTTTCGCGGTTACTGCAGACGGTCGCCTTCTTATCTGGGAGGAAGCGCGACAAAGCTTTACCGAACGGAAAACCCCAGGGCCTGTGGCTACTGCTGCCACCGTGGAGGAGCTTTTGGCAATTGCCACAGTTGATGGGGGTGTCTATGTGTCGCAGGATGGAAGTGATTGGCGACCACTTATCGACCCGAAGAATCGGCTCCCCGGATCTGAGTGGCTGCCTATAACAGCTAGTGCTGAATGGAACGGCAGACTTTGGCTCGGGCTTGGCCGGGGTGGCAGGGGCCAACTAGCCTGCTTTGACCCGGGCACACTTCGCTGGGAATTATTGGAAGTTCCGGGTGGAATACCGGAACGATTCGTGGTGGCGGCAAACAGCTTGTGGTTGGTCACGGCGGAACCTACCGGCAGTCGCCGTTTGTTCCAATTACGCTCTCCGAGGGAGTTAGGGCAGGTAGGCAAGTTATTTAGAAACGTGTGGGTGCATGGGGAAGAAATTTGGGCTCTGACAGATACCGGGGAGGTACAACGGGCAGATTTTTCGCGAGCAACATGGGAGACAGTTTTCCCTGGATTTCGTCCGGGATTGCCCGTTTCTGGAACGGTCCGTGTGAGATCGGCGGTGGCAGCTGGGTCGGATTTGGCCGTAGTTCTAAGCGACAATTCCGTGTGGCATCATTCCCACGATGGCTTGGGCTGGAGAACCCTTTTGCCGAGCATTTCGGTCCAGGGTTTTCAGAGGCAAATCATATCTGTGAATGGGATGCTTATCACGACAGACCTCAACGGTTCTATTCTTGCTTTTAATCCTCGAAAAGGCATTTACGAATCTATAGCAGGCGGGGTCGATTTGGTTCCCATCGATCCTGGACCAGCACAGTGGGAGGTCCGTACTGCCGGACAAGGTCTTTCCCTTGAGGTGCGGAGAAAACAGGATTCTGGGTGGGCGAGCCTTCAGGTCGGCGTGCTTCCGTGGGACGATTACGTCGACATAGCCGTCGATGACCAGTACGTGTACCTGCAAACGCGCGCTGGTTCTGTACGTGTGGTTCGCAAAACGGACGGGCAAGATCTAACGGCTCAGATTGCCGACCAAAATTTGGCAGACCGATTCCGTCGGCCGTCTTCAGTAGCTGTTAGGGGCACGATCTTTGAGGCATCCGTCGGTCCTCAGGGGCTATGGGAGGGTGCCAAGCTAGGAGAGAAGATTCAAATAATTGTTCGTCCGGAAGCAGGGTTACCGTTTGCCGGAGTAATGCGGCCCCATGCTCAAGATGGCCATTTGGGAATAGCATGCCAATGGGGTGGTTCGCTCGTGGGACAGGGTTCAACACTACTTGCGGCTTTTCCTGATGGCCTCTTTGTGTTCAAAAAGGAAGGTAGCTCCGTGGTTTTGAAGTCCGTGGAGGTTCTACCGAGTTCTACTGGCAAAATTCCGCTCATATGTCCGGGAGATGTGGTTTTTGCGGTGACTGGGGATGATCGGTGTTTTATTTTCGAGCCCGCTGTGGATAAGTGGCAGTATGTTGACCGTGAGTATGAGAGAAAATTACGGGAAAAGGCGAATACAGAGTTGAGTGTTCTTCGGCAAAGCGTCCTCGGTCCCTCGTGGGCATTGGAGCAGGAGGGTGACAAGCCTGTTCTTTATCTTACCACGAAAGATGGTCAGCGGCATCCCGTGAATTTGGGGCGCGCGGGGCTAGGTTTTGACCGCGTCGTCGGGATGGCATTGACTTCTACGGAGATTATCTTCTTCACCCCCGATGGGAAAGTTACCTACGACAAGGGCGAAGTCCTTGGGATTCCCAAGGCTCTTCTGCCGGCCCAAGCCGTAGCACCAGAGATGCTGGATGCGGATTGTTACACTGTTCCTGCACCCAAGGGTGGTCAAGCCACCTGCCGGGCCCGACAAGGAACGGACGTTTGGGTTCTTAGGGAGGCCGGTTGGGAGAAAATATCCTCCGAGGCCTTTGCACGGCTCAGCCAGTTGGAAGAACCATTGTTTGAGGGGCGGTATTGCACTTGGGTTAATGATAAGGCAATAGAAATTCGTCCACCGGCAATAGGAGGAGGCGAGCGCGGGCGCTTGCCCATCAAGACATCGTTGAATCTTCGAACGGGGCGTTTTTCTTCAGACGAATGGGTCAGCCTGGCGGCCCATAAAGGAGAAATATGGGCTTTCAGTCGGGTAGGCTTAGTCCGTGTTTCCCCGGGAGGTTTTGCGGAAGTTTATCTCCAAGATGATCACTCTTACGATTGGGGGGCAGGGGGGAGCTTACAAGTAATCTCGGAAGAGAAACAATCCTGGTTGGTAGCGGCGGTTCGCGACCGAGCTTCGGGCGAGGAGCGATTACTTGTGTGGGAGGAGGGAACCTGGCGGGCCGTAAACCCCTCGGAAAGCATTTACCAGATCTACCAGCAACGGCAAGAGCAGATACTGCGGGGAATATTTTGGAGGATCGATCGTAGTCGGGTCAACGGCTCTCCACAAAGGCAGCTGGAACGTCGCTGGGCGTGGCAACCCGTTGGTCAGTTTACTAGTGTTTCGATCGATCCTCATCATGCTCGGTATCCTGATGTTTTCGACTTCGAACGGGTAAATGGACTGGGGTTTTTTGCCGGGGAAATTTGGCTTGCTACAGATGCGGGGGTGATCGCCCTGACTCCGAGCACTGCGGAGATCACCTATTTTTGTAGCATTCAACCTGGAACCCCTGTCTCTAAACTTGCAGAGCACGGAGGAACCCTGTATGCGGAGGCAGGCCAGGTCTTCCGGTGGGAAAAGAATACTCGCCAATGGCAACCTGCCATGGGGGAGAATCCGTTCGAATATCCTCCGGTGCTTTTGTCTACGAACCGTTGGCGGGTGGTAGAGCGGCCCAAGTTGGAGATCTCTTACCGGTGGTCTGCTGATTCCGCACAGCTTGAGCCCGTACCGATTGTAGGAGATCCGAGCGGGGGATATCGCTTCGAATTTGACGTGGTGTCTAGTGTCTTGCCGGCAGGGAGGGTTCTGGTGTTGGTGTCGGCTTCGGGGTTAATCGAGCGGTCCTTGGACAACCCCGCTGATGTCCGCCGAGTTTCCTCACCGGATAGCGGAATAGTAGCGAACAACGTGGAACTTTTTGCCTTCGGTCCCAAGGAGCAGCAGGAGATCATCGCCCGAGTGGGGACCAACCTTTTCCAACGTGACTCGTCAGGAAGATGGGTGCGGCTGGCTGCGGACAGACGCTCCCGCGTGGAACCGTTTTTGGGGAAATTCTTGGCGTGGACACGGAGTTGGTATGTCGAGAAGGGGCCTCCTCCGATTAAGGTTCGGGTTAGATTTCCAAAAGATTTACGTTATAAGATCGCTGTTTTTATAGAAGATCGGGGTTTGTTCGACTTCGATTGCTTCACGGATGTCTGCGTTTACCCAGCTTCTCAGAATTCCTCTGTGGTGTTTATAGCGACGGAGGGTGGAATCGGCTACATGGACGCCGAGGGTCACTGGTTCCGCCGCTATGCAGATGTTGCTGAGGACGGTATTCCTTGCATGCGTGTTGGGTCGCTAGCAAGAAGGGGTGATTCCCAACTCTTGGCCCAGGCCGTATTGCAGCCCCGGGGTGTCGAGAGCTTTTATCAATTTCGCCGCGAAGAACAGCGTTGGGAACCGTTTAATGTTGGGCCGGAAACGAGGGAGGTGTTTGCGAGGTTTCGCTCCCTGCTTTTTGAAAATCCTGGGGGTTGGGCGGGGGCAGATCTGAAGAAGTATCACCATGAGTCTGGTCAAGAACCTGCTGCGAGCTTTCCCTCTCTTTCTCTTGCTTGGAGGGGGGAACCTGTTTGGTTGATTGAGCATCAGCAGAGGATTTGTTTTGCTCACGACGTTCGGTATTCCGTTCAGTGGCACGGGGGTGAATTGTGGTATGGGACAGGAGGCGGAGTTCTGAGGGAAAAGCCGCCGTGGGCAAAAACCGATTCTTCCCGTTCCTGGAGTGGCCCGCGTTTGTATGTGCAGGATTTTGGTGCCAAAACGGATCTGTGGCATCCAACGGCACCGGCAGCGGTGGGATTAATCAAAGAAGTACAGCCTGGGGGAAGCCCCATGGTACTTCTCCTTACTTCCCCAGGTGCTGTGGGGCCCTCGCTCAGCTTCGACTTTAGCCGGGCATTCAAGTACGAAGGAGGCAAAGATGGTTTTGTGCCGGCAATTGGGGTTGATCCTCCGACAATTGCACGGGTCATTAATGACGGGTTTTGGTATTGGTTGAAACGAGGACCGGGTCTGTTGACGGTCGAATTTCACCAAGGGCGGGCGGAAATACCTCCAAGGTATGTCCGGTTGGGTAAGGGAACCTTTCGCTTCTTTGATCTCATTTCTAGCCTCCCACAACAGCTTCCCCTTGTTTCCATATCTTCTCACGCCGGGCGGCTATTCGTGGCTACCGAAGGCGGCCTGATGAGTTTCGACGCCAAGCAGGGCACTCCAGCCAAACTTTATGCTTTGGCTTTCTCGGAAACCGGTGGGAATCTAGTTCCTATCAAACGGGTTGTCGGCTTGTTTTTTAGCCATAAGAGAAAACGGCTCTTCGCAAGATGTGAGGTTCCTATCGGCAATTCATCTCGCGAGGTATGGCTTTGGTTCAAAGAGATACCGGGTGGTGGTATCTCCGATGGGCGGTGGTTTCTGTGTTCCGAGGTGGATCCTTTGGAAGACTTTGATGTCGTGGTGGACAACGAGTTGCTGACTTGGCGTCAAAAGCCTACCGGAGCCGATGTCCATATTAAAAAATCCGATGTGGAGCCGGGAACACCGTACGAACTGTTTTTTGAAGGGAAGTTTTCCTTTGATCATGTATTTTCTGTGGCCACGGCGGGGCCATTCGTGTGGTTGGCTACTGCAGGTGGGGCAGTGGCAATCGAACCAGAGAATCATCGGATCGAGCGGGTTTTCGCCCGATGTTTTGGGCTGAGTGAGCAGCAAAGGTTGCCCGATCTTCGCGAGATTTGTTCCTCCCAAAGCCCGAAGGCGGGGGTCCTCTTGTACGCCAGAACCGCGGGAAAGCGGAGCTTTGAAAATGACCTCCCCCTTAGTGGAAAGGATTTGGGAGTTTGGCGGGAAGTGCCTCCGGAGGTGGCAGACCCTGCGTTCGAGGCCGCCTACCGGAAGGATACTCCTGCTCCTGAGTTTTGGAGTTGGGTGCAGCCCCCGGAAGGCATCTACGTTCAGATCCACCCAACTCGACCTTCAGGTTTGAGATTTGGGGCCTCGGCCCCACTTCCGCATTATTCCTTAATGAGTCGGGGAAGGTTTTCGTGGGATGACCTTCGCGATGCTGTTCTTGTAGGGCAGGAGCTTGTCTTTGCTACTCCGGCAGGAATCTGTGTCTACCGGGTTGACCCGTTCGAGGAAGTCGCCAGATTGAAGGAAATCCATGGGCGATGTGGGACGGAGGATGGAGCGGAAGTTCCGATGACGGATATTGAACGCATTGTATCGGAGGGAGATGAACTGGCGGCGTGGAACCGAAAGCACGTTTTCCGGGGCCGACGAACCTCGGAGGGATGGTATTGGGAGGTTGATGCGACCCGGCTGCCAGCCGATATGGAGTCCACCCGTAGACTGGTGACATCCACGGGAGAATGGCACATCATCGGGGGACAGAAAGGGCGGGGAGTAACAGTCGTTTACCTGCCCAAAGATAATTCTGGCAGCAGAAGGATCGTGCTGGAGTCAGCTTCTATCTCCCTTGTAAGTTATGACCTTCCTCGCGCCGTTCTTGTTGATCAAAAGATTTTAATTCCGGGCAAGAAGGGAGTGCTGTGCATTGATTTAGAATTTGCCGAGCGTCAAAAGGTGTGGCGACCGATTGCGATGGCAATTGCCCTGCTTTCGTTAATCGTGGCGACCGTAATATTCGCTCCGGCGGTATCGTTGCCGCGGAAGTAGGGCGGGAACTCCTGTTCACATCCAGCAGCATTTTTAAGATCTGGCGGGTTTCGGCTCGGTCGAAGGCCCGAGCAACTCAATTTTGGCCTCCGTACCGAAGTAATTAGGGAGCTTCATACCCGGATGCTTTCGGTTCGAGGATAATGACTTTTGAACAAGTGATCACATTCCCTGCCACAGGGCTTGGAGCTCGGGGGTGCAGCGGACCGTGCGGCAGCCGAAAACTCCCCCGGCGATCCGGCCGGGACGGGCTTGAAATCGAACTGTTATCTGTTCCTTGCCCTTGGTCAGTTCCTCGGGAACGAAATAGAGTTGTTCGAAGAACTTTCCGGGAGCATTGTTGCGTAGTTGCTGGAATCCGACCTTTTCCCCCTCAACAGGAATGTCGAACTCTCGCCCTCCGGAATCGCTTCCCCAATACGTGCACCAAACTGCAATGGGGTATTCCGGTTCGATACGCAGTGTCCAAGAAAACCAGCCCCCTCCCAGGGCATGACGCCAATGTCTGCCGGCGAACATCCCGGATTCGCTTCTCTCGCTAGCTAAGTTGTGGTCAGACTCCGAGCGTGCTTGGCCAATCTGCACCTCGTCGATCACCAGGGACTGAAGGAGAGACCGAAGCTGCCTCTCGCGCGCCTGTGTTTGTTGGCGTGCGGACCACTGTTCTGGGGTCAACCATTCCCAGTACACGTTATACCTTCGGTCGTGCATTAGGCGAATCGGGATGAGCTCCAAATCGCGAGGCTGAGCCAATCCGTCGGTGTGGAATCGTAAGGGATCGCTCCCTTTGCGATGGACCTTCTTTGCCGGCTCGCTATCCGAGACGATTACGGGGATCTCCTCCCCTTCTTCAAGCGGTGCACACAGCACAAGAGGACCATAAAGGAAAGCAATCATTCGAGGGTTATCGGGCATACTCTCGCAGTAAAGCCCCATAGGAGTCGTGATTGTTAGTTCGTCCCCGTCCTTCCAAACTCGCGGGATTTTTACAAAAGTGCCCGGATTAAAAGAGACGGGCATCGCTTGTCCATTGAGGTGAATTTGCATGCCTTGTTGAGCCCACCATGGGTGCCGAACCCGCAAGGCAAACTCGGTTGGTTTCTCCATCCGGAAGATGATCCGAGTGACCGGTTCTTCAGGGAATTGGGTGTATTGTTCGACGGTAACCCCTTTTTCCCTCCAGTGTAATCGGGAGGGCACAAACAAATTCACTAATAATCCATCGGAGTCGCGGAAATAGATGTACTCTCCGTAGCGGGCATGGTTTTCCATTCCTGTGCCAACGCAGCACCAAAATGAGTCAAACGGTGTGCTGTAGTGCTTTCGTGTTCCGGGATCGAGAAACCCTTTATACACGAACATCCCCGTACGCGGATGTTGATGGGCCAGGATGTGATTCCATAAAGCGCGCTCCATGTAATCTGCATAGCGGGCTTCAGGGCACCAGGTGAAAAGGATGAGCGTAAGTTTCAACATGTTGTAGGTATTGCAGGTTTCGGTTGTATCCACCAACCGGTTAGAAAGGTGCCGGGGCGGACCAAAGTATTCGCCAGAGCTATTGCCGCCGTTAACATACGTATGGTTTTGGATTACGGTGTCCCAAAAGAATTTGGGTATGATCCCAAACCGTTCTTCCCCTGTAATTTCATACAGGCGAGCTACACCGATAACCTTGGGAATTTGGGTATTGGCATGGAGACCCGCGAGCCGATCCTCTTGCCGGGCCAGGAAATCTAGCACTCGGCGGTGATAGAATTTTCGAGCTAGCTCTAGGTATGTGGCGTTTCCTGTATAGGCATACAACAGGGCAAGCGATTCATTCATCCCGCCATGTTCGCAATCCAGCATCCGTTGCCATTGGTCGTCGGCGAGATTTTTTGTGATCTCGGCTACCCAGTCTGCCAACTTGGTGGCAACCCCTAGTGCTTGCTTGTTGTCGCAATATAGGTATGCGTCCAGAAGGCCAGCGAAAAGCTTATGGAGGGTATACCAGGGGACCCAAACTCCGTTGAGAGAAAACCCTTCGGCCTGAATTCGACCGGCTGCTACTTCCGCAAAAACCTGCTCTCCCTCAGGAATCCCAGCCACATAGCCGGTCCCGATAGCTTGCTGGCATCGGGCAAGTTCGTCCACGATATAGCTGACCCGCTGGAGAAATCGTTCGTCTCCCAAAGCCTTGTACATCCGCGATGCCGCCGAGAGGTAATGGCCAAGGGAGTGGCCCGCTATCCCCATACTTTCCCAACCACCGTAAATTTTCCCCTTAGGCTCAAGCCCGGCGAACTTGTGGAAATTATGTAGGAGTCTATCAGGCTCCAACCGGAGGAGATAGGCGGCATCGAGATCCTGGGCATGCCGGAATGGTCCACTCAAAAGCTCCACTTCGCCCACTTCAAACCCCCGAGCGGGAGGTTTGAACGCGAACTCCACATGGGGCGTGGGAAGCTGAGCAGCAATGATCTGACCCTCTCCGCATCCTATCCAAAAGCTAACGATTCCCCATAGGCCCAGCCACAATATAGTCCCACCGGATAACACCTTAAAAATCTGTACTTTTGTTATCGGCAGTTTAACCATCTGCTTTCCTCCGTCGTCGCCTTTGAAAATGAACATTCGGAATTTTGCGAGGATAACCGTAGGAAGACGTTGATTTCGACAGTATATCTTCTTTCCATCCTAGGATATCAGCTCCCGCATCCCAACCGGTGCATCTATTTGGAGATCATAAGATTTTCTCACCCCAGTGCAAGCGTTTGCCGCGAGAACAGTGGTGAACTTCCTTGGGGTTGGTCGGACCCGCTTGGCCGGCTTTTCCTTGGAGAAACCTCAACGCGACTTTTGGGGAGGAAGCGATGGATTGGGGGTTTTACTCGCTTTGGCCGCACTCAAAAAAGCGACTCGGGGGGAGAGATGTTCTCACGTGCCTAGTGCTTTCGGCCTCTACCGAAGCTGAGTGGTGCCAAAGTTTTTGCTGGGATCTCGGCTGATGCTCTTTTTAAAGGGCGGGGACCCTCCAGTTGGTACTGTTGAGAACAAATTTGAGACTTTCCCGAAAAGACCCTGGCATAGGCCGGGTGAAAGGCTTCTGGTTTGCCCGAAATCAGAACAAAACTACTCCGTTTGCACGCATCTCCGGGAATTATCGGAAAGACAGTCTCGGCCAGGATGGAACCCCACAATCCTTGTTGTGTTTTATTTTTCGCTGCAAATAAAAATATAAGTGATGGCAATTCCCCGACTTCTGGTCTTTTCGATTAGTCCGTCTTACTCGCAATGTAGCACGGCCTGTCTCTTAGGGCGAGGGGCGATTTGGAAAGCTCCGAAGAGGAGCTGCACTTTTGCGGCCGGGATTTGTGGTGGAAGGCCGCCGTCCCGTGCATTCTCAGGTTACGAACTCGGTTCGTTCTCTTTAGCGGAGGTTAATTCCGAGCGAGGCGTCTGACCAATTGCTCTACGCCCGTCGAGGTAGGAAGAACCTTCGGCAAGGTTACGTAAATGCGGGAGCTCTTCGGCGGAAGGACTTCAGCAACTTTATAGATCGTGAAAAAACTTTATGCTTCGTGAAAAAACGGTATCTATCCTGCTGAGAATCAGCGTTTAGACGGTTTGTTCGGAGGCTGCATCAAGCACTGCCGTTGCAACTTTTAAACTAGTCTCGAGCCGGGCACGAGGTTATCGGATAAGTTCGAGAAAATATCACTCGGAGGGCCGACCTCCTATAGATTCGATCACGTCTCGACAAATCTCCCGGAGCTCGCGGATCGAGCAATCTTCTAAGCGTTTTCCCTTGCGGTCCAAAGTTTCGTTAATCTTTATTGCCGTCTCTTGCATGAACGCGTGCGTTTCTTGGCTCCCACCCCACAGCAAAAAGTTTTTGCCACGGGTGATTCGAGTATGTCCTTCTTCGCCATCGAAGGCCAAACCGAGAAGAGCGGCCGACTTCTTTTGGGGTTCAGATGAAGTCATGATGTGCTCCAATCAATTCTGTGCGGGCTGGGATCATCGAGACTTCGCTCGCCTATGGATTAGTCATTTCGGGGTTGCTGCTTGCGACTCATGCCCTCCCTCTGTCGTCCGCATTTTTGGTGAACGGAGAATTGGGTTCGCGAATAAAACCAAGGTAATGCGGGCTGCTGCAGCTGCAGCATGCAAGCCGGCTTTAGTTGTTGCATTCGTTAACCATCAATTAGGCTTTTCCGAAGAATTTCCGTAGGGCGTCGGCGGCCGCTTCCCGAGGGTTCGCATACTTGGGTTTCCATCGATCCTTTGCAACCCCAACGACTTTCACCTGTTCAGAAGACTGTTCCCCTGATGGAGTGGAAGTGCTTCCTAAGGCAGGAGCGTTAGAGACGGTGTCCACATGAGCTTGGCCGATAACTGTATCCTCAAAAGCTCGGGAGGAAGCACCTCCGGTGGGGTCAAAAGCCCGCGTTGGAGAACTGCCCAATTCGGGAGGACCAATAAGGGCTACGAGGTCCACCTCCTCCGAAGCACTGGCTTTCTGACGGTTCGAACCTGCTGCTGGACCGGCGGTAGCTTGGGCCGAGGTAGTCCCAATCTTCTGAGCGGCTGGTTTCATGTCAGCGGGGAGGGCCACACGAACTTCGAAGGCCAAGTCCGCCACCTGCAGCATGTCGCCATCATGAAGCTCAACCTCCCCGACCACCCGCTGCCCGTTGACGAAGGTACCATTTTTGCTATCGAAGTCCTTCAACACCACGCGACCTGGTTGAATGAAAATGCCACAATGTTGACGGCTTACCGCTTCATTTCGGGGCCGCAAATGACACTGTTCCCCTCGCCCGATGAGAAATTCGTCCCGATTCAATTGCAGCTGATGGCCCGCGTATTTTCCGCTTCTTACCAATAACGTCACTTGGGGTTTCATGGGCAGTCCTCGTAAGTACCGGAATCCGTTCGATGCTTGGTTTAAATCCGATTGTCGGCGACCGTGAACTGTGTACTTTTAGGTGGGCAGGATCTGCTGGCCAAGCAGGCAGGTTGTCCACTTACAGGTTTTACAGTCAAGTTTTACAATTCCAAAGTTTCCGGACGTTTCCCCGGAATGGCGGTGTCCGCCGCGAAATCCCCGCGTTTTGCCCCGTCCCTCCTGTCGGCCCCGCAAAAACAAAACAGCCCCCTTCCTCCGATTTCCTTTCATGGAATCTTGTTACCGCGAAAAGCTGCACAAAGCCCCTGGGTAAAACCTTCTAGATCTTATCTTCGGAAAAGCATTATGCAAGAATCCTCCTTCTCTATTTTCATCCTTTCTTCGCCATTTTGTCGACTCTTTGATTAATTATGGCAACTGTTTTGCAATCGGTAAGAGGGGTACTCCTTTTTTGGCCCTTTGGCGGTCGACAGAGCGAACAATCGGGGCAGTCTCTCGGGTCCTTGCGGCCTAACCGTGGTCGGGAACGCTCCCGAAGGATCTGTGGTTCGGGTCGGAGATACTCACCGGTTCAGAATTCGAAAATCCGTAAGACAGAGTCGATTGTCCCCTCTTTAGTCATAAGCCGAGGCTTACCGTCGGGGGAGTCAAAAATTAACCACTCCTTTCGGGCCTGAATGGGGGTTTGTAGCTTATAGGGCTTGCACAGGGGGATGACCTCCATAGCCTTTTGGGCCCCCTCATAAAGGGCTTTTCGGGTGTCCTCGAACGGATAAAGAACGGCCGCCTCCCGACTAATGCCCCTCTTTACTGCAACGGTCACGACATGCTCTCCGAAGAACTGTCGAGCTTCGCGGCAGGCTGCCTCATCGCCGGTGACCATGATGGTTGGCACATCGAAATGGCCGGCATAGGCCGCCACTTGAGCTAGTTCTCCCGATTCGACGCCGTTGTACCAGTACCGATTCTCACTTCGGGAGGATTGGGTATGGGCAAGGACACCGTCAGGAGTCCCGTTCATTGCGTGGGCTCCAAACTGGACCAGACCGGCGAACGTCTCGTCCAAGCCGTAAAGGACCGGCCGCGGCGTCCCCACAATGTACACCGCACCCGGAACCATCAGCTCAGGCAAGACCGCTCCCGATCCATGGCCATCCAATACCCATATTTCTTCGGCACCACCATCTCGGAGTCCTTTAATCACTGCGGCAAGGTCCCCCATGAAAAACTCTTTCGCCTTTTCATTCAGCGGGCCTGGGTCTCGAGTTTGAGCGAATTGGTAGACGCCAGTTACGCCTTCGAGGTCTGTGACGATGTAAATCTTCTTTTTGCCCCGGGCCCCCGGCTCTTGGCCCAAGACTTTGTCGTGAAGAGAGCTTGCTGCGACCATCAGGATTATCGCGACAATCATCCACACCCACTGCCGGTGGTATTTAACCAAGGTACCCCAGGTGTTTGTCATTTCTCTTCCCCTCCTCATACGGGTGTTATTCGACCGTCAACGTTTTAAGACAGGCGAGCATCTCAGATTCTGTCATCCAAGAATCCTACATTCCCCAAGCCCCACGATTGTTCGGGCGGAAGCATGGTCACTTTCTTGGGAGCTATTGCCTTTTCCTCCAAAATCTCAGTCGCTCGTTCTCCTTTAAACCCCCAGTGGAGCCCGGGTGCGAATCCGCCCCGGCTCGGGATTCTCCCGGCAAAGTGTCTCGGGGATATTGCTAGTCAACTAGGTTACCGTCAAGAGGGGGAAAATTCCACCCTCCGGTTCCGGATTTCAGCCCCGGAGCACCCTTCCTAAGTTGGCTTCGGTTCGTACGCGGTATCCGATTCCACCTTCTTCTGAAAGCGTTTTTATGCAAAAGTTGGGAGGCATGCCACCTGCCGGTATCCTTTCCCGCGAGCCGGGCTAATTGAATAAACAAGGTCTTTGCGGGCAATTCCGCGGGAATCCATGAACCACACACCACTTGGGTGTAAGCCTAACTGGGGACACCTGCTGCCCAACGTCGCGAGGAGAAGGTGAGGGAAGGGCAAGGAGGTGGCTTCTACAAGCCGCCTTGAAAAAGTTTCACGTTGAACCAGGTCCGATGAGATCTTCCCGCAGGCTTGACGATTTTGCCGCAAAGCGGAACTAGGCATCGCCCCGCAATGAAAAAACCGGTGGGAAAAGCCACCGGTCGTGATCGCCCATAATTGCGGAAGGCACCCGACGTTTGCCGGGGCCAATACCTCAGCTTCCCGCCAAGGAAGGCACCGATTTGACCAGGGTCCGCTAGGTAGCCTCCTTAGGGTTGTGTTAGAGGGAAGCATTGGTTCTTGGGGCGACTTGCGTGCTGCCAAGGCGGAAGTTGCGGTACCTGCCCGTCTGCCACGGCACCGCCGTTAAAACTTCATCTGCCAACCCCCCAGGAGCGATTCTGCAAGCCTAATCCACCCGGTTGTCTTGATCTTGCCCGGCTGTATTGCCGATCGCCCCAACCTTTTTACCGTACCCGTTAGTTTGCCGGAGGGAACCCCATGCCAAAACTTTTCAAAGGCAGGGTCTTTTTTCCGAAGACGGCAGTTGTTATGGCCGTCTCTTGTCCCAATGACTTGCCACTTGACGGCAGACCTAGCACTGAAAGCCGAACCGGGGAGGTTTTTCCAGCAAGAACATTCCCCGCGGTGTCATCGGGAGCAACGTTTCGAGCACCACTCCAGCGAGTTCTACAAAGAATTCGCGCCAATGCCCACCCAACTACGCCTGCTGAAGGAATTGCCGTACCTCTTCCAACTTTCCGGCGGCACCAAGCATCTTGTTCTTGTGGATGATGTACTCGGCATAGGCAGGCATGAAGATTTTGCCAGGCGTCCGCGGGTCGAAATCTGCGGGGTTGTCGCGGAACGACTCCCGGTAGACAGCACACCAAACGAGCCGGCCGTCCGTGTCGATGTTAATCTTGCAGACTCCCATTTGGGCCGCCTTCAGGTAATGATCTTCCGGCACACCGCTAGTTTCTTTCAGCGCCCCACCGGCAGCATTGATCCGGTCGACAAGCTCCTGAGGTACCGCACTGGCTCCGTGCATTACCAGGGGATAACCCGGAGGAAGCCGTTTTTGGATTTCCTCGAGTCGGTCGAATCGAACGCCCTGAGCCCCCTTAAATTTGGCTACCCCATGGGAGGTGCCAATTGCCACCGCCAAAGAATCACACCCCGTCCGTTCTACGAACTCCGCTGCCTGATCGGGATCAGTTAACTTGACGTCTGCTTTGATGTCCTCCTCAACACCCCCCAACTGGCCTAGCTCCGCTTCGACCACAATTCCCTTTTCGTGAGCACGCTGAACGACCCGGCGCGTGATCTCGATGTTCTTTTCGAAAGGTTCGTGGGAGGCATCGATCATCACAGAGGTATAGAACCCGCTTTCGATGCAGTCATAGCAGACCTCTTCCGTGCCATGATCCAGATGAACGGCGAAAATAGCCTCGGGGAAAATCTGCTCTGCCGCCCTAATAATCGCTTCTAAGAAGCGTTTATCCGTGTATGAGCGAGCCCCCCGAGAAATCTGGAGAATAAATGGAGCACTTACCGCTGGATCCGTTGGATCGGTGTTGGTCTTAATTTTTCCCAAATTGCCCCGAAACAAACCAACTGCTTGCTCAAGGTTGTTAATGTTGTACGCCCCGATCGCATACTTTCCATAACAATGCTTAAACAGCTCTTTTGTAGATACTCGCATGACCTCCTCCTGACTGCCGCCTCCACCCACGGGCAGTCCTGGCCTCACAGAGAACGAACCTAGCAACCTCCCCTTTCGGGGGTACCCTTTTATGCGGGTTTCAATCCCCGCATAACCTACACTCTACTGCATCCGCAAATGATTGCCACTTACTTCCCCACTTAGTGGGGTGTGCTACACATGATAATTGTAACGGATTAGCCGCTTTGTTGACAAATCGGACGCCGCGGGGGGTCGGTTTATAACATCATTGGGTTATTCAATAATGTCCAAAGGGGTGGTTCGCTGGGAGCCTTAGCGGTCGGGCAGGCCTTGCCTCTTCGGAATCGGGGAAAAGGGCCGAATCTTTCCCCTCGAATGGGCACTTCCGGGATACCCGACTCCACGCACCATCATCGGTGCATTTTCAGCACCCGACAGTGGGACTCCCGCTATGCCACGGCAGAAGCCGGGTTCTATGGGTAGTCTTCTAGCACTGTAGCTCGAAAAAAGAACGAAACCCAGTATAATCAATTATGTTTGTCACTGTGGTATGTAATACCGGTCGCTGGACATCAAGATGCTGTCCAGGGCGAGTTGGCATCTTCGGGAGGTTCACCGCTCCGGATCCGCGATGCTGGCGACATGGGAGTGAGAGGAAGAGGGAGTTAAGTGTTCTGTCGCCTGTTTGCCGGGCCTTGTGAGACAGCTTTTTTCAAGAACGCCGAGAGAGAGAGATGGAAAGAGTTAGAACTCTTCCGGGCACTAATATTTTCCGGGATTTTCAAAAATGCAGTTTTTAGGGGGACAGTTCTGGGTTGTAGAAATCCAGTGGTTGACGTTACCCTCCAGGGAAATGGTTACTTACAGGTGGAGGTTTAAGATCTGAAAATCGATACTTATTGGAGGTCGTGAACATCTCAAATCGCGGATGAATCCAATTTTTGACCGGGGACCCCGGGCCTGCCTGATGGCCGGCACAAACTTCCGGCCATGGGGCTTGCAAAACGAGGGTCAGATTTGCGAGGAGGGGTGGCTTTTCCGGGGCAGGAGGCGTTCGAATCCTCTGGGAGCCTTTGCCGGGGTTCACTCCACGGGATGCTTACGTTATTCATGGTAGGGGGATTCATGGTAGGGGGTTAACTCCTCCAGGTAGGATTTTTGGGTGCTCCCGAAGCTTTGGAGTGACCTTCACCATACCGGACCTTTCCTGGCTTGCAAATATGCCTCCGCGGTAAGGGGGCTTGAGGGAGCAGTCACCAGTTTTTTTGGCCCGAGTAGCGGTGGCCTAACCGGCAGCTTTGAGGCCGCCAAAGGGCGAGGTGATTTAAAGCGGCTTTTCCGTCCCGGACATTGATCAAAACCAGGTAATAGGTCACTGAATGTTAGCCCAAATTATTCGATTTCAGGAAGGGATGGTGGCGTATGTCCAAGTCCACGGAGCCGGTGATCGTCCACTGGCACGAACATGCAGTTTCCCGGGAAGAGCGGGAAAAATTGCACGGCCACAAGGGTTGCGTTATTTGGCTTACGGGGCTAAGTGGCAGCGGGAAAAGTACCCTTGCCAATGTCCTCGATCATAAGCTGTATTCCCTAGGGTGTCACAGCTTCGTCTTGGATGGCGATAACATCCGGCACGGTCTGAACGCAAGTCCACAGATGCTATCTGCCATCCACGGAGAGGCCTTTGCCGCCCGGTTTGGGTTGGGATTTTCCCCCGAGGACCGTGAAGAGAACATCCGGCGAATTGGTGCGGTAGCAAAGCTTTTCTGCGAGGCGGGAGTAATCGCCATCACGGCATTCATCAGCCCGTACCGGCGGGATCGGGATAGAGTTCGGGCTACGATGAAGGAGGGAGACTTTATTGAAGTTTTTTTGAATGCCCCTTTAGAGGTTTGCGAGTCCCGGGATCCTAAAGGGTTGTATAGGAAGGCCCGGGCCGGCCTCCTCAAAGGTTTCACCGGGATCGATGATCCTTATGAGCCTCCCGAGCGACCTGAACTGGTACTGGATCCCGTACGATATTCACCCGAGGAGCTTGCCGAGCAAGTAATTGCGTTTCTACGCGAACGGGAGATTCTTCCACAAGCTTTGTGCCCCCAATCCGGAAAAGATCTTTGTCCCCAAAAGTAGAAATTCATTTGCTTGGGCAAGAATTCCTCTTTACTGGGAACGCTGACTTTGGCCATTGTATTACAAAAGGACAGGTTGTCCGGCGTTTTTAAAAAACCTCCGTGGGTCCGTTGGTTCTTCGGGTGTTTTTTCTCCTAAACGGACTGGCTTCTGGCGGTGTTGTCGGGCTTTGTTTTTGAGCTGCTCAGAGCTAACCCAGAGATGCAGGCACACCGGAGCTCCTTGCAAGCCCGCTGAGTTCAGTAGATAGGTCTGCACAAAAGATAGTTGTGCACAAATAAAAGATATTTGGGCACAAGTAAAAGATAGTTCTTCAAAGATACTGCACAGAAAGATGATGAGAGTTCTGCGATAGTTCTGGACAAATAAACGCGGAAGGCACATTAGCCAGCCGATACAGACAGCGGGCAAGCATCTTGATAGACTCCATAAGAGGCTGGGGATTGCCGGCGGCAAAGGAGCCGGTTTCTCAAGTTTGGAGGAGGGTTTCCGAAAAACTGCTTTTTGATCGAGCCATGGGTGGCTCACCAAAGTTCTGCTGTGGCGAAACGGGGTAGCCGTGGTAACCTGGGAAGGTGTGCCCGGTGGAACGGGCGGGTTTTAGACGTGGAGCTGTCTTATCTGACCTCCGTCTGTTTGACCGGGGCAATCGCCATTGTTGGGGTGTGGGGCCTTTGAAGCCGGCGGTCCTTTAAAGGCTTCTCCCATAATTCTTCGGGCGTGGGGGAACTCGAAGACTGCGGATCCTGGGGGCAGTTCCAAGACCGTCAATCCTCAGTGAAAACTCGTGGAGCATTTTCGAGCCCCGAGCTTACTTGTGAGTCTTCTTCCACAGCTCGGTTTTCCGCTGTCGGAAGCTGAGAGAACTTCATTACACAGCTTTTCTGCCGGAGGTCCTAGCCACTGAGATTGTGGCGACTGCGGGAAAAGGGATCGTGGAGATTTCGTTGGAAGTATTTATGGCGAATACCTAAGGCGGAAGTAGGTCAAAATGGAGGGAGCAAGAGGAGTGCAGCGCGCGCGGAAGTTCAGCCGGCGTTGTCTTTTGCTGGCTGGCGTTGGAATGGTCTCTTCGATCCTTGCCGGCTGTGCGGGGGGCAATTTTCGGGCAACCCCCGGGTTTTTGGGCGGTAACTCTACAGCTCGCACCCCGTTTGATTCCAAGCCTCCCAGCAAGTCGCCGGCCAAAACTTCGTGGTGGAATCGCCTTTTCGCGAAAAAAGAAAGAGATGATTCCCCCAAGACAATTCAGGACTTCATGAAGCTCAAAAGGGTAACACCCTAACCACACTTTTGCTCCCCTATCCGGATTTACTGCCCTATCCGGATACAGGTTATTTTCACTCCTAGGACCCGGAAGGCTTACTAGGAGAGGTCACTCGAGTTTTCGGGGTGACATTATCCAGTTGTACGAACTTGGATTTTGGATTTCCCCCTGAATCAACGATCTTTCTTGTTCAGGTTTGCTCGAAAATGTCCCGGGAGCTGGGGTGGGAACCGGGCAAGGGGAACATTTTTTGCTTTTGACCTGTTCTGTTTTTTCCACCTCCTCGGCAGGTGGGGGTATTGTGGATCTATTGTCCGGGGGCCGTGGGATAAAGATGTTCCGTCCACCTAAGCAGAGAAAGCGATCCTTGTCTAGCCAAGCAAAGAAGTGCATCCCCGGGGCACAGAGATTAGGTTGCGGGGCCTACTCTTAGAGGGATTGGCGATGGGATTCTCGGGCCGACACTTGATCTGGATTAGTGCCGCCTTGATGGGTTTTGGGCTAACTCTTGGGGCCGGCGGATGCCAGAGTGCTAAAACCTTTTCCGGGGTTATTCCCGACGTCCCAAAGTTTTCCTGTGAGCGGTTTGCCCGGTGGACAAAATCCGCGTCCCAGGACAAAAAATTTCGGGAACAAGTGGCTGCGGATCCGTTCCCCCACGCCTCTCAGTTGGGAGTGGCCAGTATTGCCAGAGACGCCGGAAACTCGCGCGCTCGCTAGCAGATCCCATCCACTGTGCTCTCTTCCGAGAGAACGGATTCGGTGCTGAGGGTTGCCTGGTGGGTGGGTATAGGCATCTTCCATTGCATTTTCACGAACGGCCCTGTCTTACCGCTAGCGATCCCTACACTGCTTAGTGAGGGAGCTATTTGGTATTTTTGATCACTGGGTTGGCCTATTGGTGCAGGATGCCGGGTGTCCTGTCCTCCCAACCACCCAATTGTGCCGAGAAGTGTGCCCACCTTTTTTCCTGAAAAAGCCCGCCTGTCAAAATTCCCGAGGGCTGGGTTTACCCGACCAAGCGATGGGGTCCGGTGTGCCGCCGAGCTAATGTCCAGAGGAATTCAGGAAGAGTGAGCGGCCTCAATCTCCCTGTAACACTCTGTTTTCTTCTTACAGTTTTGCCAAAGCTCCCCGATCATCATAGTGGAACTTGCGGCAGCTGCAAAATGGTTTTCCGGAGCGTTTCAAAAGCGGGAAAGTCGCGAACGGAGGGGGCGGGAATTGACCAACCTTACTCATTAGGAGGAATCGGTCTCATTAGGAGAAATCGGTGCAAGCTTGTGGAGCAATGGCCCAGGGGGTATAAAACTAGCAAAGCAGAGAGGTGCAGAATTTCAAGGTTCAGTATTTCCAAAGCCTATCCCGCGAGTAAGAATTGGTTGCGGTAACAATAGGGGAGAAGATGGCCTATCGTCCCAGCGGTGGCTCTCTTTGAACAATCGGTAGAACCCATCCAATTCGAGAACAATAGGTAGAACCCATCCCATTCGAAAGTGTTTCTCCAAAATCGGGTTTACTCAGCATAATGTGAGATTCCCACTCAAACGTCTTGCACCGCATCTCTGAAGAGCTTGGGGGAAACTAATTCCTGAATTACCTTCCAACAAGCCAATCGTGTTGTCTAACGAAAGCGGTCTCCAAGGTA
>Ga0308410_1000092_pt1 | contig 36527 bp, 31 predicted proteins | sample HotsprOSTMatCore_FD_203467 | JGI IMG/M metagenome (GOLD analysis project Ga0308410, IMG submission 203467) | Hot spring phototrophic mat microbial communities from Octopus Spring, Yellowstone National Park, Wyoming, United States -... | ecosystem: Environmental > Aquatic > Thermal springs > Hot...
CGGGTTAAAGGTTTATGGTGGATATAGTGAATACTTTGGTGATTCTAATGTTATAAAGTTTTATGATAGCCCTAGCCTTACCTTGACAAATAAGAATATCTTTCTTATTGGGGATACCATTCTTTTGGACCAAAAGAAAGAACTCATAGTTTCAGAGGGTAATGCTATTCTGAGTAATGAATCTTTTGTTGGTAGTTCTCATAAAATTAAGGTTCTCAGCAAAGAAAACAAAGTTATATTCATTTCAAATGCTACCATTGTTTCATCGAACATTAGTGTTAAAAGTGGCTTAGGAATAGTGTATTTTTCAACGAATAGACAAAGTAAAGAAACGGTAATTGAAAAATATGTTGGTGTAGGTGAGGTTGAAATTTTTGATGGAGATTCTTTTCTTAAGTCGAGTAATATAGTTATTAACTTTTTCCCAAATGGTGAAATGAAGGATTACGTTGCTACTGGTAATGTGTTAATATCAAATAGTAATACTCTTATTTCTTCTGAGTATTTTAGGTCAGTTTTCACTAACAAAAACAAAGACATTTATCATGTTGGGCTAACGAATGTTATACTTAGGGATTTAAGAAATGGGGATATAATAAGAGGTGAATACCTTTTTTCTGATAAAGTTAATAATTACGAGATGGTATCAATAAATGCTGAATATATTTCTAAGGAGAAGGGTGTGACTGTTAAAGCTGAGACTATCGAGAGGTTTACTGATGATAAATTCGTCTACATGAGGAAGAATGTTATTATAGAAACTGAAAGCATAAAGATAGTAGGTGAGATAGCAAAATACGATGAGATTTTGAAGTATATGTATGTAGTTGGGGACCCGAAAGTGGTAAGTAAGGATGACCTGGGCATCTCGGCAAATTATATAGTTTTGGATGTAGATAAAGATAGAATAGAGATTCTTAATGGTAGCTATGGATATGTTAAGCCGGGAATGTAGGAATATAAAGCTAGTGCTTAGCTACGATGGTCATAACTACGAGGGATGGCAAAGACAGAAAAGAACAAGAAATACTATTCAGGAAATCTTAGAAAATACTTTATCGAGTATATTGAATGAAAGGGTACATGTAATAGGTGCTGGTAGAACTGATTCAGGAGCACATGCTTTGAGGCAGGTGGCTAACTTTAAAACTAGTGATTTTTCTATTCCTGCGCACAAGTTCAAAATCATTCTTAATAACTCTTTGACTGAAGACATAAGAATTATTTCATCAGAAGAAGTTTCTACCACATTTCACTCTAGGTTCTCGGCATCTTATAGAAAGTATATTTATTTATTGTACTCACTCAATCGAGAATCTTCTGACATCGTATTACCTTTTATCTCTAGATACTCAATGATAAGTAAAGAAAGTTATGATGTGTCATTGCTGAGTAAAATAATAAAAAAATTTGTTGGGTTACATGATTTCGGTTTTATATCATCAAAGAGGGAGTACAAAACCACAACTCGGTTTGTTAAGACTGCAAGGGTGTTTAAGTATAGAGGTTTTGTTGTTTTTTCTGTCAAGGCTAATGGGTTTTTATACAACATGATGAGGGGGATAGTGTCGTGTACGCTTGAAGCTTATAGGCTCGGTGATATTGAAATTATAGATAAATTCTTGAGTGGGAGTGTGAAAAATAAGCCTACTTTGGTTCCCCCGAATGGTTTGTTTTTACATAGGGTATATTATTAGAGTAGTTCTCCTTTGCTTATGTCTTTCTTTGCTACTTTATCAATTATTTCATTGTAATTTCTGAAGTTAGATTTTCTGAGTATTGCCGGTCTCTTTGCTTCTATGTCTTCTTCGGATATTATTGTTCCTTTTTTTATGTCTCTTCTCGCTACGAAACTTCTTTTGGATAAGATTTGTACTAATTTGTCTGGAAAACTTTTTTTTGGTGTTTTTAGAGAGGTTTCCACCTCTCTTATCATGTTTACCATTTGTGTAAACTTTTCAGGGGTTATTGATACTGGATTGTCTGGGGAATCATCATTTTCATCGAGAGTTATGTGTTTCTCAATAACTCTTGCGCCTAGTGCTACAAAGGCAACTGGTAAAGATAAGGTTTTCGTATGATCAGAGAATCCTACGTATTTGTACTTTTTTAGGAATTTTTTAAATTCGTTCAGGCTAAAGTCTTCTGGTTTTGATGGATATTTTGAAACACAGTACATCAATATGAGAGGATAGTTTCCGAAGAACCTTTTACAATTGTCAATTTCGATGATTCTACTAAAACCTGTTGATAATATCACTGGCTTTTTAGTTTTCTTGATTTCAGCAATCAGTGGCACATAGTTTATGTCTGAGCTAGCCACCTTGAAAAGCTTTACATTCATTCTAATTAGAAAGTTTAGGCTTTCTAAGTCCAAGGGAGTAGCAAAAGGTAGGATGTCTATGCTTTCGGCGAACTTGAAGGCTTCTTCGTAGGCTTTGAATGGTAAATACAATTTTTTGAATAATTCGTCAGGGTATACTGATAAGTATTGAGAGGGAATATACTTCTTGTCAATATAAAATCCTTCTTCAGAAAATATCTGAAACTTTACTGCGTCAGCACCACTTTTTTTTGCCATCTCTATCAGTTTTATTAGTTTATCAAAACTACCATTGTGGTTTATCCCAATTTCTGCAACAACAAATACTTTTTCCAGAGTTCTAGAAAATATGGACTCAACGTCAAACATACAAATTATTTCTAAATGAAGTATTCAGGTTTTTTAAAGTTATTCTTTACTTCAAGCACCGCTTAAAGCACGAGGAAGAGAACACTTAATGATATCAGTATTATTCCTGTTATCAAATCTTCGTTGTGTTCTAGTTTGTTTAGTTTAAGTTTTTCTATGACTGTACTGCTTAGGTTTACAAGTAGAACGGTGACGAATATCGTTGTTAGTAGGTATATTAGTGATAGTAGAACTATACCGTAAATACCTATTTTGGCTGCTTGTAGGTAAAAAACTTCTATTTCGGTACAAGGTGAAAAGAAGAGAGCCAAACTCAAAGCTACAACAGGTGATATTTTTTCACTTTGTTGTGTTGATTTATTTCTAAATGTTCATGATGGTTGTGATGGTGATGACTATCGTGTTCGTGTATGTGTTCATCATTATGGATGTGATAGTTATAACTAAAAAAGTGTTTTTTGCTATTAATCAAAAATATTGTTATGGCAGCAAGTATTGAAATTATGGATATCCCTATCAGTGTTAAACCTATGATTTTTTCATTTGATTCAAGTATGTAGTAGAGTGATATTATTATCATTCCAATTACGAGTAGTATTAACATTATTGTACTGATTTTATATGTAGTAGATGGAATTTTTCATCGTGGTGATGGTGATGTTTGCCTACATTGAATACATGCATTGATACATAAATTATACCCATGATTATGAATATCCCTGCTGCTAGAAGTTTTGAAACTGTTTCGTACTTTTGCCATATTACTATTCCAACTATACCTATTAGCGTACCGACAATTATTGTACTGAGTGAATGGAAGAATGCAGTTATCACAGCTACTAGATTGGTGAAACCCTTATTCCACTCATTTACTTTAGCAAATGTTGAAATCGGTATCCAATGATTAGGAATAGCGGCATGAATAAGGCTTAACACAAACCCACCAAACAATATGTAAAGTACATCTGTTAAAATATTTCGGTAATTATAGACAACTCTGAAAAATGTTGTAAAATTATAGTATTTGTACTAGAGAGGCGTAGCCTCTCTGATGGTATTTTTAAACTACACTAATTTCTTTTACCTTGTATCCGTAGAATTCTATCTTCTTTATTATTTCGTCTTTTATGTCTTCTGGGGATTCTATTTCAACTTTTCCCAGCTTTATACTTATAATCTTCGCCGATGGTATCTCGGATAAAGCAGACTTCACTGTTGATATACAACCCATACAATTCATACCGTCAACATCAACTTTGTATACCATACAAGACCTCCTTAATTATTAAAATTAAACTTAGTCGGTATAAAATTCAAGTTTTTTGATTTTAATTTCAATGGCTTATGCCTAAATATCTTTTAAAAAGTTAATGTGAATTATTCCTACTTTTAACTAGAAGTGAGTTTATTACAACGCTTATTGAGCTTATAGACATTATTAGCTGTGCTATTCCGGGGGTTAGTAGCCCTAGCCCTGCAATGGGTATTGCTATTATGTTGTATATAAAGGCATAGAATAGGTTTTGAATAATTTTTCTGTGTATTATTTTTGATACTTCAAGCAAGTCAATAATTGCTTTTATTCTACTTCCAACTATTAGTACGTCTCCTAGTTCAGATGTTATGTCAGAGCCTGTGCTCATTGCTACTCCTACAAGTGATTCTTTTATTGAAGGTGCATCGTTGATACCGTCTCCCACAAACATTACATTTTTGCCTTCTTCCCTAAGTTTTCTTATTACGTTTACCTTTTCGTCTGGTAGCATATTACAGAAAACATTGTTTTCTGGTATCCCTATTTCTCGAGAAACTCTTTTGGCTGATACTTTGTTGTCTCCTGTTACTAAGAATACCCCAATTTCTTTATTTTTGAGGTATTCGATAACTTCTTTTACATTCTCTTTTATGTTGTCTTCAAATTCTATGTATCCCTTTTCAATGAAGTTATTATTTTCAAGTATGTAAACAATGGAGATTGTGCCGTTTGAGTTTTCCATTTCTTTATCTGGTTTGAATATTCTTATGGTTATACCGTTAGCTGTACCTTCAATACCTTTACCGGGTACATTCTTGATGTTTTCGACATTAATATTACTGAATTCTAAGCCTATGCTTTTTGAAAATTCTATGATTGCTGTTGAAAGTGGATGATTTACTTTGCTTTCAATTGCTGATACTAGTTTTAGTATGTCTTCTGGTAAGTTTGTAGATTTTACTTTTGGTTTGCCTTCTGTTATAGTTCCTGTTTTATCAAATACTACTGTGTTCACTTTGACTATTTTTTCAATTGTTTCGGAATTTTTTATTAGTATTCCTTTGGTTGCTAATATTCCGAATCCTACTTTTATCGCTAGGGGTACTGCCAGACCTAGAGCACATGGGCACGCTATAACAAGGATTGATATACTAGCAACTAGTGCTTTGCTTGTATCTCCTTGAATTAGCCATATTCCGAAGACTAATATTAATATAGCAAATATTAAGGGTACAAAGTATAGCACAACTTTGTCAATTAAGCTTTGGATTTTTAGTTTCGTGCTTTCGGATTTCTCGACGAAATCTACTATCTTTTTTATTACAGTGTCTTTGTATTCTTTTTCTACTCTTACTTCTATGTAGCCGTCAATGTTCATTGTGCCACCTAGTACTCTATCACCTATGGTTTTAGGTTTAGGTAGTGGTTCTCCTGTTATGCTGGATTCATCAATGTAAGAACTTCCTTTTATGATTACACCGTCAAGTGGTATGACTTCACCAGGTTTTACTATTATTATGTTTCCTTTGGTTATGTTTTCAATGTTTACTTTTACTTCGTTTCCGTCAATGATTGTGTTTGCATAGCTAACAATTAATGAGTAGAGTTTTTCAGTTTTTGATGATGCTAGAACTGTTAATTTGTTTTTTATGTAGTTTCCTAGTAAGAAAACGTTCATTATCACTGCAGATTCACTCGAAAAGTTGCCAATCGGTAAAAAAATACTCAGTATATATGTACTGAGTGCTACAATTGTACCGATGGATATTAAACTATCCATGTTTGGAGCTAAAACTACTAGTGAGCCTATTCCTGACTTGTGTACATGCCTACCGAAAAATATAACGATAATTGATGAGATAATAAATAGTGCTAAGTTAATTGTGTGGTTTTCTATGTGTATTCCAAATGGCATTAGTGCCATTTCTATGAATATGGGTATCGAGAAAATCCATGATAGTATCAGGTTCTTTTTCTCTTTTTTTATGAATTCATTGTTACTTTCCTGAACTAGTATATCGTAGCCAAGGCTATTAAGTTTTTCTTTTGCTTTTTTTAGTTTTGACTCATCGTCTGTATTTATGTATGCTATAGCTGATGTGAATTCAATATGGGCATCTATACCTTGGGACTTTAGTATCCTTTCTATCGTGTTCGCACACGATACGCATGACATGCCTATGACTTTTGCTTTCAATGTTGTCATGATTAAATATACTAAGTCGTTAGTTTTTAGTAAAGTTCTTAAGTTAATTAGGTAAGCACTAAGTGATATTCCCCTGAATGAGTAAGGACATGAATTTAGCGAACTGTTAAGCCTTTTAGGTGGCATTAAAATATTGAAAATTTAGAAGCAGTTTTGTTACAATATATTATAGGTTAAGCGGGAATAGCTCAGTTGGTAGAGCATCGGCTTCCCAAGCCGAGGGTCGCGGGTTCGAGTCCCGTTTCCCGCTCAGGAGGTTTTTATGCCAAGAGTTATAACCCAAGCTTGTATAGGTGTTAAGGATGCAGCCTGTACGCAGGTTTGCCCAGTTGATTGTATACATCCAAGACCAGATGAAGCTGATTACGCAAATGTTGATCATTTGTTTATAAATCCTGATGATTGTATAGATTGTGGAGCTTGTGAGCCTGTTTGCCCAGTTAGTGCTATATACCCGTTGGAGGATGTGCCTGAAGACTTGAAGTCATTCATTGAGAAAAACGCAAATTACTATAAGAAGTAGTTCTTCCTTAATTTAATTATAAAAACGGGATGCATAGCATCCCGATAATATATCATGTTGAAAAAGTTCAACATGACTATACTTGTATCAGGCTACTGTCTGTTTATTAACAGGCTAATGTCTGTTTATTAATCTAAAAGAATAAAATGTTATTAAGCACACTGACCTTAAAAGATTTTGTCAAAAAGGTAGTTCTTTCATATTAGATTAAAGCGTAAGTACTATATATTACGAGATTTTTCAGTAGAATTAAGTGTGGTTGATTTAACGGGTTTGGGAAGGGGATAGTATTTTTACGGAGCAATATTTTTGAAACGATATAATGGGACTTATCATAATTAAGGGTATGAAACTATCGGTCATAATGCCTGTGTACAACGGTAAAAAGTTCATCGTTCAAAATGTAAAAAAAGTAAAAGAAATACTAGAAGGATATGTTAGAGAGAACTTAATATCTGATTACGAGGTAGTAGTAGTTGATGATGGTTCGAAGGATAATACCTTTAATCTCCTTAACGAAGCTTTTGGCAATGATGCTAAAGTTGTCATCTCGCAAAATGTTATTAACCAAGGTAAAGGTTTTGCCTTGAAGAATGGTTTTTTTAGTTCTTCTGGCGATGTGGTTGTGCTTTTGGATTCTGACTTAGATATTCCTCCCGAGCAGATAAGAAATCTTATTTTAGAATACCAAAAAGGATACGACATTGTTATATCTTCAAAGTTCGAGAAGGGGTCAGAACTCAAGTATCCACTCTTAAGGAAAATTATTAGCTTTGTGTATTACATAATGATAAAGCTACTATTCAATTTACCTTTAAGGGACACACAAACGGGACTTAAACTTTTTAGAAGAGAGGCACTTGAGTTATGCCTCAGTAGAATGGTTGTTAAGAGATTTGCTTTTGATTTGGAGCTTTTACTAATAGCTTATAGGTACAATTTTTCAATAAAAACTGTACCTGTGAAAATAAATTATCATAGTTCAGGATTTGTTAGCCCTTCTGTATTACTCATGAGTTTTATTGATACCATGTCTATATTCTATAGAGCGAAGATACTACAGTTCTATGACAGACCTATAACTATTCCTAAAAATTACCCGTACAGGTTTTATATTTTTTCAAATGGTAGATTAATAGGACTTAACTCAAAGGATAAGGATTTAGATGAAATAGAGAAAAATGACTTTGTGATAATCAAAAACTACAGAGTTAACAAAAACATAGATTTGGGAGTTTTGTCTTCTCTTATAGAGTCATACAGAATAGGTGTCATGAACGGTTCGGTGTCCTACCCTGAAGAGGATTTGGGCTCTTATATTTCAAACAATATAATTTTCTCTCACTTCCTGATGCCTCTCTATAACATAGCAATAAGAGTTATTAACTCTAGGCTGATTCCCTTACCTGTGTCTAATTTCCTTTGTGTTGATTCAAAAACTTTCATATACTTGTTAAAAGAAAATGTTGACTTCTCAGACCTTAGAGATATAACTTTGAAGCTCAAGAAGAAGTATAACTTTTTCGTATTCTCATCGGATTGGAGTACAGTATCTGAAGAGAAATTAGATTTGTTTAGTGATTATTTCCTGAGAATATCACTACTTATAAAGACAGGTAATATTGGGGGGTTGGTGAGTAGGGGAATACTTTTCTTGTTGCTTTGGTCCACCTTTTTAGCTTCGTTGATACTTGGTAATATATGGCTTACCTTACCTTTCTTAGTTTTTTATGTTACGTACCTTTTGCTGAAAGTAGTGATTTCGAAATGGAAAGCTTTTTTAGTTTTTCCATTCTTCCTACTGTTTTCATTTATTATTGGGGTAATTGGTACTTTGAGTCCTATTTTTTACCTTCTTTATAAAGAAGGTAATTAAGTATGATTCTAGATCCCTTTTCCAGAACTTCTAATTTATAAAATGCGTCCCATAGGTTTTCTTTGCTCTTTATTAGCACTCCGTGCTTGGGTAGAACTACAACATCATTTTTTATTCCTTCTACAACTTTAGCACCTTCGGGAGTACCGGGAGTAGCATAATCAGAAACATATATTTCACCTAAGAAGTATTCCATCTCAGGTAAAATGAGATTTTTGAAATCATAGCCTATTAGATTGAGTGATATAACATTAGTAGGGTGAGCGTGTAAAATACACTTAGCATCTGGATTGGATAAATAAAAACTCATATGCGTGAAAACTTCAGATGATGCTTCACCTCGTTCACCTTCTTTGAGTTTGTTTATGTTGACTCTAACTATGTCATCAGGTGAGAGATTCCACTTTGGTTTACCTGAGGGGGTTATAAGTATCTCGTTGCCTACTCTGTAGCTTAGATTACCTTCTTTTGAAGTAATGTAGCCTCTATCATACAAAAGTTTTGACACTAATACTATTTCTTCCATTAGTTCTTTCATAACTTAAATTATAAGAGAGGCAGAGCCTCTCTTGACTATTAAGAGAACTATTTTCTTGTTGATGCGTTACTCTTAAGAGCATAAATAACGAAATTTCAATCTTGCTGTTAATATGTGTGCTTCATAGCACCTTGTGCTTCGTAGCATTTCGTGCTTCATAGCACTCCGTGCTTAAAGCACTTGTGTCTAAGGCACTTGTGTCTAAGACACTTGTGCCTAAGGCACTTTCTTATTTTAGATTAAAAACAGGTATTAGCCTGATATAGGTCTAGCCTGTTTTTCAACACCTTCTTTCTATTTAGAAACTGAATAAGAAAATCTTTCATATTTTTAACATGGAAAGAAAGATAAGATCGACTACTGTTTTGGGTATACTTAAGGATGGTAGGCTTGTGATTGGTGGTGATGGGCAGGTTACACTTGGTGAAACAGTTTTGAAGTCAAATGCTAGGAAGATAAGGAAAATTTTTGATGGTAAGGTGCTTGTTGGTTTTGCTGGAGCTACGGCTGATGCTTTGACGCTTTTAGAGAAGTTTGAAGGGCATCTTAAGGAAAATAATGGGAATCTTTTGAAGGCTGCTGTAGACTTAGCTAAGGAATGGAGGACAGACAAGTATCTAAGAAGGTTGGAAGCTATGATGATTGCAGGAAACAAGGAAAAGATACTTATTCTTTCTGGTACTGGTGATGTTCTAGAGCCTGAGAATAACATAGCTGCAATAGGTTCAGGTGGACCTTATGCACTAGCTGCCGCTAAAGCTTTTTTGATTTCTAATCCAAGTATGGACCCAAGAGAAATCGTTGAAAACTCTCTTAGAATAGCAGGACAGATATGTATATACACTAATGAGAACATAATTGTTGAGGAGCTTTAGAAATGTTACATTTGGATATCATATCTGGTGTATTCTTGGTATTTTTAATTTCTTCAATCCTTATTTATGTCTTTACTAAAGCAAATATAAGCTTCATAGTTGCTCTAATATCTAGTGGTGTAATATTAGGAAAACTGGGGATAATAGAAAACAATGTAGTATTTTATGAGATGTCGAATTTGGGGCTTGTTTTGCTTTTGTTCTTTATAGGTGTAGAGTTTTCGCTTAGCACTTTACTTAGAGAGAAGGGGGATATAGTAATAGGTGTTTTACAGGTGGTTATAACTTTTCTATTGTTGTATCTGTTTGCGTTTCTAATTTTCAAAAATCATATTTTAGCATTCTTAATAGGTTCTACATTAACATTTTCAAGTACCATAGTCATAGGTTCGGTAATAGAAAAATCCGGAAGTTTCGGTTTTAGGTACGCGAGAATAGCATTTGTTACATCTTTAATTCAGGATATTTTTTCAATAATAGTATTAACCATTTTACCGTTGTTTTTAGAAGGAGGAGTAAATGTATCTAGTTTAGTTATAGGTATAGTTATCTTCGTTGTTTATAGCTTGATTCTTTACTACTTTACAAAAAGTAAGTTTGCTGATATTTTGGCTATAAGGGATAGGTACTTACTTGTGTTTTTGGCTATAGTCATTAGTTTTGGTAGTGCTACAATATCAAGGTTTTTGGGGTTATCACCGTTTCTTGGAGCATTTGTTGCTGGAATGATAATAGCTGATTCGTTTTTCGGTAGGCAAATAGCGAGTGAAATTTTTTCATTAAAGGAAATTTTCATTGGGTTCTTTTTTATATATGTAGGTGCTTTAATTAATCTTAATGTGCTTGTAGGCAAGCTGTCACTAATTATTTTGTTAGTTTTGGCTATTGTTTTGGTCAAGATGTTGGTTGTATTTTTGATAAATATTTTTTCTAAAGTTCCTGTGTCTCACAACCTCAAGTCTTCTGTTCTTCTTTCTAATGTTGGTGAGTTTGGTTTTTTGATATTATCATTATCTATTGGCAAGGGGGTAATCAATGATGAACTTTTTAGTATTATTAGCATTTCAATAGTCCTTTCTATGATTTCTACTCCTTTATTGATTGAATTGACAAAGGTTATTGATAAAAAAGTTTTAGGTAAGCTACGAGAAAAAAGTAAAGTAGAAGAAGAGATGGTAGTTGATGTAATAATTGTAGGTTTTGGACCCGTTGGACAGGAGGTTTCGAGAGTACTTAATGATCTAAAGGTGAGTTATATAGTTCTTGAGACAAATATAAACACTGTCAGAAAGTTTAGAGAGCAGGGAGTGAATATACATTTTGGGGATGCTAAAAATGAGCACATACTCAAGTGGGCTGGAATAAAGAACGCTAAAATAATAGTCATCACTGTACCTGATATAGGTGAAACAACATTTATAGTGGAGAAGGCAAGAATACTAAATGGGAATATCAGGGTGATAGCAAGAGTTAGGTTCTTGAGTGAGGTAGAGAAGCTGAAATCAAAAGGAGTAGAGAGAATTATATGTGATGAATCGGAGACTGCGAAAAGTATAGCAATTGATTTGCTTGAAGAACTTCAGATAATAAACGAGAAGTCTAGAAAAATAATAAGAGAAGAGATAGAAAATTAAGTTAGCCCTAAGTGTTTTCTTATTTTTTCTATTCCTCTCTCGATAAGGATATAAACTTTCCTCTCGGAAACATTTAGTATTTTGGCTATCTCCTTAGCATCAAAATCTTGGTAGTACCTTAGAAAGATAGCTTCTTTTTCTTCGTATGGTAGCTGATTTAGAAATTTTCTAATTTCTTCTATTAATATAGCGTCTTCGTCTTCTGGTTTTTTGCTGATAGACTCAAATTCTTCGTGTTGGCTGTAGCTTCTTATGCGTTTTTTATTTTTTTTGATAAAGTTAATACATTCGTTCCTTACTAGGGAGAAAAGCCAAGGGAAAAACTCTTTATCATCTTTGAATTTATAAATCTTTTCAAACACTCTTAAAAAAACATTCTGAAGGAAATCAGAGCACAAATCCCTCGGTATACCCATTGTTCTACCAAAGTCATATACGAAGTTTTTGTATTTGTCGTAGAGGACAGCAAAAGCTCTATCTTTTTCATCTTTGCTGCCCTCTTTGATGAGTTTTATTAGATCTTCATCTGTTGCCATCTTTTATTTTTTACTCTGGCAAGGAAGTAGGAACTTTTAACTCCATCCCTTCATCAATGATGTCAGGGTCCGAAAGTTTATCTTTATTCAATACGAATATTTTGGGCCACCACCAATATCCACCGTTAAACAACTTAGTTGCTATTTTTGATAGGAAATCTCCTTTTTTCACTTTGTATGTTCCTACGGATTCTTTTTTAGGTTGCTCAACGGCAGGTTTCTTTGAGACTTTTGTTTTTTCTCTTTTATCTATCTCGCTGGATACCTTGTTGTAAGTATCTTGTATTTCATTGTATTGAGATACTAGTTCGTTAACTTTGTCTAGTGTTTCCATGGACCTTAGGTATTCACCATTACTATAATCAATTTGTGCTGAATTGTATAGTTCTCTTATCTGTGATTTTAGGTTGTTCATTTCACTTTCTAGCTTGGCTTTGTAGTTTGTTAGTTCTTGGTATGTCATTTGGGATATATCTTTTTCTTCAACTTTGACAAGTCCCTCTTCTTTCTTTTCGTATATGTTTATTAATTGTGCTATTTTGAATTCTTTTGTCTTAATATCGTTGCCAAAGTACATGAATATCAGGTTTCTGTTTATTTTGAGTTCTTTTAGCTTTTTATCAGTTTCGTTTAGGTAGTCTTCATTTACTTTTCTCAAGGCATTGATCAAGTTTTTAATTTTTTCTTGTGCTTCCTTTGATTTTTGAATGCTTTCATCTAATTTTGCCTGGTCAAGTAAGGTTTTTGCTTCTGAGATTATGTTTTCAATCTCTGCTGTTTCATTCGTTAATCTTTTCTTTGCTCCTTTGTAGAATGGGTCTTGGGTAGCATCAATAGCTTTTCGGAGCTCCTCTCTGGCATTGTTCCATTTTGTTCTTAGTTCGCTTACATCGGATTCAAGAGATGGTAAGACAGCTTTTGAATTTGTGTAAGAATCTTGGTACATACCTTGCTTGTGTAATGATTCTGATACCTCGTAAGATTTTTTGTAGTTTTCAAACTTTTCTGGTACAATTACATCGGCTTTCATTTCTTCTGCTTCCTTTAGTAAGTCTCCGAATGTTGTTAGTGCTTTTTCAGATTTTAGTTGTCTTGTTTTGGCGATTGCTATGTCAGAGTTTGATATGGATGACAAAGCTTTTTGCTTTGCTACATCGTTTTTGCCTTGAGCTACAGCATTAGTAGCCGCTACATAGTCATTTAGAGCTGTATTGAATTCATTAGGTGTATAGCTAGGAGCTTCTTCGGACTTAGCCAAATCTATCTTTTGTTTTGCTAAGCTAAGTTCTTGTTCTGGTTTAGGTGCTCCACCACAGTTGTAAAGTCCTAACACTAAAATAGCTAAAAATAATATTAGAATTAGCTTTTTCATAAAACTCCTCCTACAGGATATATCATAAATAATTTTATCTTAACTTTCTACAAAATTATGGGTTTTGCTTTCTCTTTTTTACATAATATGTGTTTGTTCCTGATTTTGATTTGACTATCACGACGGCAAAATTCTTTTTTATATAATCTTCTATGAGCTTTCTCTTGCTTATGTTCCACATGTTGTCTCGAGGTCTTACTGTTATAACTGTGTCATCAACTAGCTTTAGCTTCATACCGGGGTATATCCAATCAGGATCTTCCCATTTTTTTGGCTTTTTGTAGGTTAGAGGTTTATAGCCATTTATTAATGCTACCTTGTTAACATAAACCCATATGTCGTAGTCGGTTATTGTTATACCTAATTCGTTCTGGATTTTTGTTAATTCAGGTTCGTAAGTATCTTCAAGCTTATTGAGTACATTGCTAATTTTCTTTTCGTCGCTTGTTTGCTGAATTTCTAGAGACCATCTAGTTAGTGTTTCTTTTATGGTGTCTCTAAAGACAAATGTTATGCTACCCAGAATTAGAAGTAGTCCAACTAATGCTATGATCCACCAATTTTTTAGAATTAATTCTCTCATTTTTAACTTTTCTTTTGGTGCTTTAGTTGTTAGTTCTACTTTTTCTTTACTTGTGCTTGCCTTCTTCAATCTGGTTTCTTGTTCTTTACCTTCAATTGAACTTTTTATTTCCTTTTCTTTTTCTGTTCCTTCCAATTTTTCTGCCTTGACTAGTATATCTGCCCTTTCGCTTAGGCTTAAGCTTTGTATTTCTTCGTAAAGTTTTGCTAGCTCTTCGAACCTTCTCCTGTCTCTTATTATTCTGTTTGTATCATTTTCAAACTCTCTGATTATTTCTGCTAATACTTTTCTTGAGAAAATCTTTGAAGCGTTAGCTTCAAATTCTTTTGTTACTTTTTCAATTTCTATTTTATCGGGGTCTATTAGGAATATGTCAGTGGATATTGACGGAAGCTTACTTTTAGCAAATGTATTTAGAAGAAATACTTCACCTTCCTCTAATATGATTGGATTCTTTAAGTTCTCTTTGTTTTCACTCATCACGAGGTTATTTTCAATTCCGTTGTTGTCTTTTAGAGGAATGTAGTACTTTTCTTTTTCAGAAACTATATTTATGTTCTTTATGATATCTATTTTATCACTAACATCAACGAATTTTATGCCTAAACTGAATTTTTTGAAGTCATCATATACCTCTTTTGTTGTGTAGACTTTGATGGAACTTCGGCTGTTTAGTAGCCTTATGAAATCAATAAGGGGTATTACATCATTGCCTACAACCGTTTTTATCTTTGATGTTGGGTAAAGGTTTCTTATGAGTTTGTTCTCATCAAGTTCATGCCCTATTACTGCTATATTCCCAGAGTTTGTTAATATTGTGTAGGAGTTACCTAATCTAACGACTGATTCTAGTGGGTATATTTCCGTTGTTTTGCTTGAGGTAAGGAATAAAAATTTTGAAGTTGTTAGGTCTCTGTTTATTGCGCTGAACATATCAAAGATTTTTTTTCCGCTAAACGTTACAGCAAAGTTTCCATTGTCGTAGAGTAAGACATAAGACTTGTATTTTTGGCTTATTTCTCTAAGGACTGAACTATAGTCTTCTAAGGTTTGTTTGTCTATAACATTTACGTTCACCTTGTGGTGAGAAGTGGGTCTTATGAATTTTAGGACTACATTATATATACTTTCTGGGACTATGAAGTTAGTTTCATATTCTTCTGTTTCTATTTGTTTTATCTCCTCCTTTAGGGAGGAGAGATAACCGGCTGCAATTATCGCATTGCTTATGTACTGTTTGAACTTTTCAATGTACTTTGAATAACCTATTCTTATAAAAGGCTTTTCGTCAAGTGCAGAGAAGCCTGTGAATATAACATAACAGTCTCTGTCAACTCTAAAAACTCTTTTGTTAGGTTCATCATTATATATTTTAATTGACTGAATGAACTTTTTTATTTTCTCTCCATCCATGGGGTACTCCACCTATTTAATTCTCTTATTAATTCAGAAGCAAAATAGCATAAATTATCAAATTTGTAGATGTTGTTTTTAATATGACTATAAGCTCTTTTTCTTGTATTCTGAATGGGGACCTATATTGAGTTCTCTGAAGGCTTCTTCTACATAGCTATCTCTTCCTATTAAGCTTTTATCCATTATCATACCATCTACATGTGCTCCTTCTTCGATTATACTTTCTCTGATAACTGAATTTCTGATATTTGCTCCTTTGTGAACGGAAACATATGGACCTATGACACTCATTTCTATGTAAGCATTAGGGTTTATATATACTGGGGGTATGATTACTGAGTTTTTTATGTTTATCGCTGGACTCTTTATGTCGATATGTTTAAAGAATTTATCTAGTAGCTTATTGTTTGCTTCTATTAGCTTTTCTTTGCTTCCGCAGTCGTAAATTTCCTCTATCTGGAAGACGCTTATTTTTTCACCTTTTTTTACCATTTCCATCATGGCATCGGTTAGTTGGTACTCTCCTTTAGTTTTTATGTTGTTTGATATTATGTATTTTATGCTTTCTAGTAAAGGTTTTGCTATGCTAAAATAATAGATACCTGATATTGCTAAGTTAGAGACAGGTGTAGATGGCTTTTCAACAAGTTTTTCTACATATTTACCCTTTTTGTCTAAAACGACAACTCCATACCTGTGTGGGTCATGAACGGATATTACTGATATTGTGTGTTCTCCTATTGGTATTTCTTTTATGGCTCTATTTACATCTGCGAAAAAGATAAGGTCCCCCAGCAGTATAAGCAAACTGTCGTTTTCGTTTATTTTCTGGGACGCTACACTTATAGCATGGCCTAGCCCCTGAGGTTTTTCTTGAATTACAAATGAAGAGTTAACTTTGGGATACGCTGATTCAATGTATTCTTTTATAATATCGCCTAGGTATCCTATTACAAAAATAACTTCTTCCGGTGCTAAAGGTACTACAATATCCATTATGTAGTCAATTATTTTCTTTTCTCCGACATTTATTAATGCTTTGGGTATAAGTAATGTATGTGGTCTTAGTCTTGTGCCTTTACCGGCAACAGGTATAACAACTTTTAGTCCCATGAAAGACAGTATAAAAAACTCTTTAAATTTCATTCAAGAACAGGTAGTTATATTCAAAAATTCAACTTTTCTTGAGTCTACTCGGGCAAATAGTAATTGGTAATTTCTATCTGCCCATTTTTATCGGAGAGATGCTACACATTTCTTTACTCTTATAAAAGGTTTTGCAAGGAATAGTTCTTTCCTATTATTGAAAAACAGGCTAAGCCTGTTGGGTTTTTCAACACAATCTTCGATACTTGAAATTATTGAGGTGGAAATTATAAAATGTTTTACAATTGTGAGGGAAGTATGCCTACTATCAATCAGTTAGTTAGGTTTGGGAGGAAAAAGGTTAAGAAGAAGAGCAGGTCAGTGGCTTTGGGTGGAGCACCTCAGAAAAGAGGTGTTTGTGTTAGGGTCACCACGATGACGCCAAAGAAACCTAACTCTGCTCTAAGGAAAATAGCTAAGGTGATGTTGTCTAACAAAGTGGAGGTTATAGCTTATATTCCTGGAATAGGGCATAACCTACAAGAGCACTCTATTGTTCTTGTAAGAGGTGGTAGGGTGAAGGACTTGCCAGGTGTTAAGTACCATATAATAAGAGGTGCTCTGGATACTGCAGGTGTTGAAGGAAGAAGAACCAGTAGGTCTAAATATGGTGCGAAGAAGCCTAAATCTTAGGAGGTAATGAGTTATGCCAAGGAAAAAAAGAGCTTATAAGAAACATCCTGTTTTGCCAGACTATAAATATGGTTCTACTCTTGTTTCTAAGTTAATAAACATAGTGATGAAAGATGGTAAAAAGCTTAAGGCACAAAATATAGTTTATGCTGCTCTTGACTTAGTAAAACAAAAGACTAACAAGGATCCTCTAGAAGTTCTTACGAAGGCTATAGAAAACCTTAAGCCTTCTCTGGAGGTCAGACCTAGGAGAGTTGGCGGTGCTACGTATCAGGTACCTATTGAGGTTAGACCTGAGAGAGCTTTGTCTTTAGCTATAAGGTGGCTTGTGAAATCTTGTAGTGAAGTTCAAGGTAGGCCAATGTACCAAAAACTAGCCGATGAGATAATCAACGCTTACAATGAAACTGGAAATGCTATTAAGAAGAAGATAGAAATGCACAAGATGGCAGAAGCAAACAAAGCTTTTGCTCACTATAGATGGTAATTCAAGGGAGTACACATATTTATTGTACTCCTTTTTGGTTTTTACCTAGAGGATTAATATGGTACCTAAAGAGGTAGTTAAAAAAGTTGCATACCTTTCTAGACTCAGATTTTCTGGTGAGGAAGAGGAAAACTTCATAAGCGAGTTCTCTAATATAGTTTCTTTTGTAGAGATGATTAATGAGCTTGATACTAGTGAGGTTGAACCGTCACCTTACCCAATAGATATACCTAACATACCAAGAGAAGATGAACATAAGCCTTTCGCCTACAGCGAAGAGCTCAAAAATAATTTTCCTCAAAGAAAAGATAACTTCATAGTAGTACCTAAGGTTGTTGAAAAATAAATTTCCTTTCTTAAGAAGGCAAATAGTGAGCCTGTGGCTCTTTTTGCATTTTCTCTTAACTTTGCCTTTAGTAGTCCTACCTAAACTTGTTTTAGGTAGAGAGACATCATCTCTCTATACTCTCTAGAATGTTCAAATGAAAAAGCGCTTTAAGCACAAGGTGCCATTAGGCACCTTTAGGTAAAGGTTTTTTTAATTCTAAATATATTGAAAGCAATATGTAGAAATTATAATAATTCCTTTATGTCTTACGAAACACAGATGGCTATTTTAGCTTATCCAATAAGGCACGAATTAAACAAAATAACTACTCCTGAAATTTTTTCTTTGATGTCTTCGGTAAGCAGCGAAGAGATTGAAAATGTTATTTCAAAGTACGAAGGTGTCAAGCTAAGTGTAAACGAAATACAAAAGTATGCTCTAAATATACCTATAAATGTAGGTAAGAAATTCATCTCTCTTTCTAAGGATCCTAATACTACTGAGATTATAGAGGCTTACATGCTGTACTACGAGTTCTACAACTTGAACGTTCTTCTTAAAGCACGACTAAGCGGTTATCCAGGAAGTGATATTTTCTTATTTGATTACTATACTGTTGTTAATTTTAATTCCCTAGTTTCGGAGACATCAGTTCAAAAGATAAAGGAAAGTTATTATAAACTTATAGAGCATCATAAAATTTCGTCTCGTCACCTTAAAGATCTGATAAGAACTATAAGCCTAGGGACTGTAAATGACCTTCTTCTAGAATCAAGCATCGCTTATTATTCAAACCTCATAAAGAAATATCAGAAGGTTGACCAACTTCTGAGAAGTTTAGTTCTAGAAAAGGCTTTTTATGATTTGCTTCTCTCTCTAGCAAAGCTTAAATACTTAGGTGGTAGGAATGTTGAAGAAATAATTCAGAGACTCACTTTTTTGTCAAACAAAGTGGAGATACTGGCTTATATATTTATAGGTGATGGGAAGGAAGAGTTCATAAAGAAATGTATTGATAACAAGGTTATTCCTTCGACATTTATAGTGACAGAGCTTGATGATATTGCTAGGTTTAGGGATATTTTACTAAAAGAAAGATGTAAAAACATTGTGGTTAGTTTGCCTTTGAATCCTACCTCAATCATTGCTACTCTGATGCTCAGAGAGATAGATTCTAGGAATTATCTTGCTATGGTGGGAGCTTTGTTAGAAGGCTTTTCATTAGATAAACTTAGGTCCTTACTTGTTTTGTAGTTTGTGGGGGTTTTTATGCTATTTCCTGAAAAAATGTTAGAGGTACATGTTCTAACAACAGAAGATTACCTAAAAGACCTTTCTACAGGTTTAATGAAATTTGGTGAATTTGAGTTAAAGAATGTGAGACTCAAGGATGCTGAGAAGTTAAAGGCTTTGGAAAAAGCTAGTGATCAGGAAAAGCAAGCAGAGAGAGTAGGCAATATAAAACTAAGGCTAGATAGGTTAGCATCAAGTGTAGGTGTACCAGAAAACTTATTAAAAGATACATTAGACAAAAGAAAGCCAATGAGTTTGGATGAGCTAGATTCAAGACTAAGGAAAATAGAAAACGAATTTTATTCATTGTCTGAAAAGATAGAAAGCTTAGAAAAGGAAGAGCTAGACCTTAGGTTTAGAAAGGTCAGGTACAACATAAGAAATCAAATAGAATCGGTAACAAAAGAGCTCAAAGGGGAGAAGTTATTTATCGTAGTTGTTGCAATTCCCAAGTATGAAATTCAGGCAGTGCAGAAAGTTTTGTCAAATGTTCCTTCGCTTGTTCAGGAGGTAGAGGAAATCGGTAATGTTGCTGTTTTCCTTTTGGTTACACCAGAGAATTACAAACAGGAAGTTTTGAAGTTATCTGCTTCGTTTGTTAAGCAGATAGAACTAGAAGAGATACTAAAAGAGGAAGTTAACATTGAGGAAATTGAGGCGAAGCTCAGAGAGGTAGAAAGTGAGAAAAAGAGAACTAAAGTTATATTAGATAAGCTAAGAGAGGGGATAATTGATGAAATTTTAGAGTTGTATGAGGGACTTTGGTTTAACAGTGTTTCTTTGAAAATAAAAAATGCATCTCTAAAAGCTAAAAAGTTTTTCCTTTTCTCTGGCTGGATTCCACAAAGGTTGAAGAAAGAATTTGAGGAAGTTGTGAGGAATGCTACAAGGGGAGTGTATGTAATAGAATTTAAAGAAGCTGAGAAAGTTCTAAAAGAAGATAAGAATGCAGTAGTGCCAACTAAACTAAACAATCCTAAGTTCTTGTTTTCTTTTGAATCCTTAGTGAAGTTGTACTCTATACCAAAGTTCTTTGAGATTGACCCTACGATAATTCTGACGGTGCTTTACGTAATATTTTATGGAATGATGTTTGGTGATGTAGGGCAAGGATTAGTGCTTTTCCTTGTTTCTCTAATTCTCTTCCTTAAGTTTAAGAATTTTAGAGTTATTGCAGGTTTGGGAATGGCTGTAGGTTTGTCAGCGGCGTTTTTCGGTGTAATGTATGGATCAGTCTTCGGAATAGAGGAGAAAATAATACCTCATGTTTGGATATCACCATTGCACGATGTCATTGAAATAATGAAAGTGTCGATACTCATAGGAGCTTTTGTAATAACTCTTGGACTTATTTTGAATATTATAAACACCATACGGGCTAAGAACTTTGTTGAATTGGTATTTGGTCACCATGGGCTAGCAGGACTAATTTTCTATTCATCTTTGGTGATATACCCGATTTATGTCTTTTTAACAAATTCGAAGTTTGATTTTTCAATAATGCTATGGGGTATTTTAATAGCCATAGTGATGTTTGTTATAGAAGCTATAATAGAAGCGAAGCACCATCATCAGAAGGTTTCTCCTATATCCGTGTTCTTTAACATATTTGAGGTTTTTATATCTTTTATAAGTAATACAGTGTCTTTCATAAGAATAGCAGGTTTTGCTCTTAACCATACGGCACTAGTGATAACCTTCTCTTCAATAGCAGAGGTGCTAAAAGGTTCAACTATTGGTGATATTCTTGCTTTGATAGTGATAGTTTTTGGACACTTATTCATAATAGGCTTTGAAGGATTTATTGTAGGGATACAGGCTTTGAGGTTGAGTTACTACGAGTTCTTTACAAAGTTCTTTAAGGGTGGTGGTAAAGCATTTGAGCCAATAAAGTAAGTTTTACCTCAAGCATCATAGTTTATTTTCCTGATTACTTCCTTTATTTCATCACTAGAGAATCCTCTGTAAGATAGAAAATTGAAAATTTTGTTTATTGTTTTCTTTCTTTCTAATTGGTTAGTAGTTTCTAGCTCTTTTCCATACTTTCGCTTTATGATTTCTATTACCTTTTCAATATTTGGGCTCAAAGGTTCGTCTAGTTCTATACCTTTTGATTTTAGTCTTGCTTTTATGTACTTACTGCCGTATCCTTTGTTTATTTTGGATTCTACGAAAGTTTTAGCAAAGTATTCATCGCTAATCAATCCTATGCTTTTGGCTTCACTGATTATTTCGTTTATCTCCTCTTCGCTTAGATTAAATTTCTTCTTTAGGACATTCCTAACTTCAAATTCGGTTTTGTATCTCTTAGCTAGGAGCTTGAAAACAAAGTTTTTAGCTTTGCTTTTCTCATCCATCTAAGTAAAATTTTACATTTCAGTAATTGTTGCATTCAAAAACTTCTTATGGATTTTCGTTACTTTTGAGAGTGTATTAGTCAATAATTACCTTAGAGTGAGCCATTAATTTTCTTAGAGGAGGGGAATTCCCTCCTCTATTTTAATTAAGCATGCCAATTAATTCGTTTGCATCGTAATAGAGCATTCTGTAGTCATCTCATCTATTGCGTTGTCTCTCTGTGCATCAAGTAAGTGATTGTACGCCTCTATTATGTTCCTAGCAGTGTGGTAATTCCACCAGCCTTTCTTTATATTCTCCCTCGCTGCCACTAACTTGTCATTCAATCCATCATAAACATCCTGTTTGTTTATCCACCTAAGCTCATACGCTTCTTTTGTTATCTTCATGAGTTTCTCAACTTTAAGTACTGGTATGAGTCTAGAATTTTTGATATTGAAAATTACGATAGTTGTTTGTAATAATTCTTTTTAAAGGGTGTTGGTATGGCAAAGCTTGAAGGTATTCCTTTCAAAGAGATAGAGGAGTTGTCAGAGATATTCAAGGAGAACAATTTATCGGAGCTAGTTATAGAGACGGAAGAGTTTTCTATAAAGTTCTCTTCCAAAGATCACTATGGCTTATTTACGCCGGTAGTTGGTGCTGTAACTCCTTCAACTGTAGTACAAGCACCTACTACTGAAATTCAAAAGCCTTCAGTTCAGCCGAAACCGCAGGAAGCTAGGAAATCTCAGCAAACTGACCCTTTTGATGCTCCTAATTATCACAAAGTTGTTTCACCAATAAAAGGGACTTATTACGAGGCACCCGCTCCTGGTGCTGAGCCTTTTGTTAAAGAAGGACAGCATGTCAATGCCGGGGCTACTCTGTGTATTGTTGAAGCTATGAAGGTGTTGAACGAAATAAAAGCTCCTGTTACAGGCAAAGTTGTTAAAATATTCAAAAAGAATGCAGAGGTTGTTAATCAAGGTGATGTTTTGATGGTTTTGGAGATAATTTAAGCTTATGAGAAACATTTGGTATGTTTTTAAGAAAGAGATAATAGTTTATTTTACTACTCCTGTGGCGTATATTGTGATGCTTGCTTTTTTGGTGATTTCTGGATATTTATTCCATTTTTATTTCTCGTTCGTAAGGGTATCTGATTTGAGTAGAGTTTTCAATAATATGATAATAGCCGGAATGTTAGTTTCCCCGATACTAACGATGAGGCTATTGTCAGAGGAAAAAAGATCAAACACTTATGAACTTTTGAGAACATCTCCTATTTCTCTTTACCAGGTTGTTATAGGTAAATATCTAGCGAGCATAGCTATATTCTTAAGCGGGTTATTCCTAACAGTTGTTTATGTCATTTTGCTTGAGGTTTACGGTTCTCCTGATTATGGAGTTATAATTTCTGGATATGTAGGTTTTATACTTGCAATGAGTGCCTTCCTTTCAATTGGGCTATTTGCTTCTTCACTGTCTCAAAACCAGATGGTAGCCGCTATAATAGGATTCGCTCTCATATTCTTGCTTTGGTTCATAGATGTTCTCTCAGGAGTTGTTGCAAATGATTTTATATCTAATGTATTGAATGAGCTTTCTTTCCTGAATCACTTCTCCTCTTTCCTATCAGGAATAATTGACTTGAGGGATGTGGCTTTCTTCATTTTCTGGATTGTAGCAATGCTGACAATCACAACAAAAGTTTTAGAAATGAGTACTTGGAAAAACTAAAAAAAATTTAACTTCACCACTCCCAAGATGATTTTTCTTTTTCTATAAAGGTGTTGACTTCTTTTTCAAAAAGAGCTTTAAGCTCTTCTTCGCTGACTCTTTTGAATTTCCCTTTGAATTTCGCTCCTTCGTCCATAAGTATTTTAGTTGCTGTTAAGTCTCCTATTACCTTTGCAGTGCTAAGTAAAACTATATCCTTCATGGCGAATATGTTTCCTTTTACAGCTCCACCAATAACTACAGCTTCGCCATATATATCACCTTTCACTTTACCAGTTGACCCTACTATCACAAGGTCCTTCGTTCTTATATTCCCTTCGTACATGCCGTCAATTCTTATTGCTCCTTCTACAACAAAAGTCCCTCTGAATATTGTTTCATTTCCTATCATCGTATTTACTTTCTTTATGTTTATTTCTTTGCCTACTTTTCTTTCTATTTCCTTATCCAACTTTCCCCCCTATAAGTACATCTTTTACTAAAATATGAGGTCCACCGTCACCTACAGGTAAAGGTGATTGCCCACCTTTGCCGCATCCTCCCATTGTACTGTGGATTTTTAAGTCGTTGCCTATAGCAACGATATTATTGAGAGTTTCAAAAACATTACCTGTCAGAGTTATATCTCTGAGCAGTTTCGTTATCTTGCCGTTTTCGACTTTGTACCCGTAAGCAGCTGAGAAAGTGAACATTTCTAAATTAGTTTGTCCACCTAAAAAGTCAACAACGTATATTCCATTCCCTAGCTTCTCAAATAATTCTTCTACTGGCGTAGTGCCATTGTCAATGAAAGTGTTTGTCATCCTTACTAAAGGTGGAAATTCATAACTCAAAGCTCTAGCATTACCTGATAGAGGTTCGTTCATGAATTTTGATGTTAGTCTTGAGTGTAGCCTTGCATTCAAAACACCGTTTTTGACTAGGTAAGTTCTCTGAGCAGGAATTCCTTCATCATCGTATGGTGTATAACCTACAACATCTTCAATGTTACCGTCATCAATTATGTTTAGTTCTTCTACGCCGAACCTTCTCCCTATTTTCATCGTTTCCATCAATCTTTGATTCCCATATATGTGGTCAGCTTCTGAAAGATGCCCAAACGCTTCGTGTGCAAAAACACCTGTGAGTTTCGGGTCAATTATTACATTGTACCTACCACCTACAACTTGCTCAGCCAATAATAGGTCAACAGCTCTTTTGGCTACTTCTTCAGCTTTTGAGTGTAAATTAGATACTGCCTCAAATCCTTTGTAAAGGGCTATTGATTCTGCCGCTTTCTGAACATTGTTACCACTAACCGCATAGGCTACAAAACTTATACCTACATAGGTGAATTCTAGTTCTATTTCACTTCCCTCGGAATTAACATAGTACTTCTTTTTTCTGTAGTCAAGATACCTAACTCGTGCTGATTGTATATCCTTAGCTTTAAGTATGTTCATGTATTCGTTAAATATCTTTAATTTCTCATCTAAACTCAAAGAAAGAGGGTCTATCTCATACCTTGTGGTGACTTTATCCTTGATTGCTTGGTATCTCGTAATGTCAATTTTTGATTTTGTGCTTAGAAGTTTTGCAGATTTTTGAGCACTGATTATTGCGTTTTTCAGGTCATCAATCAAATTAAATGAACTGTAAGCCATTCCTCCATTATCTAGGACTCTGACTATGCCACCTTTTGAGTCTCTGTAGGCTATTTCTTCTATACCTTCGTTTGATATGACTATGGATGTTCCGTGAATTTCCTCAAACCTTACATCACAAAAATCAGACTTCAGGTCTGAAATGCTACTCTTAAGTATCTCTATCATTTTTACCTCTTGGTAAAAAATTATAAAAAAGGTTTATGTATTTTTGAAAAATTCAACAGGCTAAGCCTGATCAGGCTAATGCCTGCTTCTTAACAGGCTAAGCCTGTTTCTTAACAGGCTAGTGCCTGATTCTTAATTTAAGAATGTGCTATAAGCACTCCACCCTATTTGATGTAAAGAGGTTATACCTCTTCTTGGGAGTAGTTATTTACTATTGAAGAAAGAGTTTTTCAAAAGCCTCACTTTCTTTTGATACGAAGAAATGTTTTGATTTAAGATTATGTCAAATTTATGAAGCCGAATTTTGGGAAAATAGTTTTTATTTTTACCTTTTTGTTTTATTCTTCTTCTTTTTCGTTTAGCCAAAACGAAGTTTTGGTTTCTAAACAGTTTTATTACGAATCGTTGCCGATATTGGTTAACTTGATTGTTGGGAATGAGAAGAAGGGAGAAGAGTTAGCACTTGATATTTTTGAAAAAATTACAAACTACATGTTTAACTATTCATACGAAGGTGGCAGTTATCTAAGTAATATAACTTACAAAGCCTATAGAGGCTTTGTTAGCTGTGACGAAGATTTATTAAAAATCCTTGGTATTACTCTGGATTATTACTATGTAACGAAGGGAGCAATAAGCCCAACAATAGGTAGCCTGATTGAACTCTGGGGTTTTGGCAAGAATCCTAATGTACCAACTAAAGAGGAAGTAGAATATGCTCTAAAGGCATCTTCTCCTAAGAATTTGATAATTTACCAAGGGTCAATAAGGTTAAAGAGTAAAAGTACCAAGTTTTATTTGAAGCCTTTTGCTATAGGTTTGGCGCTTGAGAAAGTCAAAGAGAAGCTAGATGAGCAGAAAGTAAAAAATGCTGTAGTTACAGTTGATACAAGATATTCATTAGTTTTAGGTAAAAAATTCAATAGTGATTGGGTGATAGGTGTTAAAAATCCTCTGGCTATGGGAATTAGTGAATTCGTTCACAGTTTCAGTGTTAGTGATAGATTTGTTTCTATCTCATCGGTTGATGAGGACAGGTTTAATATTGATTTTAAGAACTACTTTTCTATAATTGACCCTAGAACGGGATATCCACCGGATAGTAAAGTCGTATCTGTTGTTGTGGTAGGTAAGAACGGTGTTGATAGCGTTGTTTTGTCAAGAGTTTTGCTAAAATTGGGGGATGTTGGGGGACCTAAATTTGCTGAAAGCCGTAATGTTGCAGCTCTCTTTGTTGTGTCAGAAGGTGCAAGATTCAACTTTATAAAAACTAAAAGGTGGGTGGAGCTTGTTGACAAACATACGCAAGATAAACAAAAGAAAATAAAAACTAGGTGATATGTTCCGAACCTTAATACATGAAAAAGAGGAAGTCAAGTAAAAAATCGGGTAAGAAAGGGAATTACGGAGTTTTGATAGCTTTTCTTTCTATACTTTCTTTGGCTGGTATTGGCTACATCGCTTATGACCTATTCTTTAAAGATTTCTTTAAGAAGGGAGGAATTAAATTCCAAAACCTAAAAGTTGCTAACAGTTTTGGTAAAGAAGATTTTGAGTCTGATGAGAGTTTTTCACCTCAGGTTTATGAAACAAATATTATTGATAATCAAAGCGAGAATGTAGCTACCAATTATGAAGGTGTAAAAAGAGAGACAAGGAATGTAATTACGAACATTCGTACAAATATGATGGAAGGCAAAGCTGAGAGCAAATTTGTGATTAAAAAATTAAGAATTTTCTTGTACAGGGAGGTGGGTGATAATATTTCATTTTACTACGAGTTGGTGGAGTTAACAAATGTTCAGGACCCTGTAATGACAGTTTTTAGTAAGCTTAAGTCTGTAAAGAGCGAAGGTAATAGACTGAGTTTTGTTAACCCAAAGGTTAGGCTTATAGATTACAAGATTACGCCTGAAAAAACTTTAGTTATAAACCTTTCAAAAGATGTGAATTACAATTCCTATGGTAGTGAAGGAGTACTTTATTCGATTTATCAGATTGCCTATACGCTTGGTAGTGCTGCAGGTTGTAAAGATGTTTTAGTTCTTATAGAGGGTGAGGAGCCTGAGTACTTAGGTGGTGAAGGGATAATGTTTGATAATCCTATAAATATCTCTAGACCCCCAAAAATTAATTTCTAAAAGGTGAAAGAACTATTCCGAACATTACAGAGGGGAGGTGCTATGATTGGCATAGACTTCGGAACTAGTAAGTGTGCTGTAGCTTATTTTGATGGTGAGAAAGCGAAGATAATAACTGACAAGAAAGGTAGAAAAACGATTCCTTCGGTTGTAGCAATACTACCAGATGGTACGCCGATAGTTGGAGAAAGTGCAAAGAGTAGGCTATTCATAGACACTAACAATGTTATTAAATCCGTAAAGAGATACTTAGGTACAGACCATAGATTTTTTATCAATAATAAGGAGTATTCACCCGAAGAGATATCGTCAATGATTCTTTCTAAACTGAAAGAGATAGCAGAGTATTATTTAGGTGATGTTGTTAGGGATATTGTAATTACTGTGCCAGCATACTTTTCTGACCTTCAGAGAAGTGCTTTGAAAAATGCTTGTAGGCTAGCAGGAATGAATGTTGTTAGGATAATAAACGAACCTACGGCAGCAGCAATAGCGTACGGTATAAATAAGCTTGAGGGCGAAAAAAATATTGTTGTTTATGATTTAGGTGGTGGTACGTTTGATGTTTCAATCCTTAACTACAGTAATGGCATATTTGAAGTTATAGCAACATCTGGTAATAACTCTTTGGGAGGAGATGATTTTGATAGGGCATTGGTAGAATTGGTAGTGGAGGAGTATAAAGATAAGGAAGGCATAGACTTATCTTCTGATAGGCTAGTGCTTCAGAAATTGTATGAGGAAGTTGAGAAGGCAAAAATTTTGCTTTCTGATGAAGAAGTTGTTGATGTTGTTGTACCATTTGTTAGTGCTACGGAGAATACAATCAAGCATCTTTCTTTCACTTTGACCAGGGAGCAACTTAACAAAGTTATAGCTCCGTTCGTAGACCAAACAATTGAATTGCTTAACAAAACGATAAAGGAAGCCGGACTCAGTAGAGAAGATATAAATCACTTACTTTTAGTTGGTGGTTCTACAAGAATACCGTACATAAGAAGAAGAGTTGAAGCTGCGTTAGGTATTGAGGCAGAGCCGATGATAGACCCTGAGGAAGTTGTAGCTCTCGGTGCGGCAATACAAGCTGGTATAATTGCCGGTGAAATCAAAGGCATAGCTTTGGTAGATGTTACACCTCTGTCTTTGGGTGTTGAAATAGAGAACGGTATATTCATACCTATAATTCCTAGGAATACACCAATACCGACTTCAGCTAGTAAGATATTTACAACGGTTGTAGATAATCAGGAATCAGTAGAAATCCATATACTTCAGGGTGAAAGGTCACTCGCTAAGGATAATATATCCTTAGGAAAGTTTGAGTTGACAGGCATAAGGAAGGCTAAAAAAGGAGAGCCAAGAATAGAAGTTACATTTGAGATAGATATTGACGGTATCTTGAGGGTTTCGGCTGTTGATTTGTCTACTGGTGCATCACAGAAAGTTGAGATAAAGGACAGAATGATATTAAGCGAAGAAGATATAAACAGGATGATAGAAGAGAGTAGGAAAAACAAGGCAAGGGATGAAGAAATAAGGAGAATAGGAATATTAAGGAGTAGATACAATATGATTTTGTCCACAATAGAGCCGAAATTGCCTAAAATAAAAGAAGTTGATGTAGATTTATACAACGAAATAGTTGAGTTAAAGGAAAAAATAGAGAAACTGTTTTCTGAAGGTACAGCTTCGGAGATTGAATCTAAGATAAAAGACTTGAAATTTTTGTATGAGCAGTTCTTGGATAAGGTAGTCACTGCATTTTAGATTAAAGAACTTACTCTTTGAGATCATTAAAGCACTAAGTGCTGTTTAGCACTAGGTGCTATTTAGCACTTAATTAAGAACTTTGGTATTAGTAACTTTTCTATCCTAATTACTTGAAAGAAGATGCTGTCTCTTTGAGGCAGTGTCTTTCTTTCAAGAGAGGCAGAAGGTGAGATGAGCAAGGCTCCGCACTGCTTACTTTGTTCGAATTATTGAAAACATTACAAAACAAACTCCTTGGGAAGTAAAATTAAAGATTAGGAATACTTATGAGGTTTTAAGTGGTTTATAATTAAAAATACAGGATAAAAACAGGAAACAGAGAGATGCCAAATTATAATCCATCACCAGCAACAAGATTTAAGAAAGGACAATCTGAAAATCCTACTGGAAGACCAAAAGGAGCAAGAAATTGTAGAACTTTGTTTAGAGAAGCTTATGTAGCTATCGCGAAGGATTTAAAGTTGGGAAAAGATCCTGATACTTTATTCTCTAATAATATCTTCTAATCTCCAAAATAATCTGCCACCTTTTTCTAAAAGTTCGTCAGTAAGAGAAATTACTCCTTCTTTTGTTTTAGGATTCTGGTAAAGAATATTAAATGCTTCATACCATTCTTGATCTATATAAATTAATATCCTGTTTTCGCGTTTATTTTCTAAAACACCATTTAAAAATAAACGTAAAATTTCTAAAGTATCCTCGGGGGATTCTTTAGCTAATCTAACAATATTTTTCACTAATGCATAATCCCAATCTAAAACGCCTTCTGTTTTTTCTAAAGTTCTTTTAATTAAATCAGCTAATTCCTCACCTTTGAAAATTCCTTTATCTAAACCAATCCAAAAACCAAATGCCTCGAATGGTTTTTTATCTTTCGTATATTTCTCCAGCATCCAATTCCAAAAATCCTTAATTCTTTTTTTAACATCTAAACCATCTTTTTCTATTTTCTCAATAAGGTTATCCTCTCTTGTTATAATATGCCGTCCAATAAAACTTATAAAATGAAAATGTTCTTTTGAGGTTCCTTCCTCCCAAAATTTTTTAAATAATTTATTTTCAAAATCAAATTCTTTAAAATGCACAAAAGCAAGCGCTAAATGAATGGCAATTCCCTCTTCTAAATCTCTAAAATCCTCTTGATTATAATCTTCTTCTTTTAAATTAATTCCGTATTCATATAGTTTTTGAATTTCTAAATCAAAAAATAACTCTTTATATAAACTTTGAGACAAATATCCTTGCCAACTTGCGGTATAAAGCCGATTATTTTCTTCTTTTGGAAATATTTTAGAGAACAAACTTCTTACCCATTCTTTATCTCTAAAATAAAATGATGGCAAATAATAACCAAACATAAACATTAAAGCTCGAGTATTTTCTTTTTCTAAAACTTTTTTAAATACTTCTTTTACATCCTCTTTTAACTTCTCTCCGTCTTGATAAATAAACAAAACAAAATCCTCAAAAGCCCTCCCCCTAATTGAATTAATTGCCATTGTAAAAGGATCGGCAATCTTTTTTTCTTTCCCTCTTTCGATTGTCATTCCAGCTGTTTCTATTTTTTCATCTTTTGGAGTTGGATCTGGATAATTTAATAAGTATTGAATTACTTCCAATAATTCCCTTCTGTATTTAGTGAAATCAATTACAACTATCCCATCTTTGCTTTTTAATAATTCTATAATAACATCAGTCATTGCAAAATGAACCCAATTCCAATTAGCTAACAATGTATAACCAAACTTCTGCTCTTGAGGCTCATTAGAGAAACTCTTTTCCTCTCCTGATTCCTTAATTTTTAATAAAAGATCAATTAAATTTTTCCAATCAACATATTTATCTTTTATTATATTATTTTTTATTGCTTCTTGAATACCCATAAGAAAAGAATAAGTGTAATGAGGATGTAATTTTTTTCTATCAAAAAACTCAGTTGAATATTCTAAGTATTTTTCTAATCTCTCAAGAATATTTTTTTTAAGATAATCGCCAATACCTTCAGCGCTTATGGGATTAAAAAAGTCTTCATTATCTTTATATCTTTTAGAAATTTCTTCAGGAGTCCATTCAGTAGTCAATTTTTCTAAAATTTCTTTAGTTTCCATTTTTGAAAATTCTTCATAAGATATTGGTGCTCTGTGGCTAACATAACCGAATTTTACTTCTACTTCCGGTTTTATTTCAATATCCGGATTTAATTCAAATCCATTTTCTTTTGCTTTTATTTTCTCTTCTTCTGTAAGATGCTTAAAAATCAATGAAAGTATCTTTGAACCATATTTTATAATCCATTCTTTATCTGGATTTTTCTCTTTTTGTCCTACAAAAAATTCTATAACCTGCTTCACATAATCTCTTTTATCTTTTTCTTCCAAAATTCCAAAAAAATTATGAAGCAATTTTTGGTGTTCAATAGTCAAAACACTAGGATATCTATCGCCAACATTAAAAATTCTAAATAACGTTTTTTTAACTTCATCTTTGAATGTTGAGCAATCTAATTGTAAAATGGCTAATCTTAATTTCCATATTGAATATGTATCTGGTAATATTTTCGAATTTTCAAAGTCTAAAATGTCTTTAAAAATTTTTCTTAATTCTTCTTTATTATCTTTATATTTTTCTTTAATTAACCTTCTTGAAATTTCTAAAATAGCAGCAATAAGTTCTTTGATATTATATTTGCTCCACAAATCTTTATCTTCCTCAACTCTTAAATCAGAAAAATCTTCATAGAAATAAAAATTATCTTTTAACTTAAAAATATTTTCTTCGTCTATTTCTGATATATTATCTATAACCTCTTTTAAAATTTTTATTGATAAATCTAAAGATTTTTCCAAATATTCATCATCTACACTAACTAAATACCAAAAAACTTTTGTATAAGATAAATTTTCAAAATAAAATGGACTTTCCGAAAATTTCTCTTGACCTTTTATTTCTTCCCTACTTTTAACAGATAATATCAATCCAATAAGAATTAATAAATTATCAAAATTTTTTGCCTCAAATAGTTTTTTAAGCATTTCTTCGTATTCATAACCCCATTGATTAAAAGCACCCATCAAAAGAATCCATTTTTCGTCTTTTATTTTCGAAATCATTCTAACTAATTGTTTAACTGGTAATTTACTACAAATATAAACAAATATACCTATCACTTCTGGATCAAAAGTTTCTTTTGAAATTGGAACTTGAAGCATAATATCTACAACTTTTTCTGGCACTTTTTCAGCTACTTTAACCAAATAATTTAATTCTGGAGTTTTATAACTATAACGAGTTGGATCCTCTGCTTTTTGTTTAATTGCATCTAAAAATCCATTTTCCCAAAGCCAATCAATCCATCTTTCGTCTGCTTTATCAAAGAAATAATCTTTAGCATCAAAAGCGCCAAGATTAAATAAAATATTCAAATTATCTTTATCTATTTTACTGGGGCTTCCTTTTTTAGATTTATTAATAATAGCAAGTATAATTTCGTGTAATATAAGAGTTATATTTTTAATTGTAGGAAATAAAGATCTCAATATCTCTAAATCTTTACGTAAATCAATCAGAGAATAATTTTGACATTTCGAACGATCATCTTTAAATTCTTCATATTGAGGATTGATACAGTAATGATCTAAATCTGATATTTTACTATAAAGTTTTTTTATTTCTTCGATTTTGAATAATAAAAGGGATTTATTTTCCTCAGAAAAATATTTTATTCCAATAGATTGAGCTATATTCAAAACTTTCACCCAATCTTCTCCCTTGCTGGCTATTTCTTTGCTAAATATTGGATATAAAAAAGATCTTATTTTTGAAGCAATGGTTTGAACTCTATCAGGATCATTACTATTGTTTTCCAAATTCCAAAAAATGCTTCTTAAAACTTTCTCTGCATCAAAATTATACTGTTTATAATTATTTCTAAAAAATTTATTTACTCTATTAGCAAAATCTAACCAATCAGCGGATAATTCTATTGGTAAATTTTTATTTTGTTCCATAACTCTCTATAATTTTAATCTCGTCTTCGGTTAAATTATAAAGTTTATAAACTAATTGATCTATTTGTTTTTCTAATTGATTTGTTTTGACTTCTGGGTTTTGCTTTTTAGATGAGATGATTTGTTCAATGAGATTATAAAAAGGTTTATCTAGCTTGCAACCGCTTCTGACCTCAAAATCATAGTTTAGTATATGAATAATCTCCTCGTATTCAAGCTTATATAAGTATTTTCCTAAAACTAAATCTATAAGGTCTATTTCAGATTTTATACGGCTCGTTAAAAATCTATTGTGTTCTTTATCAAATACTGAAAATAGTTTTTCCATAAATCTTTCTTTCATTTTAGATATCAATATATTGTATCTAAGTACTTTTTCTATATTCGGTATTGGAAAACTTTCTAATATGTCCATATTCATATCTCTCCCATCTCCATATATTCTGAACCAAAAGTAAAAGAGAGAAGAATTCATTAGTAAAATTAGGGAATCAGCAAAATCTTTATCTACATATAAGGAGTTTATTTTCACGCTATTATAAGGTTTTCTATCAAATGCATTATACCAGTAGTTTCCACTTGTTCTTATCCATATTTTATAATAACCCTGGTTGATAATGTTCTTGACGCTATGTTCAAATTGGAATAATTTTTCTAAAATTTGTTTATTTATTTTCTCTCCTATTTTAGGTAGGCGATGTTCTTGATGATATCCTACACCCTTTGGAAGCAAAAATTTATTACAATTTGTCACTTCTATCTCATAAATATTCGGAGTTTCTCTAAACATTCTGCTTGAATATATTCCTTCTTTATTCTCTGCTACTTTATTAAAACATCTCAAGATTGAAACTGATTGGGTCATGCTTTGGAATATTCTACATCTATCTCTGTCAAATGTGTAAATAATCACTTTCTCAAAGTTGTTTGATAGTAATTCTCTCGTTTTTGAAAAATCTTTGCTGAAAGTTATTGCATAAGTTATTATAAAAACTAAATTACCCTGTTTTTCGAGTAAATTGAAACTTCTCTCTATGAAGGGGCTAGAAATATCAGAGATAGTTGAATATTTGTAATTTTTTCTTACAAATTCTTTGGTATTTTTGTTTACATCTTTGCCTAAAATATTTCCATAAGGTGGATTTCCAATTATAATATCAAAGCCATCACTTATTCCAAACATCCATTCTGGGTCAAACCAATCAGCAGAAGCGTTTTGGTCAAATATATCAAATTTAACTATCTTTTCAGCTATTTCATTATTCCAACCATCACCAATCAAAGCATTCTTTAGCTTCTCTCTTAACTCTCTATCCTTATTCTGTAATTGAATCTTTTCAGCTCTTGACTTAATTCTAAAATATCTATGTCTTAAAAACTTTAACTCTTGCTCTAATCTTTCAATATCCGGATTTCTTAAAGATTTTTGAGTAGGCTTATCTAAACCAATCAAGGTATTTGCAGCAACGAATTTTGTTTCAAGGTTTGGAAGTGTTAAAATCCCAAAATTTGTCTTATCCTTATCTACTTTCTGGTCTAATATTAAAGAGATAAAAAATCTGAGTTTACTAATCTGTATAGCTATAGGCTGTATATCTACTCCATATATACAGTTTTCTATCAAATAAAGTTTCCTTGCATAGTCTGGATAGTTTATACTCTCGTCAAAGTTTTCATTGATTTCTTCTAATAGCTTTTCCCTTTCTTGTTTATCTTTTTCTGCTCTAAATACCGTATCTGCTTCCTTAGATACTCTTTCTAATTGAATTTCTTTCCATATCTCATTTTTAGGGTCAAGCTTTTGAAGTAAAAAAACAAGTTTATGTAATATCCCCATCGGAAAAGCACCACTACCACAAGCAGGGTCTATTATCTTTACTTGATCTATGGAATAGATTAACTTTTTTCTTAAATCATCATCTGATATGTCTAATTCTTCAACAGAGTAAGAAAATAAATTATCAAGTTCATTTTCTGCTTCTGGCACTTTTGTTTTTAGATACTCCCTCAAACTCTCTTCAACCATATAATCAACAATTTCCCTCGGTGTGTAATAACTACCTGTTGCCTTTCTTGCTGTCGTTGCTGTCTCCTCATCATAACTAGCAAGAAGATTTTCAAATACCTTTCCTAAAAGCTCTGGGTCAAGTGCTATTTCCTGATCTATCGGCGTCGCCTCATCCGTTGTAAAGTTATAACTCTTAAGGATGTTTATAAGCCCACTAACTTCTGCCTTATCACTCAAACCATACTTAGATAAATCAACAGTCTTTTCTTCACTAAAAAATAACTCATCACTAATTTTAGCTTGTTTTTCCTCTCTTCTTGAAAATCCATCTATATAAACATTGTCCCTATCCAAGCAGTCAAAAAGTCCACCATTTATAAATGGAATATCTCTAAAAAGTTCTAAAACTTTCTCAGGAGGTATTAAAAATTTGTCTTCATACCTGTAAAGACTTTTTATTCCAAAGTTTTTTCTGTTCTCTGGGAAACCTTCATTTTTTGCCCAACCTCTTTCCTCTATAGGTCTGTTTAGTGTTGCGAAAAATAAATTTTGTAAAATTGCATTGTAGTAGTTATTACCTTTACCGAAATCTTTAACGATATTCTTTAGCTCATTTTCATCAAATAACTTGCCTAGCACTAAGTCTTTTTCCTTCAAAAACCAAATAAAAATTAACCTAGTCAATAACCTAATCAAATTCTGTGCGTTTCTGATTTCTTTGTCTTTCTCTGGGTCCTGAGAGTATCTATAATCTTCCGGGAATTTAACCCTATCCATAGCCCAATAATACCAGTTTTGAAGCTTTTTATAAAATTCCTTTGTTACCGGCTCAACACTAAACGCTTCCTTTATTGAACCAAAATTTGAAAAATCACAATCTTTTAACTGATTTATAAATGTCTTATTCGGTCTATCCGGACTTACGAAAAATGTAAATCTCTTGTAATGGCTATATTCTGCTTTTGTGCCGTAGGTAGTTTTAAAAACAAACGAAAACCTAAACTTTTTTCCTTCATCTTTTTCTTCATCGTAGAAGATGAATAATCCATAAAACCTTTGATATTTTTCTAAAAGTTTTTTAGCAATATTAAACTGCTTCTTTTTGCTTGTTCTTTCAGTAAGGTTATCAATCTTTATAGCAAAAACTATTAACTCATCCTCTTTGTCTTTCAAATATATATAACCAACCTCTTTAACATCTTGAACACCCTCGTACTCTTTTTTAATGTCCTCTGTATCCTGATAATCTTCTATATCAACTACAAAATTTTTGTTCTGTAAAAATATTTTTAAATTTTCCAAAGAAAAATCCTTTAC
>Ga0308410_1000093_pt1 | contig 36080 bp, 54 predicted proteins | sample HotsprOSTMatCore_FD_203467 | JGI IMG/M metagenome (GOLD analysis project Ga0308410, IMG submission 203467) | Hot spring phototrophic mat microbial communities from Octopus Spring, Yellowstone National Park, Wyoming, United States -... | ecosystem: Environmental > Aquatic > Thermal springs > Hot...
CTGGCCCCGGCCTCGGCTGGCCGGTGGGCCGCGACCACGCGCGCGGCCGACCGCGGCGAGTCCGGGCGCGTCGGGCTCCCCGGCGGTAAGATCGACGCCGGGGAGTCTATCTTTCACGTATTCGGTGGGGCTCGGAAATCAGGATTGAGTGATGCGTGTGGAGGTGTGAATGGTCACCATCTGGAAGCGCGAGTACTTCTATGGCAGGCATCCGACCTGGGTGCCGGCCGTCGACGAAAAATGGAAATACGTGCGGGTGCCAACGATAGAGGATGCGACCCGACTCATTGCCGAGTTGCGGGCGCGGGAGTATTCCCTTCGCCCCAAGGAATACATGTTCCCGGATTACGGCATTGTGGCGGACGGCACCGGGGAAATTGTGCCTTGGGGGAGGTAAGCGGAGGCAGCGCCCCAGAGGGGGCAGAAAGGAGGGACGAATGGGAGCAAATCGCCCGCAGGTGGTTATAACCAGGAACCCGGCCTTTGTGGAGTACCTGCGCGAGGCCGGGATAGTTTCCGAGGGCGTGCGGGTGATCCCGCACGCCACCCCCGATGACGTGAAGAGGCAGCACGTCATTACAGTCAGTGGCGTGCTGCCTCTATCCTTAGCGACCCGTGCCGCCATGGTGACGGAGATCCACCTCGCCCTCGGTACCCAGGATAGGGAGGACGAATTGTCGCTTGAAAGGCTGCGTGAAATAGTGCAGCCTCCAAGGACATATATCGTCGTGCGGATCCGGAAAAGGACAAACGGCGAGTTGGAAGCGGTCGGGGCGGAGGCGGAGTGAGTGATGCGTGGCGCTCGTCAGAATGGCGCGATCGTGACCGCGGATGACTACATCGCCGCGGCCATGGACCGCCTCGTGCGCGGCGACCGACCAGAGCCGCCGGCAGGTGTGGCGCTGCGCCTGGCGCGCTATGGCGTCACGGCGCGGCAGCTCGCCGTGGCGGCCGGCATATCGCGGCGGTATGCCGCTGACGTCCTGCTGCGCCTGTGGCTGCGCGGCGCGGTCGTGGTGACGCGCGGCCCACGCGGCACGCATGTATACAGGGTGGCCGATGATTGACCCGCTGGCGCTCCGGGTCCGCAGAGCGCCGACCGCCGGGGCCGGCCGGCGGGCCACCAATAGCGCGCGTGCTTCATCGCCCCACCGGCCTGGGGCGATTGTGTCGTACCTTCCGGCGCGCCGGACGCCGCACCTCCCGTCAATGCCTCCAATTGCGCCCGCCGATCCGGCCGGCGGGCGCCCCTGGAGGGACCATGAGGTGCTGCAAGTGTCATGAGGATGGCGCGCGCCCTGATCTGGGGCGCGTCGTCGAAACGCGGGACGGCGCCATGCACTGGCGCTGCATCCCTACTTACATCCGTGCCGACGAGGATCTGCTCGGCGGCTTCTTGTGTGTCACGCACGCGACCCCGCGGGGGTTGTGGCTCCGCCGCGCCATCGAGTGGGCGCGGCGGTGGTGCGCGGGGGAGCTGTGCCCAATCTGCCTCCGCTCGGTGTACCTCGAGCAGGGGGCGGTGTCCGTCCGCGACCAGTGGACGGGCCGGACGTACATCGCTCACCGGATCTGCTACGGCGGAGGCAACCGTGTCCAGCATCGGTGAGCTGGAGCACCTACTCGCTGGTGTGGTGGCCGAGTGGCACGATGCGCGTGAGCGCAGGCGCGCCGCGCTCAAAGCGCACAATGAGCGCATTACGGAGATCGAGGAGCGCATGGATGCGCTTCTTGCGCAGCTCCGTGACGCGACGACGGGGCAGGGCCGGCTGTTCCAGGTGGACTGTCACCAGCGGATCTTCGCGGCGGCCGACGATGAGAAGTCCGGCGAGCGCATGTGCGCCAAGTGTGGCCAGTTCCGGCCGCGCACCGGGGCGCTCACGTGCGCGCGCTGTGCGAGCTTGAGCGGGCACGCGCTGGATGCCCGCGACCCAGGCTACACGCCAACAAAGGAATAGGTAGGAGGGACGACATGGTGGAGGAACCGAGAGGGCTGTTCGACGTGGACGAGACCGCCGGCTTTGACGCGGTGGCCGAGTTACAACCGGTGACGGCGATTGAGCCGGCGCAACCCGAGGCCGTCACCCCAATCCGCGACGGCCTCGCCGCGGCCGCGGACGAGAAAACCGTGGCCCGTATGGTCGCGGAAATCCAAGCCAGGGTTGCCGCGACGAAAATGCTAAAGGCGGCGATGCTGTCGATGACATCGCCGCTAGATTGGGTCGGGCAGGAGCGCCGGCTGCCCGATGGCCGCACCGAGTACGTGCCATATCTCCAGGGCTCCGGCGCAATTAAATTATTCCACCCGTTCGCGGTCGAGGTGCGGATAAAACCAGGTCGGGTGGTCACATACGACGACGGCACATACGAGGTCGTATTTGAAGGGGCCGTGCGCGCGGCGGCGCTCGGCCCTAACTGGTTGCCAGTCGTGGGGTCCCGCTGGAGCGGAGACCCGTTTTTTGGCCGCCACGGGGAAAAGGCCGACCCCGGCGACGTCAGGAAGGCCGCGCTTACCAATTGGTACCAAAACGCCATGATGGCGATTTTGGGCCTCGAAAATATGACCTGGGAAGAGCTCCGCGCCGCCGGAATAAACCCGGACCAGGTGCGCCGGGTCACGTGGAAAACGCGGCACCAACAGTCGCAACAACACGACCACGATGCCACGGCATCAAAAGCGCCGGCGGGCGAATATCTGGCCGTGGATATCCCCTATAAAGACGAGGAAAATAAGGCCAGATTAAAGCGCCTTGGCGCGAAATGGGGCCCCGCATCTGGGTTTGGAGACGCCAAGGTATGGGTGCTCCCTGCGACCGAGGAAATCCGCGCAAAGCTCGCGGAATACAAACTCGCGGCGACGCTGCTGACGGTGAAATCATGACGGAAGATCTAAACATCGATCTGGATGCCCTCGCGCTCGACGTGGACGAAGCGATCCGCGCGGCGTGGGAAAAGGACAAGCGGGACAAGTGGGCGCCCACCGGCCATTACGCCAGCCGGGCGGGTCACCCATGCCGGTATTACCTGTGGGCGGTGATCGCCAGGTGGCGCGATTTGCCGACGCCGGACACGGATCTGCTGGGGATTTTCCGATCCGGCAGCGAGACGGAGGAGTCGGTCATGCGCGACCTGCGCGACGCCGGATTTGTCGTTACGCGGCAGCAAACATCGTTCGAGGATCGCGATTTGAGATTGCGCGGCAAAGTCGATGCATTCATCTTAAGACCTGATCACCCTGTTTTCAGCCGGCCGCGACCGATCGAGGTGAAAAGTATGCATCCTGCGATATTTGAGCAGGTGCATTCGTTCGACGATTTACTCACCGCGAAACGCCCATGGCTGCGCAAATATCCGGGGCAGATTCTGCTCTACGGATATCTAGCGAGTGAGCCATTGGTCGGCATGATCCTGCGCGACAAGTCGAGCCGCAGAACGCGCACAATCTGGACGCTAATTGATCGCCATTGGGACATACTGGAGGCGATCGGCGAAAACTTAGCATCGGTCAATCGCCATCTGGACGAGGGAACGGAACCCGAACCGATCGGATATACGCCCGATCTATGCGACGCCTGCGAATGCGCAGCGATCTGTCCTGCGATGCTAAATCGGCGCGGCATGGGCGCGGTCAATGTCGTGCAGGACGGCCTGCTGGACGAGCTACTCGACACGATGCGGCAAAATGCCGCGGCCGCGAAAGCGTATGATGCTGCGGAGAAAAAGCTTAAGGCTACGCTGGAGGGGGCCGGGTATTGGTCTGGCGACATCGGCACAACGCAAACAATCGTGACGTCGCAGTACCGGATCACCTGTGCGATTGGCAAGACGACGCGGAAAGAGCTGCCGCCAGGCGTGGAACCAGTAGTGCGGGAAATCCCGACAAAACGGCTGGAGTGGGTCCCGTTGGACGCAAACGAAGGGGCGAAATAACGTGTGGTTAAGGGGGCGCGTGTGGCAAAACCATCGTTATTCCGAGACCGGAAATTTTTGCTCCTATGCGCCCTCATCGGCGATGAGGCGCGTGCCCTCGGGTGCCTGGAATATCTGTGGCACTTGGCGCGCGAGACGGGCGATGTGGTGATTGGCCCGCCGGCGGTGGTGGAGCACGCGGCGCGGTGGCGCGGCGCGCCAGGTGTGTTGGCGGCGGCGCTGCTGGAGGCGGGGTTTCTCATCGAAACCCCGAATGGGTTGGCGATCCACGACCTCGCAGACCATATGCCGGATTACGGTCGCGGCCGGACGACGGCAATGCGCCGGTCGCCGAGCGCGAAAAACGGGGGACAATCCCCACTATTTCCGGAGGATGCGGCCGCGCAGGGAGCCGCCGGCGAATCCCGAAAACGGAAAGACCGCCCCTCGTCGATCGAGGAAGTCCGCGAATATCTTGCGGAACTGGGCGTGCAAACCTTTACCGCAGAGGAGTTTGTGGATTGGTATGAGGCGCGCGGCTGGCGCCTAAAGGGCGGGCCGGTGAAAGATTGGCGCGCCTGCGTCCGTACGTGGATGCGCCGGGACGCTGCCCGCCTCGGCGCAGCCCCGAAACCGCGGGTGGGCGAGTATGTCGAGGGCCGGTGTGCTGAGTGTGGGCGCCCGAGTCCGTTAGTGATCTGCGAGGAGTGCCAGCGGCGCGTGTGGGACGACGCGGCAACCGGGGAAAAATCGGATGCCAGAAAGCTGGAGGTCTCATGAGCTTTATTGACCTTGGAAGATCCAATGCCAACGAGCGGATGTTGGATTGGCGAGTGCAATCCGGCGTGCTGTACGGGATCGTCGGGAAAGGGGCGCCCCGCCATCCCCAGATCCAGCTCCACCTATATCGGCACGTATTGAACGCCGCAAATTGGACGCGTGAAACGCGCCTCATAATGAGCGTTGGCGTGCTGCAAGACGCGGGCATTATTCGGTTGCGGCCATCGCCCGAGAAGCACGCACTTACGCTGGCCGCCGCACGCGACCGCGATACCCGATTAACACTGTCGCGCGCCATGAATTGCTGGTATTTGCCTCCTATGAAACCGCGCCGGCCGGAACCAGTAAAACGATGGTCGGTGCACGAAGGGATGCTGGAAATTTGGTTGCCAGGCGCGTTTGCCGAGGAGCTGCGGGCGGCACAGGAGCGGTATTCGAGGGTGGTGGAAAACGGCAGGAAACCTGCCGAGAGAAAGGAGGCCGAAGATGCCTAAAGGAAACCTGGACAAACCAAAGATGCATCGTGCCATGCGGGTCGTCGTCGAGCTGGAACTCGTATGCGACCGGTGCGGGGCCGAATTGTGGATGTATGAAGACCCACAGACCCCGCGAAAGATCCGGATGCTGCCGTGCGAATGTTGGGAGGACCGAGGGGAGGTGCATGATGCGTGATGCGGCGCTGGCACGGCGCGCGAAAATCATGGCGCGGTGGATCTGCGCCGTCGTGGATGATGGGGATATTGGCGCGCCGCGGCCGCAGGAGCTGGCGCTGGATCTCGGGCTCGCCGAGATGCTGCCTGACGGGCCAGCGCTGGCGGCGTGGGTGCGCCGGATGGCCAATGGAGATGACGTATGACGAGCCGCGGCACCTGGAAAGCGACCGAGCGCAAAATTGCGGCGATGCTCGGTGGCCGGCGCATCCCCGTCACTGGCCGCGCCCGTGGTGATACGCCGGACGTCGCCCACCCGTGGTTGGCCGTCGAGGTCAAACATTGGGCCCAGCTGCCGGCGCGCGTGACCGCCGCAATGCGGCAGGCGGAAGCCGCGGCGCACCCTGGGCAATTGCCGATAGCCGTGATTCACGGGGCCGGCGAGCGGATCCAGCGCGCGTTGGTGGTGATGCGGCTCGGCGAGTTTGTGGAGTGGTTCGGTGACGGGGACGGGCTGGATGAGCACGAGCTGTGATAGGGACGCGGCGAGTCGTGGCAGGGCCTGGCTCGGCCTGGCCCGGCACGGCTGGGCAAGAGCATGGCGAGGAACGTGGCACGGCGCGGCTGGGCAAGGCAGGGCACGGCGCGGCTGGGCGGGGCTCGGCGCGGCTTGGCGTGGCTCGGCGCGGCAGGGCCCGGCGCGGCCCGGCGTGGCAGGAGCATGGCGAGGAACGTGGCGGGGCGCGGCGCGGCCGGGCTAGGCGCGGCTGGGCGGGGCGTGGCTCGGCTTGGCGCGGCTGGGCAGGGCATGGGCGACACTTCGCGCGGAAAGGATCGGAACGGCAACCCCGAACATCAACGCAGCATAACCACGGAGGAATGCATGGACAAGGCACGCACGTACAAGGTGGACATCGAGGGCACCAACCCCCTACTGCTCCACAACGACAACCTAGAATGGGCCGGTGAGCTGCTGCGATGGCAGCAGTCACCCGAGAACAAGAAGGTCTCGGTCGCCGGCGATGATCGGTCGCCGGCCTGGCGCTGGATTGGTAGCGTCTATCACGACGGCAAGGTGGTTGGGATGCCGTCGGACAACCTCATGACGGCGCTGCGCGAGGGCGCGGCCAGGGTGCCGACCGGCAAGCGCGGGGGGACCTTCAAGCGCGCCTCGCAGAGTGGCCTCGTCATCAACGAGATGCAATGGCCGATCGTGACGCCGAGGGGCGTGGTGCCGTACTCGGAGATCCACGCGTTGATTCAGGAGGAGGATTTTGCGGTCCACGAGCAACGGGCGCAGGCCCTTGGATTCGGTCTCTTCGTGAAGCGGGCGCGCGTGGGCCAGAGCAAACACGTCCGCGTGCGTCCGCGATTTGACAAGTGGACGCTGCGGGGCACGGTGACCGTGTTTGACGGCCAGATCACTGGAGAGGTGCTGGCGCTGATACTGAATGCGGCGGGCCAGTACTGCGGGCTGGGCGACTGGCGCCCAAGCTCGCCAAAGTCGCCTGGACCGTTTGGAACGTTCCAGGCGGAAGTCGAGGAGGTGTGAGATGGCCGAGACCAAGCTGCACTTCGGCGGGCTACCCACCGACCCCGAAATCAGGACGCTGTACGAGCGGTACGGCGTCCCCGAGGAAGGGATCATTATCACATACGAGGAGCTGGAAGAGGTGCTCAACTGCAAGCGCACCACGCAGCGGTTCCAAACGGTCGTGAGTCGCTGGCGGCGGCAGTTGGAGAGTCAGCACAACACCCTCATGGTCGCCGTGGCGCGGGTGGGTTACAAGGCGGCGGTGCCCGAGGAGAGAGTGATGTTCGGCATGTCACAGATCCGACAGAGCCAGCGCCGGGAGAGGAGGGCCCGTGAGGTGCTGGCTGGGACGGACAGCACGCGCCTCGACAAAAACCACGCAGAGTTGCTGCTGTATGGGATGAGAGTGATCAACGCGCGGCGTCAGGCGGCGCTTGCCGAGGCGCGGCGCTATAAGGGGCCGTCGGCGCTCGCGCCGACTCTGAGTTTGCCGTGGGCAACGATCCATAATAAGCAAGCGGCCACGGAGCCGGTGGCGGAGGAGGCGCCGTGACGTGCGCCGGGGCGGTCTGGTGGCATCGGGCCGCCCCGGCGGTCATGGGATGTGGCGCGGCGCGGCTCGGCAAGGCATGGCTCGGCACGGCACGGCCCGGCCAGGCAAGAGCAGGGCGAGGAACGTGGCGGGTCCAGGCTCGGCGTGGCTAGGCTGGGCTGGGCCGGGCTGGGCGCGGCCGGGCGGGGCTGGGCACGGCTTGGCAGGGCATGGGCGACACTTCGCGTGGGAGGCTGATGCGTGACCACCGTTGCCAGGGCGCTCGCTAAGGCGCTCGGACTCGCTCCCCGACCCTGGAGTGAGGCGCAGGTGATGCGGTGCCTGCGCAAGTGGCTCGTGCTCCAGCAGTCGCGGCGCACGGGCGAGCCAGGCCTCGGGAGGCCAAATCCCTATGACGAGCCGGGCTGGCTGTTACTGGCGGCCACGATCGCCGCCAAAATATCGCGGTGTCCAGCAAATACGATCGCGGAGTGCGGCACAGGCATACCGGCTGTCGAATTGGTGGTGCGGGCGGAGATGGAGCTCGACCACATGCGGGCGGTGTGGGCACAGCGTGAGCGGGCCATTCTGCGCGCGGGCGGGCAAATTGAGCGCGCTGAAGTGGTCCGTCAAAGCCGCGAGGTGCGGCGGATTGAAACGCTGTTGAAAAAGGTGCGTGATAGCACCGCATATCGCCGGGGCGTCGAATATCTCGCCACAGAATTCGCGTGGTGCGCGCGATTGGACGGCGCGTTTCATGCGTGGGCATCGCGCGAGGAGGGGTCTTGACAAACCGCGATATGTGATCTAAAACTATAGCACGCGGTGAAATTGTCGATAAGCGCCGAATAGGCGCTTTTTTTTCGCCCATGAAAAAGCTTACAGACTATCGGCCGGACCCGCGAAATGCAAACCGAGGCACGGAACGCGGCCTCGGGATGCTCGAGCGATCCTTGCGCGACTTGGGCGCCGGCAGGTCGATTGTGGTCGACCGCAATGGCGTCGTCATCGCTGGAAACAAAACGCTAGAACGCGCCGTCGATCTCGGTTTTGACGCCGTGGAAGTTGCGACCGATGGCACAAAGCTCGTGGTCGTGCGTCGAACGGATTTGGACCTCGAAACCGATCCAAAAGCGCGACAGCTGGCGTACGCCGACAACCGCGTTGGCCAGGTCGATTTGGATTTTGATTTGGAGCAGATCGCGGCGGATTTGGAGTCGGGCATCGATCTGAGCGCGTGGTGGACGCCGGACGAATTGGCGGCGCTTGTGCCGCCTGGCAGCGTCGAGGGCGACGCGGACGCGGACCCGCAGATCGATCTCGCCGGCGAGCTGCGGGCGAAATGGGGTGTCGAGCGCGGCGACCTATGGCTGGTGGGCAACCATCGCCTGCTGTGCGGCGATGCCACAAGCGCGGAGGATGTGGCGCGTCTGCTGGGATCGGCGGTGCCTGTCCTGATGGTCACAGACCCGCCGTACGGGGTCAACTATGATCCGACGTGGCGGTGGAAAAGTGGCGTCAGCAAAAACGCCCGACGGATGGGTAAAGTGCCAAATGACGACGTCGTGGACTGGTCGGCCGTGTGGCGGCTATTTCCAGGCGATGTGGTATATGTATTCCACGCCGACATCTTAGAGGCTACAATTGGGGCGACGCTTGAGCGCTGCGGCTTCCGCCTTCGTAGCCAAATAATCTGGGCAAAAGACCGCGTGGTGCTGTCGCGCGGTGATTACCACTGGCAGCATGAGCCGATATGGTACGCAGTGCGCGAGGGGCGCCCGAGTCGCCGCACCGCCGATCGCAAACAAACAACCCTCTGGGAGATACCGACACGGGATGAGCCCGGGCGCGGGCATGGCACACAAAAGCCCCTAGAATGCATGGCGCGTCCAATCCGAAATCATGACGTAGACTCGGTTTATGATCCATTTATCGGCACGGGCACGACAATGGTGGCGGCGCAAAATCTCGGGCGAATCTGTTATGGCATGGACATCGACCCCGGTTATGTGGCGGTGGCGCTCCAGCGCATGAGCGATGCGTTTCCCGGCATCGAAATTCGGAAGGCGGAATGACCGGCAGACCGCAGAAATATACGCCCGCCGAGGTGGCGGAGGCGCTGCGCAAAGCGCGCGGTCTAAAATCGCGGGCGGCGAAACTTTTGGGGTGTACAACGCGCTCCGTGGATATCTATTGCCAGCGCTACAAAACGTGCCGCGATGCGTGTAGCGAGGCGCGCAACGAAATCCTCGACATGGGCGAGGCAAAATTATGGGAGCAAGTCGCAAAAGGTGAGGGTTGGGCGGTATGTTTCCTCTTAAAAACCATCGGACGCTCCCGCGGATACGTCGAGCGGCACGAAATTTCTGGCCCTGATGGTGGGCCCATGGCGGTGCACTGGATCGAGGTTGTTAAACCGGAAAATGCGTGACCTGATTGAGGAAACGACGCGCAGCGGCAAACGCGGCGTGCGGTTACATTTTCACCCCGGCCAGATCTCCGCGTGGAACGCCGCGGAACGATTTATTTTCGTGATTGCGGGCACCCAAAGCGGGAAAACGACGTTTGGCCCGTGGTGGCTCGCGCGCGAAATCCAACGATGCGGCGCCGGCGATTACCTCGCGGTAACGGCGACATATGACCTCTTCAAGCTCAAAATGCTGCCGGAAATGCTGCGGGTTTTCACCGGATATTTGCGGGCCGACGGTTGGGTGTGGCACGCGAGCGATCGCCTGCTAAGCAGTCGCACCCTCGGTGCGCGGATCATCTTGCGCTCCGCAGAGGCTGACGGCGGCCTGGAATCGGCGACGGCGCGCGCAGCGTGGCTCGATGAGTGCGGGCAGAATCAATTTCGGGTCGACGCATGGCAGGCGGTGCAGCGGCGGTTATCGCTCACACAAGGCCGCGCCCTCGGTACGACGACGCCCTACAATTTGGGCTGGCTCAAAACCGAGGTATTCGACCGGTGGCGTCGAGGCGAGGATGGATATCGCGTTGTGCAGTTTCGTTCCGTCGATAACCCGCGATTTCCAGCGGCCGAATATGAGCGGGCTAAATCGACATTGCCAGCGTGGAAATTCGAAATGTTTTACAACGGAAATTTCCACCGACCGGCGGGCCTGATCTACGACTGTTTCGACGAGGCGGAAAATGTCGTCGACGATTTCTCCCTGCCATTGTCGTGGCCGCGGCGCGTCGGCCTCGATTTCGGCGGGGCGAACCAGGCGCTGGTGTGGGTGGCCGAGGATACTGCGACCGGTACGTACTACGTCTATCGCGAGTCGCTGACGGGCGGGCGATCCACGCGGGAGCACGTGCAGGCCGCGCTGCGGCATGCGGCCTCTGAACGCGTGGTGCTGTGGATGGGTGGTGCGCCGTCCGAGGAGCAGCAGCGGCGTGACTGGCGCACCGAGGGGGTGCACGTGCGGCGCCCAAAAATCGACGATGTCGAGGCCGGCATCGATCGCGTTTACGACCTTCTAAAAACACGCCGTTTGCGAATTTTTCGCTCGTGCATTGGCCTCCTGGACGAGCTCGGCACATACTCCCGTGTGCTCGATGATCGCGGACAACCGACCGCGAAAATCGCGGATAAATCCGCGTATCACCGTCTCGATGCGCTGCGATACGTGGCGTCGGGGCTGCCAATCGGCGCCAGCACGTTGCTGGCCGTGAGCTACCAGGGATGACGGATCTAGAGCGAGCATATGCCGCGCTGCGCGACAAGGCGTCGCGTTACGACACGCTGTACCGGTATTATGATGGCGATCACCCGACTGTTTATGCCACCAAACGGCTCGCGGAATTATTCCGCGGCGTCGATGCGGTTTTCACCGAAAATTGGTGTGCCGTTGTCGTTGATTCCGTCATCAATCGACTCCACCTGGACGCCCTCGGCAGTGAAAATGCCGCGGCGGAAACGCGGCTGCAGCACATATGGGACGACGTGTCGGGTGACGTCATAAGCGGCGAGGTCCACGAGTCGCTGGCGGTTACGGGGGAGGCTTTTATCCTCGCGTGGCGCGACGCCACCGGAATCACGATTGCGCACAACGACCCCAGGCTTGTGCACGTGTTTTACGAGCCCGGAAATCCGCTGGTCAAAAAATTCGCGGCGAAATGGTGGGTTGCCGATGACGAAACGCTGCGGCTGGTATTATATTATCGGGATCGCCTGGAGTATTTCCGTACGCGCGTTAAGGTCAGCGACGTGAGCAGCGCGGCCGCGTTTGAGCCGGATGATCCGCCGACGGGCGAAAACCCGTGGAACGTGATTCCGGTCTTTCATTTTCGACGATCGCGCCGCGTGATAAAAAGCGAACTGGTCAACGTAATCCCGCTGCAAAATGGCATCAACAAACTAGCCGCGGATATGATGGTGGCCGCCGAATACGGCGCGTTTAAACAACGATACGTCATTTCGCAGCTCGAGGCTCTCGGCAAATTGCGAAATGCGCCGAACGAAATTTGGCACTTGCCGGCCGGTGATGGCGTCGGTCAGGGCACGGTCGTCGGCGAATTTTCGGCGACCGATTTGAAAAACTATTTGGATGCCATCGAAAATTTGGCCAACACCATCAGCACGATAAGTGGGACCCCGAAGCACTTTTTCTTCCAGTCGGGCGGCACACCCAGCGGCGAGGCGCTTATAACAGAAGAGGCGCCGCTTGTCGCAAAAGTGCTACGGTATCAGCGGCTTGCGATACCGGTATGGCAGGAGTTGGGCGCCTTTATCCTCGACCTTCTCGGTTTTTCTGTGCCTCCGCAGCAGGTCCTGCCGCGATATGCGCCGGTGGCGATGGTGCAACCGCGCACCCAGGCCGAGATTACAAAGATGCGCGTTGACTCTGGGATCCCGCTGGCCGTCGCGCTGGCAATGGAGGGATACACGCAGGCGGAAATCGAGGACATATTAGCCGCGCGCGACGAGGAAATCAGACGACAGCAGATGAGTTTTGGTCAGGCGCTCGCCGAGGCTGAGCGTCGACGGGATGCCCTGCGTGGCGCGGGTGAGGAATAATGGCGGTCGACCCGACTGATATCGTTGCCATCGCGCGGCAATACCGCGCCGAGATGTTGCGCCGCGATGCGCAGCGCGCCAAGGCGTTGGCGCGGGCGTGGGTGGACGTCACTGGTGCACTTGAGGCGCACATGGAGGCGTTGGTGGCGCGGATTGCGGCAGGCGGCGCTGTGATCACGCCGTCGCTGGTGCTCCAGCACGAGCGCTACGCGGCGCTCGTGGCCCAGGCCAGGGATGTGCTGGCGCGGTTTTCGGCGCTGGCGGGCGACATGATCGGCGCCGACGTGCAGGCGGCGCTGGCGCTAGCGGACGACGTGGTGCGGGAGACCGTCGAGGTTGCCGGGGCGTTTACCGTGTTGCCGGCGCGCGGCGTGCGGGCATTTTCGGACTGGACTGCGGATGCGACGCGCCCATTGGTGCGGCTGATAGCCGACAGCTGGCCAGAGGCCGTAGACGCCATGACCAGAGAGTTACTGGTCGCGGTGGGCGCCGGACGCGGGCCAGCTGAGCTGGCGCGCCGCATGATGCAGGCGTTTGACGTGGTACTGGACCGCGCACTGTGTATCGCGCGCACGGAGGTACTCCGCGCATACAGGCGCGGGCAGTTGGACGGCTATCGGGAGTCGGGCGTCGTCCTCGGCTATAAGCGGTTGGCCAGCCATGACGATCGAGTGTGTTTGGGCTGCCTTTTTGCAGAGGGGATGGTCTTTGACCAGCTCCATGATTTTGATGCGCACCCAAATTGTCGATGCACCATGGTACCGCTGGTGATCGGGGTTGAGGCGCCGACGTGGGCCGCGGGCCCGGAGTGGTTTTTGGCGCAACCCCCAGAGCGCCAGCGGGAGATCCTCGGCGAAACGCGCTACAAATTATGGCGCGATGGCGTGGTTAAAAATCTCCGCGATTTCGCGACGCATACAGAGGACCCAGAATGGGGAGGGGCATTTGTGCCGACCCCAGTGCGAAATTTACGGGTCGCCTAAGCGGGATGCGGGCGGCCGTCTGGAGGCGAGATGCCGGATGAGCAGAGCGTGACAAGCGACGGCAATCAGGTCCAAAAATCTGGGTCGGTGACCGACCTGGAATCGTGGATCACGGGGCAGCCGGAGGAGGTGCAACAGGCGTTCGAGACCCACATTAGGGGGCTTAAAAACGCGTTGGCGGCGGAACGCGACCAGCGGAAAACTGTCGAGCGGCAACTGCGAGATGCAGCCGCCAAACTCGAAAAGGATTCCGAGGCGCGCAAAGCGCTCGAGCAGTACGCGGAAAAACTGCGACTCCTCGAGCGCCAGTCCGCGTTTTACGACGCCGCACACGCAGCCGGTTGTACAAATTTGCGGCTGGCATTTATTGCCGCAAACGACGCCGGACTAATCCGCGAGGATGGCACGGCGGACTGGGAGACGATTAAGGCGAAATTTCCAGAATTATTCGGCCGTGCCCGCACCGCGGGTGACGCGAAAGTCGGGGACGGCCACGACAAAATGCCGTCGGCCGCCGACATGAATGCGTTTATTCGGCGCGCCGCCGGTCGCGTCTAGGAGGGCAAAATGCCGTACGATCGAATTATCAGCCGCACCGATGCGGCCGCGTTAATCCCTGAGCAGGCCTCGCGCGAAATTATCGCGGCGACGATCCAGGAAAGCGTCACGCTGCGGTTTTTCCGCAGGCTGCAAAACATGGCAACGTCGCAAACCCGTTTGCCGGTTTTATCGCTGTTTCCAACCGCCTATTTTGTCAACGGCGACACCGGGTTGAAACGAACCACCGAGGTAAATTGGGAAAACAAATACATTAACGCCGAAGAAATCGCGGTGATCGTGCCGATCCCCGAGGCGGTGCTCGACGATGCGGGTTACGACATTTGGGCGGAGGTGCGACCCCGCCTTGTCGAGGCGTTTGCCGCGGTGATTGATGCCGCGGTATTTTTCGGCACAAACGCACCGGCAACCTGGCCAGACTCCATCAAAACCGCTGCGACTGCGGCCGGGAATAACGTCGCGCTTGGCGCCGATCTTTACGCCGACTTGCTGGGTCCCAGCGGCGTAATTGCCAAGCTGGAAGCGGACGGGTATTTCCCCAACGGGCACGTCGCGTCGATCAACTTGCGTGGAATGTTGCGCGCCCTGAGAAGCACGACTAATGAGCCCATTTTCTGGTCGTCGATGCAGGGGTCACCCGCATATATGCTGGACGGGGCGCCCATTGAATTTCCGCGTTTCTCGGAGTTCCAGAGCGCAGTTTCTGGGGTGTACCTGTTCAGCGCTGATTTTTCACAGTTTGTATACTCGATCCGCCAGGACATCACCTACAAGGTGCTGAGCGAGGCCGTGATCCAGGACGCTGCCGGTAATATCGTCTACAATTTGGCGCAGCAGGACATGGTGGCGCTGCGCGCCAGCATGCGCCTCGGCTGGCAGTGTCCAAACCCAATTAATCGGCTGCGCGAGAGCGAGTCGGCGCGTTATCCGGCCGCGATTTTGACCACGTAGGAGGTGCAACATGACGGCAACGATCAAAGATAATTTGGCCAACCCAGGGAGCCGGTTGCTGATTTACGTGGAGGGCACCGCATCCACCGCCAACGCCGGTCAGGGCAATATCGCCAATCCGTTTGGGCAGACGGTGTTGGTGCGGCGGGCGGAGCTAATCACAAAAACCCCGTCAACTAATGCTGCCAATCTGTCGATCGGCATCACCACATCGGGCGGTGCCGCAACCGATATCCTCAATGCCGCCGCGGTTAATGGCTTGGCTGCAAACCACGTGTACAACTGTTTCGCGATGCAGAACACAGCGAAAACCGAAATTGCGGCACCGGCACTGTGGACGACCAACAAATACCTGACGCTCACGGCCTCCGCATCGATGGTCGGATATACCGGCTATCTGTGCCTCGAGGTCGTGCGCATCCCATAGGCGATGTCGGTCAGCACGTCTGAGGTGCGCCGCGTGCGTCGGATGATCGCAGAGACGAGCGCCACGTCGGCGTTTTCCGACGCGGATATTGCGGCCGCAATATCACGATATCCACGCGAGGATGCCCGGGGCGAGGCGCCGTTTCGGAAGACGAAAACGGCCTCGGGCACCCCCGCGCCAAATCCGGATTGGATGCCGACGTACGACCTACACGCCGCGGCCGCTGAACTGTGGGAAATCAAAGCCGCTGATCTGGCCGCGAATTACGACTTTGCGGCCGACGGCGGCACGTATCATCGATCACAGGCTGTGGACCACGCGATGCGGATGGTGCGGTGGCACCAGGCGCGGCGGTCGCCGACGACCATTACGCTGCGCCCCGAGCCCGCAGCCTCCGGTGTGGAGGGCGGCGATGCCTGAATACCAATACCGCAGCCCAAAAACTAGACTGGTATCAACGTGGATCGATGCCACTGACGAGCGGAGCCGCGCCATCCTCGAAATGGCCGGCTGGACCATCACGGCGACAAGGGGCGACGACGCGCCGCCGGTGGTGGCCGTTGAATCAGTGACGGAGGCGCCGGCAGTCGCGCCGGCCGCGCCGCCGGCAGAACCGGCGGAGACGGCGACAAAACGTGCAGTTGGTCGCCCTAGGGGGCGCAAAACCCGCCGATGAATCGATTTTCGGGCGCGGAATTGGCAGCAATGCGGGAGGCCCAGGAGGCGGCGATGCAGGATCGCTGCCGCATCCTGCGGTGGTCAGGGCACGCCGACAGCCTTGGTGAGCGCGTGGACACGTGGACCCCTGATGCCGCGACGACGCCGTGCGGCTTTGGGTGGGCGCGGCGCACCGAGGCGCCAGACGGCGATAAGACCGTTGTTCGTGGGGAGTTTTTGCTGCGCTTGCCACATGGCACGGTCATTGACCCGCGCGACCGGGTGCAGATCGTGGATAGGTTCGGCGAGGGCGATAATACGCAGGTGACTTATGACATCGACGGTACACCGGCGGTCGGACCGTCCGGGATCGTGGTGCGCCTGAAACTGGTGACGCTGTGAAGTTGGTAGTCACAATTGCTGGTGATGACGTGCTGCGGCGGCGACTGCGGGCGCTGGGCGACGTCGCACGTGGCCAGGTCATCATGGACGCCGTGGAGGCGGGCGGGCGCGTGCTCGAGGCCGAGGCAAAATTGTTGGCACCCTGGGACCTGGGGGCGCTCCGGGCATCCATCGACACGGTGCAGGACGGCGTAACGGCGACCTCGGCGCGCGTCAAGGTGGGGCCGGCTGTCCACTACGGAGCCTACGTGGAGTTCGGGACTGGCATCCACGCCGAGGGCGGCGGCGGGCGCCGCACGCCGTGGGTATATTTTAACGATCGCCTCGGTCGATTTGTGCGCACCAGCGGGTCACCCGCGCAACCATACCTGCGGCCCGCCCTGCGGCAGCGCAAATCGGCCATCGTCGCGGCGATTAGCGCCACGCTGCGGCGGCTGCTCGACGCGGCGCGACGTCGATGAGCATTGAGGCAGATATTCGGGGGTTTTTGCTTGACCGCGTCGGCCCCGAGGCGGGCGTGTGGTACATGACCGTGCCACAGGGTACCGACGTGGGACGCGGCGCGATTGTGCTGCAGAGGGTGGCCACCACGCGCACGTATGCCCTCGACGGCGCTACGGGGATGGTCGAGACCACGCTGCAGATCGATTGCTGGGCGGATCGGGCGGCGGACGCGATCGCCCTCGCTGACGCAGTTATACGGGCGGTGCACAGTTTTGCGCACCCCGCCCCGAGCGAGGCGGTGGTCGGTGCAACGCACGTGCACATGATGACCGTCGACGGTGTGCGCGACATCGATGAGCCAGAGTTGCCGCACCATCGGCGATCGATCGACGTAACAGTGACTTATAAGGAGGTATAGGAGACATGCCGAGATCCACGCTTGCCGTTCAGGTGCGACCGCACGCGACCATGAATATTCCGGCTGGCACGGTGACGCTCACCATGACGCCCGGAGATCCCGTTAACGGGCACCAATTTTCCGTTACGGGGCGCGAGCTTTTGATTGCCCAAAATACCGAAAATGACCCTAAATGGGTCAAACTTACCGCGGCCGCTGACGCCTTCGGCCGCGCTGGAAATACAGGAAATTACGCGATCGCCCCGGGTGCCATTGCGGTTTTTGCCGTCTCGCCCGCGAATGTCTGGGCGCACCAGGGCAACGTCGCGTACGTGGATGTGGAGCACGCGGGGGTATTATTGGCCGCCGTGCGCTACCCGTAGGAGGGAAATATCATGGCAATTGCCCACGGTGTAGGCACAACTGTATCCATCGGCGGGGCGCTCACCTACGTCGAATCTGTCACGGCCGGTGGCAGTCTCGAAACGGCCGAGGTGCGCGCCCTCGACCAAACGCATGTGCAGCGCGTGGCCGGGTTGATCGATCACGGGTCGATCGAGCTGACCGGCTACGCAGACAGTGCCAATTTTGCCGCGCTGCTTACAGCGCGCAATAACGCCACCGCGGTCCCGTGCACCGTTACGGGCCGCGATGGGTCCACCGTATCGTTTAACGGTTTTGTCACGGAGGTCAAGCTGATCGCGTCCGCATCGGAGGCGGTCAAGTTTTCCGCGACCATCGTGGCGTCGGGTACCTAATATGCTGACGCGAAAAGCGATTCTCGAGGTATCGGATCTGCAGATCGTTTCTGTCGATGTGCCCGAGTGGGGCGGCGCGGTATACGTGCGCGGACTGCGCGGGCGCGAGCGTGATCAATACGAGGAGTCGCTGCTCGATGAGCGCCGAGCAAAAGGTGTCTCGTACGACAATGCGCGCGCGAAACTGCTGGTGCGCTGCATCGTCGACGAGCATGGTGAGCGTCTGTTTCGAGATGACGACGCGGACGCACTCGGTGCAAAAAGCGCCGTGGTGTTGGACCGACTATTCGCGATTGCATCGCGCCTTTCTGGCCTATCCCCGGGCGACGTGCAGGAGCTGCTGGGAAACTCAGGCGGCGGGGCCGGAGGCGATTTCTCTTCGGCCTCGCGCTCCGACTCGGGATGACGGTGGGCGAATTACTGGATCGATGTAGCGCGCGAGAGCTCGCCGAGTGGGAAGCATATTTCCAGTTGGAGGCCGAGGAGGGCGCCTCTGCTAACGGGCGCCAATCGATGACCACCGAGGCCGACATCATGGAGGCATTTCGGAGGCTGCGTGGCGACAATAGCCACACTTGACGTTCGCATCAGCGCCACCACAGCCGAGTTGGCGGCCGGAATGAAGCGCGCTGTGGACATTGTCTCGTCCGCAATGGCGCGTATTTCGGCGCTCGGTGCCGGCGTTTCCCGCACGTTTTCGGCGCTTGGAATTGGCGGCGGCCTCGGGATCGCGGCGGGTATGGCCGCGGTTGAGCGCAACACAAAGCGGCTTGCCGCAGCGCTGGGAATCGGCGGCGGCCTCGGGATCACGGCGGGTATGGCCGCGGTTGGACGCAGCGCAATTAGCCTTGCTGCGGACCTCGAGCAGGCGCAAATTGCGTTTGCGACTATGCTTGGCAGCGCGCAAAAGGCAGACGCGTTTTTGCGTGACCTCGCAAATTTCGCCGCATCAACGCCATTCCAGTTTCACGACCTTCAGGACGCGGCGCGTCGCATGCTGGCGTACGGTTTCGAGGCCTCAAAAGTGCTGCCTATCATGACCTCGCTTGGCAACGCTGTCGCCGCGCTCGGCGGCGGCAGCGAAATGATCAATCGCGTCATCCTCGCGATCGGCCAAATGCGTGCGAAGGGCCGAGTTGCCGGCGAAGAAATGCGCCAGCTCGCCGAAACCGGGCTACCTGTGTGGGACCTGCTGGCCGCGAAAATTGGCGTCAGCATCCCAGAGGCCATGAAGGCAGTGGAAAAAGGCGCCGTCGATGCAGAAACCGGCATCGCAGCGCTGATTGAGGGCCTGGACGCACGCTTCACGGGCGCGATGGAGCGGCAGTCGAAAACAATTGCTGGCCTGTGGTCGACCGCAAAGGACAACATCTCTCTCACACTAAGAGAGATCGGAGAGCAGCTGATAACCACATTTGACCTTCGCGGGCGCATGCAGGGATTTGTGCAGTTTTTGGATCGCATCCGCGCTGCAATTGAGTCGGGCGGCATACGCGGCGGCTTGCGACATTTAATCGGCGACGATTGGGCGGCCGTAGCGGAAACACTGGCGACAAAGGTGCTGCCGGCCATCGCATCAGTGGCGCGCGGTTTCGCGCAATTGAGGGGGGAAGTGCCCCTACTTTCTGCTGCCATTTCGTCGGTACCACTGATTTTGGACATCGCGTTGAGCGGGGCGGCGGAGCTGATCAAGCGAGTCAGCGCGGGGCTTGCGGCATTGCCGGGGTTGATTAATTGGGCCATTGCCTCCGCCATCGCAACGCTCCGCGAATTTCAGGCTGTGTATGTCGCCTTCTTAAAGGCCCAGGGTGCACAACCAGGGATTGTGGGAGCCATATTTAACCGACTCGCCCGTCCATTTGACCTCGCCAAAATACTCGAGGACGTGGCGCACTGGAGGGACGAGGCAAATAGAGCGGCGCTCGCAATGGAGGCCACCTGGAATAAGGTGATGGGTATCGAAGAGCGCCTACCCGAGGTCGCGGAAACAGCAACGGCCACCGCACGGGAATCGATCATCCGTATTACCACCTCACTGGGTGATGAAATTAAGGGGAAATTGGCAGGCGGTTTTGGCCGCGGCGGTCAAGAGGGCGCCGAGGAGGTCAAGCGACACATATCGTCGCTCCGCGAATATGCGGCCGCAAATCCGGTGGTTGTTCGCGTTCGATATCAAGAGGAGACCCCGTTTCCTGGCGTCCGCGTAAGCGTGCCGGCAAGCTGACGAATGGCCAAACCAATCTGTCTTGTGCGGCGTGAGGGCCTGGTCGGTCCTGGGATTGCCGCGGCGACGGCGCTGGACGGAACCCAAATCGTCTGCACCTACGCCGCGGCGCAGCGGCAACAGGTGTTATACGCCCACTATCCGTTGCTCACTGGCGCGGAGCGAGATGCACTCGAGGCCAGTCTGGCAAGCGGTGGCGCCCGCGACGTCGAGGGGTATGGGTGCGTGCCGGCGGAAAAATCCAGTCACCGATTTGAACCTATTTTTGGAGATTATCCAGAAAGTGGGCCAGACCATCTAAAACTTTGGCGCGCAACCGTGAAATACTACATCGTAGGAGGCTGACATGGCCGCCGAACTGCATTTTTGGCACCCCTCGCACCTGGCCGATGCAAAAGGCCGACTCACATGGCGACACGTCAATATTCTCAACGCCCCGGTGGTGTCGTCAACGTGGCTTGCCAATGGGGCCGCCGTGGCCGACGTATACGAGCTTGTGTTTAACAGGTCGGGCTCGGTCGTCAGTTGCACCGTGACGGCGTTGATCCACGGGTCTAAAAATCCGCACCAAAATCTAAGCGGGATTGTCGTTACGGCCGATGGATCGACCGTCAATAACGTCGTTGTTCCAGGTGTCGGCCTGGTGTTTTCGGCTGCCACGGATACCGGCTGGAAAGCGCGAATTTCGGTTGGAAATTTCCTCAACGATGACGGGAGTTACGAGCGATTCTTCGGGTACGGAATCGTCGAAGAGGGCGCAACATCAACCAGCCAGCGTGTGGCTGTGCGAAATATTGGCGCAGACGATGCCGCAAATACTGCGGTATATTCGTGCCCGGGTTTGCACTGGTCGGGGACAAATGCGACCCAAATCGTGAAACGAATCGGGCCGCATACCAACGTTGCGCGGCACAAATTGGCGACGCCAGGCACATACAGCATCACGTTTGCCGATTTCCGCGACGACCCGGGCGGCAGCGGAAAGAAAATCTGCGACGTCATCGTTAACGGCAATCTCGCGATCAACGACGCGCTGATGGACGGTGCGACGGTGTACCAATATGGCGTTGCTGGTTATGATGACGCGTCGGATCGTCTGCGCGGTTTGCACATCGTGCTGCAGGACACCACGCTCAATCCGGTCGGCATCACTGTGACGCTCGTGGTGGCGTCCAGCGGGTACACGTATGTACAATTTGCCGCGGACGCTGGTGGATCGCCTGGGCCATATGCGTATCAGGATCTGACACTTACAGAGAGCGGCAAGCCAACGGGCACGATTACCAGCGGTGGCGCCGCGTTTTTTTGGCACAGATTGGCGCCGCCAGAGGGTGCGGGGCCTGGCGCGATTCGGGCGGCGATTCCGCGGATTCGCTGCCTGAGCATTTAGGGGGCGTCATGCGCGTCAAAGAGTGGGGCAAATTCGCCGCGGAATTTAGCGATTTTTCCGGCCGCGTAATCACCGGCCAGTCGATAATTATCGACAATCACAACGAAAACAGAGATGAGGGCGGCCGGAACATTACCACCGGAATCGGCGGCGAAAATGCGTGGATTTTTGGCAATGGCGGGCTCGGCCCGAGCAAGTCGTACCACACGATCAAGCTGGCGCGTCTGCGCGCTGAACTGGGACACACCCCGGTAATCATACGGGCGCGCTGGTACATCCACATATATTTTTATCATGGCAGTTATCCGTCGGCAGGTCGAGAGTTTGGCTTGTTTCGGTGTCTGCCGGGCCGGATCACCCAGTCACAGGCGACATATAGGTTTCGCGCCACCGGTCAGACCTATTATGGTGACGGGTATTCCCCTTTGCACGGCACCGACGTCGCCGCGACGCCATTTTCGACAACGTTAATTCCAAAACGCAGCGTTTTCGGCTATTTCGATTATTTCGACATCACCGACGAGCTTTTATACGCCCTGCGCGCCAATGAGGATCTGTTTTTCCTCCTGCGCTGGCTGCCGCTCGGATCAGGCCCTCTGCAATTCGGCAATGGCGCAGAGGCGTACTGGGATTTCGAGGGAAAACGCCCGTATCTCCAAATTTCCTACCTCAACAACCTCGAATTTTTTGCCGCCGATCCGGCAACCGGCGAAATCGATTTGACGCGTCTGCTCGACAACACGACGGCCAATGCGGCGGATTGGTTGTATTTGGGCGCACTGCAACGCAGCGAGACGAGCACGCCCGTGAAATTTTTTCTCCGGAATTTTTCGGAACGTGCATACCCCCTAGTCGTCGTCTGGAAGGCCCATCCCGATTGGACCATCCCCGTGCAGACAGCCGGCACCGGCACGGGAAGCCTCGATTACGTGCAACTAGCGGATACCGCGGTGTGGCAAAAGTACACCATCACCATGACGAGCAGCACCGCATATACCGTGAAGGCCGAGGCGTACCGCGCCAACCCGATCGGCCTAAATCCAACCGGCGGCGGCACTGGGTGGACCGGTACAACCAATGCAAATTGGACCGCGCCAGCTGGTGGTCTCACGATCCCGGCCGCAGCGTGGCAACCGGGTACGGCTGTCAACGATGTGTTTGAATTTTTTATCATGGGCACCGCAACGGACGCGACGTGGCCCCTCGACTCTGACGAACAGGTCCAGATAACACACGATGTTGCGGGCTCGCCGGATCCCGCCGGCTGGCGCAGCATCACCGCCGCATACACCCGCAGCACCGCGCCGGTGACGATTAACGGCACCACGCGGAAAATCCCCACGCGCGCCATCCTCGTGGGGTCATGGACCGTGGGCAGCCCTGCGTTTATCGGCAGCCACTCCAATGTGCACGAGGGGGTGGTGGTGAGCGCAGATGCGGCCAATATCGGGACCGTGGTATTCACCGGCACGGGCCTCAATGACCTGACCGCGTCGGGTAATTATAACGGCACGTTCGACGGGCAATTTGTGGTGAAAATCGACAGCACCGGCACACCCGATACATTCCGCTGGAGCAAGGACGGCGGTACGTCGTGGGAGGCCACAAATGTCCCGATCACTGGCAGCGCGCAGCGACTCTCAGACGGTGTGCACGTGACATTTGCGGCGACGACGGGGCACACCCTCAATGATTACTGGACCATCCCCGTGGTGACGTGGGGCGTGACGCTGGGCGGCCTCGCTAACGACGGGACGGTGTATCCGGCCGGCGCGGTGGTGTCCACCGGCCTGCCGGTCCGAAATCTCACGGCCGGCACGTGGACCAAAACCACCTCCGCCTGTGGTGCGTCCAGTGCACCCGCAAACCGCATACCCGTCGGCAGCGTGACGGGATTTACGGCGGCCGATGTGATCGCCATACAGAGCGTTGATAATCCAGATCGCGTCGAAATTCGAACGATTTCCGCGGTCGGGCCCACATACTTGGACCTCACCGCGAATCTCACAAACGACTATGAATCCGGCAGCGTGGTGACCAAACGCGGATCCGGTGAACGCGCGATGTGGCTGCGTGTTGTGACCACCGCAATCACCGCCGAGGAGATCAAGCGATTCAGGCTTTCCGCGCGGAGTTAATGTGCCCGTTTTGACGTCGATTACGCCGCCGGATGGCGCGGTCGAAATTTTGGGCAATCGGCCTTTTGTTGCGCAAATATCGGCAAATCCGGGATCCAATCCGCACGTCATAACCGAGACCACCCATGCGGATTTCGCCGCCGGAACGCTCACAAATGTCGAGGCACGAGTAGACGGCAGCCTGGCGCTGCTGGGCGTCCATCGTGACGATTTTGAGGCGCATCAAACGGGAAATCCGCCAACTGGATGGACGGCCTCTGGTGGTGGATCTTTTACTGTGGAGCACGATGGGTCCTCAAAAGTTTTGCGGCTCAATCTGACGTCTGGGAACTTTTTTGCGGTCTGGGATGCACCAGGAACCGGTACAAATGTCAACGTCTATTGCGAATTTCTTGCGCTCAACAGCTTTTCGCATTATCACGGTTTGCTCGCGCGTTTTGCAGACATAAACAATTGGTACCAGGCTCAGGTCACCAACAACCTTGCGCGAATTGGGAAAGTGGTCGGCGGAACGTGGACGCAAATCGCAGCGGTGAGCATCAATTTAGCGGCGAACACGTGGTATAGCATGCGATTTGAGGTCACGGGAACGACGCTGCGAATGCGCGTATGGCCGAGAAATGGAACCGAGCCGAGCACGTGGACTGTTAATGCCACAGACGCATCTCATAGCGGGCCAGGAAAAGTCGGGGTCAAGGGGTGGACGTCATCCGCAGCGACGACGCGCGTCGATAACGTGGTTGTCATAGGTTGTTCCGGGGCCGGCAAAGTCTATCAATACAGCGGTGTGCGGGAGTCGCCGTCGTACAATATCTCGTCCAGCGTCGGCGTCTTTAGTGAGTCGCGGATTTCCTGGACCGCGACGGTGCCGTCCGACACAACGCTGACCATGGAGGCGCGGGTTAATGGCGGCGCATATGAGGTCTGCACCAACGGCGGGCGCATTCCCGGCGTGGTGGCCGGGGCATCCGCCGTCTCGGTCCAACTCCGCATGTCGCTAGCCACGACTGACGGCAGCAAGACGCCGGTAATTGACGACATCACGCTGGAATTTTTCGGCGTCGATCCGGCCCGCGTCGAAATCGTCGTCAATGGTATATCGTCCACGGTCGCCAACGGTCGGCTGGAATTTTGGGGCCACAAACGGATTACCGGCGGCGTAATTGTCGACGATTTCACCTCGATATTTTTCGGTACGCGCGGTGCGTGGTCGGATATGAGTTTTCGACCCGTTCCGGTGATCGTACGCTACGATGGCAGCGCGCTGGCCACCATCACCGTGCGGGGGGCAGAATATGAGGGCGACCCGGCCGGCACACGTGGGTTTTACGAGGCCTGGGCGACGACACCGGATTGGCAAGCCGGGCGCGCTGGCGGGTATTATTTTGTCCTCGATTATTACATTGAGGCGGCTGAAAAATCCGGTTATTACTACGTTTTGCCACCGTCGGAATCCGCGCTGGATGGGTGGTATCTGGTCGGTCGATATATGGTGACCGACGGCACCTCCGCGGCGGTCATTGGGCGGCGTGCCATCACCGATGGGTCAGCGGCCTCTGTGGTACGCGGGTGGAGCATCACCGCGATGCCGGCCGCTGGCCTCGTGCAGGCGTGGCTGTATGCTGACGGCCCTGCCGCGGGGCTGCCGGCCACAGTCACCCTCGGCGATTGGGGCGCGGCGGCGGTTGTTGGGGCGATGACCACCACGACGGGCGCGGCGGCGGCCATCGTCTACGCCGTCAACCGGCGCACCCATGTCGAGATCAGATCGGTGTCGCCGGACACAGCGGCCGTACTCGAGGCGCTGGGGGTAGCCCGTGCCTAACGTGCCGATATCCGCACGGGTGCTCATGGGCGGCCGCGACGTCACACGGTATGTCACGGCGCTCAGTGTCACACAGCCGCCGCGCCAGCTGCATCGGGAGTGGACACTCACCCTGGCCGGCTGGACACACGTAGATCCGGCCGTCAAATGGGACATTTTTGTCGGATACGGCGGCGGCGGCGAGGTGCTGGTGCGCCAGGGCGTCATCCCGCCCGATTGGCAGCCCACGATCACCGTCGGCCCGCACAGTGCTGTGCCGGGCCTAGAAATTGCTGGCGTGGATTGGGCCTGGGTGGCCGCGCGGGTGCGGCGGCCGGATACTATCGTCGTCGCACCTGATCACCGGCAGGCGCGCCGCGCGATCGCGCGCTTCGAAGACCGCCATGAACGGCGCCCGATTGGACGGGTGACCATCTTAACGGCCGCGACCATGCACGCGGCGGTCCAGCAGCTGGGGGCGTTGGCGGGCTTTGCGGTCGTACCGCTGCTGCCGGATTATAGGCTACAGGGGCACGTGTGCGACCCCCACGACGCTATTTGGGATGCGATCTGGCGCCTCGTGGCACCGTTTGCACCTATTGCACTTTTTCGCCGCGAGCGCAACGAGGTTGTGATTGCAGACCGCCCACTCCTGGCGCGTGCTCAAACCGAGATCGCGATCGGCGAATCCGTGATCACGGAATTGCGAATCGAACCGGTGCGTGACGGGTATATCCGCCGGGTGCTGGTGCGTATCCCGGCCTGGATGGACGTCGCAGCACCGACATAACGCTATGGCCTACCTCGCCAAAACCCGGACGACCAAATATGTCACGGATAAATATCCGGACGCGTCAGAACTGACGATACCGCCTGGATCCGTCACCGTTGAAATCGACTGGTGGGATTCGCCGGTAGTTGGTTTTTCTTTGATGCTGCGTCGCGTCATGACGCAGACAAACCAGCGAGGTCAAATCGTGCAGCGCACCATCGAAAGCTGGAACTACGACGGCCCCCTGGTTGGGCTGCATCAGGTGCCCGTGGACATGACGCGCGAGGTTTGGGCGCGTGTGTGGTTGCCGGGCGTTAATTGGCGCGAATCGCTGGTCCTCGTCGAAAAATCGCGCACGACATACACGTACGCAACCGAATTTTCCGCGGGTCCAATGCGTAGCCGCACGGTCACGGGCGGGTATGTGATCTATGACCAGGCGGCGGAGCCGTGGTCATCGAGCACTCCCACGGCGGATGGGACCACCGCCGGTGAAAAACTCGATAGTCGCGGGCAAAAACGACCCGTCGGACCAACGCGGAAAATCCCGGACACGGCCCGCACCTGGCGCGCGGCGATCGGGCAGAGCGCCGTCGTCGAGGAGCGCGAAATCAACCAGATCGCGCTCTGGGTGGAACCGTTTGAGGAGATCCGCGAAGAAGTCGAAGTCGATGGGCAGGTGCTCCGGCACTGGCGCATACGCCACGATTATTTGACGGGCCTGACTGAGGTGGATGGCCCGCACGAGGAGCTGCGCCCCGGGATTACGGGGGAACTGCCCGTCGATGTGGAGCCGCCAACAATCACCGCAGAAAGCGCGCTGAATGCTGGCGTCCGCATCGAGATCCGCGGCGGTGGCGCCACCATCACACAGTGGATTGGCGGCCTAGCTGGCCCGCCAGCCAAACAGGTCACGCGGTTAGGGCCAACAATGTACTCAGTCTACCGCCGTATCGAGGCGCGCGGACCGCGTACGCATACAGGGGACCCGTACACCATCCTTACCGCCCCGCCGGCGCCGCCGGCATCATGGCCGCGCACCACCGATTTGGGCGTCGAGGACTTAGCCGGCGCGCCGGCCTCGGCGGTGCCGCCGGCCGAGCCAGATACGGAACCCGATGTGCCTGTGGTGGATGCACCCGAGGCGTGGACGCATATTGGTGACATCCCAAACGCGACGACCGTGCCGGAGCAGGAGGGGCATGCGGTGCTGTATGACCGGCAGGTCGAGGACGGGTGGACGTATGAGTATTACGCGCTAGCCAAAGTGGGCGACGTGCTGTCCAGCGAATCCAACCATGCGACAGTGACATACACCGGACCGCGCACATACAGATCGACGGTGCATGTGCAGGTGCTGCCCGGGCAGAGCGACATCACCATCGACATCACCGCGCCGGCGGATCCGCGCATGGAGATGTTGGGGCTGGCGGGTGCCGATGTGGGGTACGGCGAGACCCGAACGTATGACCCGGTGCCGGCCATACTCGAGACGGCGACGGGCGACACCATCGCCATCGACGGCGGCGACGGATATGCGGCTGATAATCCCGGCGCGTGGCAATCCGGCCTCATCACGGATGCCGTGGACCTGGGCCGCGCCATCGGACTCCGGCAATGCATGCGCAACGCCGACCGTGACGCGTTGGTGGTCACGCTCGGGGCTCCGCTACTGGGCATCGACCGCGGCCAAACCATCAGCATCAGCGATCCCGCATGGACCACCTTTGGGGGCGGATTGCAGGTCAAATCCCGCACCCGCACTGCAGATGCGCGATGGGTCATTGAGGGCTTTTCCATCTCGCTCACCCGCCGCGACGAGGCGACATTTGACGCATCAGCGTCAATTTCGGCGGAGGAGATGCTGTGATTGAGGCGGTTTTTCACGACGCGGGCACCACACCGCGCGTCGTAAGTGGCGGTGTGCCAGGCATGTATCGGTTGCGATGGCGGCAACTAGACATGGAGGAAAGTATACGCGAAAGCAACGCCGAAACGCGGCTGCCAACCATCAATGCCGGCGTGCGCGACGCGGGTTATGTGCAAGTGAAACCGTGGCCTGGGATCGTCCCCAAACATGCGCCGCTTGATCGGTATTACGTCCACGAGGGGTTTCGCGTCGAACTCAAACAGCGTTCAAACATCACCCAATCGTGGAGTCCGGCACCGGAGGGGCAGCTCCATTACACCGGCCGCGACCGCGCGCTGGACCGAAATCAGTGGCGCGCCGCCGCCATGCTCACGCCAGCTGAGATGCGCGAGCTTGAAGCGGCGGTGCCGGCCGATTGGATCCGGCTGCCGTTTGACAACGAGCCGCGATTTGGACCCCAGATGTCCGCCGCGTGGTACGGGCTGCAGGCGTCGCGGTTTTCGCTCGCGTTGCCGGACAATGATCTGTGGACACCATTTGACCTCACGGTGCCGGGTCGGTACCACTGGGTCGGCGATGATGGATCCACGGTTGAGGGGCAGCGATATTTCGGGGATTTGGGCGACCGATCGCGGGTGACGATCTATCTGCGGCCGCGTCGCTGGCGCTGGTTTGCGCGGGTTATCGCACATTTTTGGATCGTAACCGGGTTTGAATATGCGATCAACGATGAGGTTTTTCTTAAGGTGTATTACGATAGACCGCCATTTTTCCCGGTGCGACATGAGCTGCCGCGAACTCGCGGCAATGCGCTGATGTTTCACCAGTATTCCGGAATGCTTGATTACGACCCAGGCATTGAGCGCGCCTTTCAATTATCGCGAGCATTCGGCGAATTACAGAGCGAAATTGTGCAACATCAATATTTTTCGTTGTGCGTAAGTTACATTTTATCAAGCGTTGAGCCCGCGGCTGTGAGCATCCAACGCGCATCGCCTCGGCGTGGCGAGGTGGTGTGCGGCATCGGCATCCGGGATCAAGCGTCGGGCGCCGAATCGCGGGCGTGGGCGGTGCAAATGGTCGATTTATCCAGCGTTTATCCGTTGCAAACCATCTCCACGTTTTGGGCGCATTTTTGGACCTAAATAAACGGGGGCAAACATGGCAAAACAGGACCCGGCTGAACGACTGGCTGCGGCGGCGGAACGCATCGCAAAATCACTGGCCGAACTCGTCGAATTGCAACGCGGCGCAGGCGATGCGCGGGCGCGCGTGGCCGCGGCAACGATGCCAGAAACGCCAGCTACGCCGTTTGCCGGCCTCTCAGAACCGGTGGCACAGCTCGCCCAGGCCGTGAGCAATATCGCGGCCACAAACGCGCAACTCGCCGCCGAACGGCGTGAGATGCGAAAGCTAAAAGAGCGCGAACTCGCTGAGCTATTAGAGGATACGCGACGTGTCGGTGCGATGGGCCCACGTTAACGCGCTCGTCGAGGCGCGGCGATTTGGCGTGGATTTTATCCGCGTCGGCGAGTCGCGCGTCATCGACGCTGAGCTCGTGGCCGACGCTGATGCGCCCGAGGTGCGCCTCGCCGCCACGGCGGCCGGCTGGATCGCGATATCGACCGACGGCGGGACGACGTATCATGCGCTCGGCACCGACGTACGGGCCGGGCTGGACGTGGGGCCCATGGTTGCGGGCCAGCGCAAAGCTCTGAAAATTAGGGTTACACCGCCCGCGCCATTTCGCCAGCGGCGGATCGGCCTGCTGATTGGAGGTGGCACGTGATGAGGCTGACACGCGTCATAGGAGAGCGCATACGACGTGCACCGTGGCTCGGCGGGGCCATTGCGGCGGCGCTGGTGCTCGGCACATCATGGGCCATCGCCGAGGGCGTGGCGGTCGTTGATGGTGCGGCGAGCCCGTCGTGGCAGACGCTGGCCGTCAGCGTACTGGCCGTGATCAGCGCATGGCTGCAATATCAGGCCCGGCGCGCCCAGATCACGACGCAGCGCTCACAGGAGGCAATCGAGCGTGCGATTGACAGACTCGCCGAGACGGTCCGCGCACAGGGCGAGCGGCTGGCCCGCCTGGAGGGCCAACACGCTGCGCATCACGCGCAGCATCTGGTGGATTTTATGGATCGGCATCGATGAGGCGCCCAATCGCGTTGTGTGTGCTAATTTTTGCAGCCCAAAATCTCGCGGCGATGACGACGGGCGTCATCACATCACGTCCGCCGGCGCCGCACGACGGCCGGCCGATAAACTTTGTACAGGGGGCCGCGCTTGTATCGCTCGGTGGTGCGACGATTTTGCTATTTGCAACAGCTGGTGCGTGTTGTTTCGCGCCTGGTGATGGGGCCTGGGAGGGCATATATGTGTACCACCAGCGCCAGTGGTATCCGCTGTGGGCCGCCGATGATTGGGGCGCAAATTCGCGCGATGAGCACGAGGTCACTTACGCGAGTCCGGTCGTGTGGGATCATCCACAGGGGCCACTGTGGTTTGCCGCATACGCGGCGACGCGCGCATCCACAATTGGTCAATCGCGCCGCGTGCACATCGGTTTTGCGGCGACCCGGTTGCATCCCCTACAACGGTGGCCGATTAGGGCGGCTGAGTGGATTCGTCCGGCCGGCCCCGATGTTTGGGGCATTTTCCCCATCGCCCTGCTCGCCGGTCCAGACGACATGCTCACACTTTGGGCGTGGGATCACAGCGCGCGCGCCGTGATCATGTATATCGTGGATGCAGATGCGCGCGCATGGCCGCGTCGAATTGCCACGTTTGCCGGCCTCGGCCCCGCCGACGTACCGCCCGCACTCACAGATATTGCGCGCGGCGCTGACGGGTGGCTGTATGCGCTCGAGGGACTGTCGCACACAACCGACGTGGTACGCGAGTGGGTGTCGCGACCAGCCTGGGGTGTAGCGACGGGCCAATACTGGGAGCTGTCCGGTCGCACATGGTCATATCCCGGTGGCACCACGTTTGACTGCGGGTTTACGAGAGATGTGCATGGCGCGTTGGTCGAGCCGCGCCTTGTGATCTGCAACTGGTCACCGCAGGGGGTATATGCCGACACCGGCGCGTGGGTGTTACGGTGGTTTGCGGATCCCGGGGCTATCATACCTCCCGACTGGGTGGAGCGTCCGCCCGCGCGGACAATACGCCGTGGAGGACAATAAGTGACGCCCGCAAATCGCGTCCTGCAGTACAATCTCACCGCATCATACGGCGAGCTTATCGGGGTGAGGGCGTTTTCGGACCTACATCTCGATGAGAGTCTTGTCCGCTGGAGCGACCTCAAGCGATTGGCGGACCACGATGCGGCACGCGGTGTGAAATATGCGCTCGGCATTGGCGACATTGCAAACCTCGTTTTTCCGACGGATTTGAAGCGATTTCGGCAAAGCGTGCTGCCAAAACAGCTCCAAGGCCGCGATGCGTGGATGGATGAAACAATCGACTATGTGGCAAACAAATTGCGCGAACTGGGTTACACGTGGATCATGCTAACTCCAGGCAATCATGAGGATGAAATTTTAAAACGTCACGGCGTGAATGTGACGAAAATTTTGACGGAGAAACTCGGTTGCATGTATGGCGGCTATTCCGGCGTACTTGATATACGGCACACATTTAAATCGACGAAACAAACGCCCGTTGGGAACGCAACGGTGCGCATTTTGTGGCATCATGGCGCATGGGGCGGGCGTCTTGCGAAAGGCTATAATGGCGCATGGCCCTACTTTGCACAACACGATCATTGGCACTTTGCCCTTTATGGTCACAACCATGCGGCGCGACACGACACGGAAATTCGGTGCCGTGTTATGGGATCGCGCCTCGTGCAGTACAGATGCCATCTCGTTAACCTCTCGTCGGCTGTTGCAGCGTATTCCGATGACGCATCAATCACGCATTACGCGGAGCGACATGGATATCTGCGCACGCCATGCGCGCCGGCGGTTTTGTGGTGGAAAATCGTACGGCCGCACCGCAAACATGGCAGCGAGCAGCACACGGAGATACTAACCCATGTCGAACAGTGAGAGGCGCCCTCCGATGTCCGAATCAGAAAACTGGCACCCGTTAAAACACGATTTGTTTCGAAAAATACTCGATTTCACGCTAAAATGGGAAGGTGGTTATGTTAATGATCCGCACGATCCTGGCGGTGAAACGAAGTTCGGGATTTCGAAGAAATCTTTTCCGGACATCGATATACCATCGCTGACGTATGACCAGGCGGCCCTGATTTACTGGCAGCATTATTACACGCGGGCGGGCTGCCTCGGCATGATTCCGCCAAAGGCGGCGGCGGTATTTGACACCGCTGTCAACTGTGGTGTTCGGCGCGCGGTTATGTGGTCGCGTTTGGGGCCGTGGCAGGAGGTCTTAAAACGACGGGAGAAACATTACACCACGATTATCACAGAAAACCCGGCGCTGGCGCGGTTTCGGCGCGGGTGGACCAACAGGTTGGCCGCCCTTGTAAATTTCTGCGCGCAACTGGAGGCTGAGTGGGTGTCGTCAGGTGGTAATCGAGACGCATAATAGAGGCTGGAGGGACGATGTTGATATTCTGTTTTGGCCTAATAATCGGCGCAGTGCTAGGCTGGCTTTTGGCTGGGAAATTCCCGTTTCTGGCACAGCAGCACGTGCACAAGCTAGAGGCGTGGTGGATCCGCTTTAAGATCCGCAGGAAGGTGTACTAAAATGGACGCGATTTTTACGGTGGCGATTGTTGAGTTGGTGCGGTTGACGTTGCTGGCTCTCTTCCTGGAAAGGGCGCTTGCACTAGTGTTTGAAAGTCGATTGTGGGTGAAGTTTTTCGACGGAAAGGGGCTGAGCCCGCTTGTCGCGTTTGTTGTTGCGTTGTCGCTGTGTACGAGATGGCAGGTCGACTCGGTTGGGGCCATCGCGACTGCTGGCCGCGCCGAGGCGGTCTACAGCGTTGGTGGAGCGGTCATCACTGCGATGATTATCGCCGGTGGTAGCAAGTTGGTCATGGGCTTGTGGCGCACGGTGCGCAGCATCCAGGCGGAAGCGCCGCGATGATCCCCGTACTCCCTGGCGCGCTCTCCCGGTGGGTCGCAGGGGTGCTCGCGGTAGCGATGGCGGGTGCGTGGGCCGGGTGGTCGATCCGTGGACATATCGCCGACAAGGCCGCGCGGCGCCTCCAGGCGCGGATTGAGCATTTCACCATGACGACCGAGGCGCTCACGCAGCGCGCGTCAGCATGGCAGCGCGAGTACGAGACGGCGCGGCAGAGCGCCGCAGCGCTCGAGGCGGCGCTTGGGCGCCAAAATGCGGCGATTGCGCGGTTGCGGGAGGCCGCTGCCGCGGCCGAGACGCGGGCGAGAGATGTGATGGCGCGGCTGGCGGCGTACCTGGCGACGCCGACGCCGCAGGTCGACATTACGCCGGCGACATGCGATGCGATGGTCGAGCAGGCGCGACTCGCCGCCTTGGGGTCGTCATGATCACCGCCGACGCGCCGCGGCGGCTGGCGGTGGCGATGACGGCGGTCATCGTCGGCGCGGCATGCCGCACGGCGGCACCACCGCCGCTGCCATGTCCGCCATGTGCGCCCGAGGTGCGGGTGGTCGAGGTGACCGTGCCGGTGCCGGTGCCGTGCCACGTCACCATCGTGCCCCCGCCGGCCGAGCGTCTGCCTGGCGTGGCGCCGGGGGATACGCGCGCCATCCTGGAGGCCCTGGTGGCGGATCTGTTGGCATGGCGTCGCGCGTACACGGCACAGCGCATCGCCGTGGAGGCGTGCGCCGACGCGCCAGGCGGGCCTAGGATCGACGATCGGCCCTCGGGTGGGACCACCACCCCACCCAGATAGAGAAAATCGATTCTAGGGCCGTTTTTACGCGCCCGTGCGCAGACGCGCGCTCCTGCGACAAAAAACCCAGGGAGCCGACGCTCCCTGGGTGGAATAGAGGGCCCGGTACGCGCTACTGCGCGCGCCGGGCCCAGGCGATCGCCTCCTCCAGCCGAGCAAGGCTGTATTCGGCGTCGTCGATGACGCCGGCGATCTCCGCTGCGATCCTCCGCAGCGGATCATTGCCGCGCGCTGCACGCAAAATCAGCCGGCGCGCTAGGCGCAGCCGGCTAATGTCAGCGCGCAGCGCATCGGCACTGCGCGCTGCGCGGGCACGGCCGGCGGCCGATCGAGCCGCACCCTCTGCAATTCCCAGTAGCACCTCATCCGTAACCATACAGCCCCCTTTCTGCGCCGCGATCGGCGCTTATCTGGCGTGACCATGCATGTTTCGTGCCCAGCTGCGTGCAACTCGCGCGTGGTGGCGGTGACGTCGTACGACACTAGGCGCTGATGGCCATGTCGTACCACGTACGCGCGGCGCCACGCATCGCGGCGGCGATGTCGCGCGACAAGCCGTGTGACACGCGCAGCGCGCTGCATGCATCTGGCGCGCCCCCCCCTATAACCCCCCATATACAGTATTTGATAATTAATTTTTAAAGTAGTAGTAGTAGGGTAGTGGGGGGTTAGGGGGGGTGTAGGGGGGGCAGGGGGGAGTACTGCACGCCGCGCCTGGATATGCGCACGAATACGTGCATCACACCGCGCGTAAGTGTGCAGAGAGCGTGCCACCCTTTGAGGGCCCAAACATATACGACTGAGTACAATGCCGCGCATGAATATGTGCACCACGCCACGCGCAACTCTTGTGTCGCGGCCGCCACCCCCCTGTGGAAAATTAACCCTCCGGCTGTGGAAAACCTGTGGAAAACCTGTGGAAAACCTGTGGAAAACCTGTGGAAAACCTGTGGAAAATCTGCGAAGGCGGTCTTTGTAAGTCCATTTATGTGAATATGTTACGCCGCCAGCTAGCACAACGGGTCTGTAATAGGACCCAATATGGGGCTAGCTGTCTCCATGGAGATCTCAAGACCCCCCAAAGACCACCCAGAGGTCAACCACCCCGCTCACCTGGCCGAGGGACGGCCTGTCCTAACCGCGCATGATTGTCGCGCCGTAACCCGTCACTCAAAACCGGGCGAAGTGACGTTTTACGTCACCGGCCAACGAAGATCTCACGGGAAAGTTGGCACGGCGCGTGCATTATTGATGGGCGGAGGCAGCGCCCAGAGGGCGCGGAAAGGAGAAAGGGAGATGCAAAAGGAAGCAAAGGAGGCAACCGTAGCGATCTACAGGAGGGATCACTTCTACGGTCGGCGCCCAATCTGGGTGCCACTCACAGATGCTGGGCGGCCTGTGAGGGCCGCCACCATCGAAGACGCAGCCCGGCTCATCGCCGAGCTGCGGGGGGGGATCTATCGCCTCCGGCACGGGGAGTACTCTGCGCCGGACTATGGGGTCAAGGGCCCGGACGGGCGCATCCGCCCGGTTGAGCCCTGACCGACGACGTCCCCCCTACCCCCGGGGAGGCGCGGCAACGCGCCTCCCCTCTTTTTTGCCTTTCGTGCGCCCAGCGCGCCGGCGCCCCGCGCGCAGATCGTCACCAAAAACCAGGCAAAGTGACGTTGTTCGTCACCGGCCGACGGCGCGATCGCGTGAAAGTTGGCACGGTGCGTGCATTATTTAGAGGCGGAGGTAGCGCCCAGGGGGCGCAGAAAGGAGGCGGATGGTTGAAAAGGTGGTAATCACAAGGCACGCCTCGCTCGTGGAGCTGCTCCGCGAGCGAGGAATTATCTGGTGGGGGGACGTGCGGATCATCCCGCACGCCACCCCCGACGACGTGCGGGGGCAGCACGTCGTCGGCGTGCTGCCCCTGTCCCTGGCGGCACTCGCCGTCACGGTAACGGAAATCCCCCTGGCCCTCGCCCCGGAGGACCAGGGGCGCGAGTTGGACATAGAAAGGCTGCGCCAAGTGGCG
>Ga0308410_1000094_pt1 | contig 35636 bp, 27 predicted proteins | sample HotsprOSTMatCore_FD_203467 | JGI IMG/M metagenome (GOLD analysis project Ga0308410, IMG submission 203467) | Hot spring phototrophic mat microbial communities from Octopus Spring, Yellowstone National Park, Wyoming, United States -... | ecosystem: Environmental > Aquatic > Thermal springs > Hot...
CGCCCCGAAGATTTTGCCGGGCAAATGATCGTTGGTCCGTCGTTCGTTATTACGTCGGCGCCCGATACGATCCAGGCTGTCTGTCAGCGCCTGTGCGACCGGTTCGACGCCGATATCGGGTTGCACTACGATTACAAGGATCGCCGCAACGGCTACATCACGATCCAGGGAGTGGATGGCAGTATGCGTCAGTTGCCGTTGATGTCACTCTCGATCGGCATTCTGACCAGTGACGACGGTCCGTTCTACGATATTCGCGAACTCAGCGAGAGTGTTGAAGAAGTCCGGCAGCGCGCCCTCACCGAAGCGCGGGAGCATGGGCGTAAAAGCCATATGAGCATTGGGCGGGCGTGATGTATTGCCAGCGCGAACGAATTCGAGCCGCGCTGTCGCCAGTATTGCGATAGGTCCCCATCAATGGACGCTACAACTGTCACGTCACCGCACGTTCGCGCATGGGAGATTCTAACAGGGCTGGCGGAATATGGACAATCCGTCAGCGGTGACGCGCAGCCTATGGTGCAGCGCGTCGCTGAACTGGCGCAGGATTATTTGCCCTGCCCATGGGGCGTGATTGCGGTGTACGTCGGTGGTGCGACGGTCAGCGCTGGTTGGGGCGTCAGCCCGGAGTGGCGGCAGCGCCTGATCGAGCGCACGGTTCCAATTCCTGACCAGACGATTGAACTTCCGCTCTATCATCGTGATGAGCCGGCTGGCTTCCTCTGGCTCGGCATGCCCGCAGCTCACCACGAACAACTCGCGCCCGGTTTTCTCACAACGCTGCGCCATCAGATCGAGCTGCTCATCGCACTGCTATACCGTGAAGCCGCACCGTCGCCTGGCGCCGAAACCACGGACGGCGCGCGGGATCAGCGGTACGTCAGCGAAATCGATACACTGCGTGCGTTGAGCGTTTACCTTGGGTCCGGGCTTGTCCCTGATGAACTTTCTGCCGTCGTGGTCAGGTGGGCGCAGCAACTCGTTCCCTGCGCCACTGTTGCACTCAGCCTCATCAACCTCGAAACGGGTCTGCTCGCGCCAGTGGCGTCCATCGGCGCACGGCTGGAACCTTCGGCGCCTGCTGCATCGAACGACTATCAGACGCTGAATGAGTGGGCTGCGCGCCAGCGACGCACCGTCCGCCTGTCAGACCTGCGCTATGCGCCGGTGTCTCCTGCCATCACCGCTTTTGCCGATGGACGTCCGATCGGCGCATATATGGCGATTCCCTTGCAGGTGGGGAATCAGGTGGTTGGCGTGATCGAACTGATCGATGATCAACCCGGTCGATTCGGCGATCACGAAGAGCGCCTGATCACCATCCTTGCAGCGCAGGCGGCACAATCCTTCGCGAGTGCGCAACGCTATGCCGAGGATGATGAACATCTCCAGAACCGCCTGCTGCAATTGCGCTCGTTGCAGCGTATCAGTCGTGAACTGACTTCAACGCTCTATCTCCATAATATTCTCGATTTTGCGCTGAAAGAGGCGCTGCGCGCCACCCACGCCACCCAGGGATATGTTGCACTGCGCGGCTACACGGTGGAGCGTGAAGCGTTCAAGATAGAACATTCCGATGCGATTGGCGTCACGGTTGCACCGCAGACATATGTCGCGCTGCGGTCGGTCGGCGAGAATGGACCGGTGCGCCTGATCGTCGCCGAAGGGTATGAACCTGATGATCATGACCGGTTGATCAATGTGGCGCTGGACGACAGAAGCACTATCGCTGCGAGTGTGATTGCACGCGGCGAAGCGCGAATTGTCGAGACATTGACGGGCGATGATCGTCCGTCGGCGGTTGGACCATTGCCCGCATCGACGCTGGCGGCGCCGATCTATTATGAGGAACAGGTCATCGGCGTCATTAATCTGCACAGTTCACGGGTGCGAGCCTTCACCCGCGATGCGCTCGATTTCGTTCGCGCGGTTGCCGATCAGATTGCGCTCGCCATTGGCAACGAAGAACGATACTACGAACAGCGCCGTCAGCGCGACCTGCTCGCGCAGCGTGCGACCACCCTCAATGAAGTGCTGCGCATCGGTCAGGAGATGCGCGCCGACCGCTCGCTCGACGACGTGCTGGAACAGATTGCCTTTAGCGTCGTCGAAACGGCGCGCTTCCGCTCGGTTGCGTTCTACCTGATCGACACCGATGATGGCGCAACGGCGTCGCTCGTCGCCGCAGCCGGGTTGCCGCTGGTCGAAATCGAACGTCTGCGTCGCCGCCATCTGCCGGTATTCCTGATCGAACAATTGCTCGACCCACAGTATCGCATCGGGCGCAGTTTCTTCGTGCCGGGTCAGCGTATGCGAGAGATGGTCGATGGCGCGGACCTGCGACTCCTCGCGCCCCTGGAGACGGAAGGTTCGCGCACGCCGGACGAGTGGCAGATCGACGATGTTCTGATTGTTCCGCTCTATCGCAGCAGGTCGCGGCTGGTCGGGATCATGGTGGTGGACGAGCCGTATGACCGTCAACTCCCTACCCCTCGTTCGGTTGAAACGCTCGAGATCTTTGCCGACCAGGCGGCGATTGCTATCGAAAACGCCATGCTGCTACGTGAAGCCCGGTCGCAGGCGGAACAGATGGCGTCGCTCTACCGCGCCAGCGCCGCAATGGTCTCCTCGCTCGATCTCGACAGTCTCCTCGAACGGATCTATGAGGAGATTGTTGCACACGTTGGAACGCCGTCGTTCTGTTTTGTGGCGTCATACAATCCGCTCCGCGATGAACTCTGCTTCGAGATGTTCAAGCGTGAAGGGGTGACGGCGGCGCACCTGCACAAATGCACGATTGCACGCAGCGGGTTGAGCGGTTGGGTGATTGACCACAGCAAACTGCTCTACATCCAGGATGTGCTGGAGGAACAGGATCGCCTGCCAGCGATACCGGTCAGTCTGGGAGAGCCCGTCCGTTCGTGGGTTGGCATTCCGCTCATGCGCCAGAACCAGCCGATCGGTGTTCTCTCAGTGCAGAGTTTCGAGCCGCACGCATTCAGCGCGCGTGATGTGCAGTGGTTATCGACGGTCGCCAACCAACTCGCGGTTGCGTTGTCGAACGCCCAACTCTTTGCAGAACGCGGGCAGCGCATCAACGAACTGAACCTTATCAATCATATCGGTCACATTACCAATTCGACGTTTGACATCGCGCAGATGTTTGGCGGCGTCTACGAGGCGCTTGCCGGATTCCTTCCTATAGATGCATTTGCGGCATGCGTCTATGATGCTGAACGGGATCAGATCGGTCAGACCTTCGTTGTCGCGGCTGGAGAACGCGCGTATCAGCGCGCCAATTGCGCTCCGTCGTCTGGTGGACTGATCCGCCGCGTGGTCGATGCGCATCAACCGATCCGCCTGGAGGACCTGCGCGATGAGGTCGTCAACGTTGGTCTGGACTTTGTGTATCCCTGCGACGCCGACCATGCGTTTGCGTCGTGCGTTGGCGTGCCGCTGGTGGTGGGCGAGCACGAGGTTGTTGGCGTGCTCGTGTTGCAGAGCGATACGCCACGCGCCTACAGCGACCGGGAACTTGCGTTCCTGAACACGGTTGCGGTACAGGTGGCGCTTGGCGTGCAAAACATTCGCCTGTTCACCGAGGCGCGCGATAGCGCGACGGCGTTGCGGCGGAAAGTTGGCGAACTGTCGGCGCTGCTGCGGGCTGCGCAGGTGCTTAGTTCCTCACTCAAACCGGACGATGTGCTGCAATCGCTTATGGCGATCGTCGCCGAACAACTTCAGGTCGATACCGTCGCACTCTGGAAGATCGATGCCGATGGCTTCCTCACGCCGGCAGCCATGCAGGGCATTCCGTTCGACATGGCGCGTGTACTGCGTGTGCCAATCGGCAGGGGTCTGACGGGGCGCGTTGCGGCGAGTGGGCAACCATTGGTGGTTGCGAATGTCGAGGAAGATGGCACGTCGCTCTACCCGCAGTTCAATCGCGAGCATCAGTACACTTCATTTATGGGTGTGCCGGTTGTCTACCGCGAACAGACTATTGGCGTGCTGAGCGTTATGACGGTACTACAGCGCGCGTTCAGCGCCGACGAGGTGGCACTGCTGGCGGGCATTGCCGATCAGGCGGCGATTGCGCTCGAAAATGCGCGTTTGTTTGCGGAACGCGAGCGCCGGATTGCAGAGTTGACGGCGTTGAACCATATCAGTCAGGCGATCAACGTCTCGCTCAGCACGGAGGAGATCCTGGAAGCGCTCCACCGCGGTATGAGCGAGGTGCTCGATACGTCGCAATCGTTTATTGCCCTGTACGACGCCAAAACCCGCCGCCTGACGTTCCCGCTGGTCTATGAAGATGGACGCCGCGCACCCGACAGAGAGACTGAAGTCGTCGTTCTCGACGATATCGCAGGCGGTTTGACACCCACCGTCATCCTCGAGCGCCGTCCGCTCCTGCTGCGAACACAACAGGAAGTTGGTGCAATTGCGCTGATTCCGTGCGATCCCGATGAGCCGCCGATCTGTTCATGGTTGGGCGCGCCGATTATTCAGGGCGATGAGGTCTTCGGCGTGCTGAACGTCCAGAGTTATGATCCGGGAAGGTTCGATGAAGATGCGCAGCGCTTCCTGATGACGGTTGCCAACCAGGCCGCCATCGCGTTGAGCAATGTCCGTCTCTTCCAGAGCGAGCAGGAGCGCCGTCGGGTGGCGGATACGCTGCGCGAAGTTGCGCAAATGATGACTGGCGTGCTGGCGCTCGACGACATCTTCGCGCTGATCCTCGACCAGTTGGCGCGGATCGTTCCCTACGACACCGCCTCGCTCATGCTGCGCGAAGGGGATATGCTGCGCATTGTGGCAGCGCGCGGCTTCGACGAGTCGATCCGAGACCGTGTCGAGCATCTCCAACTGGCCGTCGATGACGACCCATCCCTGGCGCAGGTGCTGTACGCCCGCCGACCGCTCGTTCTGGTCGATGCGCGTGAAGCGCCGCCGTCCAACGTTGATGAAGGCACCGAACATATCCGCGGCTGGATCGGCGCGCCGCTGCTGCTCGGCGACGAAGTGATCGGCATCCTCAACGTCGATAGCGCAACGGTCGGCGCCTACGATGAAGAAGATGCACAACTCGCCTTTGCGCTGGCAAGCCAGGCAGCGCAGGCGATCCGCAATGCGCGCCTGTTCGACGAAGTGCGCCGCTTCAACGCCGAACTTGAGCAACTGGTCAGCGAACGCACTGCGGCGCTCCAGGAAGCCAACGCTCGCCTCGCTGCCGAACGCGACCGGTTGCAGGCGGTGCATAAGATTACGCTGGAACTGACGGCGAGTCTCGATCTGCAAACCACGCTGAATCGCACCCTGGCGCTCGCGTCTGAAGCGGTCGGCGCCCGGCGCGGCTCGATCATGCTCCAGGACCTCCAGAGCGGTCAACTCGTGTGCCGTGCCGTGCTCAATACTGATGGCTCGGTCGATTCGAAGCATTTCGCAATCACGTTCGAGCGTGGCGCCGGGCTTTCCGGGTGGGTGATGCAACGGCAGGAGGCGGTCTGCATCGCTGATGTGCGCAATGATGCGCGCTGGCTGCACGAGGAAGGGCGCGCCGAAGAAGTGCGTTCGGTCATCGCAGCGCCGTTGATGACTCAGGACGGACCCCTGGGCGTGTTGATTTTGACCAGTCCACAGATTGATTTCTTCGGTCAGGATCAACTGCAACTGCTGGCGACCATCGCCAATGAAGTGGCGATCGTGATCCACAATGCAATGCTCTATACCATTATCAACGAGATTGCTGCCGAACGCGGCGAGTTGTGGTCGCAGCAACGCGAGGAGAACAGTAAGAACCAGGCAATCTTGCAGAGCCTGGGCGAAGGCGTGATCGTCGTTGATGAAGACCAGAAAATTGCGTTGTACAACGCGGCTGCCGAGCAGATCCTGGGCATTCCGGCGCGGTTCGTCGTCAAACAACCGCTGGCGCGGATCGCCGAGTATTGCGAGGATGACAGGATGGCTGAACGCGCCCGACGCATCCACGAAGGGTTGCGCCAGGGATTGCAGGCGCTGACCGACGCGCAAAAGAACCATAACCGCGTGCTGGAACTCCCGGAGCCAACCCAATCGATTGTGCTGAACTTCGCACCCTGGGTGGGACCGCGTAATGCGATGTACGGCAGTGTGGTCGTGCTCCACGACATTACCCGCGAAGTCGAAGCCGACCGCATGAAACGCGAGTTTATCTCCAACGTCTCGCATGAACTGCGCACCCCGCTGACATCGATCAAGGGATACGTTGATCTGCTGATACTTGGCGCCAGCGGACCGCTTAACGAAGGACAGTTGTCGTTCCTGACCGTCGTGAAGAACAACGCCAACCGGCTTATGAGCCTGATCAACGATATTCTGGAGATTGGGCGGATCGATGACAACAAGATCAAGTTGAGTTTTGAGAAGATCGTCATCGGCGACATCTTCCAGGATGTGTTGCAGACCCTGCGCGCCGAGATTGAGCGCAAGCGCCTGGCGGTCAGCGCTGAGATCGGCGATCGTACACCGTTGGTGATGGCAGACGGGGCGCGCCTGACGCAGGTGGTGATGAACCTGGTGTCGAATGCCGTGAAGTACACCTACCCCGAAGGCGCCGTTAAGTTGCGCGCCGGGCTGAACCCGGCCGGGTTGCTTCAGGTGGACGTTATCGACAACGGCGTCGGCATTTCACCCGAGCAGCAGCAACACCTCTTCCGTCGCTTCTACCGCGCCGATAATCCGCTTCGTGATGAAGCCGGCGGCACTGGTCTCGGTCTGTCGATAGCCAAATCGTATGTCGAAATGCACGGCGGCCAGATGTGGGTCGAAAGCGAACCGGGCAAGGGGAGCACGTTCAGTTTCATCATCCCGCTGACCCAACCGGTGTCGGAATCGCAATCCGAAGCGACAAAGCAGGGGCAATCATGAGTGCCATCCATATCGATAATCGATTGGTGCACTATGAGGTCGTCGGTCGCCGCGGCGCACCGGTGATCTTCCTGCATAGCTGGCTTGGATCGTGGCGCTACTGGTTGCCAACAATGGAGCACGCCGCCGAACGGTATCGCACCTTTGCCATCGATTTCTGGGGGTTTGGCGAGTCAGATCGGCGCGATGGCGCATTCTCGATCACTGAGTACGTCGATCTGGTCGTACGCTTTATGGACCATCTTGGTATCGCCAAAGCCAGTATCGTCGGTCATGGATTGGGCGGCATGGTTGCGCTTCGCGCAGCAAGCGAGCATTCCGACCGCTTTTCGCGCCTGATGATCGTCAGTACCCCTATCCAGGGTTCACAGATCCAGAACCACGTCAGACCCGGCGCGTTGTCGCGTCTCTTTGGACGCCCAGCCCCCAGCAACGTCTGGACGCGCTTGATGCGCCAGTTGAATGTCGATTACCCGCAGATTCTGAGCGAAATCATCGAGGATACCGACAGCCTTTCCGAAATGGTGGTGCAGCGCGTGATCACGTCGGTTGCGGAAACCGATCTGCGTGCGGACCTTGAGCGTCTGGAGACGCCGTTGCTGGCGGTTTTCGGCGAAAAGGACGCCATCGTTCTGCCGGATCAGGCGCGTTTCCTGCACGACGACCACGATTCGATGCAACAGGTCATCAAACTGCCGCGCTCAAGCCATTTCCCCTTTCTCGACCAACCGAACGTTTTCAACCGCCTGCTGATGGATTTCCAGGAAAGTAAGGGGACGCAGGTTGAGATTAAGACCGAGTGGCGACGGCGGGTGAGTCAGTTGGAGTATATCTGAGGCGCGAGGGGCGAGGGTTGCGCGTTACACGTTGAACGTTGTCCATGGACAGGGACGAAGGATATCCCCCACCGTTGAGGTCTCGACCGCCTGACCCCGCGCTGTGCTGGCGCGTTGGCAGCGGAATGGTCTCCGCCCACACTGGGGACGCCGCTCAACCTCAAGGGTCTTTGGGGCTGGCGTGAATGGATCGGGAAACGCGCTCCGCTGTTGACCGATTGCCGCTGGCACGGGTGTGTAGTATGGGTGTGTCCAGGAAAGGCAAACCAGGAATGCATCCCAGCACAATGGACGCGCTGGTCTGGCTGGGACCGCGCAAGATCGAACTGCGACGCGAACCTGTGCCAACGCCAGGACCAGGCGAGGTGCTGGTCGAGGTTGCGGCGGTAGGAATCTGCGGGTCGGAACTGAGCGGCTATCTGGGGCAGAACAGTCTGCGCCGACCACCGCTGATCATGGGGCATGAAGCAGCGGGTCGCATCGCCTTCGACAGCGATGCGACGCTGAGCGACGGCGCACCTGCACGGGCTGGCGCACGGGTCACATTCAATCCGCTGCTGACGTGCGGCGTATGTGATCGCTGTCGGGCGGGAAAGAGCAACCTGTGCCGCAACCGGCAACTGATCAGCGCCCACCGTCCGGGCGCATTCGCTGCATATGTGGCGGTTCCTGCATGCCTCTGCGTTCCCCTGCCGGATCACGTGTCGCTAACCCTGGGTTCGCTCACCGAACCGCTGGCGTGCAGCGTGCGCGCCGTGGCGCACGCCGATGCGCCGCAACGCCTTGTCATTCTCGGCGCCGGACCGATTGGATTGCTCTGTCTGATCGCAGCGCGCGCCGCTGGCATCGAACACATCCTGGTGAGCGATGTGTCCGACCGACGACTGGCGGTTGCGCGCGCCTGGGGCGCGACTACGACCGTCAATGCGCGCGACAATGTTCTTGCAGCGGTGCAGACGTTCGCACCGGGCGGCGCCGACGCCGCCATCGACGCTGTAGGGTTGACCGTCACCCGCGATCAGGCAGTGCGCGCCGTCACCCCTGGCGGGCGTGTCGTCCTGATCGGATTACACGAGGAAGAGTCGATGCTTGCAGCCAATTACGTCGTGCGCCAGGAAATCACCATAACCGGCAGCTTCACCTACAGCGACGCCGATTTTGCGCGTGCGCTCGAATTGCTGGCGACCGGATGGGTGTCGCTCGATGGCGACTGGCTCGAAGAGCGACCACTGGCGGCGGGACCGGCGGCATTCGAGGAGTTGCTGGCAGGATCGACACGCGCAGCGAAGATCGTGTTGCGGATGGAGGAATAAAAAAGCGGATCGGATGTCCTGCGGCAACAAATCGAGGTTCTGGCGATGGTGGAAGAAGTTTTGCCATAATAATGTTAGATATATGTTAGAAAAACGCAAGAGCAGACATGTTTGGTGTGATAAAAGCCTTGCAATTCATCCCGGGGCGTGATATACTGAAGAAGTGAAAAGCGAATAAAGATTGCGTTCGAGGCACAACGACATATTTTCCGGCATATCTCTGGTGAAAGGAGGCTGGCTATGGCGCCGTTCCTGGTTGCCTTCTTTATCATCGTTCTGGTCGTCGCTACCGGTTTCTTCCTGTCGATGATTATGTCGGGAAGGCTGGAGCCCCGGTGATAACCGAGGCATAGCGACAGCGACACGCACCAGACCGCGCGGTCTGGTGCATGGCGCTACGGATTATGAATGTCGGGCTGATGGGGCGGGCGGATAACCTGCCCCGTCTTCGTTTGGGCATCTGTGAACGCTCTTTCCTTGACACTGTGACCCTATCGCGGCATCCTGCTGCGCTGACCCTCAAACTCGCAGCATGCTCCGCTATGAAAGCCATATGGTATGGGATGGCGCGAAGAACAGGCTTTCTTCGACCAGTTGACGGACTCCTGGGAAGCGATGGAGCGCCCCGAAACCCTGACGCGCCTGACCGATATCATCACCGGTCTTAGCATTCCCCTCGGCGCCCGGGTGCTCGATGTCGGCTGCGGCGCGGGGGTTTTGTTTGCGTTGCTCCGATCATTCATCGGCAATGATGGGTTACTGATCGGATTGGATATCTCCAGACGCATGCTGGACCGTGCCATTGCCAGAGGCGGTGCGGATATGTGCGTGCAGGCGGATGCCGAAACCCCGCCGCTGCGCGATCAGATATTCGACTGGATTATTTGCAATGCGGTCTTACCGCACTTCACCGACAAGGCTGCAACATTACGCGCTTTGCGTCGATGCCTGGCATCGGATGGCATGCTGGTCATCTGTCACGCCAACAGCCGTGAGACGATCAATGCACTTCACCAACAGGCGGGTGGCACAGTGGCTCACGACCGCCTGCCCGATCTCGCAGCGCTGACGGAGTTGCTGCTTCAGGCGGGTCTGCATCCGGTGCACACGGTAGAGAGCGCGGATCGCTATGTCGTGATCGCCCGACCAACTCCCTCCAGACCGTGTTGAGCAACAGAGTATCAGGAATGTTGCAGAGCCGGTTACGAACCTTTAACCTCCTGACACTTCCTCTTCTCTCTGCATCGTGTCGCTGCATGCTAGGATTGTGACGACCGGCGCAGCATACGGATGCAATGTAAAGCATTTGCACGTGATCTGTGCATCTTGTGCGCTGTTTTGACGCAGTGCGTTGAGCATGATATGCTACGGAAGCATTGACACATCTGCTATCATTCGCACAAAGCAGTGCAGTGACGCGCCCCTGTTCCAGTTCCTCGTTGTGGCGGATCACCTGAAGAAGTGTCATCATAGTTCTGGCCCTGAGGCCCTGGGGAGTTTCGTATGACCGAAGCCTTCCGTGAGATTTACTGGAATGTCGGTGAGACGCTCGGTTCCCTGACAGTGTACGGTTCTGCGCTCATTGTCCTGGCGGTCATGACGTGGGGCGTGCTGCGTGATGTCAACCGCTGGCGCAAAGGTCGCCCCGACATGCGGATCAACAATCTGCGTGGGCGCATGATCGAGTTCCTGGTCCAGGTGTTCGGACAGAAAAAGACCCTCAAGGACCGACGACCGGGCATCATGCACGCGCTGGTGTTCTTCGGTTTTCTGGCATTGTTCATCGGCACCGACATTATCGCTGTCGAAGAAGATTTTACGGTGCCTCTCATGGGGAAGGACGCCGGCAAAATCCTGGTCGGAGAGTTTTATAAGAACTATGAACTGATCATGGATTTCATGGGTCTGGTGTTCATCGCTGGCATCCTCTGGATGGCATACCGTCGCTATACGAAGTATCCTGATCGGTTGCACAACCGGCGAACCGACCTGTGGGCGCTGGCAGTGCTCGGGTACATTGGCATCAGCGGCTATTTTATCGAGGGGTTGCGCCTGGCGAACCAGACCATCGGCGGCGTATCGGTCTTTGCGCAGGATTGGGCGCCGCGCGCGTTCGTCGGCTATGGTCTGGCGATCATCTTCCGCAATATTGGTCTGGGTGATGGCAGCCCCGTCGGGTTGGGGCTGCACCTGTTCTTCTGGTTCAGCCATACGCTGGTGACGTTTGCATTCATTGCATCGATCCCGTTCTCGAAACTCCAGCATATCTTCTACACGCCGTTGAACACGTTCTTCCGCGATCTGGAGCCAAAAGGGGCGCTGACTCCTATTCCGAACCTGGAGGCTGAGATCGAGAAGGACGAACCGCGCCTCGGCGTTGCGACGCTGGCGGATTTCACCTGGAAGCAGCGACTCGATTTCGATGCCTGTATGCAATGCGGGCGTTGTCAGTCGAAATGTCCTGCATATGCGTCGGGGGCGCAACTTTCGCCCAAGTTCCTGATCACCAAAATGGCGAGCCTCCAGCGTGGCGAACCGGTGCTGCTCCACGACGGCAGCCTGGGGCGCGTGCATATGGTGCTGACAACCGACCAGTACAACGAAGCGCCCAAGCCGGTCGCCGAGCGCCTGCCGGTGTATGCAAAGATCGATAGCGACCGCGAGACGCTGCCGTTGATCGAGCACGAAATCTACACCGAAAATGAGATATGGTCCTGTACGACGTGCCGCGCCTGCATGGAAGAGTGCCCGGCGATGATCGAGCACGTCGATCTGATCGTTGATGTGCGCCGCAATCTGACGATGATTCAGAGCGAGGTGCCGTCGAATGTCAAGCGCGTGCTGGAAGGCATTGAACGCGCTGGCAACCCGTGGCGCCTGCCGGCGCGCGAGCGTGCCGCCTGGACTGACGGGCTGGATGTGCCGACAATGGCGGAAAAGGAGAGCGCCGAGGTGCTCTACTGGGTCGGGTGCGCGCCCGCCTACGACGAGCGCTCGAAGCGCGTCGCCCGTGCTATGGTGCAGTTGCTGACGCGCGCTGGCGCCGATTTTGCGATCCTCGGCGAGGAGGAGAGTTGCACCGGCGACCCGGCGCGACGCATGGGGGAGGAGTTGCTCTTCCAGGCGCAGGCGCAGGCGAATATCGAAACCATGCATCAGTACAAGTTCAAGAAGATCGTGACGACCTGCGCGCACTGCTTCAATACGCTCAAGAATGAGTATCCGCAGTTTGGCGGGCGCGCCGGCATCGATTATGAGGTCATTCACCATACCGATCTGCTGGCGCAACTGGTGCGCGAAGGCAAACTCAATCCGAAGCGCCCGATCAACCAGAAGATCGTCTACCACGATCCGTGCTACATTGGGCGCTACAACGACATCTACGACGCGCCGCGCACAGTGCTGCGAGCCATCCCTGGCGTGCAACTCGTCGAAGCGCCCGATTGGAACCGTGAGCGCGCGATGTGCTGCGGCGGCGGCGGCGGCAATGTGTGGATGGAGGGGTGGGGCAAACGCGGCGTGAATGCCATCCGCCTGGAGCAGTTGATGCAGGAGAAGCCGGCAACGCTGGCGCTCGCCTGCCCCTTCTGCATGGTCATGTTCGAGGATGCGGCGAAGAATGCTGGCGTCGATGAACAACTGGCGCGCAAGGATATGGCGGAATTGCTGCTCGAGTCGCTGGAGGAGAACTGAGAACCAAGAACCAAGAACCAAGAACTGAGAACCAAGAACCAAGAACCAAGAACCAAGAACTGAGAACCAAGAACCAAGAACCAAGAACTGAGAACTGAGAACCAAGAACCAAAAACCAGGAACTGAGAACTTAAGAACTGGGAACGGAGAGTACGGTCGTTCACACGGGGGCGTGACTTCGACGCGCTTTCCACTACGGGTCTGGGCGCGCTCCTGCCGTCTGGTGCGCCACCGGTGCTGCCAGTGATGCGGCGTTCGTCCTTTCCGCTGCGGGCACGAGCGCGCTCCTGCCATCTGATACGCCACCGACGCTGCCGATGATGTGGCGTTCGTCCTTTCCGCTGCGGGCACGAGCGCGCTCCTGCCATCTGATACGCCACCGACGCTGCCGATGATGCGGCGTTCGTCCTTTCCGCTGCGGGTGTGGGCGCGCTCCTGCCGTCTGAGGCGCCACCGGCGCTGCCAGTGATGCGGCGTTCGTCCTTTCCGCTGCGGGTGTGGGCGCGCTCCTGCCGTCTGAGGCGCCACCGGCGCTGCCAGTGATGCGGCGTTCCTGCCGGAAGCCCACGCCACATGCTGGATCAGGATGGACTTTCATCGTATGTTGTCGTTCTTAAGGCGATTATACTACCGCAAACCAAAAACGGTCGCTTATGAGCGACCGCGAAAGAGGGGGTATGGCGGCGGCGATGTTCGTTGGTGCGGTGTTGGTGTGCTCTGCCCGTTGTTGTTGACCGCCGCGATATCTATTTCACTCCAATAGACGCGCCGCGCCCCGAAAAGGATGCCGCCGGAAGATAAGAGATCTATTAGAGATCACACCATGCGCGATAGCGTGCGACATTTGCTATAATGCGAGCGGAATACGCATCGTATCAGTAGAGAGAAGAGGTCCTCGATGACCGCGCAACCGCACCGGCGCGCTGTACTCTTTGTGACGTGCATTGTTGATCAGATCTACCCCAATATCGGATTTGCGGCGGCGGAACTGCTCGAACGCCAGGGGGTCGAGGTGGTTGTTCCGCGTGGTCTGATATGCTGCGGTCAGATGGCGTTCAATGCCGGGTTCCGCGACGACGCCTACGCGGTTGCCGGGCGAACCCTCGAAATCCTGCGCAACCAGGGGGATGTGGTGCTTCCATCGGGGTCGTGCGGTGCGATGATCAGCCATCTCTACCACGAACTGTTCCACGGTACGCGTCACGCAGCCGCAGCGAAAGAACTGGCGAAGCGCACGTATGAGTTGAGCGAATATCTGGTCGATGTGCTTGGCGTCACCGACGTCGGTGCGCGGTACGATGGGGCGATTGCGATTCACGATGCCTGTCACGGTCTGCGGTATATGGGGCTGGGACGACAGGCGCGCACCCTGCTGGAACACGTCGCTGGCGCGCGGATTGTCGCCTTGCCGGGACACGACGAATGTTGCGGTTTCGGTGGTCTGTTCGCAGTCAAGCAGCATCAGATCTCCGAAGCGATGTTGCAGCGCAAACTGTCGCATATTGCCGAGTCTGGCTGCGACCTGGTGGTCACCGGTGATGCCAGTTGTATGACGCAGATCGCTGGCGGACTCAGCCGGGCGAAGTCGCGGGTGCAGGCATGCCATCTCGCCGAGGTGCTGGCGAACAGGGTGAGCGGTTAGGAAGAGGAAGAGGTTACAGATATGGCGACACAGACCATCGCTTTCGTTGAGCGTGTGGATGGCGCGCTGCACGATCCATTACTGCAAACGGCGCTCGATCGGGCGACGACGCGCTTTATCGGCAATCGCGCGAGGGCGGTCGCTGACGTTGACAACTTCGAGGCGCTGCGCAATCAGGCGCGCGCCATTCGCGCCGGGGCGCTGGCGCGCCTTGATGAACTGCTTGTCCGCCTTGCAGAAAATATTGAACGGCGTGGCGGGCATGTCTGCTGGGCGGAAGACGGCGCAGCAGCGCGCCAGTACATTCTCGACCTGGCGCGGCAGCGCGGCGTGCGCACCGTTGTCAAATCGAAGTCGATGGCATCAGAAGAGATCCATCTGAACGAAGCGCTCGAACATGCCGGGCTGGAGGTCATCGAAACCGATCTTGGCGAGTATATCATTCAACTTGCTGGAGAGACGCCGTCGCATATTATTGCGCCTGCTATTCACAAGACCCGTGAGCAGGTGCGTGATCTCTTCGTGCAGCACCTGGGGATGGAACCAACCGACGATATTCCCACGATGACCCGCACAGCGCGCACCGCGCTGCGACAGCGCTTCCTTCAAGCCGATATGGGCGTTAGCGGGGTGAACTTCGGCGTGGCGAACGAGGGCGCGATCGTGATCGTCGAAAATGAGGGGAATGCGCGCCTGACGACGACTGCGCCGCGTATCCACGTGGCGATCATGGGCATCGAGCGCATCTGCGAGAGCCTCGACGACCTTGGCGTCCTGTTGCAGGTGCTGGCGCGCTCGGCGACGGGGCAGCGCCTCTCAGTCTATACCTCGATCATCAGCGGACCCCGCCGCCCGCATGAACCGGATGGACCGGATGAGTTCCACCTGGTGCTGCTCGATAACCGTCGTTCCGACATCATTGGCGGCAACTATGCGGAAGCGCTGATGTGCATTCGCTGTGGCGCCTGCCTGAACGCCTGCCCGGTCTATCAATCGATTGGCGGGCATGCGTATGGCGGGGTCTATTCCGGTCCGATCGGCGCCGTTCTGACGCCGTTGCTTCAATCGGACCTTCCCGATGCGCACAAACTGCCGCATGCGTCGAGCCTGTGCGGTGCGTGCGAGTGGGCATGCCCGGTCAAGATCGCCATTCCCGAACTGCTGCTGCGGTTGCGCGCCGATGCAGTTAAGAACGGCAAGTATGAAGCGTATGAACCGCCAGCAATGTCTGGCTGGCGGCAGATGATGACCAATCCGGCGCTCTACCGTCTGGGCGGTAAAATGGCGTCGTTCGGCACGCATCTGCTGGCGCGGAACGGGCAGGTGCGCTGGCTGCCGCCGCCGCTCGATGGATGGACGAAGCAGCGCGATTTTCCGCCGTTCGCGTCAAAGACATTTACCGAACTGTGGGAAGATCGGAAGAAACAGGAGTGAAGTTTGGAACGCTATATCTGCATTCACGGGCATTTTTATCAGCCGCCGCGGGAAAATCCCTGGCTCGAAACCATAGCGCCGCAACACTCCGCCCATCCCTACCACGACTGGAATGAACGCATCGTCGCCGAATGCTATACGCCCAACACGGCGTCGCGCATTCTGGACGGCGATGGTCGCATCGTTCACATCGTCAATAACTACGCCCGCATCAGTTTCAATTTCGGTCCCACGCTGCTTGCCTGGCTCGAAAAGCACGTTCCTGCAACCTACCATGCCATCATCGAAGCCGATCGCCAGAGTCGGTCGCTCTTCTCAGGGCACGGGTCGGCGATCGCCCAGGCGTATAACCATATGATCCTGCCGCTTGCCAGCAAACGCGACAAGCGGACGCAGGTCATCTGGGGCATCCGCGATTTCGAGCGGCGCTTTGGGCGTATGCCGGAAGGGATGTGGCTGCCGGAGACCGCAGTCGATACCGAAACGCTCGAAACGCTGGCGGAGTGCGGCATTCACTTCACCATCCTGTCCCCGTATCAGGCGCGCACAGTGCGGAAGATTGGCACGACGGCATGGCAGGACGTCGGCGGCGGCAAAATCGACTCGACAATGCCCTACGTGAAGCGGCTTCCGTCGGGACGATCAATCGCCATCTTTTTCTATGACGGTCCGATCTCGCGTGCGGTCGCATTCGAGGGTTTGCTCTACAATGGCGGCAACTTCGCCCATCGCCTGCTCAGCGGATTCAATGGGCGTCCGGGAGCGCAACTAGTCCATATTGCCACCGATGGCGAAACCTACGGGCACCACCATCCCCGCGGCGATATGGCGCTCGCCTATGCGATCTCCTACCTGGAGCGCGAGCGGCTGGCGCGCCTGACGAACTATTCTGAGTTTCTTGCCATTCACCCGCCGACACACGAAGTGCAGATCGCTGAACAGACCTCGTGGAGCTGCTTTCACGGCATCGATCGCTGGCGCAGTGACTGCGGGTGCAGCAATGGCGGGCGTGAGGGCTGGAAACAGACGTGGCGCGCGCCGCTGCGCGCTGCGCTCGACTGGCTGCGCGACACACTGGCGGCGCGGTTCGAGACTGCCGCCGAGCGTCTGCTGCTCGATCCATGGGCTGCACGGGACGACTACATCCGTGTGGTGCTCGACCGGTCGCCTGAGTCGATCAACACGTTCCTCGCCGAACATGCGACGCGCGAGTTGAGCGCCGAGGAGCAGGTCGACGTGTTGCATCTGCTCGAAATTCAGCGCCAGGCGATGCTGATGTACACCAGTTGCGGCTGGTTCTTTGCTGAGATTTCGGGTCTCGAAACGGTTCAGGTGCTCCAGTACGCGGCGCGCGCCATTCAACTGGCGCGCACGCTCGACGGCGACGATCTGGAACCGGAGTTCCTGCGGCGGCTGGCGGAAGCGCCGAGCAATCTTCCGCAGTTCGTCAATGGTCGCGGCGTCTATGAGCAACTGGTGCTGCCGCACGTCGTCGATCTGCGTCAGGTCGCGGCGCACCACGCCGCCACGTCGCTTTTCAATGTGCAGAACGAGCCGGGCAGGGTCTACTGCTACACGGTCGAGCAGCGGCGGCATCGGGTGATGGAAGCCGGTCACGCGAAACTGGCGTTGGGCGTGGCGCGGGTGACCTCGACCATCACCCTCGAGTCGGCGGAACTTCGCTATGGGGTTTTGCATCTGGGAGACCAGAACCTGATCGGCGGGGTGCGCACGGAAGATGGTGCAGCAAGTTATGCCGATCTGCTTCATACGATCTCACCCTCCTTCGAGCGCGCCGATCTCGCGGGGGTCGTCCAGGCGTTGACCAATCACTTCGGGCGACTCGATTACTCGCTCAAGTCGGTCTTCTACGATGAGCAGCGGGCGATTGTCCAGGCGATCCTGACGCCTGCGCTCCAGGAGACTGCAGCCGCCTACCAGCGCCTCTACGACCGACATACACCACTCATTTCGTTCCTGACGAACCAGGGCATCCCGTTGCCGCCAGAGGTCGCCACTGCCGCAGAGTATGCCATGAGTATGGCGGTCTACCGCGCGCTGACAACGGAACCGCCAGACTTCGACCGGGCGCGGTCGCTGATCGATGCGGCGCGCCGGGCGGGCGTGTCGCTGGCGCGCGAGCCGTTGGTCGGTGAACTGCGGCACGCTGTCGAACAGGCTACAGCACGGCTTATGACCGATCCTGAGTCATCGGCGCTCCTCGACCGTCTGTTGAGTCTGGCGCGGTTGGTGCGCGCGCTGCCCTTCGGGATCGATCTGTGGCGCGCCCAGAACGACATCTTTACCATTCGCGCAACTCACTACGCTGCACTGGCAGCGCGCGCGCTCACCGGCGATCAGCGCGCGCGCATCTGGACGGACCGCTTCGCAACGGCTGCGACGCTGCTGGGCATCAGTATGAGTGGGTATGGGAGATGATGGGCGCACGTGCGCCCACGGGAGTCTGAGAGACGGTGCAATGCGACGTCTCTGCCGCCCCTTCCCGACGTCTCCCGACGGCTCCGCCGTAGAGACGGTGCAATGCGACGTCTCTGCCGCCCCTTCCCCATTTCCTGCTTTCCACCTTCCACCCCCTCTCTTGCCTGCATCCTGCCAGATGCAGGCAGACATGCTACAATGCCAGCAGATATTTGTGAAAGGCAGGCGTCCTATGACAGTATCAGTTCTCCCTGACACACTCCCCGTTGTTACCATCGCCACGCCGCCTGGCAGTCCACCGCAGGGGCGCTGGACGTATGCCGACTATGCGGCGTTGCCAGAGGATGGGAGTCGCTATGAGATCATTGCAGGAGTGCTCTATATAACGCCAGCGCCAGGGATCGGGCATCAGAGTGTCGGTGCACGAATGGTCACGTTCCTGGTAACCCATATCCAGTTTGCAGGTTTGGGTCGCGTCTTCGCAGCGCCAATCGATGTCGAACTGACGCCCGATACGGTGGTTCAACCCGATATCGTTGTTATCCTGAATGCCAATCTTGGCGTCATCACCCCCAGTCGCATCATTGGCGCCCCCGACCTGGTTGTCGAAATCCTGTTCCCTGGCACAGCAGGGTGCGACCGACGCGAGAAGCAAGACGCCTATGCGCGTGCAGGCGTGCGCGAGTACTGGATTGCAGACCCTGCCGCGCAGATGGTGGAGATTCTCGCACTGGAGCAAGACGCCTATCGCTCGCAAGGAGTCTTTCGCGGGCAGGCGCATCTTCCGACGCGAACGATCACGTTACCCGTGCCGGTCGCGCGGTTCTTTCATGAGTGAAGCAGATCAGGATGGTTGAACGAACAGACCCGCGTACAGGCGGCAACGCCACACTGACCGCCGCCGAAGAGCCGGTGCTGCGACTGGGGTGGCTCCAGAGCGGCGGGGAACTCGACCTGGCGGCGCTCCGGGGTCTCTGGACTTCGGTCGCGCTGCGCTCTGCCACCCATCTCGACCAACCGGCGGCATCCGCGCGGACGTGAACGCCCGCACTGAGCGCACGAAGCCCCGCTGACGCGGGGCTGGTTCCGCCGCATGCGCATCCACCAGGGCGCGCAACGCCCGTGCGGACGTAATGAATTTCAAGAATTAAGTCCGGTCTAGCCCGCGCAGGCGGGCTTCGCCCTGGAGAGCCGAGGGCTTGAGCCCGACGGCAAGAGGCGCATACCGGATTAAATGCTCAATCTCCATAACGTCCGCGCTGAGTGCACGAAGCCCCGCTGTCGCGGGGCTGGTTCCGCCGCATGCGCATGCATCAGCGTAAGGGCGCGGCAGCGCCCTTTGTGCCATCAGCCCGACGGTTCAGCGTCGGGCGGGGCGGCGGGGCTGGTTCCGCCGCATACGCATGCACCAGGGCGCGCCACGCCCGCGCGGACGTGAACGTCCGCGCTGAGCGCACGAAGCCCCGCGCCAGCGGGGCTGGTTCCGCCGCATGCGCATGCATCAGCGTGAGGGCGCGGCAGCGCCCTTTGTGCCATCAGCCCGACGGTTCAGCGTCGGACGGGGCGGCGGGGCTGGTTCCGCCGCATGCGCATGCACCAGGGCGCGCAACGCCCGCGCTGAGCGCACGAAGCCCCGCAAGCGGCGCAGCTATGCAGAGGCGGGGGTCCCGGAGCACTGGATTGTCAACCCGATGGACGAAACGATCACCGTGCTGACGCTGGCGGATGACCAGTATACGGAGCACGGCGTCTTTGCACGCGGCGCACAGGCGACATCACGGTTGCTGGAAGGGTTGACCGTTGATGTCAACGCAGTATTCGATGCCGCATAGATGGTGACTTCCACTTATGTAAGCGGTTTCGCAGCAGGAAAGGTGGGTGGATAATCACGAGGGGACATGGCGGGTGAAGAGAACGAGGACACCAGGACACAGCATAGTGGTTGGCGTCTTAAGCAATCTCTCCCGAACGATCCTCTTCTGTCAGAAGAAGGGGATCGTCCGGGAGAGGCGTTTCCGCGCGCAGTGCCCTATCGGCGCAGATTCTAGTGCGCCAGCGCGATCTTCAGCACCTCGTCCATCGACGAGACCGGGATCAACTGCAACTCCTCACGCACCTTCTTCGGCAGTTCGGCAATGTCTTTTGCATTGTCCTTCGGCAGAATGAAGGTGCGGATGCCCGCGCGATGCGCTGCAAGCGTCTTTTCCTTCAACCCGCCGATAGGCAGCACCTTGCCGCGCAGCGTGATCTCACCGGTCATCGCCACGTCCCGTCGCACCGGCTTGCCGGTCACCGCCGAGATCAGCGCCGTCGTCAGCGTAATGCCAGCCGACGGACCATCCTTCGGCACGGCGCCTTCCGGCACGTGGATATGAATGTTGTGCTCATCGAAGTAGCTCGGATCGACGCCAAGTTGTTCGGCGCGGAACCGTGCATAACTCATAGCCGCCTGAGCGCTCTCCTTCATCACCTCGCCAAGCTGCCCCGTGAGCTGGAGACCGCCCTTGCCGCGCACCGGCAGCACCTCGATCGAGAGGACGTCACCGCCGCTTGGCGACCAGGTTACACCCGTCGCCACGCCAACCTCATCTTTTTCCTCCGCCAGACCAAAGGTGTAGCGCTCGGGACCCAGATAGTTGGGAATGTCTGGCGCATCGATGACAATCGGGAACTCAACCGGTTCGCCATCGCTGGCAGCGGCCACCTTCCGTGCCGTCTTGCGGCACAGGCTGGCGATCTCGCGCTCCAGGTTGCGCACCCCGGCTTCGCGGGTATATTCGCGCACCAGTTTGATAATCGCGGCATCGGTAATGATCAGTTGATCCGGCGTCAGTCCATGGAACTCACGCTGCTTACGCACCAGGAACCCCTGTGCAATGCCCAGTTTTTCGTCCTCGGTGTACCCGCCGATCTCGATAATCTCCATGCGGTCGCGCAGCGGGTTCGGGATTGTATCGAGTTGGTTGGCGGTTGCGATGAACACCACCTGTGAGAGATCGAACGGGATCTCCAGGTAGTGGTCGGAGAACGCATTGTTCTGCTCAGGGTCGAGCACTTCCAGCAACGCCGAGGTCGGATCGCCGCGGAAGTCCTGACCAACCTTGTCGATCTCGTCGAGCACATACACCGGATAGCGCGACTTGGCTGTTTTCATCCCCTGGATGATGCGTCCTGGCAGCGCGCCAATGTAAGTGCGCCGATGGCCACGAATTTCGGCTTCATCACGAATACCGCCAAGACTGGTGCGGACGAACTTGCGCCCAAGCGCGCGCGCAATTGAGCGCCCAAGCGACGTCTTGCCAACGCCAGGCGGACCCACGAAGCACAGGATGGGTGAACGCATCCGATTGCCCGCCAGTTTGCGCACCGCCAGGTACTCCAGGATGCGCTCTTTGACCTTTTCGAGTCCGTAGTGATCCTCGTCGAGCACCTTCTGCGCCTCGTGGAGGCTGATCTCCGGAAGTTCCTCCTCTGCCCAGGGCAGGTTCAGGATCCAGTCGAGGTAGGTGCGGATGACGCCCGCCTCGGGACTATTCATGCCCTGCTGCGTCAGACGCTTCAGTTCGTGCATCGCCTGATCTTTGACATAATCCGGGGCGTTGATCCGGGCAATCTTCCGTTTCAACTCATCGATCGGATCATCGATATCATCGTCTTCGCCCAGTTCGCGGCGAATGACGCGCATTTGCTCGCGCAGGAAGTACTCACGCTGGCTCTGGTCCAGCACTTCTTTGGTATCCTGCTGGATCTTCTGGCGCAATTTGAGCAATTCGAGCTGGCGTGCCAGCAGGCGATGCGCACGGCGCAACCGCTCGACCGGGTCGAGTTCGTTCAGAATATCGAGTCGTTCCTCGAACTCGAACGCCGGCGCCCAGGTGACGATGTCTGCCAGGTGCCCTGGTCGGTCGATGCGGTGCACAAAGGCGACTGCATCCTGCGGCACCTCACCAAGATGATCGACGAATTCGTCAATCTGCTGCTTGACCGAGTCCATCAGCGCTTCAATCTCGATGCCCTTCGGCTCAGGATCGCTGATCGCGTGGCAACGCACCCGATAAAACGGCTCGCTTTGCAGCAGCGTCTGCACCAGCGCGCGGCTGATGCCTTCCAGAATAATGCGCGCCGTGCCGTCGGGAAGTTTGACGAACTCATCAAGACGCGCAACGACGCCAACCGGCGGCAACTGCTGCGGCTGGCTGCTCTTATAGGTCTCGATTTCGCTTTCAGACACAAAAATCAACAAAACAAGATGATCATTCTCCCACGCCTGTTCCATGGCGCGGTATGACTTCCCCTGCCCCACCTGCAGCGGTACCGTCATGTGCGGCATGATCACCATTTCTCCCAGAATAACCAGTGGGAGGTCGTGATCGGAAGTCTCAATCATTTTCCCCATAGATCGTTCCCTCACTCTGTCCGCAATTGAACTTTGCGGATGTGACGCTTTCCTGCGTCCAGACATACATATTCTGTACGCTTCGAGGCATGCCCTCGATGACCTTGCTTTGCGCCATTACATGGTACCACAAATCCTACCGGATGGTATATGAGCGGTGACTGAGAACCACTCCGAGGATCTTCACGTGTTGCCCATGGTCGTTTTCCGCGGTCGATCGTCTGTTTCATAGTATACAACGAATGATTTGTCAGGAAGTTGCGCCTGCGTTCTCATCTGTTACAGATACGCCAACATTTCGATCACATCTTGTGTTCCACGACGCGCCTGGCTGCGAGTATGATTCAGAACGTACAGGCGGCGCTGCCGCACAGCGACGAGCAGGCTTTCATGATGGCGCAACACACCATTCTTATTGTCGATGATGAAGCCAATCAGCGACTCATCCTCACGCAGGCGCTGCGCACCAACGAGGAGCGTGAGATTGCCACAGCCGCGTCAGTCTCAGAGGCGCTGGAGTGGCTCAATCACCATACCGCTGACTTGATCATCACGGATTACAATATGCCTTCGGCGAACGGGCTGGCGCTGATCGCGCATGTGCGGCAACGTGCGCTGCCGGTTCGTATTATTCTCATCACGGCATACTATTCGCCAGAGTTACAGGACGCAGCCCAGAAGTTAGGGGTTGACCACTTTTTGACCAAGCCGGTTCCGCTGTCGCTGTTGCGGCAACTGGCAAACGACCTGAGCGATGTGTCTTCTGGTGCGTAATGTGGCGCCGGTTGAGCCGCTATTTCTGTTTATTCGCTGGAAGCGTCGTGATTGTGAGAACGAAAGGCGCTCAATGATATTAAGGAACACTGAGTCAACGAAGACACACGAGAAGGATAAATAAGCGAGGGGCAACATATGCCCCTCGCACGATTCATCACTATCGGCGAAGTCATACGCCTCTTCCCCCTCGCCTCGCGCCTCGCGCCTCGCGCCTCTCACACCCGGCGCCCCCGTAGAGACGTTGCGGTGCAACGTCTCTACATGCAACCCTCATGCCTCATGCCCCTCGCCTCGCGCCTCGCTCGCCCCTCGCCTCGCGCCTCGCTCGCCCCTCGCCTCACCCCTCGCGCCTCGCGCCTCGCGCCTCTTGCCTCGCTCGCCCCTCGCCTCATCCCCTACCCCTGCGGCGGCAGGAAATGAACGATGCGCAGGAAACTGTCCGCCTTGAGCGACGCGCCGCCGACCAGCGCGCCGTCGATGTCGGGCTGCGCCATCAGATCGTCGATATTGTCGGGTTTGACGCTGCCGCCATACAGGATGTTGATCGTCGCCGCCACGTCGAAACCTGCCATGTCGCCAAGTATCCGCCGGATCGTTTCGTGCATCGCCTGCGCATCGGCGGGGGTGGCAGTGTCGCCGGTGCCGATTGCCCAGACCGGCTCATATGCAATGACAATACGACCGATCTGCTCAGGCGCCATACCGGCGAGCGCAGCACGCACCTGCGCAACGACAATGGACTCCGCCTGCCCGGCGTCGCGCTGTGGTTTGGTCTCGCCAACGCACAGGATCGGCGTGAGGTCGTGCGCCAGCGCCGCACGCACTTTTTTGTTGATCAGTTCGTCTCCTTCGCCAAAGATGGCGCGGCGCTCACTGTGCCCGACGATCACATATGTACAACCAAGATCGCGGAGCATCACGGGAGAAATGGCGCCGGTAAAAGCGCCCTGCGGTTCGATGTAGACATCCTGCGCCCCCAGCGCGATTGGTGTCCCCCGAATCAGATCACGCACCGTTTGCAGCGCCGTGAATGGCGGGCAGACCAGCACCTTACGGTCGCTGACATCGCCAAGTCCGTGCAACAATCCTTCGACCAGTTCACGCGCCTCACCGGTTGTTTTGTACATCTTCCAGTTGCCTGCGAGAAGTGGCGTTCGCATGAAACCTCCTCTAGCCGCCAAGCAGACTCAAAACAAAGAGCCAGATAGTCAGCAGATTTCCAGGGAGCACAAATGCCAGCAGAATGCCGATGCCAGCGGTAACGCCGAAAACGACCGGACTCCATGCCAGCACCTTTGCGCCATCGAATGGACCGGCGGGGATCATATTGAACAAACCGAGCCAGGCATTCAGTGCAACGCCAGTGTAGAACAATTGAACGACCCAGGTGTCGCGCAAACCGACGAGGAACGCGACGGGCGCTGCAATAAGGAACAGCACCGAAAGCGCCATATTGGTCGCCGGTCCGGCCAGGGCAATCAACCCGCTCTGACGCGGCGTCAGGTAGCCGCGATGCCAGACGGCGCCAGGAGCGGCAAAGAACAGACCGAGCGGCAGGAATGCAACGACGATCGAGATCGCCAGCATCTGCACATTGGCGACGAAGTGCGCCTGTGCGCCGAAGCGCCGCGCCACAATCCGGTGCGCCAGTTCGTGCAGCACAAACCCCAGACCGCAGACCACCGCCGCGATAAACAGGTTAATCAGGAATCGGCTGCTTGCCAGGTTGGTGGCGCCGGTTTGAAAGACCGCGAACGCGACCGTCGTGCCACCCCAGGCTTTGAGCAACTCGATCGTATCGTTGCTGTGTCCTGCAAAAATGCCCTCATCAGGCGTCGAAAACATAGCGACTCCATCTAGATCAGCGTTCCGGGTACTGCTCTGTTGTCCAGGCATGCCCGCCGATGAGCGGAACGAAGCGCACATCACACAGTCGCTCGGTACACAGCGTATTCCCTTCACGGCGCAACCGCAACAGAATCTGCGCCTGTCTCCCGCCAACCGGGATCACCAGTCGCCCAGACGATGCCAGTTGCTCGCGCAGCGGCGCCGGCACCCAGGGTGATGCCGCCGAGACCAGAATGGCATCAAAGGGCGCGTAGTCCGGCAGTCCTTGGGTGCCGTCCCCAACATGGACGGTGACATTCTCATACCCAAGCGTGCGAAGCAGCGCTGCTGCGCTGGAAGCCAGCGTTTCGCGGCACTCAATGGTATGAACCTTTGCGACCATCCGGCTGAGCACTGCGGCGGCATACCCGGAACCTGCGCCGATTTCGAGGACGCGATCGGTTGGAGTGAGTTGGAGCGCCTCGACCATCAGCGCAACCATGTACGGTTGGGAAATCGTCTGTCCTTCGCCAATTGGCAGCGCCTGATCGCTGTAGGCGAGCAACCGCTCGTTCTCCGGTATAAATAAATGACGCGGCACCTGCGCCATTGCGTCCAGCACGCGCTGATCGCTGACGCCACGTCGAACCAGGAGATCGATCATAGCGCGGCGCTCGTTTGCAAAATCCATGGCTGCCGCTCCTTTCGATCCTCATTATACCCGCTTTCACGTCTTAAGGTTACGCTGGTTACGAGTTGGTAGCGCCCTCTTGCTACACTCGAACCAGTGATGAGCCGACGCGCAGTGACGCGCGATACACAGGACACATGCGTATGTACGCTCCTCCAGCAAATGACGGTCTCCTGTTCTCCGATAGTGAGTTGATCAGACGCGCGCAAGACGGCGATCACGGGGCATTTGCACAGATTTATGATCGCTATGCTCAGCCGCTTTACCGATACATCTATTTTCGGGTGGGCGATCCCGATCTTGCCGAAGATCTCCAGGCCGAAGTCTTTCTGCGCGCGTTCGAGAGTCTCGACCGCTACGAAGATCGTGGCTGGCCCCTTTCCGCCTGGCTCTACCGCATTGCTCGCGATCGCACTGTCGATGTGATTCGTCGCCGCCGCCTGCGGCAGACTGTGCCGCTGGAGAGTTGGAGCGGCGCCTGCGACGGACCTGATCGCGAAGTCGAGGCGAGTATCGACTGTGAGGAAGTGCGGCGTCTTCTGTGCGATCTGACGGATGATCAACGGCAGGTGATCTACCTGCGGTTCATGGCAGACCTGTCGATTCAGGAGGTCGCGCTGCGTCTCGGGCGCTCTGAGGGCGCGGTGAAGGCGTTGCAGCACCGTGGATTACAGTCGCTGGCGCGACGCCTTTCGAGCTGCATATAAGTTTTGCTATCTCGACGCCTCTTTCCCTCCCTTCCCTTATTGGCGCGGGCAGTTTCTATGTCGCTGCGCTTGAGGCGTTTGGTCCAGAGCGGATCGTATCGGCAATTGGTGTTGACATTGATCCTGACGTTTGTGCGGTTGCCCGCGACCTCTGGACGCTGATCGGCATCGAGGCGTTGCCGGGGGACTTTACTCGTGTGATTGCAAGCGCCCATCGCCCGCCCGCTTCTCGCCAATCCTCCGTATGTGCGGCATCACCGCCCTGCTCGTGCAGAGCAGGAGCATCTTCGAGCGTTGACCTGTCATTGGACCGGGGTATCGGTCGATGAATTGGCGGGGCTCTCCGTCTCCTTTCAGTTGTGAGCGATGGTATAGATGGAGTATGATGGAACGCCAGGAAGCGCTGCTATGATAACGGAGACTCGACGATGCTGACGATTCCTCTGTCAGCGCTGGTATAGATAGAGTATGATGGAACGCCAGGAAGCGCTGCTATGATAACGGAGACTCGACGATGCTGACGATTCCTCACCTGGCACTCGTGCTGATTGCCTATCTGGTCGGTTCCATTCCGTTCAGTCTGCTGGTGGCGCGCGCGCGCGGCGTCGATTTGCGCGTCGCCGGGAGCGGGAACGTCGGCGCAGCGAATGTCTGGCGCACCTGCGGCTTTGGCGCGTTTGTGCTGGCGATGAGCGGCGATCTGCTGAAAGGCGCTCTACCGACGCTCGCCGCGCACATGCTCGACCTGCCGCCGCTGGCGGTGGTGACGGTTGGCGCGGCGGCGATGCTGGGGCACACCCGGTCGATCTTTCTCGGGTTCCGTGGCGGCAAAGCGGTTGCAACCGGCGGCGGGGCGCTGCTTGTGATGGCGCCATTCGTGGCGCTTGCGGGGTTGGTGATATGGGGAGTGACGTTCGGCGTCACGCGCATTTCGGCGGTTGCGTCGCTGGCTGCCGCCGCCGCGTGCGGCGTGGTCGCCGCAGCGCTCTTTGCACCGGGCATGATGCCGATTGAATATGCGCTCTTTGTATGGGGCGCGGTCGTCGTCATTGTGATCCTTCACCGCTCGAATATTCGCCGCCTGCATGCCGGAACTGAGAACCGCTTCGAGAAACTGTTCTAGATGACGTTCAGTTCGCGGCGCAGCACGCTGCGGAAGCGGGTGATGCGCAGCGGATCGATGTCGATGGTGTGGGCGCGCCCGTCGAGGATTTCTTCAGCGATCAGCAGACCGGTGGCTGGCGCGTGCATGATGCCATGACCGCTAAACCCGCTGGCGTCGATGTACCCGTCGAGTTCGGGATGCCGCCCAAGAATCGGCATGTGGTCGGGCGTGATTTCGTAGGCGCCAGCCCAGCAGAGTTTTTCCGCCAACCCGGCGCGTTCCAGGATCGGGAAGCGCCGTAACCCCGCTTCGAGCACTGTGTCGAGCCACTCCCAATCAACTGCCAGATTGTACCCTGGCGGCTCGGCGTAGTTCGATTTGCCGAACAGTACATTCTCGTGTTCTTTGCGCATGTAGAAGCCCGTGCCAACATCGATGGTCAGCGGAATCGGTCCTGGAATGGCGGGGAATGGTTCAGTGACGTAAATACAGCGGCGGTAAGGACGCACCGGTATCTCCAGCCCTGCAAGCATCCCCACTTCGCCTGCCCATGGACCTGCGGCATTGACGACGATGGGGCAGTTGATGACACCCCTCGGTGTTTCGACGCCCGCCACGTGATCGCCGACGATCCGAATGCCGATCGCAGGCATGGCGCGCTCCAGGCGCACGCCAAGGTCACGCGCGCGGTTCAGATACCCGATAGCAACCCCGTGCGGATCGCAGAAGCCGTCGTCGGGACCGAAGGTCGCGCCGATCAGGTCGTCGATGCGCATGCCGGGGATGAAGCGCCCGGCTTCTTCAGGCGAGAGCAACTCGACGCGCACGCCCAGGCTGCGTTGCAGCGCGACATTGGCGCGGTAGGTGTCCCAATCCGCCTGATTGTCGATCAGAAAGAGGTAGCCGCTCTGCTGCAAGCCCGAATGCCCGCCGACTTCGTCATTGAAGTGTTTCAGGCGTTCAATGCTGTAGAGCGACAGGCGAATGTTGACGTCCGTGGAAAACTGATGGCGCACACCGGCGGCAGACCGGGCGGTCGATCCGCTGATTTCGGTTTCTTCCTTTTCCAGGATGACGACGTTGGTGCAACCGCGCACCGCCAGGTGATAGGCGATCGAGGCGCCAATGATCCCAGCGCCGACAATGACAATATCAGCGGTTTGAGGCAACATAGGTGTGTCTCGATGTATCAGGCATTACTTCGACCGACGACGTGATGGTGATCGGGGCGTTTGTGGCGTTTCGGCAGCGTCCTCCGCCGGGATCTGCGGCTCTTCGCCAGCAAGCGCCTGAGGATCGACGTCGGATGGAGCATCGCCCCGTGCTCGTGCGGACCCGGCGGGTTCTTCCTTGTGGACGCTTTTTGGCGGCGGATTCGACCCACGCGCATCGCGCCAGGCGAGGCGTTCGCGCACCGTCGCCTCGAACCCGCGCCCGGTTGGCTCGTAGTAGCGCCGTCCGAGCAGGTTGGGCGGGAAGTGTTCCTGGTCTACCCGCGCATCTTCATGGTCGTGCGCGTACTGATAGCCGCGCCCATATCCAAGCCCTTTCATCAATGCCGTGGGCGCGTTGCGCAGATGGAGCGGCACCGGATCGTTGCGCGTCTCGGCCACGTCCTTCAATGCTGCGGCATACGCCGTGTAGACCGCATTGCTCTTCGGCGCCTGCGCCAGATACACGACTGCCTGCGCCAATGCCAGGTCGCCTTCGGGTTGACCGAGGAAATGAACCGCCTGTTGCGCTGCGATGGTCAACGGCAGCGCATGTGGGTCGGCCATGCCGATGTCTTCGACCGCCATACGAACCACCCGTCGCGCGATATAGAGCAGGTCCTCGCCGCCATCGATCATGCGCCCAAGCCAGTACAATGCTGCATCGGGATCACTATCACGGACGCTTTTGTGCAATGCCGAGATTGTGTCATAGTGCAGTTCGCCACTCTTGTCGTACCGCATCGCGCGGCTTTGCAGCGCATCGCGAATGTCGTCCACGGTAATCAGGCGTTTTCCGCCGATGCCTGGCGGTTTTGCGAGGGCTGCGGCTTCGAGCGCATTCAGCGCGGTGCGCGCATCGCCGTTCGACATATTGATCAGGTACCCGCGTGCATCGGCAGCCAGCAGCACATTGAGGTCGCCAAGCCCGCGCTCGACGTCGCTCAGCGCTCGATCAACAATGACGCCAATGTGCTCGTCGGTCAGCGCCTCAAGGACGAACACGCGCGCGCGTGAGCGCAACGCCGGGTTGACCTCAAACGACGGGTTCTCAGTCGTCGCGCCAATCAGAATGATCGTACCATCTTCGACGTAGGGGAGAATCGCGTCCTGCTGCGCCTTGTTGAAGCGATGGATCTCGTCGATGAAGACAATCGTGCGCTGCTGGAACATGCCGAGACGGTCCTGCGCTTCCTTGACCACGCGGCGCAGATCGGCGACCCCGGCAGAGACGGCGGAGAGTTGCTCAAAGTGGGCGCGGGTCGTATCGGCGATAATGCGCGCCAGGGTCGTCTTGCCGGCGCCAGGCGGACCCCAGAGAATGATCGAGAAGAGCGCATCGTTGTTGATGGCGCGTCGCAGCAGTTTGCCTTCACCGACGATGTGATCCTGCCCGACGAACTCATCGAGCGTTCGTGGGCGCATACGCGCGGCGAGCGGCGCCTGACGGCTCAACGCCTCTTCGCGCTGCGTGTCGAACAGAGTTTTCTGGTTCCTGGGCATCGAGAACAATTGGTGTGCAGTGTATTCGATCGCTACGCATGATACCAGAAAATCAGAAAATCGGCGGGCAGGTCATCCCTCCTTCTGGTACCACGACACCAAAAGGGGCATACACAAATGGGATGTTGGTGCTATTGCGGATGATAGCGCCATCACGTATGCTTAGAACAGAAAAGGCGCTGTCCAGAGGAAACATCCCGGCTCTCTTCCCTGGTACTCTTCCCGTTCACTTCCTCTGGCTCCTCCGAACTCCTCTCGCTTCCTCTGGTTTGCGAGTCGGAATGCTGGACAGAAGCCTGGGTCTAAAGACGGGGCAGGCGAGCAATCGCCTGCCCCGGTTTTTTTACAGCATTTCCCGGAAAGATTGACGCAAAGAAGCAAAGCCGCAAAAGATTTCCGATCACACTTCTCCTGGGAGCGCGGGCGGCTCGCCCGCACGAGCGCCACTCCTGGGAGCGCGGGCGGCTCGCCCGCACGAGCGCCGCTCGTGGGAGCGCGGGCGGCTCGCCCGCACGAGCGCCGCTCGTGGGAGCGCGGGCGGCTCGCCCGCACGAGCGCCACTCCTGGGAGCGCGGGCGGCTCGCCCGCACGAGCGCCACTCCTGGGAGCGCGGGCGGCTCGCTCGCACGAGCGCCACTCCTGGGAGCGCGGGCGGCTCGCCCGCACGAGCGCCACTCCTGGGAGCGCGGGCGGCTCGCCCGCACGAGCGCCACTCCTGGGAGCGCGGGCGGCTCGCCCGCACGAGCGCCGCCCCTGGGAGCGATCGACAGGCTGACCGGTTTTTTAGCGCCTGCGCTGCCGGATCCGTCCGGTGATTGCCAGCAACACGATCGCCCCCAGAACCGCCACGCCAAAACTGCGCACATCCCAACCGAAATTCGTCCCGCCGAATCCCAGCAGATCCATAATCAACCCGCCAACGAACGCGCCCAGGATGCCGATGATAATGTTCATCAGGCAGCCCTGGCGCTCCTCGACGCCGACCAGCAGGCTTGCAACCCATCCCGCCAGTGCGCCGAAAATGATCCAGGAAATAGGACCCATTGCGCTGTTTCCTTTCCATTGAAGCAGGCTGAGATCTGCCCAGAGACGGGCGGGTCTCAGCTCCGCCTGTACCCGACATGAAGGGCGGACAGAACGTTGGTACACAAGCCGGTTGTGTGGCGTCAGGACGGGCTTCTCAGCCTTCTCCCCGCCCCGCTTCGACTGCGCAGTTCGCCCCCTCGACCGGCTCAGGGATCACCGCGCGCTCAGTGTACGCTCCCCCGTACTGCGCTATGCATTACCCGCAATTCTGGGAATGGCTTCCTGATGTAGAACATGTTCTCTTCGCCTCGCCTGCGCCCGACGCACCTGTTGGGTTGATCGAACTGGAGGAAGGGCGCCGGGATGCGCGATGCGGAGCGCAGCAGACCCGCGCTGACGCCAATCGCCCATCGGTGACGGTCACAGCAGGGCGCCCACGAGGGGCGCCTGGCGGCGCTCTTCTATCCCGCCCATCCCATTGACCGTCACCTCTGGAGACGTTTGCATTATAATTGTCCGGTATGCTACAAAATAGACGCCTGGGCATCTGGAGACGCTCTGTGCCACGTCGCCAACCGGATTGAAGCGAAGCGCTCCTCCTGCCGCTGATGCAGGCTGGTCTGCGCCCCCGAAGGCAGGTGCCAATGCTTGTTGTTGCATCCGACGATCATCTCCAGCACAATCCGCCGCATGAGTTTCTCGATGGCGCGCTGATCCCGATCTTCGAGACGCCTGAGCGCGTGACGATCATTCGCGCTGCGCTCGAACGCGCCGCCATTGGTCCCACCGTCGAGCCGCGCGCCTTTGGAATCGAACCGGTGCGCGCCGTGCATGATGACGGGTATCTGACCTATCTTGAGACGATCTACGACCGCTGGGTTGTTGCAGGCGGCGCACCGGAAGCCGTCATTCCCGGGACGCTGGCGGTGCGCTGGATGGCGCGACCGCACGATCATCCGCTTGCTGCTCCAGGGTATTATATGTTCGATACGTGCGCGCCGATTGTTGCCGGCACCTATGCTGCTGCCCGCGCCTCAGCCGATATCGCGCTCAGCGGCGCTGAGTTGCTGCTGACAGGGCATCGCTGCGTGTATGCGCTCTGCCGTCCGCCAGGGCATCACGCCGGGCGCGATCTGGGCGGCGGCTACTGTTTCCTCAACAATGCCGCGATTGCTGCGGAATATCTCATACACAACGCCGCAGGCGCGACGTGCGCTATTCTCGACATCGACTTTCACCACGGCAATGGCACGCAGCAGATCTTCTACGAACGCAGTGACGTGCTGTTTGTTTCGATCCACGCAGCGCCGTCGTATCAGTATCCTTTCTTTCTTGGCTACGCCGAAGAACATGGCGCCGGCGCCGGAGAAGGGTATAATCTGAATCTCCCGCTGGAGGCGGGCGTGGGTGACCGTGAGTATCTGGCGGCGCTCGACCGGGCGCTCGATACGATTGCGGATTTTGCGCCGCGTTTTCTGGTGCTCTCGGCGGGGTTCGATACGTTTGCAGGCGATCCGGTCGCCAATCACGGCGACAATTTTGCGCTCAGCACGGCAGCCTACCCGGAGATCGGGCGACGTATCGCTGCGCTAAGACTGCCGACGCTCGTCGTTCAGGAGGGAGGATACGCCATCAAAGCGCTTGGCGATAACGTCGTCGGGCTGTTGCAGGGTCTCGAGGAGTAAGCAGGCATGACACGCCTTTCGTCAGGGGGCCGCATCGAAGTGATCTGCGGCTGCATGTTCAGCGGTAAGACCGAAGAATTGATTCGTCGTCTCAACCATGTACGTCTGGCGCGCCAGCGGTTGATCGCCTTTACGCCGCGCCGCGATACGCGCTACCGGCTTGGCAGTCTGGTGAGCCACAATGGTCTCTCGGTCGAAGCGCGCGTGATCGATTCGATCCGCGATATTCCGGCGCATCTCGACGCCGATGTTCACGTGGTGGCGGTCGACGAACTGCACCTGCTCGACGACTCGCCCGATGCAGCGCGGGAGGTATGTCAGGAACTGGCAGATCGTGGCTTGCGCGTGATCATCGCCGGGCTGGATCAGGACTTCCGCGCGCAGCCGTTCCCGGCAATGGCGCAGTTGATGGCGGTCGCCGAACAGGTGGACAAGTTATACGCCATCTGCGTGCGCTGTGGTGCGTATGCGACTCGTTCGCAGCGCCTGATCAATGGCAAGCCTGCGCCTGCCGACGCGCCGACGATTGTCGTCGGCGGGCAGGAACTCTACGAAGCGCGTTGTCGCGCCTGCTACGAACCGGCGCAGTAGAACGTCCGGATGTATGACTTGACCTCTGTGGTGACAGAACCTTTTTGCGGCAGACTCATGTATACTTTATCTCAGCCCCGGCGCTTGCTTGTGCAATGTGTGCGTCGGGCAACCCATCGCTGACCGGTATTCAGAAGGTGCTGCTGTGTCACAAACCCACCTGTATCCGCTCATTACCCGTCCTCGCTTTGCGCATCCGCTCTGGGGCGGAACGTTCCTCGCCGACTGGCTGGAACTGCCGCAGCCGCGCCCTGAGCGTCTCGGCGAGGTCTGGCTGGTCTACGATACAAATCTGATCATCGAAGGACCGCTGGCGGGGCAGACACTGGCGCAGGTGACCCACGACTACGGGGCGGCGCTGATTGGCGAGCGTACGATGGCGCAGTATGGCGTCGATTTTCCGTTGCTCGCCAAGTTCATCGATGCGGCGGATCGCCTCTCCATTCAGGTGCATCCTGATGATGCGTATGCGCACACATACGAAGCCGCCTCCGGTTTTCATGGCAAAACCGAAGCCTGGCACATCCTGCATGCCACGCCGGGCGCCGATGTGGTGTATGGTCTGGCGCGAACCGGCAATCGTGCAGAAGTCGCTGCTGCAATCGCTACTGGAACGCTGGAATCGCTAGTCCGCCGGTTGCCGGTTGCGCCCGGTGATACGGTCTTCGTGCCAGCAGGGACGCTGCATGCAATCAATGCCGGGATTGTGCTGTTCGAGATTCAGCAGAAATCGGACCTGACCTACCGCGTCTACGATTATGGGCGAATCGATGCGATAACAGGCAGGCCGCGCGAGTTGCACATCGAGAAGGCGCTCGATGTAGCCGACTATTCGCCCGCTCCACGCGGCATTGTGCCGCGGCTGCCGCTGGAGACGGGGCGTGATCTGCTGGTGGCGTGCAGGTCCTTCGCGCTCGAGCGTCTGGCGGTGTCTGCACGAATCGAGCGAGTCGTCGATCCGGCGACGTTCGAGATCCTGACGGTGATCAATGGCGCGGCGACACTGGAGTGGAGCGCCGGGGTGCGGGAGTTGCGACGCGGCGAGGCTGTGGTTCTTCCGGCGCGCCTTGGCTCATATGCGCTCCTGCCAGCAGGGGAAGCGCAGATACTGCGGGCATACGTGCCGGACCTGGATGTGCTACGGTACGAATTTGCGCAGCGCGGCGTGGACGCAGGGCGAGTGGCGCAGACGGTGGTTGAATGTTGAAGAGGCGAGAGGCGAGAGGCGAGAGGCGAGAGGTGAGGGTTGAACGTTGCAGGTTGCAGGTTGCAGGTTGAGGGTTGAAGGTTGAAGGTTGAAGGTTGAAGGTTGAAGGTTGCAGGTTGAAGGTTGAAGGTTGGAGCGTTGAAGGTTGAAGGTTGAAGGTTGAAGGTTGAAGGTTGAAGGTTGAAGGTTGAAGGTTGAAGGTTGGAGCGTTGAACGTTGAACGTTGAACGTTGAGCGTTGAACGTTGAACGTTGAACCCGGTTCTCAGTTCTTGGTTCTCAGTTCCTGGTTCTTGGTTCTCAGTTCCTGGTTCTTGGTTCTCAGTTCCTGGTTCTTGGTTCTCAGTTCTTGGTTCTCAACGGTTATGCTAGTCGAAGATTTCATCAACCGCAAGAAAGTCTCCTGGGAGCGCCTGAGCGCCATTGTGGAGCGTTCACGTCGAGGCGGGTTGGCGGCGCTGGAGGACGAGGAAATCACTGAGCTTGGGCGACTGTACCGCAGCGCAACCTCGGATCTGGCAGTGGCGCGCCGCGATTTTCCTGGTCATCGTGTGGTGGATTACCTCAACGGTCTGGTGGCGCGCGCTCACGCGGAAGTCTATCAGCGTCGCGCTGATCGCAGCAGCGGTCTGGTGCGCTATTTCG
>Ga0308410_1000095_pt1 | contig 35628 bp, 27 predicted proteins | sample HotsprOSTMatCore_FD_203467 | JGI IMG/M metagenome (GOLD analysis project Ga0308410, IMG submission 203467) | Hot spring phototrophic mat microbial communities from Octopus Spring, Yellowstone National Park, Wyoming, United States -... | ecosystem: Environmental > Aquatic > Thermal springs > Hot...
TATGGAAGAGGCGCGCAATCGCGGATTGCGGGGTACGCCCGCCTACATTCTGCGCTGGCCCGGCGGTCCAGAGCGCGGCGACGTGTTGACCGGAGCGCAGAGTTTTGGCACCTGGCGCTACCTGCTTGATGAGCGCCTCAACCGACAACCTGAGCCGTCCGCATCGATGCCGGTGTCGCAGGGGTCGATGTCGGCGCTGTTCTATCTGGCGCTGGGGGCAGCTGGCGGTCTTGGCGTGCTGGTTGTCGGCGGCAGTGTCATCTGGTGGCTTGCTGCGCGCAATCGTCGCCTGCGTATGTAGAAGACGCATATCATACGTAGACGCAGGTTGCCTGAGTAACCCTCCTCTGCTATACTCGTGCTATTGCCGCCTGCCCTGGGTGCAGGCAGGTCCCCAGAGCGCCACGTCGCCCTCTACCCCGGCAGGTTGAGTATGTTCAGCCGCGCTGCTTCGCAATGCTGATCGCACAGGCGTCAACATAATCATAACCACACAGGAGCAATGGTATGAGCACCGATACGACCCCCGACCTGACAACGTTGCTGGCGGATCACGGGCGTCTGCGCGAACAGGTGGCGCAACTGGAGCGCGATCTGGCGCGCTTCCGCTCCATTATCGAAGATACCGATCTGCTTGTTGCCGAAGTGGATGCCGATGGTCTCTTCACCTATGTGAACCCGACTGCGCGACAGGTCTTCGGGTATGCGCCGGAGGAATGCATCGGCAGATCGGCGCTCGAATTCATACACCCGGAAGACCTCGAACGCACCCGACAGGCATTTGCAGATTGGGCGCAGCGGCACGAACGCACCGTGACGATTGAGAACCGTGTCGTGCATCGCAATGGCTCCGTTTCTTACAAACTCTGGTCGAATACCCTGCATTATGACGATCAGGGGCGAATCCAGCGTGTCACATCGATCGCTCACGATATTGATACACTTCACCAGTTGCGCAGCGAACTGCGTGAAAGTCGCACCATGTTGCAACTGGTGATCGACAACCTGCCGCAGGCTGTGTTCTGGAAGGATCGTGAGTCGCGCTTTCTGGGGTGCAACCAGCGTTTTCTCGTCGATGCCGGGCTGTCCTCGGTTGACGAGGTGATCGGCAAGACCGACTTTGAGATGCCATGGAAGGAACAGGCGGAGAGGTATCAGGAGGACGATCGCGCGGTGATTGCCCATGGACCTCAATTCAATATCGAAGAACAACTGACTCGCAGCGACGGCTCAATGATCTGGTCGCGCACCAACAAAATACCGCTGCGTCGCAATGGCGATATTATCGGCGTTTTAGGCATGTATGAGGACATTACCGACCTGAAACGCCAGGCGGATGAACTGCGCACCTTCAAGTTGCTGGTGGAAAATGCCCCTGACGGGATTGGCATTGCGGATACCGGGTTGATCCTTACTCACACAAATGCTGCATTTGCGGCTATGCTTGGATACCAGAGCCTGGTGGGAATGTCGGTGCTGGCAATCACCCATCCTGACGATCTGGAAAAATTAGATCTCATTGCGCAGCAGGTGTTGCAGGGAGAGACACCACGCGAAACGGTGCGTTATATCCGCAGTGATGGTACTGTAATCACTGTCCATGCGTCGGCGCTGGCGCTGCGCGACGGGCACGGCAACCTGATAGGCTTCGCGTCGATCAACCGCGACATCACCGAACAGTTGCAGGCAGAGGAGAGCCTGCGCGCCAGCGAGCAGCGCAACCGCGCGTTGCTCAACGCCCTCCCCGATCTGATGTTCCTGCTCACTCCCGATGGCGTCTTCCTGGACTACAAAACAGACAGCAGCGGCGATCTCATCCTTCCGCCCGAAGCATTCCTCAACCGGCATGTTGCTGAGGTTTTGCCGCCGCATCTGGCAGAACAGGTCGTCATGCATATGGAGGCGCTCAAACGCACCCACGAGATGCAGACCTATGAGTATCAGGTTGTGATCAACGATCAGATCCGGGATTTTGAAGCGCGCATGGTACTGAGCAACAACGACGTTCTCGTGTTGTCACGCGATATGACGAAGCAGCGACGCGCTGAGCGCGAGCGTCAGGCGATGCAGGAGCAGATCATTCAGGCGCAGCAGGCGGCATTGCGCGAATTAAGCACGCCGCTCATGCCGATCGCCGATGGGGTGGTTGCCATGCCGATCATCGGCACGATCGATACCATGCGCGCGCAGCAGATTATGGAGGCGCTTCTCCAGGGGATTGCTGAGCACAGCGCCGATATTGCCATCCTCGACATTACCGGTGTGAAGGTGGTGGATACCCAGGTCGCCGGTGCGTTGATCCGTGCGGCGCAGGCGGCGCGCATGCTCGGTGCACAGGTCGTGCTGACGGGTATCAGCCCGGAGATCGCACAGACCCTCGTCCACATCGGTGCTGAAATGCGCGAAATGGTGGCAAAACCAACGCTGCAACAGGGCATTGCCTATGCGCTCGAGCGGCGGATGGGAAAGCACTGAAGAGGCGAGAGGGGATGAGGCGAGAGGCAAGAGGCGAGGGGCAAGAGGCGAGAGGGGATGAGGCGAGAGGCAAGAGGCGAGGGGCGAGAGGGGACGAGGCGAGAGGGGGGCCAGGGGAGAGGCAAGAGGCAAGAGGCGAGAGGGGACGAGGCGAGAGGCAAGAGGCGAGAGGCAAGAGGCGAGAGGGGTGCCAGGGGAGAGGGGTGCCAGGGGAGAGGCGAGAGGCAAGAGGCGCGAGGGGCGTGCGAGGCGCGAGGGGACGAGGCGCGAGGGGACGAGGCGAGCGGTGAGCGGCGATGGTTGCGCGTTACATGTTGAACGTTGTCCGTGAGCAGGGGTGAAGGGCATCGCCGACCCTTGAGGTCTTTCCCGATGACTCCGGACTGCGCGGGCCCGTCGGCAGCGGTCAGCATGGTCATTCTTCGGTATGCGTGGGTTGCCTGTGCAGCGTTCGGCAACGGTCCCTTTCGGTAGCACGGCGACCAGAACAACGCAACTGCGAATAAAGAACCCCTGAATTTCTTCAGGGGTTCCGCTTTTGTGGAGCCGGCGGCGGGATTCGAACCCGCGACCTACTGTTTACAAGACAGTTGCTCTGCCAGCTGAGCTACGCCGGCACGCCATCATTGTAGCACGAGGACGCCGCGCGCGTCAATGCAGCGCCGCCGGTTCGCCGGTTGGAGGAGGACGTGAATGGGAGCGCACGGATCCGCGCGGTTCGAGACGGAGCATACGGATCGGCGCCCTTCCGTCGTCCGCGCATTTGAGAAAATTCTCATTTGCAGACATCTGTGTCTTCCCACGTGCAGATTTTTCGTCAGGTCCATGCAGCGATGCTCTGTGCATGACCCAAACGGCTGAGAATGCTGTCCTGATGCACAACACGCCTGATCCGCCACGCCTGCCCGACGGTGAACCGTCGGGCTGACCCCAACAAAGGGCGCATCCGCGCCCTCGCTGCCGACAGACGATGCCCGCAATCAACCCTGCGACAGCGGGGCTTCGTGCCATCAGCGCGGGCATGCACGCCGGCGCGGGTGAACGCCGCGCTGATGCCGCGCATGCCAGCCATCCATGCGATCAATCACGCAATGCGCCATCTGGGTCATGCATAGCCAGCGATGCTGGCGAGAGGACGGGGGTTGAGGAAACAAAGGCGTCGAGACGCCAAACAGCCCTTCATATCTCAGAAAGCCTACCCCCGATACGCCCGACAGAGCGTTCTTCCGCAGCCCCGTCACCCCAGACTCCGCGCTGCGGCGTACAATGGTATAATGGTTCCGCCAACACAATGATGTTGCTGGAGAATGTCTATGTCTGCTTTGCTCGCACCGCGCAATGGCCTGCCGTCGAGCATCGAGCCGCCAACACCGGAGGAAAGTTTGAACGATGCACGGCAGCGCATGGCGCGCACCTTTCGCCGCGATGAGTTTGTCTGGATCATTGCCGAACGGTATGATGAACACACCGCCGCCTGGTTGATCGATGTGCTGCGCCAGGGAGCGGAGGGGCGCTGGATGCGCCAGCGCTACCGGTATGATGTACCGGCAGGCGTGCTCTACTTCCTTGGCGAAAGTGCGGTCGACCGCCAGACGTTTCGTGAGGTGCGCCGATCCTCCACGCCATTTGATGTTCCCGCCTGGCAGGATCGCTAGCGGTGTGTTGAGCGCCTGTCCGAATTCTCGGAGACGGCATGAGCAAGGCGTCGTGTGAACAGGCGCTCAGAGTCGAAGCATGCTGTATTGACTTTTTGCGGGAAGCATCTGTGTTGAAGCACGCCGCTCGTTTCACGATTGACGATCTCTATCGCCTCGGCTGGCTGGAAGATCCGCAGGTCAGTCCGGATGGTCGTGAGGTTGCATTTGTGCGCGTCACGATTGACCGCCCGGCAAACGCCAACCGTCGAGCGATCTGGATTGCATCTGCCGACGGAGATCCGCCGCGTCGCTTTACATCAGGCACGAACGACACCTCACCGCGCTGGAGTCCCGATGGACGCCTTCTGGCATTCGTCGGCGCGCGCGGAGACGAGACGCCGCAACTGTATGTCATCCGCCGCGATGGGGGCGAGGCACGCTGTCTGACTTCGCTGCCGACAGGAGTCAGTGATCCGGCGTGGAGCCCCGATGGGCGCCGGATCGCCTTTCTCTCACGGTTGAATGCCGCTGAACGCGCGCGCGAAGATGCTGGCGAACCGGAACCTGCCGACGAGTTTACCCGCAAACAGATCGCCGAGCATCGTAAGTACGAAGAACAGCGCCGCTTCGACCCGCGTGTTGTGCGCCGTCTGCCCTACCGTGCAGGGGTGGATTTCTTCGATGACCGGTATGCGCAGATCTACGTCGTCGATGCGCCTGAAGACGATGATGCTCCGACACCGAAACCACGACGCATCACTGATGCCGACCTCGATTTTGGCGCACCGGTGTGGATGCCTGATGGACAGGCGCTGCTGACGACGGCAACGCGCAATCCGGATGGCGACTCACAGTTCTTCTTCTTTGATGTGCTTCGGGTTCCGTTTGCGCCCGACGGATACGCAGAACCGCAGCGTCTGACCACCCCCGGCTTTACACACTGGGACCCGCGCCCATCGCCGAATGGACGTTGGATTGCGTGCTTGCGCGCATCAGAGGGACAGCCATTCTCGTCTGGAACGTCACTGGTGGTGATGGAGGCATCCGGCGACACGCCGCGCGACCTGACCTCCGCAACCGACCTGAGCATCGAAGCCTTTGACTGGTTGCCAGATGGCGATGGGTTGGCGTGCCTTGCCGGGTATCGCGGTGCGCAACCATTGTGGCGAGTTGCGCTGGACGGCAGCGGGTGGAAGCGCATCGATCCGATGCCTGGCGATCGTTTGATCACAGCATTTGACATCAGTGCGAATGGGACGGTCGCTTTCGTGGCTGGCGATGCCGCTAACCCATGTGAGTTGTACGTCCGTGATCCGGTTGGCGTTGAGCGGCGGTTGACGGCATTCAATGCGCCATTGCTGGCAGAGCGGATCGTTGCGCCATACGAAGAACTGATCTCTACCGCACCTGATGGGAAGGAAGTGCAGGGATGGGTGATCCATCCGCCCGACTTCAATCCGGCGCGTCTGGGCGGGTATCCGCTCGCCGTCTACATCCATGGCGGTCCGCACCTGATGTGGGGACCGGGTGTGCGCAGCATGTGGCACGAATGGCAGGTTGCCGCCGCCCGGGGGTATGTGGTGTTCTTCTGCAACCCGCGCGGCTCCGATGGGTATGGCAATGCCTGGCGTCTCGCCACCCAATCGAATTGGGGGTTTGCCGATGCGCCCGACATCCATGCCGGTATCGATGCACTACTTGCGCGCGGGTACATCGATCCGCGTCGCATCGCCGTCACCGGCGGTTCGTATGGCGGGTACATGACGGTCTGGCTGATTGCGCACAGTGATCGGTTCGCCTGCGCCGCCGCAGCGCGCGGGGTGTACAACCTGCTGACGCAGCATAGCACCAGCGACGCCCATGAACTGGTCGAACTGACATTTGAGGGGTTTCCGTGGGAGAACCACGAGTTGCTCTGGCGGCATTCGCCGCTGGCATACGCCCATCGCATCACCACGCCGCTGCTCATCCTGCATGCTGAACGCGACTATCGGGTGCCGATCAGTGAGGCGGAGCAGTTGTTCGCCTTCCTGCGTCGACGGAAGCAGAGTGTCGAGTTTGTGCGTTATCCGCGCGAAGGTCACGAACTCACACGCATCGGCGAGCCGGACCATCGCGCTGATCATATGCGTCGCATCCTGGAATGGTTTGATCGGTGCTGCCTGGCGCGGTCGGACAACCACGCGCCGCCTCGCGGGGAGGAAACCGATGGCTGAGCATCATCAGGCGTCCGACTCGCACCCCTGGGCGGAGTTGACCACGTCGCAAGCACTGGCGCTGCTGCTGCACGAACTGTACACCCCCGTCAGCGCCCTTGGCGATCAGGTGAGTCGGCTGGCAGACGAGACCCTTGATGATGGAGAACGTATGGTGATTATCGGGCATATGCGCGCCCGGATCGATGACTTAAGCCGTCTGGTGGTGCTGCTCAAGCGATATCTCGATGACCAGTCCGTGCATAATGAATAAGCGAGCGCCGGTATGACGCCCTTCCTTACCCGCCGAAAACTCCTGACTGAGCGTCAGGAAGCGTTGCTCGAAGCGATTCGCGCTTCGCTGGAGGCGCTGCGTTCAGCATTGAAGCGGTTTGGCGTCGATGTGGCGCCCGCCGATGCGCGTATTCTTGAAGATGCCATCACCAATCTCGACGAACTCTTCCTGCTGGTCATCGCCGGTGAGTACAATTCCGGCAAATCGAGCTTTATCAATGCGCTTTTGGGGTCTCCGGTGGTCGCCGAGGGTGTGACCCCGACTACTGATCGGATTACGGTCCTGCGCTATGGCGACACGCCGGGTGAAACAGTGAGCGGCGCATTTTTACTGGAGCATCGCTTTCCCGCCGACGTGTTGCGCCGTATGGCGATTGTGGATACGCCCGGCACCAATGCTATCATCCGGCGTCATGAAGAACTGACGCACAACTTCATTCCGCGTGCGGACCTGGTGCTGTTCGTGACATCCGCCAGTCAACCGTTTTCCGCCAGTGAACGCGCCTTTCTCGAACTCATCCGCGATTGGGGCAAAAAAGTCGTGATCGTCGTCAACAAAGCCGACCTGCTCGATGATGCCGGTCTGGCGGAAGTAGTCGCGTTCGTCGACAGGCATGCAGAAGACCTGTTCGGGGTGCGTCCCGAAATCTTCGCTGTCTCGGCGCGTCTGGCGCGTCTGGCGCGCGACGCTGATGATCAGGCGCTGTGGGAAGCCAGTCGCTTCCCGGCAATCGAGCAATATATCAGCGACACCCTCGATGAAGAGCAGCGCGTGCGGCTGAAACTCCTCTCACCGCTCGGCGTGGCGCGTCGGTTGGCGGAACGCTACCTGGCCGTCGTCGAGGATCGTCTGACAGCGTTGCGCGATGATGTCGCCGCTATCGAGAACATCGAACGACAACTCAATCTGTTCCGTCGCGATCTCACCGAAGATTTTCAGCGTTATCGAGCTGAAGTCGCCAACATCCTCAATGAGTTCGAACTGCGCGGCATACGGTTCTTTGATGACACCATCCGCGTCAGCAATCTGTTCAACCTTGTGCGCCATCAGCAGGAGATCAGTGAAGCCTTTGTGCGTGATGTCGTGGCGGATGTGCCGCAACAGGTAGAAGCGCAATTGCAGGCGCTGATCGACTGGATGGTGGAGCAGAATCTGCGTATGTGGCAGGGGGTCATCGATTACCTGCGACGAGAACGGGCGATACAGCAACGCAGCGGATTGATTGGCGAAATCGGCGGGACATTCGAGTACAATCGGAATGCCCTGATCGAATCGGTTGCCCGTGAGGCGGAGAAGGTCGTCGCGACCTACGACCGTGAGGCTGAAGCGCAGGCGTTGATCACGGAAGTACAGGCGGCAATCGCTGGCTCAACGCTGGTTGGCGCAGGCGCCATCGGAATCGGCACGCTGCTTGCATTATTGCTGCATGGCGCACTGCTCGACGTAACCGGCGTCCTGATCGCCGGGGCGCTGGCGATTGGCGGTCTGTACATCATCCCGAATAAGCGTCGCCAGATTAAGCGTCAGTTTCATCAGCGCGTCGCCGATCTGCGCGAGACCCTCGCCGAAACGATGGAGCGCCAGTTCAACGCCGAACTCGACCGCATGATCGCGCGCATCCGGGACGCTATCGATCCCTACACCCGCTTCGTTTACACGCAGCACGACCATCTGTTGACGACGCAGCGCGAACTGTCGGATGCCGAAGCGGAGATCAGTCGATTGCAGGCAACCGTGGAACGCTCTTGATGAGGTGGCGTATGCAACCATCAGGAATTATCACGCTCACAACCGACTTTGGGCTGGCGGATAGTTATGTCGGCATCATGAAAGGGGTCATTCTGGGGATCGCGCGCAACGCGACGATTGTCGACATCACGCATCAGATCGCGCCGCAGGACATTCACCAGGCGGCGTACATCGTCCAGACCTTCGGCGCCTTCTTCCCGCCGGGCACGGTCCACGTCGTCGTCGTTGATCCGGGAGTAGGGAGCAAACGGCGGCGGATCATTCTGACGACCCCTGTCGCCACGTATGTCGCCCCGGACAACGGCGTGCTAACATATGTATGGCGTGAAGCGATCGCACAATGGAGCGCGGAAAAGTGCGTTGTGCACAATCTGACCGAGTCGCGCTACTGGCTGCCGCATGTCAGCAGCACCTTCCACGGGCGCGACGTGTTTGCGCCGGTGGCGGCGCACCTCGCCCTCGGCGTTCCGCCAGCGCAGTTTGGCGAGCGGTGCGAGGAGATCGTCGAAGCCATACTGGAGCAACCGTCGCGTGGACGGCACGGCGAGCTGGTTGGGCGCATCATCCATATTGATCATTTCGGCAATTGCATTACCAATATCACGCTGAAGCACCTGAAGGACGCAGGGATCGGCGAGCGCATGGTCGCCCAATTGATCGGGCAGCGCATCGACGGTCTATATCGGACGTATTCCGACGTGCCGATTGGCACGCTGGTCGCGCTGATTGGCAGCAGCGATCATCTGGAGATTGCGGTGCGCAACGGTAATGCGGCGCAAACGCTGGGCGCCGGGATCGGCGACACGGTGCGCGTGTTCCCGTTTATGCACGATGCGTCGTAGCGCGCTGGCGAAAATTTGTTTTGCGATATCCTGATTCTGCTGTAAGATTCCCTTGACGCTCGATACGCGGATTGTTATAATAATCAACACCTGGAATACCAGGCCTCCTACCCGCCCCCTGAGATGTCTAGCTGTATCGGTGCAGCGACCAGCGGGTGCATATATCTGCGGTTAGCCGCATCTCTTCGTTGGGGCAGCGCACCATCTACAGTTGGAGTCAATGCACATTATCAGGACCACAGATACTCGACCGGCGGCAATAGCACAGGCTATTGCTGTCGGTCCATTTTGCCGCAGGCATTCGCACGGCGCGCGAATGGCGGCAGCAAACCAGGAGGATTATTCATGACAATCCAGAGCGGCGTTTCGTTGCTGCAGCGGGTGGTCGAGCTCCAGGACCTCAAAAAGTTTCGAGAACTGAACTGGACCGGCACCTTCGGCGACTATCTGGATATCGTCGCCCGCAACCCGAAGGTGACACGCAATGCGTTTCAGCGCATCTACGACATGATCACGTCGTATGGGTACGAAGAGTTTATCGACGCCAAGAAGAAGTTGATCCGCTACCACTTCTTCAGCGATCCCTCGTTCGACGCCGACGACGCCATCTTCGGTCTCGAAATCCCGCTGATGCGCCTGGTCAACTTCTTCAAAGCCGCAGCGCAGGGGTATGGCACCGAAAAGCGCGTACTCCTGCTCCATGGTCCGGTTGGTTCGTCCAAGTCCACGATTGTCCGGCGTTTGAAGCGCGGGCTCGAACACTACTCGAAAACCGAGGGAGGCGCGCTCTACACCTTCGACTGGTATATGGGCGCGATCGACTCCGAGAATTGGGACTGGCGGCAGGTTCCGGAACCGGAGTGGGAAAAGTGCCCGATGCACGAAGAACCGCTGCGCCTCATTCCTGCTGAGTCGCGCGAGCGCTTCATTGAGGAGTTGACCAACGGTTACAACGGTGAGTACGCCATTCGCATCATCGGCGATCTCTGTCCGTCGTGCCGCTTCAATTTCCGCGACCTCATGCTGCGCTACCAGGGCGACTGGAGTAAGGTCATTCGCCATGTGCGGGTGCGGCGCCTGGTGTTCAGCGAGCAGGACCGCATTGGCATCGGGACGTTCCAGCCGAAGGACGAAAAGAACCAGGACTCGACCGAACTGACGGGTGATATCAACTATCGCAAGATTGCAATCTATGGATCGGACTCCGATCCGCGCGCGTTCAACTTCGACGGTGAGTTCAATATTGCCAACCGCGGCATTATCGAGTTCATCGAAATGCTCAAACTGGATGTCGCCTTCCTCTACGACCTGCTGGGCGCATCGCAGGAGCACAAGATCAAGTCGAAGAAGTTCGCGCAGACCGACATCGATGAGGTGATCATCGGGCACACGAACTCGCCGGAATATCGCCGCCTCGAGAACAACGAGTTTATGGAGGCGCTCAAGGACCGTACCGTCCGCATCGATATTCCCTATATCACCCGACTGCGCGATGAGATCAAGATCTACGAGCGCGACTTCAACAGGAAGCGGGTCAAGGTGCATATCGCACCACACACGCTTGAGGTGGCGGCGATGTGGGCTGTGCTGACGCGCCTGGAGGAGCCGAAGAAGCCGAACCTGACCCTGTTGCAGAAGCTCAAGCTCTACAATGGGCGCACCCTGCCCGGCTTTACCGAGGACAATATCAAGGAACTGCGCAAGGAAGCGCCCAATGAGGGTATGCAGGGCATCAGTCCGCGCTATATCCAGGATAAAATCTCGAACGCGCTGGTCAATTATCAGGCAGACGGGTACATCAACCCGTTCATGGCGCTGAACGAACTCGAAAATGGTCTGAAGAACCACGCGCTCATCACCTCGGAGGAGGATCGCAAGCGCTACCGCGATCTGCTCTCGGTGGTGAAAGAGGAGTATACCGAGATCGTGAAAAACGAAGTGCAGCGCGCCATCAGCGCCGACGAAGAAGCGATCAAGCGCCTCTGCGCCAACTATATCGACAACATCAAAGCCTACACGCAGCGCGAGCGCGTTCGCAACAAGTTCACCGGTCAGTTCGAGGAGCCGGACGAGCGGTTGATGCGCTCGATCGAGGAGAAGATCGACATTCCCGAGAGCCGCAAAGACGATTTCCGCCGCGAGATTATGAACTACATCGGTGCGCTGGCGGTCGAGGGGAAGACGTTCGACTACAAGACGAACGAGCGGTTGCACAAGGCGCTCGAACTCAAGCTGTTCGAGGATCAGAAGGACTCGATCAAGCTGACGTCGCTTGTCTCACGGGTCATCGATAAGGATACCCAGGAAAAGATCGATGTCGTCAAGGCGCGCCTGATCCGCGACTTCGGGTACAACGAACAGAGCGCCACTGATGTGCTCAACTACGTGGCCAGCATCTTCGCGCGTGGTGATATGAAGCATTGATCGAGGCGCGAGGCGCGAGGTGCGAGGCGCGAGGGGATGGAGCGAGGGGTGAGAGGCACGAACCGGGTCAGGGGTTAAGGGTCAGGGGTTATGTTCAATGTCTTCCCTAACCCCTAACCCCTAGAGGTGTACACTATGTCTATCCACCGCGTTGAGCGCGATTTGAACCGTTTCCGCCAGATTGTGCGCGGCAAGATCAAGAAGGACCTGCGCAAATACATGTCGCAGGGCGAAATGATCGGCCGTCAAGGGCGAAAATACGTGTCGATCCCGCTGCCGCAGATCGATCTGCCGCAGTTCCGCTACGGCATGCGCCAGAGCGGCGGCGTCGGGCAGGGCGATGGGAACGTCGGCGATCCGATCGGGCAGGGTGATGGGCAGTCGGGGCAGGGTGAGGCCGGGTCGGAACCGGGGCAGCATATCATCGAGGTCGATGTCACCCTCGAAGAACTGGCGCAGATCCTCGGCGAGGAACTGCAACTGCCCAACATCCAGCCAAAGGGCAAGAAGAATATCATCTCGCAGAAGGACCGCTACTCCGGCATTCGCCGCGTCGGACCGGACTCGCTGCGGCATTTCAAGCGCACGTACCGCGAGGCGCTCAAACGCCAGATTTCATCGGGCGAGTACAACATCGCCGACCCGATTGTCGTGCCGATCCGGCAGGATATGCGCTTCCGTTCCTGGAAGGAGACGCTCCAACCTGAGTCGAACGCGGTCATCATTTATATGATGGACGTGAGCGGCTCGATGGGCGCAGAGCAGAAGGAACTGGTGCGTATTACGGCGTTCTGGATCGAAACCTGGCTGCGCTCGCAGTACAAGGCGATCGATATTCGCTATATCGTTCACGACGCCGCCGCAAAAGAGGTCGATCAGGAGACGTTCTATCACATCCGCGAAGGCGGCGGCACCAAGATCAGTTCGGCATATAAATTGTGCAATAAACTGATCGATGAGCGCTACCCGGCTGATGAATGGAACATCTATCCGTTCCACTTCTCCGATGGCGACAATTGGGGCGGCGGTGATACGCGCGAATGTATCGAACTGCTGCGCACCCAACTTCTTCCCAAGGTCAACCAGTTCTGCTACGGTCAGGTGCGTTCACTCTACGGATCCGGACGCTTCGCCCACGATCTCGAGGAGCACCTGGGGAAGCACGAGGCGCTGGTGATCTCGGAGATTGCTGATCGTGACGATATTTACGACGCGATCAAGGATTTTCTTGGCAAGGGTAGGTAGCGCACAAAAGTGCCAATGAGCGATATATGAAGAGTACCCGTCTTCCCCCGGAATTGCAGGCTGCGTGGGAGGAGATTGAAGCCCACGCAAAAGAGTATGGGCTCGATTTCTTCCCCATCATTTATGAAGTGCTCGATTATCGAACCCTCTATGAAACCGCCGCGCTTGGCGGATTCCCGATCCGCTATCCCCACTGGCGCTTCGGTATGGAGTACGACCAGCTCATGAAGGGCCACGTCTGGCTTGGCTCAACGATCTACGAGATGGTTATCAATACCAACCCGTCGTATGCGTACCTGCTCGAAGGGAACGAGATGGTCACGCAGAAGATGGTGATGGCGCATGTCGCGGCGCACGTCGATTTCTTCAAGAACAATATGTGGTTCGCGCATACGAATCGCAAGATGCTCGACGAAATGGCGAACCACGCCGCGCGCGTGCAGCGTATGATCGATCGCTACGGCTATGAGCCGGTCGAAGAGTTTATCGATATCTGTCTCTCGCTCGAAAATCTGATCGACTATCACGCGCCGTACATCAAGCGCCCCGAAGCACAGACCCATCAGTCGGTCATGACCGAGGACGAGCCGCCGGTGGTCGAGGGGTTGCCGGTCGAACGCAGCTACATGCGCGACTATATCAATCCGCCGGAGTTCCTCGAGCGACAGCGCAGGCGTCTTGAGCAGGAACGGGCGCGCCATAAGAAGTTTCCGGAGCATTCGCAGAAGGATGTGCTGCTCTTCTTGATGAATTATGCGCCGCTCGAACGCTGGCAGCATTCGATCCTCGAAATTGTGCGCGATGAGGCGTACTACTTCGCACCCCAGGGGATGACGAAGATACTGAATGAAGGCTGGGCCAGTTTCTGGCACTCGGAGATTATGACCCGGAAGGCGCTGCGTGACGATGAACTGATCGATTTCGCCGACCATCACTCCGGCGTGGTTGCGGTCCATCCCGGTCGCCTCAATCCGTACAAACTCGGGCTTGAACTGCTGCGCGACATCGAGTATCGCTGGAATACCGGACGCTTCGGTAAAGAATACGAGGAGTGTGAAGACCTGGCTGCCAAACTTAACTGGGATAAGCAGTTGGGGCTGGGGCGGCAGAAACTGTTCGAGATACGCCGTCTCTACAACGATGTCACCTTCATCGACGAATTCCTGACGCCTGAATTTGTGATGCGGCAGAAGCTCTTTACATTCCGCTACAATCGTGATACGGATATGTATGAGATCGCGTCGCGCGAGTTCAAGGAGATCAAGGAGAAGCTCCTGTTCCGCCTGACGAACTTTGGTCAACCGTTCATCTATATCGAAGACGGCAACTACAACAATCGCGGCGAACTCTATTTGCGTCACCGCTATGAAGGGGTCGAGTTGAAGATGGACTATGCGCGCGATACGCTGCGCAATATTCAGCGCATCTGGACGCGCCCGGCGCATCTCGAAACGGTGGTGGACGAGAAACGGCGGCTGATCACGTTCGATGGACGCGATTTTTCGGAACGGAAGATGGATTAGGTCTGTTGTGGAGGGATCACAATGCTCGGAAAACAGACGGTCGATATCTTGAAGCGCCTGGTGAGCGACGGTCCGCAGGCGGTGAGTGCGCTTGCCTGGACTGATGACGGTGCGAAGGTGATTGCGGTTTTCTCCGATGCCGCCGATGCTCGCATCGACCTTGCCGATCTGGATCGTTTCAGCGCGGCGCTCCGTGAACTCGCGGTGACGCGCCACGCCGCGCCGGTCGTTCACGACATGCGCGCCTGGCTCAGTGACCACGCCGCTGCGACGATCCGGGCATTGAGTTTCCTCGAAGAGCCGCTGGCTGTCTGGGAACTCGAGGAGAGCGAAGGCATCGCGCAACTGCGCTCGTCGCCGCCACACCGCGAGGCGGGTGAGGTGACTTATTGGGAGGTTGTGCTGCGTTGCGCTGAGCAACCCTCTGCTTCACTTGCGCGGTACCGCTGGGCGGCGGAGATGCCTGAACGTGAGCAGGTCGCGTATCCGGCGACGTTTGCGCTGATCGGGCGCATGACTGCCGCGCTCGAAAGCGCATTGACCTGCGAGGCGTAGCGGGTGACGCTCTCCGACTCTCGCGCAACCCTCGATCAGGCGCTTGCCTGGGCAGTCGAGATGTTGCGTGACACCAGCGAGACGCCGCGCCTGGACGCGGAGATTCTGCTGGCGCACACGCTGGGACGGTCGCGCGTCCACATTCTTGCCGGGCTTCGTGAGACAATCGCCGAAGACGCGCTTCAAGCGTTTCGGGCGCTGGTGCTGCGCCGCGTAGTGCATGAGCCGGTCGCCTATCTGGTTGGGCGCAAAGAGTTCTACGGGCTGGAGTTCCTCGTTGATCGGCGTGTGCTCGTGCCCCGCCCCGAGACTGAGACGCTGGTCGATGTCGCGCTGGAATGGGCAAAGCGACGTTTTTCTTCGCGCGATACGATCCTGGTCGCCGATATCGGAACCGGCAGCGGATGCATCGCTGTGGCGCTGGCGGTGCATCTGCTCAATGCCCTGATCTATGCGATCGACCTTTCGCCTGATGCGCTGGCGGTGGCGCGGCACAACGTCGAACGACACGGCGTCGCTGATCGCATAACGCTCCTGTGCGGCGATCTGCTGGCGCCGCTGCCGCAACTGGTTGATCTGCTCGTCAGCAATCCCCCGTATACGGTTCTTAAGGACATCGACGCTGGCGTGCGACTGCACGAGCCGCACCTGGCGCTCGACGGCGGCAGCGATGGTCTCGCGGTCTATCGACGCTTGCTGGCAGCAGCGCCGCAGGCATTGCGCCCCGGCGGCGCGCTGATGCTGGAGATTGGCGCAACCCAGGCTGATGCAGTCGTGGCGCTGGCGCGCCGGGCATTCCCGTCCGCGGCGGTATGGGTGCAGCGCGACCTCGCCGGGCGCGACAGGGTGGTGGCAGTGGTTCCATCGTAGAGACGCCCCTCGTGGGCGCGGACGCTCCCTATCCGGCGGCGGCAGGAGGCCCACAATCGCGTTGCAGGTGCGAACGTTTCAGTGGCAGGCAAGAACGTTGAACACCATGCCCTGAGCCTGCGATAGTTGAACGTTCCGCATCCTACAACGACGCAACGCCATGGTTCTCGGTTCCTGGTTCCTGGTTCCTGGTTCCTGGTTCTCGGTTCTCGGTTCCTGGTTCTCGGTTCTCGGTTCCTGGTTCTCGGCTCTCGGTTCCTGGTTCTCGGTTCTCGGTTCCTGGTTCCTGGTTCCTGGTTCTCGGTTCCTGGTTCTCGGTTCTCGGTTCTCGGTTCCTGGTTCTCGGTTCTCGGTTCTCGGTTCCTGGTTCCTGGTTCTCAGTCCTTGGACATAAACCCATGCTCTTCCAGTTAATTGCCCTTGATCTCGACGGCACCGTCATCGACCACGATCTGGTCATTCACCCCGATGTGCGCGAAACGATTGCCGCCGTGCAGGCGCGCGGCATTCATGTGACGCTGGCGACCGGACGCATGTTTGGCGCGGCTATGCCGTTTGCGCGTGAACTCGGTATTCGCGCGCCGATTATCTGCTACCAGGGAGCGCTGGTTCGCCATCCACTCACCGGCGCCACGCTGCACCATGCCGCCATGCCCGCCGACCTGGCAGCCGAAGCTGTGAGCGAACTCCTCGATGCCGACATCTTCGTGATCGCCTATGTCAATGATGTTCACCATATTGCAGCGCGTCGACCGGAACTCGAACCCTACCTCGCCTTCCATCCAGAAGAGACGGAGATCGTCATCACCCCCGACCTGGACCGCCTGGTTGCGCGTGTGCCGCCCACCAAACTGCTCTTCGTCGCCGATCCGCCAGTGGTTGAGCGCGAACTCGCGCGCCTGATCGCCCGATTCGGCGATACGCTGGCTATCGTTCGGTCGCATGCCATCTTTGGTGAACTGACAGCGCCGCATGTCAGCAAAGGGCATGCGCTGGCAACCCTGGCGCAGTCGCTGGGAACGCCGCGTGAGGCGGTGATGGCGATCGGCGATCAGGAGAATGACCTCTCGATGATTACCTGGGCCGGGCTTGGACTGGCGATGGGCAACGCGCCTCCGGCGGTGCGCGCGCGAGCGCACGCCGTACTCCCGACGGTCAGCGAGGCTGGCGTCGCCCACGCGCTGCGGCGCTACGTCCTGGATTGCACGTCCTGACCCTATCCGCTATAATGTCGGGCGTTTTCGTTCCTTCCAGGGAATGAGAAAGGCTGGCATCGCCATGCGACGCCAGCCGAGGCAGTCAGCAGCGTGACGTTCAGCGCGCACGATACATCGTGCGCAGGCATTTGGTGCAAACCTTGATCTGCACTTTCTCGCCATCGACCATCATCGTCGTCTTCTGCACATTCGGTTTGAAGGTGCGATTGGTCTTTGGCGCGCGCCGCGCCCAGCCGCCCGATGCTTTGTGCCGGATGTTGCGCCCAAAACTGACGCTCTTGTTGCACACCATACACTTTGCCATATCAGCCTGCTCCCCCGGCTCTGCCAGGAATGTCACAAAGTCGTTGACACACTAGCCGGAAAATATACCATATTCTGATGCTCGATGCAACTGGAGAGAAGATGAACGCCGTGAAAAACCAATCGACCATCGGCACGATGCCCGCAGGTCGCGTTCTCGTTGCGCCGCGCGCCATTGCGTCAATCGCCGCCGCTGCGGCGCTGCGATCCGATGGCGTCGCCGGACTGACCGACCCACAGGGTCCGCCGCTTATCCTTCCGCCGGGCGAAGAGCGTCGTGGCATCGAGGTGCATGTGCATCAGAACGATCTTATCGTCGATGTGCATCTGATTGTCCAGACCGGCAGACCGATCGCCGATGTGGCGCACGCTGCGCAATCCGCCGTGCGTGCTGCGCTGTCGTTCGCACTCGACCTTCCCGAACCGACCATCAACATTCGTGTGCAGGGGGTGGGAGGTCGATGATGACCGGTGCATGGAACGGCGAGCATCTGCTGGAGGCACTGCGCGCGGCGTCGCGCGATCTGGAGCGTCACGCGGCGTTGCTCAATGCGCTGAACGTTTTCCCCGTTCCCGACGGCGATACCGGGACGAACATGGCGCTGACGTTGAGCAGCGCCTTGCGTGATATTACACCGCATCCCTCATGCAGCGTGGTGGCGGAACGGGTTGGCTACTGGGCGACTATGCGCGGGCGTGGCAACTCAGGCATCATTTTGTCGCAGATCCTGCGCGGCGTCGCTGCGGCGCTTGCCGGGCATCACCTGATGAGCGGACGCGAACTGGCGGTCGCCCTGGCGCATGGTAGCGCCCGCGCCTACGAAGCCGTGCTGCGCCCGGTCGAAGGCACGATGCTGACGGTCATCCGCTGCGCCGGTGAAGCGGCGCAGCGCGCCATTGCCGCTGGCGAAGCGTCGTTGAGCGCCGTGCTCGATGCTGCGGTGCGCGAAGCGCGTGCAGCGGTAGCGCGAACGCCGCAATTGCTGGCGACATTGCGCGAGGCAGGGGTGGTCGATGCCGGTGGTCAGGGGATGCTGGTGCTGCTCGAAGCGCTGCTGCGCTACGCACGCGGCGAAGCGGACGAGACGCACGCACCTACAGCGACGCCGGTCGCGCCGATTGATGATCACGCCGAGAGCGCGGGGTACTGCACCAGCTTTGTGATCCATCACGCCACTGCGTCACTGGATATGATCCGGCGCGTCTTTGCCGCGCTTGGCGACTCGCTGGTTGTTGCGGGGGATCAGGCGCTGGTCAAAGTGCACCTTCACACCCCACGACCAGGCGATGCCCTCAATCAGGCGCTGGAGTTCGGTGCGCTCGACGAGGTCGAGGTCGTCAATATGGATATGCAGCGCGCCGCGCGTCACGCAGGTAAGGCGCTTCCCGACGTTCGACCGGATCCGCCGCCGGCAGAGAGCGTCGAGGCAACCCCTGCCCCTGGCATCATCGCACTGGCGCCGGGCGCCGGATACGCGGCGATCCTGCGCGACCTGCGCGCTGATCTCGTGTGGGAAACAACCACGCCGCCGACGATTGATGAATGGCGCGCAGTTATCGAGCGCCTGCCGCAGCACGACATCATCGTGCTGCCCAACCACCCGCAGGCGGCGGAGACTGCGCAGGCAGCCGCGCAACAGGTCGCCAGGCGCATTGGCATCGTGCCGGCGATGTCGCCGCCGCAGGGCATTGCCGCGCTGCTGGCGTTGAACTTCCAGGCGGATATCGATCAGAACATCCAGGCGATGACCGCAGCAACCGGGCAGGTGCAGGTGTTGACCTTCGACTGGCAGCGACGCGACGACTCAGGAACGCCTGCAGAAGCGGCGCAAGATGCGTATAATGTGTGTCAAGCACTGCGTCAGCTTGGGGCGGGTGAGGCTGAGATCGCAGCGCTCTACTACAGCCAGGAAGTCAGTGAGGCACAGGCAGAGGCGCTGGCACAGGCAATCCGTGTCGCCTTCCCTGCGCTGCGCGTTGAGATACACGCCAGCGGGCAGCCCGGCGGCGATCTGACGATAGCACTCGAGTAAATGCTGCCAGATGCATGTGCAGTGAAATGAGAAACGTATGGCAAGCATCAAAATCGTCACCGATAGTTCCAGTGACATCCCGCTGAGTGTTGCGCACGAATTAGGGATCGAGATCGTGCCGCTACAGATTGTTGTCGGCAATCAGAGTTACCGCGCCGGTCTCGACATTACGGCGGATCAGTTCTATCAGGCGATACAGGAGAATCGCACGCAGATCGTCGTGCAACCGCCGCCGATGACGACCTTTGAGCAACTGTACCGCCGCCTGACACTGGAATATGATTATATCTTTTCGATCCATCTCTCCAGCCGTCTGGCGCCCGCGTATCGCGTGGCGCAGCAGGCGCGCAGCCGTCTGCCGGCATCGTCGAGTCGGGTGGATATCATCGACAGCAAATTGATCTCGATAGCGCTTGGCATGGTCGTCGTTCACGCGGCGCGCGCTGTGCGCGATGGCGCCACACCCGATGAAGTCGCCCATTTGATTAATGTATTGATCCAGCATTGCCATCTGGTCTTCTTCGTCGATACCATCGAGTATCTCGAGCATAGCGGGCGGCTGGCGCTGGCGACGACGGTGCTAGGTTCGATGCAACGCATCAAGCCGCTGCTCTTGCTCGACGACGGCGAAATTGTCCCTTACGAGCGCACCCGCACCCGCGCCAAAGCTATTGAAGGGTTGTATACCTTTATCGAAGATTTTCCGCGCGTCCGCGAGGTGACGGCGCTGTATGCGACGACGCCGGAAGATGTTGAGAAGTTGCTGGAAAAAGTCGATCCAATCTTCCCGCGCGATCGGGTGCAGATCGCACAGTTTGGTCCGAGTGTCGGCGCATTTCTCGGACCCGGCGCAATGGGCGTGGCTGTGTTCGAGGGGATCGATTGACCTATGCCGTCTGTCAAGATCGTCGTCGACTCAACCGCCGACATCCCGGTTGACGTCCGCGCTGCGTACCATATCCACGTCGTGCCGGTGCTGCTGCATCGGCAGGGAGAAACGCTGCGCGACGACATCGATATCAGCCGGGATGAGTACTATCGCTGGATCGCCGAACATGACGATCTTCCGACAACTTCGGCGCCGTCGGTTGGGATGTTCGAGGAAGCATTTCGCGCGTTGACGCGCGATGGGAGCGCCGTGCTGTCGCTGAGCGTCGCCGCTGGCTTGAGCGCAACCTACAGTGCCGCCGTTCAGGCGGCGCGTCTGGTTGAGGATGCGCGTATTATCTGTGTCGACAGCCACTCGATTGCCATGCCCATCGCCTATCTGGCGCTCGCAGCTGCACGCCGTCTGTCGCAGGGCGCAACGCTCGAAGAGGCGGTCGCACTGGTTGAACGCCTGCGCACTCAGACGGTCGCCTATGTGGCCCTCCAGACATTGCGATACCTGGAACGCGGCGGGCGCATCAGCCGCATCCGCGCGCTGCTAGGTACGTTGCTCGACGTGAAACCGATCCTGGAAGTGCGCGACTCGCAGGTGCTGCCGGTCGAGCGGGTGCGCACCTGGCGTCGCGTCCCGGCGCGGTTGCTCGAACTGGCACAGGCGCGCGGCGCGTATCAGGAACTGAGCGTTGTCTACACAACCGACCGCGCCGACGCCGAATCGCTGGCGGATGCCTGCGCCAATGCGGGATTACTCGCCCGCGACCGTATTCGCACCGTGCAGATTGGCGCAGTGCTTGGCACGCATATGGGACCCGGGGCGCTCGGCATTACCGGTCTGCTGGCTTCATAAAGCGATGGACGGCAAAGACCAGATCATTCACCTGGGAAAACTGCTGGCGGAGGAACAGCGCCACGGCTGTAACGACAGCGCGGTTGCCGGCGGTCTGGAGCGCTTTCTGACCGCCTGGCGGATGGAAGCCGGCACGGCGCTGCGCTATGAACCGGTGCAACAGGCGCTCGAATTGCTTGCCGGATACACGGTGCTCGACCAGCCGACCCGCCGCGCGCGCGTCGGCATTGCACTCGAGAGCCTGCGCTCGCTGTTTCGCGCACAACCGGACCCGCAGCCCGCGCCGACCACGCCATCAACGATGCCGACGCGCGCGCCAGCCAAACGGTCGCGTCCCGCACCTGCACCCCCGGCGCGTCCGCTGACCCCCGATTCGCCGCTCGACGATGTGCCAGGCATCACACGCCAGATGGTGCAGTCGTTCCGGCGCCTCGGCGTTCGCACTGTCCGCGATCTGCTCTACCACTTCCCCCACCGCTATGATGATTTCACCTCGCGCAGAACGATCGCCGAACTACAACCAGGCGCCGTTGAGACGATCATCGCCGAAGTGCTCGATGCGCGCACGCTGCCGATGAAGAGCGGCGGTTCGCGCCTTGATATCCTGGTCGGCGATGAAACCGGCACGCTCAAGGTGGTCTTTTTCCGACAACCCTGGTTGGCGCAACGTTTCATAGTCGGCTCGAAGGTCGTGTTGAGCGGGAAGATCGGCATCTACGACGGATTGCGCCAGATGGCGTCGCCTGAATGGCAACCATTCACCGATGACGACCTGATCCACGTCGGGCGTCTGGTGCCGGTTCACCCGCTAACCCGCGGGCTGATCGAGCGCAGCACGCGTGCGTTGATCAAGCAGGTGGCGGATCGTTGTGCGCCAATGCTGGAAGAGCATCTGCCTCCGGCAGTGCTCGAACGCACCGGGTTGATGCCGCTGTCGCAGGCAATTGCTCAGATCCATTTCCCCGACAGCCACGAGATGCTTGAACGGGCGCGGCGGCGGCTTGGATTCGACGAATTTTTGTTCATTCAGCTTGGCGTCCTTCAGCGCAAAGTGATCTGGCAGGCGCAGCGCGGGTACGCCATCACGCGCTGCGACGACGTGCACGAAGCGTTTCTCAGGCGGTTGCCGTTCGAATTGACCGGCGCCCAGGTGCGCGCCATCGAAGAAATCTTTGCCGACATGGAGCGCCCTGTGCCGATGGCGCGTCTTTTGCAGGGCGACGTCGGCAGCGGCAAAACCGTCGTCGCAGCGGCTGCGGCGCTGCAGGTCATTGCAGCTGGCTATCAGGCGGCGCTCATGGCGCCGACCGAAATCCTGGCGGAGCAGCACTATCGCGGCTTGCGCGCACTCCTCGGCAAAGTGCCGGTTCCTCGTGATCAGCGCCACGCTCCCGAGGACGACGATCTCGACCCGGAGCAACGCGAGCGCCTGGAGGAGATCAAACGCATTCTGGGCATGGGCGGCGATGATGACCTCGACGGGCGCGGAGTGCGGGTGGCGCTGCTCACCGGCAGCCTCGGCGCGAAAGAGCGACGTCGGGTGCTGGAAGGGATCGCACGCGGCGACATTGACCTGATCGTCGGCACCCATGCGCTGATCACCGAAAGCGTCCGGTATGCCGCGCTCGGGCTGGCAATCGTCGATGAACAGCATCGCTTCGGTGTCGAGCAGCGTCAGCGTCTGAAGGATAAAGGGTACAACCCGCATATGCTGGTCATGACAGCGACTCCCATCCCGCGCACGCTGACGCTGACCATCTATGGCGACCTGGACGTATCGGTCCTCGACGAGTTGCCGCCAGGACGTCAGGAGATCAAGACGCGCTGGATCACGACGGTCGAACGCGACAAAGCCTACCGCCACATCCGGCGCGAAGTCGCGAAAGGACGCCAGGCATTCGTCATCTGCCCGCTGGTCGAGGAAAGCGAAAAGGTCGATCTCCCTTCCGCCGAAGAAATGCACGCTACCCTGTCGCGCGATGTCTTTCCCGATCTGCGGGTCGCGCTGATCCACGGCAAAATGCTGCCGCGCGAGAAAGACGCCGTCATGATCGCCTTTCGCAACCACGAATACGATATCCTGGTCGCCACAGCCGTGATCGAGGTGGGCATCGATGTGCCGAATGCGACGACCATCGTCATCGAGGGAGCGGAGCGATTCGGTCTGGCGCAATTGCACCAGTTCCGCGGGCGAGTCGGGCGTGGGGTGCACCAGAGCTACTGTATTCTCGTCTGCGACAAAGAGCAAAACGAGGTGACGCGCCAGCGGATGGAGGCAATGGAAACTATCAGTGACGGCTTCCGTCTGGCGGAGATCGACCTGCAACTGCGCGGACCTGGCGAGTTCTTCGGCACCCGGCAGAGCGGCACTCCCGATCTCAAAGTGGCGCAACTGACCGATATGCGCCTGCTCCAGACGGCGTACCGCGAAGCGCAGAAGATTCTGGCGGACGATCCGCACCTCGATCGCCCTGAACATACACTATTACGCGCGAAAATGGACGCCTTCTGGATCGACACGTTGCCGGCAGGGTAAGGAGAACCGTTGCGATGTCATCGATCCAGAACAAGGCATCACCGAGAGCCATTGCGGTGCAATGGCTCCAGATATTGTGACTATTGAGCATTGGTTGAAACTGGTGTAATATGGAGACGCACATCACGCTCTGATTCGATCCTGGTTGTTGCTGGTCCATTGCTATCATGGGCGCACTTCCGCTCTGCAAGACATCCCGATGAATTCAAAGACCGACATTCCGGGCATGGATCGCCCGATTGAAGCATATGTCGAGCGCTGGCGACGTCGCCAGGCTCTCGAACGTGAGCGCAACCGGCATCTGGCGCAACGGGCGCGACATGACGCCGAGCGTATCGCAGGAATGCTGCGTCAGCGACTCGGTGCAACAGCGCTTCGTCACCCGGTTGGAGACGCTTGCTGAACATTTATCTGCCATCTGAGTCCGCATTCCTTCCCGTGTCGATTTGTTTGGCTTGTCAGGCGCACTGCGCCGCCGAACATACGTTGTCTGTATGGCCGTCCTGCATCGCCGTCTGCAGGTGTTGATACATGTCATATCCTGATGGCTCGTCGGGTGTGGAACAATAATAGGAGGGGACAATGCCGCGGGTGATCGTGTTCGATGTCAATGAGACGTTGTTGGACATGCGTGCCCTTGATCCGCTGTTCACGCGGATATTCGGGGGCGTGAGCGCGCGCCAGGCGTGGTTCAGCCAGGCGCTTCAGTCGGCGTTCGTCACGACCATTACCGGCGAATATGTGAACTTTACGAAGATCTGGGCGACAGCGCTGGAGATGACCGCTGCACGACATGGAACGCCTCTTTCGGCAGATGATTGTGATGCTGTGATCGACGGCATGCGCGCATTGCCGCCCCATGCCGATGTCCCCGCCGCACTTGAGCGTCTGCGCTCCGCCGGTTTGCGACTGGCAGCGTTGACGAACTCAACCGAGGAAGTGGCGCTGGCGCAGTTGACGAATGCAGGCATCGCGCACTTCTTTGAGAATATTTTTTCCGCCGACATTGTGCGGCGCCTGAAACCAGCGCCCGAACCCTACGAATACGCCGCAAACCGCCTCCATGTTCCGATCCGACGAATGCGTATGGTTGCCGCGCATGCCTGGGACATTGCCGGAGCATTGCGCGCCGGTTGCACTGCCGCCTTCGTCGCGCGACCCGGCACGGTGCTCGATCCGCTCGTTCCACGCCCTGATATCATTGGCACGGATATGGCGGAGGTTGTCAATCACATCGTTGCGATTGAGTGTTCATCCTGACACGGAGCACACAGTTCCATAACAACGCCGCTCAACATGGAGAGAACGTGTATGCCTTACACTGCGCCTGGATGAGATGAATCGATGGACTGTTCACGACAAAGAGAACGTCCGATTGCACGATCCAGCATTGCGTCCAACCCGTATCATGGGACGCTGCATTCTACCGAAGATCATCGAACCGACAGCAGCGTCAGATGGCAGTTCTACCAGAGAAAGAACCATGCCATGCACGGCGAATACAAAATCCCTGGCGGAAAACTGGTTGTCGTCGATCTCAACGTGACCGACGGCGCGCTGCGTGATGTGGTGTTGAGCGGCGATTTCTTTCTCGAACCGGCGGAGGCGCTGGAATGGATGGCGGCGGCGCTCGAAGGTCTCCCGGCGGACACGCCGGTTGAGACGATCACCGAACGGGTGCGCGGAGCGGCTGCGCACGCCGAGTTACTCGGCATCACGCCGGAAGGAGTCGCTGAAGCGGTGCGCCGCGCTCTTCAGGGAGGAACAGCATGAGCACTCCATCGTCATCACCCTGGCGCGCCTATGACTGGCAGTTGATCCAGAGCGCACCGATCCAGCCGGTTATGCACATGGCGCTCGACGAGACGCTGCTCGCAGAAGTCGCCGCCGGGCGGCGTCGACCAACGCTGCGCATCTGGGAGTGGGCGGCGAGCGCAGTGGTCATCGGGCGTTTTCAGTCGTTGCGGAACGAGGTCGATCTTGAAGGCGCGCAACACCATCAGGTGCAGGTCGTCCGGCGGATCACCGGCGGCGGTGCGATGTTCATCGAACCGGGGAATACGATCACCTACTCGATCTATGCGCCGGTCGAACTGGTGGCGGGAATGAGCATGGTCGACTCATACGCCTTCTTTGATCGCTGGGTGATCGATGCGCTGGCGTCGCTTGGCGTCGAGGCGCGGTACCAGCCGATCAACGATATCACCTCGGCAGCGGGGAAGATCGGCGGGGCGGCGCAAACGCGACGCAACGGCGCAGTGCTCCACCACGTCACCATGGCATACGACATCGACAGCGCCAAAATGATGGAGGTGCTGCGGATTGGGCGCGAGAAACTCAGCGATAAGGGGATTGCCAGCGCCGCCAAACGGGTCGATCCGTTGCGCCGTCAGACCGGTCTGCCGCGTGCGGCGATCATCGAGCGCATGATCGACACCTTCCGCGCCCAACATGGGCTGACCGCCTCCGCCATCAAACCGGAGGAATGGGAGGCAGCCGGGCGCCTGGTCGAAACAAAATTCGGCACAGACGCCTGGTTGCGCACCGTGCCGTAATGGTACATAGAGACGGTGCATCGCAACGTCTCTGCAATACAACAATGCACCGCAGAGACATTGCATTGCACCGTCTCTCCATATTTTTATTTATTCGTCAAAACCGAGCGCATCGGCGACGATGTACAAGGGACGTTGTTTGACCTCATCGTAAATGCGGCCCAGATATTCGCCGAGGATACCGAGGAACACCAGCTGCACACCCCCCATGAACAGCACCGCCACCAGCGTCGTCGCCTGACCGAGGAGTTCATTGCCGAGCAGACGCAGAATGATCACCGCAATAATGCCGAGCAAACCGAGCGCCGCCACACCAAACCCCACATAGGTCGCCAGTTGCAGCGGCAGGTACGAAAAGGCAGTGATGCCGTCCATCGCAAACTTCAGCATCTTGCGCAACGGATATTTGGTGACTCCCGCCTTGCGCGCATCGCGCTTGTAAGTGACGCCAGTCTGTTTGAAGCCGACCCATATCGACAATCCGCGCATGAAGCGGTGATGTTCGCGCATCGATTTGAGCGCATCGACGACCTTGCGATCCATCAGACGGAAGTCGCCGGTGTCGGCGGGAATATCGACGCTGGTGATTTTGCGAATGAGGCGGTAGAAGAGGGAGGCGGTGGCGAGTTTGAACGCCGTTTCGCCCTCGCGCTCGGAGCGGACGCCGTAAATGAGTTGATACCCCTCGCGCCAGCGGGCGATCATATCCACAATCACCTCCGGCGGGTCCTGGAGATCGGAGTCGATAATGGCGACTGCCTTCCCACGCGCATAGTCGGCGCCGGCGGTAATGGCGATCTGATGCCCGAAGTTACGTGAAAAGTTGATCACCTTGACGCGCGGATCGCGTTTGTGCAGTTCCAGCATAATCTGTAGCGACCGGTCGCGCGACCCATCATTGACGAGGATGAGTTCAAACGGTTCACCAAGCGGCTCGATCGCCGCCACGACGCGACGATAAAACTCTGGCAGCAACACCTCTTCGTTATACACCGGCGCTACAATCGAAAAAACGGGTTGTTCCGCCTCCATCGTGCGCTGGTCGTGGGGACGCGTCTGCGTTACAGGTTCAACGAAGGTCATATGAGGATGGTCTCCTGAAAAGATTTCCTTTCCGGTCAGCACGCCCATGCTCATCGCCGCGCCCTTTCATTGTAGCATATGCCTGACCTGATTGTGGCACGCGAGTGTGACATGAGGATGATATGGGGCGGCGCTTCCTGTATGATGTTTGTCATTTATGCGCCGCTCTTTTCGGTCTACGAAACACACGACTCGCCGCACGATGAGGAGCGCCCCTGCCAGTCTCGCTACCTGCATCTGCACACGATAGAGCCTTCGCACCTGCTGATGCACCACAGCGGCACAGAGCGCGCAGAGGACCCGCCTGCATCCTTCGACCTGCCCGCCCGCACCGGGCTATTTCCGTGTAGACGCCCACACACAGTTTGTTCCCTTTACACCCTGGGGGCTTCGCGCCTGCTGCCACATCACAGAGCCGCAGAGGGCACAGAGAGACCTGACGGTAAGATTCACGACCTTTCCGCGCTCATCAGGCTCTTCGCATGTGCGCGCCTCTACCTTCTCACCTGCCACCTTCAACCTTCCCACCGAATCACACCGGCATCAACTCTTCCCAGTTCGGTCCCTTTTCGATCTCGACGCGCAGCGGGACGGCGAATGGCGGCTGCATATCGCGCAACACCCCTTCCATCCGGTCGCGCACGAGCGCCACCACGTCATCCACTTCCGCTCCCGGCGCTTCGAAGATCAGTTCGTCGTGGACCTGGAGCAACATCCGGGTTTGCAACTGCTGGCGGCGCAACCCATCGTCAACCGCGATCATCGCCAGCTTCATAATGTCCGCCGCCGTAGCCTGGATCGGATGGTTGATCGCCTCGCGTTCGGCTGCCTGACGCCGCGGACCGGACGTGCGCAGGTCGAACATGGGACGACGGCGACCGAAGAGCGATTGCACGTATCCCTCGCGCCGCCCCGTTTCCAGCGTGTGATCGATATAGTCGCGAATACGGGGGAACTGATCGAACAGACTGTCGATCAACTGGCGCGCCTGTTCGCGCGAAATGCCCAGGCGCTGCGCCAGACCGAACGGACTGATGCCGTAGATGACGCCGAAGACGACCGTTTTGGCGATCCGCCGCTGATTTTTATCCACCGCACTGAAGCCGACGCCGAACAAACGGGCGGCGGTGGCGGCATGGATGTCGCGCCCTTCGATGAAGGTCTGGATCAGGTTCGGATCGCCGGTGATATGCGCCAGCACGCGCAACTCGATCTGCGAATAGTCAGCGGCGATCAGCACGTGCCCCGGCGCTGCAATGAAGCCGCGCCGCACCTCGCGCCCCTCTTCGGTGCGCGTCGGAATGTTTTGCAGGTTCGGTGAATTGCTGCTCAACCGACCGGTCGCTGCACCAAGTTGATTGTAATCGGTGTGGACTCTGCCGGTCTCCGGGTTGACCAGCGCAGGCAACTCATCGACATAGGTCGATTTGAGTTTGCTCAGGCGACGGTGCCGCAGGATCAACTCAATGATGCCGGTTGTGTCGCTGGCTTGCAGTTCTTCGAGCGTCTGCGCCGTCAGCGAGTACCGTCCCGTCCGTGTGCGTTCGAGATCGGTTGTGGGCAGGTTGATCTTGGGACCGAACAACACCTCGCTCAACTGATCACCAGAGTTGATGTTGAACGGACGCCCGGCGATAGCAAAGATCTGCTGCTCAATCTGCGCAAGTTCCCGCCCCATGCGCTCTCCCAAAGACCTCATATATGGAACATCGAGCAGGATGCCCGCCTGTTCCATTCGCACCAGCACCGGAACGAGGGGCATTTCCAGACGATAGAACATATCGGCGACGCTGCCGGCGGCGCGAAGTTTCGCTTCGAGCGCCGATTTGAGGCGTAGCGTCATATCGGCGTCGGCGGCTGCATACGGTGTGGCGCGCGCAATCGGCACCTCGGCGAAAGTCACCTGGCTCTTCCCTTTGCCGATCAGTTCTCCAATCGCATCCAGCGGTTCGGCGAGTTCCAGTTCGTAGAACGCCAGGTCTTTGAGGTTGCGGCGTTTATCGAGCAACCCGGCTGCCAGCATCGTGTCGAATGACAGACCGGCGACCGGCATTCCGGCGCGCTCCAGCACTTCGATGTCGAACTTGGCATTGTGGGCGATCTTGGGGCGCGACGGATCGGCGAAGAACGGGCGCAGCGCTGCAATCACCTGATCGCGCGGCAGTTGCGCTTCGCCGGTGGTATGCCCGATAGGAATGTACCACGCCCGACCGGGAACTGTCGCCAGCGCAATGCCGACAAGATCATCACGCAGCGGGTTCATACCGCGCGTCTCGGTATCGAACGCAATCATCGGCGCAGCGGCAAGTTCGGCGAGCACTGCTCCCAGGTCTTCATTGCTGCACACCGCGTGGTACTCGCCCGGCGCCGCGCGCGCTGGCGCTTCGACATGCGCCGCAGGAGACGGCACGGCTTCCGTGTCGCCAAACAACGACAACTGCTGCGGTCCGGCGATCGGCGGCGATTCGGCAGACGCTTTCGGCGCAAACATGTCGACCTGGAGCGACGCAGGCAGTTCCGCCTGTGGCGGCGACGGCAACGGCTGCGCCGCGGGCGTGCTGCCGGAGGGTGGGAGACGTTTGACCAGCGACGCGCCAAACTCAAGTTCCTGAAAGACCGCAATCACCCGACTACGGTCGTAGTCGGCGAGCGTCGCTGCTGCCAGATTGAGCGTCACCGGCGCATCACACACGATGGTCGCCAGCTTTTTGCTGAACAGCGCAACATCGCGCTGACCTTCGAGGTGCTTCTGATAGCGTTTCGGCGCTTCGTCCAGATGGTCGTACAGGTTCTCGATCGTGCCGAACTGATTGAGGAGCGCAATCGCGCCAGCCTCGCCGATACCCTTGATGCCAGGAATATTGTCGGATGGATCGCCCTTCAAGCCGCGCAGGTCGGCGAGTTGATCGGGACGCAGCCCTTTGTAGCGTTCCGCGACTTCGGCGACGCCATAGCGCGTGGTATTTTTCGGTCCGCGGAGATACGGATTGTTGAGGAGCACGGTCACATGATCGTTGACCAGTTGCAGCGTATCGGTATCGCCAGTGAGGATCAGGACATCGACGCCGCGTTCGGTCGCCTGGCGCGCCAGCGTGCCGATCGCATCGTCGGCTTCGTACCCTTCGGCGGTATAGATCGGAATATCGAACGCCGCCAGCACCTGTTTGATGCGTTCGAGTTGCTGCTCGAACTCAGCCGGGGTCTCGGCGCGGTTCGCCTTGTATTCGGCGTACAGATCGTCGCGAAAGGTTTTGCCGACGTCGAACGCCACGGCTGCATAATCGGGGTGATACTCCTCGATAGCGTTGAGCATCGCCGAAGTAAACCCATAGACCGCATACGTCGGCTCGCCGGTCGAGGATCGCAACCCCGCTTCCGCCAGCGCATGAAAGGCGCGATACGCCAGCGCGTGACCATCAATCAGCAACAGCAGCGGACGTTTGTGTGCCACGGGACGCTCACTTTGCCATGCTTCGCAATGGCGCTCCAGAAAGTAACACGGATATTCTAGCGCATTCTGCGGAGCGACACAAACGAGAAGAAACCATGCGCCGCAGTGGGTGTCTGTGGCGCGCAGAAACTCTGGACGCCAGATGTGCATCGATGGAGATTTCTTCCTGAGATGGACTGCACGACACTCTCAGAGGACGCATACGTACCGCGCTTACATTCCAGGACCATGCTCACCGCATGTGACGGATAGATACCCGTTGAGGCAAGGCGCAGGCGGGATGAGACGGACATCGATCCGTCTGACAGAGCGCAGGCGGAGATAGGCGCACGTGGTTGGTCTACTTCATGTTGGGCGGGTCAACAATACTTCGTCATTCCCTCACACCTCGAACGCCTCTTTTTCGAGGAGTTGCACATCCACCGGATACTTGCCGGTAAAGCAGCCATTGCAAAACCCCTTGCCCGCATTGCCGGTTGCGCGAATGAGACCCTCCAGGCTGAGGTATGCCAGACTATCGACCCCCAGGTGGTCGCGGATTTCCGGCAGCGTCAACCGATGCGCAATCAGCTCCGGGTAGGTCGCCATATCGACGCCAAGGAAACAGGGGTGTTTGATCGGCGGCGATGAGACGCGCATATGCACCTCAACCGCACCGGCATCACGCAGCAGCCGCACAATTGGACCCGACGTATTCCCGCGCACGATGCTATCGTCAACCAGCACGACACGTTTGCCCGCCAGACTATCGCTCAAGGGGTTGAACTTCAACTGCACGCCAAGTTTGCGCAGGCGGTCGTCGGGCTGAATGAAGGTGCGCCCGATATACCGGTTCTTGATCAACCCTTCCTGATAGGGAATACCCGACTCCTGGGCATAGCCGATCGCGGCAGGAACGGCGCTATCGGGCACCGGAATAACGATATCGGCGTCGGCTGGAGCTTCGCGCGCCAGTTCGCGCCCGGCGGCGACCCGCGCGGCATGGAGAGTCTGACCATCCACAATGCTATCGGGGCGGGCGAAGTAGATATACTCGAAGAGGCACATGGCGCGCTGCGGCGCGGGAGAGTTCGCAATCGTGCGCGGACCACGCTCATCGAACGCCATGATCTCACCCGGCGCCAGTTCGCGTTCCAGCGTTGCGCCAATAGTCGCCAGCGCACAACTCTCCGACGCCACGACCCAGCCGCCGTTGCCGAGATGCCCATAGCAGAGCGGGTGCAACCCCCACGGATCGCGCACCGCGTAGAGCGTATCGCGTATCAGCACAGTGAGGCAGTAGGCGCCTTCAGCACGGATCATGAAGACGCGCAGCTTCTCTTCCCAGGTGCGCCCTTCGCCGCCGGCGAGCATCTGCGTAATGACCTCGCTATCGCTCGACGACGTCAATCCGACGCCGCGCAGCAACAACTCGCGCCGCAACTGTTGCGCATTGGTCAGGTTCCCATTATGACCGACAGCCAGAGGACCAAGCGCGCTCTCGACAACGAAGGGCTGCGCGTTCTGCAATTTTGACGAACCGGTGGTGGAGTAGCGGGTATGCCCGATCGCAATATGCCCTTTGAGCGGGCGCAGGTTGTCTTCGTTGAACACCTGAGCGACCAGCCCCATGCCCTTATGGAGATGAATGCGTCGCCCATCGGCGACAGCGATGCCAGCGCTTTCCTGCCCACGATGTTGCAGCGCGTAGAGACCGAAGAAGGTCAGGCGCGCCACGTCCTCGTGCGGCGCGTAGATCCCAAAAATGCCGCACTCGTGCCCTGGCTTGTCGCCCCCTGCCATGTTATTACTCCCTGACGATGGATTCCCCGGCGGCGTGGTCGGACTAATCGAGCGCCGATACGGGACGGAACTTCTTGCCGGGGCTATGTATTGCCGCAATCGACGCATGAGTATTATACCGCAATGCGCCCGATAGATCTTCTGTATCGCCTCATTGCACCAGGACTGAATCACCGTCCGAAGACGTTATGAGCGAATGCTGCGATCAGGCGCACAAGCATACGGTACAATACAAGCGGATCACACCGCATCACCAGGAGCGCACCCATGACATCGCCGCGCGCCAATGCCATTGAGTCGCACGACATCAGCCTGATCTTCGGTGAAAACGCCGGTGTCTTCGATCAAACCTACGCCGTGCCCGAAGGAACGATCCTTGGGCTGATCGGACCGAGCGGGTGCGGTAAGACCACTACCGTGCGCCTGGCGCTTGGACTCTACCGTCCACATAAAGGGACGATTCGTGTCCTTGGCGCCAATCCAGCGGCATTTCGTCCCGAACACCAGGCGCGTATCGGGTACATCCCGCAGCAGTTCGTGCTCTACCCCAATCTGAGTGTGGCGGAAAACGCCGAATTCATCGCGTCGCTCTATGGTCTGCGCCGCCATCAGATCAGCAGACGCCTCGACGAGTTGCTCGATTTCGTCGATCTCGCCAGCGCGCGCAATCGCCTGGGACGTCAACTCTCTGGCGGTATGCAGCGACGCCTCATGCTGGTCGGCGCGTTGATGCACGACCCGGACCTGATCTTCGCCGATGAACCGACGGCTGGCATCGATCCGGTGCTGCGCGGAAAGTTCTGGGACTATTTTCGCACCCTGCGCGACGAGGGGCGCACCCTGCTGATTACGACCCAGATCGTGAGTGAAGCGATGTACTGCGATTATGTCGCCGTTATGCGACAGGGACGCTTGCTGGCGATCGATACGCCGCAGCACCTGAAACGCCGCGCCCTTGGCGGCGAGATCATTCACCTGACGCTGGCGAACCCGGCGGACCTGGCGAAGGCGATTGGTGCACTGCGCCGCTGCTCGCACGTCAAAGAGGTGCGTCACGTTCCCGAATCGGACCGCGAACTGTACGTCACCGTCGATGACGCTGGCGACTGGATCCCGGAAGTGCTCAACGTCCTGGAAGACTCGAACGGTCCGAACATTGTTGTCGAGGGCGCCAAAGAACTGGCGTTAACCTTCGACGATGTCTTCATTCGCATCATCCGACAGTGGGAAACCCAACCGGTCGATCAAACCGCCGATGCGATGCTGGAGAGAGAGACGCATGGCCAGTCCATTGCCAACTCGTCCTGAGCAGCGAACCCTTGCGCCGCCGCGCCCCGTCGATAAGGCAGCGCACTGGTTAATTCGCATTCGCGCTTACTTTCTCAAAGAAGTGCGCGAGATACGTCGCCAACCGCTGCTCCTGATCAGCCTGGTCGCCGGTCCACTCCTGGTGCTCGTGCTCTTCGGCGCAGGGTTCGTCAACAGCAACCCTGTATTGCGCACGGCGCTCATCCTGCCTGATGATCTCCCTGCGGATATGCGCGCGCAGATCACAGGACTCGTCGGGCTTAATTTCAGGCTGGTCGACCGCGCCTACGTGGCAGCCGAGGCGCGCACGGCGCTGGCGAACGGCGACCTCGATGTTGTTCAGATCGTGCCGGATGATGTGTTCGGCAAACTGCAACGCGGCGAACACCCGACCATTCTGGTCTACTCGAATGCGATCAATCCGCTGGTCGAAGGATGGATCCAGTACCTGGCATATGCTCAGGTCAACGAGATTAACAAGGCGCTGCTGACGGAACAGACCCGCCTGGCGCAGCAACAGGCGCGCGCTGTTGGCGTGCGGATCGCGGTTGGCGCAGAGCGTCTGACCGACCTCGAACGCGAGGTGAGTCGCGCCGAGCAGGAAGCTATGCGCCAGGAACTGCGCACCCTGCGCACGCTGATCGTCCAGTTCCGCGACGCAATTCCGCCTGAAAACCTGTTCGCCGGGCGCGGCGATGACGTCGAACAACTGCGCATGCGCGCCGATGAAGCGATTCGCGCCCTCGACGAGGTGGACGCTATCCTGGCTTCAGGCGACCTCGAGCGCGGGTTGGGAGAACTGCGCGATTCAAAGGAATTGCTGATGCTGCTCGATCAGCAGATCGCCATTTTTGTCAGCATCGCGCCAGAAACGATTGTGTCGCCAGTGCAGCAACGCTACCAGAATATTCGCACCGAAGCGATCGGGCAGGCAAGCGGCGCTTACCCGGCAGTGGTATACTATGCACCGGGCGTTCTGGCATTGCTGGTGCAGCATACGGCAGTATCGCTGGGTGCGCTGGCGCTGGTGCGCGAGCGCATGATGGGCGCATTCGAGTTGTTCCGGGTGTCGCCCGCTAATATGGTGCAACTGCTCATCGGCAAATACCTTGGCTATACACTGTTCATCGCAGTTGCATCGGCGGCGCTGGCGGCAGCAATGCGGTTGCTCGGCGTGCCGCTCCAGGGAAGCTGGCTGCTCTTCGCCCTGTTGCTGTTGCTGCTCACCGTCGCATCGCTGGGGGCGGGGTTTCTTATCTCGACCGTTGCAGGATCGGACAGTCAGGCGATCCAGTTTGCGATGATCAGTCTGCTATTGTCGATCTTCTTTAGCGGTTTTTTTATCAGTCGTGACAGTTTCGCGGCGTGGGTCGCACCGATTATTGCGATCATCCCGATGAGTCACGGCGTCGCGGGGTTTCAAGACCTGATGCTGCGCGGCATCACACCCGAACCGGAGGTCTGGATCGATCTGGGGCTCATTGCGATTATCACGTTTGGGTTGGTCACCTTCCTGACACAGCGCCAGTTTCGTCGCGCATAGGATGGGGCGCTCCTCGTCGGGAAACGAGATATTCAGAAGGAAACGACTATGTTCTTCAGCCCTCTCTATCTTGTTGTGATGCTGCTTGGCGCAGGCATCACGCTATGGGCGCAGTGGAAGGTGCAGTCCACCTACAAAAAGTATGCGCAGGTGCGAAATGCGCGGAATATGACCGGGCTTGACGTGGCGCGCGTCTTGATGGGCAATGAAGGGCTCGACTACGTGCGTGTCGAGCAGATCGGCGGCGAATTGACCGATCACTACGACCCGCG